>LFCJ01000446.1_pt1 | contig 25370 bp, 27 predicted proteins | sample 643141 | NCBI WGS metagenome assembly LFCJ01 (sample SAMN03766243, study PRJNA286221) | soda lake metagenome | biome: soda lake; feature: Kulunda steppe; material: water; isolation source: sample B1-Br-g2 brine of Lake Bitter-1 | place: Russia: Kulunda steppe | collected 2010-07
GCCGACGCGTTCTCCCCACACGAGGCGCTGTGTACCTGTCCCGTCTGTATGGGTGGGGCCGCCCCCGGCGGATTCTGACCTCGTGGACCGACGTGGCCCCCTCGACGTCGGAGACGGGGCGGTCACGACGGTCGCTTCGTCAGCGCACGGATCGGAGGATGGGCAAGTGAGACGACCGCCCACGGTCTGTGACATCCACGCGAACGTCACTCGGTGAACCGTGGCTGTGGACGGTCCACCGACCGTGCTACGTCGGCGACGGATTTCGTCTCGAAGACGAAGTACTCCGCCGGGACCTCCTTTAGGATCCGATCGTGTTCGACGAGCGGTTCGTGCTGGTCGGCCGTACCGTCGTTCTCGTGGAGGTGGCAGACGCGAATCCGATCTCCGAGTTGGTCGACGAACTCACTCCAGTGGTAGCCGTTGACCTTCGCGTGACCGACGTCGAGTGTCACCCCGAAGAACTCCGGGTCGACGTCGACGGCTCCGACGGTCTCGCGTAGCTCCTCCGGCGTGGTGGTGTACCGTCGTTTCGTCTCGCTCGCTGGCTGGTTCTCGAGACAGAGTGGCACGCCGACTCGCCGTGCGTGTGCGGCACACTCCTCGAGAGACGCGAGCGCGTTCTCGTGAGCGCGCTCGCGCACCCACTCGGGATAGCGGTGTGGGACGGAACCGCCGTGGACGACGACGGCTCCCGCGTTCGCGGCGTGAGCGTCCTCGAGGGTCTCTTTGACTTGTGCTACCGAGGCACGACGAGACGCCTCGTTGAAACTTCCGACGTTCCAGTCGCGAAACGGTGCGTGGTACGTGACCGAGACGTCGAAGCGTTCGGCCAGCGTGCTGACCTCCTCCGGAGTGGGCACATCGGGGTGCCCGTGGAGGTACTCCCGTTTCAGCTCGACGTGGTTCAGCCCGCAGTCGGTGAGATACTCGAGGAACTCCTCGACGGTGACGGCAAAGCGGACGTCCATCGCCGCACCGAGCCGGGGGGCAGTCACGACGTACCACCCGAGATGCCGCCGGTGTATACGACCTGTCCGCCGGTGATCGCACACGAGACCGTCGGGACGGTGCCCTCGTTTACGACGATGAGGTCGGCTCGCCGACCGGGCTCGATCCGTCCCCGGTCGTCGAACCCGACCGCGCTGGCGGGGTTGCGCGTAACTCTGTTGACGCGTCGGGGAATTGCCTCGCCCGTCTCGACGAACACCGAAGCGAGCAGCGAGGGCGGGTGGTAGTCTACTACCAGCGCGTCGACGGCGTCGTGTGCGATCGCCTCCGCGGCGGTGAGGTTCCCCCACATGCTTTCGCCCCGAACGAGGTTCGGCGCGCCCATCGTGGTGGTCACCCCGAGCTCCGTCGCTCGTAGCGCTGTCTCGAGCGTGACGGGGTACTCGCTGATGTCGACTCCCTTGTGAGCGAGCGACGTGAGCTCACCTGGATCGTCGTCGTCGTGTGTCGCCGTTGCGACCCCGGCTCGGGATGCACAGGCGAGAACCCGCTCGACGCGCTCGCGAATCGCCTTCACCGAAACGTCGCTTCGCTCCTCGATGAGGCGCTGTGTCTCCATCTCGGAGTTCTCGTAGTAGTTCCGGAACTCGGAGACATCCTGGAACTGTCCTTTTCCTGGGATGTGACTCATGACGGAGACAAGATCGGCGTCCCCGTTGTCGAGGACGTCCAACACGGCATCGACGCAGTCGGACTGACTCACCTCACAGCGGGCGTGGATCTGGTGGTCGATGAGTAGCTCCGTCGAGTCGGTGATGGCCGTCGTCAGCTCGGTCGCCATCTCGGGTGAGCGGTTTTTAGAGTCGTTCAGCTCGAAGGAGATCGCGTGAAACTTCGTTGTGATACCGGCCGTGAGGTTCGCCTTGTCGGCCGAAACGAGCGCCATCTCCGTGTCGATTCGGGCGCCTGTCCGGGGGTAGAGCTGCTGTTCAATGTCGTCTCCGTGCAGATCGACCAGCCCCGGCAGAACCAGCCTACCGCCGGCGTCGACGACCGTGTCGGCGCTGGCGTCGACGGTCCCGACATCGACGATACGGTCGGCCTCGACGCGCACGCCGCCCTCGATCACCCTCTCGGGGGTGACGACCCTCCCGTTGACGACGGCCACACTCCGGTCCGTCGTTCGTCGATCGACCAGCGACGCCTTCATGAGCCTTCCTCCTGGACGTAGGCGTCGGCAGTCATCACGTCGACTAGCCGGCCACCCGAGAGGACGGCGACCCGGTCTGCAACGGCCTCTATCACCGCTGTGTCGTGGAACGCGCCGATGACGGTCGTCTCCGCTGCCTGTTCGCGAAGCAGCGCGATCGCGGTCGCTCTGGTTTCCGGATCTAGCGCGCTCGTCGGCTCGTCGAGCAACAGCAAGTCCGGTTCTGGGGCCAGCGCCTGTGCGAGGTTGACCCGCTGTCGTTCGCCACCGGAGAACGTCGCCGGATAGGCCTCCCAGAGCGTCGACGGCAGGCGCAGCCGGCCGAGAAGGTGACGAGCACGTGCACGCGCCCTCTCGGCGGGGACGCCCTGCTCACGAAGTGGTCGGGCGACGACGTCGATGGCGCGAACCCGGGGGATCTCATCGAGAAACTGTGAGGTGTACCCGATGCTGTCGTCTCTGAGGTCGATCATCGTTCGGTCGTCACAGGCCGCGAGGTCGACGGCACCGCGAGGGCCGTGGTAGAGAACGCGCCCGGCGGTCGGCTCGTAGCTCCGGTAGAGACATTTCAACAGCGAGGACTTTCCGCTGCCGGACTCGCCGACGAGCGCGAGAAACTCCCCTTCTGTGACCTCGAACGATACGTCCTCCAGCCCGACTACTCTCGTACCGTCGAGAACGTGTAGCGTGAACGTCTTCGAAAGCCCGTCCACGTCGAGTGCTGTCATATTACTGAGTTTATTAGCGTCTGTGTGTATTCGTGGTGTGGATCTTCCATCACCCGGTCTGTCAGTCCGGCTTCGACGATACGGCCGTGGCGCATCACGACCGTCCGGTCGGCGAGTAGGCGAACGACGCCGAGGTCGTGTGAGACGACGATCGCTGCGACCCCGTGTTCGCGCTGGATCCGCCGGAACGTGTCAAGGACGCGCGCTTGGACGCTCACGTCCAGCCCGGTCGTCGGCTCGTCGAGTACGACGAGCTCCGGCTCGACCGCGAGAGCGCGGGCGATCTGGACGCGGCGTTGCATCCCACCCGAGTAGGTGCTGGTCGGATCGTCCATCCGCTCGATCGGGATCTCTGTCGCCTCGAACAGCTCGCTGACGCGTGCTCTGACGTCCTCGAACGACCGCCAGCCCGCCGCAAGGAGTTTCTCCGCGACGTTTCCGCCGCCGGTGAACTCGAGGGAGAGGCCGTCTCTGATGTGCTGGTGAACCAACGCGATCTCGCCGGTTCGAAGCGCCTGTCTGGTCTGGTAGTCGACCTCGAGGAGGTTTCCGTCGTGGCCTGCATACCGCACGTCCCCACCGACGGTCGCCTCGCCTCGTTCGAGCGCGAGCAGCTCTGCGAGACTCGACTTGCCGGAGCCCGACTCGCCGACGACCCCGAGCACCTCCCCCCGCTGGACGCTGACGTCGATTTCGGCGCAGGCGACGATGCTCCCACACCGCGAACACTGGTTCGTCCCGGCCCGGTCGCCGGTCGTCTCGAGACAGCGCACACAGCCGTCGCCGTAGACGGCCCGGACGTCCTCGGCCTCGAGCAGCGTCATCCGGACTCACCTCTCTCCGACGCCGCGTCGTCTGCCGTTGTCCTCGGCACGTCCGGTGTTCCGGGCCCCCAGTCTACCCCTTCGCGGTCGAGGTGGTGGTCTTTCGGACGGTCCGGGTCGCTGTGACGTTTCTCACAGAAGCTCGTGTCGTTACAGACGTAGCACGTCTGGAAACGCCCGTCGCTCCCGTCACGTGTTTCCGACAGCTCGACGAGAAACGTATCCTCGGAGCCACAGAGGTGACACGCCCGATCTGGAAACCGTTCGACGGTGAACTGTCTGTCCTCGAACGCCAGTGGCTTGACCCGCGTGTTCGGCGGCACCGCGTAGATCCGTGCCTCGCGCCCTGCGGCGAAAATCGAGAGGTGGTCCGCGTCGTCGAGTTTCGGCGTGTCCCATCGGGGAATCGGCGAGGGGCTCATCAGATACCGGCCGGCGACCATCGTCGGGTAGCTCGCACCGATGTTGATCTCGCCCCACTCGACGACGTTCTCGTAGAGGTGGACCCACATCTTGCCGTAGTTTCTGTGTGCGTGTCGTTTCCGGTTCGCCGCGTCCGACGGGTCGACCTTCCGGAGCGGATCCGTGACCGGAACCTGCAAGACGAGAAGCTGGTCGTCACACAGCACCTCCTCTGGGATTCTGTGTCGAGTCTGAATTACGTCCGCCTCAGTCGTGTCCGTCGTCGTCGAGACGTTGGCGGTCTCCTCGGCCAGACGGCGGATGTTCGCCGCGTTGACACTCCCGTCTGTGCCCTGGTCGATCACTTTGAACGTGTCGTCCGGGCCGAGCACCGAGAGTGAGACCTGAATGCCGCCCGTTCCCCAGCCACGGGCCAGCGGCATCGGTCGCGAGGCGTAGGGGACCTGGTGACCGGGGATGGCGATCGCTTTCAACGTCGCCCGACGGACCTCTCGTTTCGTGTGCTCGTCGAGGTAGGCGTAGCTGTATCCGGCCATCCCCTCGCCGTGTAGCGCGTCGAGCGCTGCGTCGACGGTCTCCGCCCTGATTGGCGTGCCGCGGTCGGGCTGTCGGTTGTCGTTCGTCCCGCCTTCGGTCGCCGTCTCGGCCGATGCGTCGTCGGCCAGGCCAGTTTGTTCGTGCTCAGTCACCGTTGCTCCCCTCCGGGGCACCCTGTGACGCTTCGATCGATCGCCCGCGGTCCGTTTCCACCTTGTCAGCATCGGTTTCGTCCCCGCCACCGGGCTGGTCTGTCGTTGGCTCGGCAGCCGCTTCCTTGCGCTCGCGGATCGACCTGATCCGGTCGAGAATTGACTGGAAGGTGACGTAGTGGGGTAGTTTCAGGTGTTCGATGAACCCAAAGGAGTCCATGCCGTCGACGGTGTCGAGGACGAACTCCGCGTTCTCCGCCGGCTCCTCGGTGCTATTTACTTGGATCGAGGCGTCGAGCACCGTCATGCCGATCGCCTTTCGCTCGTTCCGGCCGAACGTCAGGCCGTATCCGAACGCGAACTGTGGATCGTCCCGTTTCGCATACAGCGGGACGACAGCCTCCGACTCCGTCACCTCCGTGTGGGTCATCGTCACCTCCTCGCCGGTGTACGGGTGTTCGATCCGGACCGGTAGCTTCCCGACACGTACCTCCGCGAGCGTCGGATGGACCTGTCCGTACCCCCGTAGCGCGGAGTACCCGAGCGCGGTGACCGCGCCCGTCTCCCCGCGCGCGAGCTCCTGTAAGACGGCGTCCCGGCTGACAGGGTGGGTCAGCGGCTCCCGGGTCGTATCGACCGGCTCCCGTCTCTCGTCCGCGGCCGGATTTTCGGGCGCTGCAACCAGCCCCTCCTCACGGAGGAGCTCCATCACGTTCGTCAGTGGCTCCGGCTCCCCGGCCTCTTCGAGTTCCCAGCCGGCCGTCGGATCCACCGTCTCGCTGTCCGCCAGCGTGAAATCGAGCAGACGCTGTGTGTAATCTTTCGTCGGACCGAGAATCTGCCCGCCCGGGACGTCCTTGAACGACGGTGACACGCGCCGGCACGCCAGCATCTCCGAGGTGAGTGTCGGCCTAGTCTCGTCGAAACGCTCGAGCGTCGAACGGTACGCCCGGAGGAGAAACGCCGCCTCGACGGTGTCTCCCTGGGCCTGTTTCACCGCGAGTGCGGCCAGACGGGGCGCGTAGAGCCCCGCCTCGCTCATGACCTGTGACGTGAGCCGGCCGAGCTGGTCGTCCAGCTGCTCCAGCGTCAGGTCGTCGCTGTCGCCAGCCACTCGCTGTTTTTCGAAGAGTGCTTCGGCGCGCTGGATGAGCTCCTCGCCCGCGACGGCTGCGACGTAGCCCACCTAGATCGCCTCCGGCGTGGTCGTGTTAGAAGCAAGCTCAAGCGTCGTCGAGCGAGGAATCGCACCGAGACGGTCCGGAGCGGCGAAGATGGCGTCCACGCCCCGGGGGTACGACGACTGCACTTCGCCGAGCGCCCGAAGCGCCTCCGGCGACACGGACACGGAAAGCGTCGTTTCGCCGTCGACGCCCGGACCGCACAGCCGAGCCGTCGTCAGCGCTGGCGACGCCTCTCCACCCGGTTCGGCCCGTACGTCCTCGACCCGGTAGACGACCGTCGCGCCCGTGGCTGGCTCGACCAGCGTCCCGCGTTTGCACTCGCGAACGTCGAAGCGGTCGTGAGCGAGAACGTGGACGACGTCCGCCTCCCGAGGTGGCGCGGACGCGAGCCGTCCCTGGTCGGCGAGCGTCTCGGCGAGGCGCTCGTCGTCGGTCGAGACCGTTATCTCGTGATCGACGAGCGTCGCGATGACGGCACGGTCGGCCGGCCGTGGAACCCGCTCGACGGTTCCCGGACGGCTCATCACCCTTAACAGCGCCCGGAACGTCCGGCGGGTGTCGGCGACCGGGTCGAAACCCAGCGGCCTCATCGCTCGTCCTCCAGCGTCTCGAACGTTACCGTCGTATGCTTGCTCTCTGCCCACTCTCGGGTACGCTCGCCTCTGTGGCGCTCGCCAGCGCGTTCGAGGGCTGCCAGTACCTGTCTAGTGAGTGGATGCCCACCAGCGACTGCGGCGTCGACGATCGCCCCCGAAAGCGCCGCACGCTCGGCTTTTCCGGGCATGATCGCGAACCCCCGCGAGCCGTCGAGGTCGACCTCCGCGGGCGTCACGACGACCTCACCGAGGTTGAACGGCCGCCGCTCGACGGGCTCTACGACCTGCTGCATCAGCAGCTGTGGCCGTGGTGCCTGTCTGATCGATAGCTCCGCGCCGTCAGCGAGAATATCGTTCGCGAAGTCGGCGAGCTTCGACGCTGGACACACTGTAAGCAGTTCACACCGGTCTGTCCGATTAGCAGGACCTTCCATGCGCTGGTGGCCATACCTGTAGGCTCCGAATAACGGTTCACTGGGTACTCTCTATCCCCGCTGACGATGTTCGTCTTCCACCCGCACCGCGGAAATTCGGTCTGTACTGGTACGTAGTTTCTTCGCTGGGGGGTGCTGTCGACGGTTCGAACTGCTCGAAAACGGAGAGTACGAACCGAACGCGTATACATCGCAGCTGGCCAGGTTCTACGGTGAACGGGATACCGTGCGAGGCTCGTCCGGGGCTGGAGGGCGACGATTTTCCCTGTCGACATCCGGATGACTCGACGTTCGAGGGGAGGTCCAGCGTTCCTCAGGGCACCACGCGTCCTATCGGAGGGGGTACACCGCCCGGAGGGCGACCGAGAGACCCGATGGGAGCGAGACGGCTCACCACGCCACGAGCCTCACGCCCGTCTTCGCTCCTGAGCCGACCGTGGCACGAGCCGGCTTCCGGCGGTCACAGCCCTTCCGATCCTTACGGACCCGAGGGGCGCCGATAGATGTACGTCGACTCCCACAACACCAGCCGGAAAACGGAGCTGAGTCCGGAGCCGACGCTGTACGAGCCCGTTTCGATCTCGAAGAGCACGCTCGGGCGCTGGACCGAGCTCCGACAGGATGTCCGCCTCCACAAGTCGGCGATCGGCGATTACACCTACCTGATGGAACGAGTCCAGCTGGACTATACGACCGTCGGGAAGTTCGCCAGCGTAGCCACCGACGCACGCCTCGGTCCAACGAACCATCCGATGGAGCGACCGACCTCCCACCACGTGAGCTACCGGTCGGAGATGTACGATCTGGGCGAGCGAGACGAGACGGTGTTCGAGTGGCGGGCCAGCCAGCCCATCGAGATCGGACACGACGTCTGGATTGGTCACGGTGCGACCGTCCTTCCGGGCGTCACGGTCGGCAACGGTGCGGTCGTCGCTGCCGGTGCCGTGGTGACGGACGACGTTTCGCCGTACGCCGTCGTTGGTGGTGTGCCGGCGACGCCCATCGGAGAACGTTTTCCTCCCGAACTCGCCAGACGCATCGAAGCGACCGAGTGGTGGCATTGGGACCACGCGACGCTCGAGGAGAGACTGTCGAGCCTGCGCGACCTCGAGAAGTTTCTCGAACGATACGCGCCGCCGGCCGCCCCCAACTCGTGAACCCCGGTCTGGCACACCAGCGTGACGGCTCAGAACTCGATGTGACCCGGGTCGAGTCCCGTGTACAACCTGATCGCGATCTCGGCGGCGTCGGCCCAGTAAAACAGCGTTCGCTCCAGCGCCCGCGTCACCGTCACCAGGCAGGCGTACACCGTCGTGTCGTACGCGGTCACGAGTTCGAACAGCTCGTCGAGATCGCGGTGAACCTGTTCTTCTTCAGAACGAAGCGCCTCCTTGGCCGTGAACTCGCGGTCGAAGAGGATCCGGGTGAACAGATCGTTGATCCGCTCGCCGGCCACGAACACGTCGTCGAGGCGTGCACCGACCTCGCCGGCGATCAGGTCGGTCCGGTCGGCGATCACGTCGGAGATGAAACAGGCGCGGTCGCCGATGATCTCGAGGTTCGTCGCGATGATCGCGAGGTCGGCTGCGACCCGGTTGCCCGGCCAGTCCGTCGTGAGCGTGTACGACTTCAACTCCGTCATCACCGCGGCGTGACGTGCGTTGGTGAGCGACTCGAGCGAGCAGGCCGACTGCTCGGGAACCTCGCCGTGGAACGTCGCTTTCGCCGCCGCGTACTGGTCGCTCGTCGCCGTTTCGAGCCGCTGGAGCAGGTGCATGACCCGCGCGCCACGGTCTCGTTGTGACGGTGTGGATCCGCTCTCGTCCGTCCGCCGGAGCATCGACCCGTCGGTGTTCGCGTACAGCTCTGCGTCGTCGACCACGTACGCCTTCTTTACAATGCCGTCGCCTTTCAGATCCCTGAGGAGCTCCGAGAGGTACTGATCTGAGATGCCTGCGACGCTCGCGAGCTCCCGTTTCGTCTCCGGCACTGTCCGGTCGATGAGCTCGATCACCTCCGTACGTGTCGCGTTCCGACCTCTTTGTGTGGAGGTAAACGGTGGGTGCCACGGTTTCCGGGGCATACTCCCATCCCTCGGCGCCGGTAATTAGCCGTGTGCTACAGGGTGTACAGGCTGCTATATAGCTATGTACTCAGACACGGGGGTGGTGCTACCGCACCCGCGACTCGGCCAGATACGTACAGAAACGTACTGCTCAAGTGGTGGACTGAGCTATATTATAAATCTTGATATCCGTGTTTACCAGCTTGTTTACCATGGAGACTAGAAAGGTACAGCTTTCGGGAGGAACCACGTATACGGTTTCGCTGCCGAAACCGTGGGCAGAAGAACACGGTATAGAAGCTGGCTCCGAACTCTCGCTCCACGCGAACGCCGACGGGTCGCTGTTGGTCGAACCGGTCGCCCGCCGAGGCGCGGTCACAGAGGAGTGTCGGGTGGACGTCACCACCGACTCCGACGAGCTGCTCCGACAGCGCGTCTATGCGCTGTACGCCGTTGGCGTCGACACCGTCACGCTCGCCGACACGAACGGACACAGTCCCGACAGACGCGCCGTCGTCCAAGACGTCATCGCCGCCCTCTCTGGATTCGAGATAATCGAGTCGACGGAGACGACCCTCAGAGTGAACAACCTCATCGACGCGAGCCACGTCGACATGCGCAAATCGACGTTGCGCCTCCGGCTCGTCGCCATGGCGATGCACCGGGACGCCGTCGAGGCGGTCTCCGACGGGGACGAGACGCTGGCCAGGCGGGTGATCTCTCGTGACGATGAAGCCGACAAGATCTTCGTGATGGTAGCTCGACACTTTCGAAGAGCCCTGGTCGACTTACAGGAGACAGAAAAGCTCGACGACTTCCGGGACAACCTTTTCGAGTACTACTACCTCTGTCGCCAGCTCGAGCGGATCGCCGACCACGCAGAACGGATCGCGACGTTCGCCGTCGAACCGGAAATACCCTTATCCGAACGGTTCAAGTCGGATCTCTCCTCGCTCGGCGCGAGTGCGCGACAGGTCGTCGACGGTGCCGTCGATGCAATCCTCGCGGGCGGCGGCTCCGAAGCCGCACAGCGGGCACTCACCGACCGGGACAGCCTCCTCGCGACCATTGACGAACTCGACCGAACGCTGTACGACCACGACGACCCGGCCGAAGCACACACCGTCGGTCTCCTCCTCGAGAGCATCCGCCGGACGGCGGAGTACGGCGGGAACGTCGCCAGCATGGCGATCCAGCACGAGACGAAACGACGCTGTTACCGCTAGGGGCGAACCATCCGGAGTCCTCCGTTTTCGTGCCGATAGAGCAAACAGTGAATCCAGTCCCGGGACACGATCACTGGACGAGTTTGCGAAGCTTCGCCGAGAGGTACTCACCGACGAGGACGACGACCAGAATCGCGACCAGTATCGTCAGTACCTTGTCCCACTGGAGCGTGTTGATCGACGTCTGGAGCTGTACGCCGATCCCGCCAGCTCCGACGAATCCGAGGATCGTCGCCCCCCGGATGTTGATCTCAAGGCGGTAGATGGAGATGCCGATCACTGCGGCTTTGATCTGTGGGATCACGCCGTAGAGCAACACGTTCGACCGCCGTGCGCCACTCGATTGGACGGCCTCGACGGGGCCTGGATCGATCTCCTCAATGGCCTCGCTCATCAGCTTCGCACAGAAGCCGATCGATCGGATGGTGATCGCGGCGACGCCGGCGAGTGCGCCACCGCCGAACATGATGACGAAGATGAGCGCCCAGATGATGACGTTGACGCTCCGACTCACGGTCGTGATCAGCGATCCGATCAAGAACGTAACCCTGTTCGGCGTGATGTTCTCCGCCGCCAGCAGCGCGACCGGGATGGAGGTGAGCATCGCGAGGAACGTCCCGAGAACCGCGATGTGTACTGTCATCAAAAGCGGGTAGAGTATCTCTCGGGTGTAGGCGACGTCCGGCGGGAATCCCCGTCGGTATAGATCCATCAGCTCGACGTGTGCCGTCATGATGTACTCCAGATTCGGGTTGATTCCGTCGTACGCCCACACGACTACGGCCCCGGTGACAAGCAGCAACAACGCCTGTGTCAGTCGTTCCTGGCGCGAGTAACGGGTCCACACCGAGGCCGACGCGTCGACGTCGACTCTCGGTGATCTCGTGTTTGTATCCGAGTCTGATTGCGGTGTCTCCGTCCGTGTCATACTAGACGACCCTCGCTCTGAGGAACGTGCTCACGTACTCGCCGATGAGGACGACGAGGATGATGGCGAGCAGCGCCGTCGAGACGATGTCGAACTGGTAGGTGTCCATCGCGCTGATGAGCACGGATCCGATTCCTCCCGCACCGACGATACCGAGGATCGTCGAGGCGCGGATGTTGATGTCTGCACGGTAGATCGCGAGCCCGACCAGTCTGGGAAACACCTGTGGATAGACCGCATAGAGCCACACGATCGGCCAGGAGGCACCGGTCGCTCTGATCGCTTCGAGCTCTCCCACTCGGATCTCTTCGATCTCCTCTGCGAGCAGCTTCCCGACGAAGCCGACCGACGAGACGACCAGCGCCATCGTCCCGGCGAACGCACCGAGACCGAACAGCTTCACGAAGACGATCGCCAGGACCAGGCTGTGAAACGCCCTGAGGCTCCCGACGAACCCTCTCGTGAGGAGGTAGACCGGCCGTGGCACGAGATTCTCGGCGGCGAGAAACGCGAACGGAATCGCGAGGAGCACGCCGGCGGCCGTGCCGAGAAACGCCATCTGTAACGAGACGATCATTCCGTCGATCACCGGGTCGATGTTCGACGTGGCGGGCTGGAGGATGCCCGCGGTGAACGTCTGTAAGTTATCGAATCCCTGAACCATCCGGTCGAGCGAGAACTCGAGCAGCCAGAAGCTCATGACAAGGTAGAGGCCGGCAACTAGATACAGGCCGTACCGCAGCTCTCTCCGGGCCACCAGCGACGGTCGTTCCCACGTCCCGTCGAACGGTTCGGAGACGGTGCGGTCCGGAACGCTCATAGCTCCCTGGCTGTGATCCTGCCCGCGTCTTCGACGGCGCTCGTCTCGGATTCGTCCGGAGCCGTGGATGGTCTGGGGGACGGCTCTTCGCCCCTGTAGATCCGGTTCTGTGCGGCCTCGTCGAGACGAGACGGCGGGCCGTCGAACTCGATCGCGCCGTCTCTGAGGGCGATTATCCGATCGCCGTACGACTTCGCGAGGGGGACATCGTGCATGTTGACCAGCACGGGGATGTTGCTCTCCCGTGCGAGCTCCGTAATCCGGTCGAGCAGCACTCTGGCGTTTTCCGGATCAAGGCTGCTCGTCGGTTCGTCAGCGAGGACGATCTTCGGGTCCTGAATAAGCGCCCGAGCGACGCCCACGCGCTGGCGCTGACCCCCGGAGAGCTCATCGGCCCGTGAGTTTATCTGATCGAACATCCCGACAGCACTGAGCAACGCTTTCGCCTCCTTGACGTCTGCCTCGGGGAACGAGCGGCGGAGTGCCTGCCAGAACGACACCTGTCCGAGGCGACCGGACAGCACGTTCTCCATCACCGTCAGCCGCTCGACGAGGTTGTACTCCTGGAACACCATCGCGATGGACTGGCGCTCCTTTCGAAGCGCCGAAGCGGAGAGTCCGGTCAGTTCCGTCCCGTCGAGGTAGATCTCCCCCTCGGTCGGCTCGACCAGTCGGTTGATACACCGGACGAGGGTGCTCTTTCCGGAACCCGAGGGGCCGATGATGCCGACGATCTCTGTGCCATCGACTTCGAAGGAGACGTCACGGAGTGCGGTTTCTCCGCCGTCGTACGTCTTCGAGACGCCTTCCAGTCGCAACATTGTCAGAGCTCGTCGAGCTCGTCGTCGGTGAATTCGACGCCGGCGAACTCCTGGAGCTGACGCGGCAGTTCGTAGTCTTCGACGTACTCGACTTCCTTGTACCAGTACTCGTCGCCGAAGTGTTCGGCCATCTTCCCCTCGAACTCGTAGCCGACGAACGTCTCTTGGATCTGATCTCTGAGCTCGGGTTCCAGCCGGTACCAGGTCGCGTACGCGACGCTCGGGATCTCCGCGCTCTGTACGACGAGGTTGAAGTTCTGCATGTTGTCCGGGACGTCCTCGCGGGATTCGATCTCGTGGCGCTCCATCGCCCTGACCCCGCCGCCGTCGGAGATGTGAGCGACCTCGTAATCGCCGTGGTAGACGCCGAGCATGCTCTGGTCGTGTCCGCCCGAGTACTCTACGTCGTAGTCCTCTTCGGGAACGATGCCGTACTCCTGTTCGAAAAAGGCTCGCGGCAGGAGATCGCCGGAGGTCGATCCCGGGTCGGCGTGAGCGACCGTCCGTCCGATCAGGTCCTCGGGCTCGGTGATGTCCGAGTCGGCGTGTGAGATCGTCAGCGCCGTGTAGCCGATGCTATCGTCCTGATCGCCGTGCGCGACGAACGGCTGTGCCCCCGACATGTTGACGGCGTACACCAGCGCCGCTGCGCCGAACGCCCCGAGGTGGAGCCGCCCGCTCCGCATCGCCTCGATGAGCGAGGCGTAGTTCTGGCCGCCGAAGTACTCCACGTTCTTCCCGGTGTTCTCCTCGAGCATCTCGATCATCGGATCGAACGCCTCCTCGAGCACCGCCGGCTCCTCTGCCGGCACGTACGCGAAGTTGAGGGTGTCCGGATCCTCGAGCTCGTCCGGGTCACTCGGCGTCCGTCGAACCGGGTTCCCGAAGATCTCCTCCGGATCCGAATAGTACGCCTCCTCCCAGGACCCCTCTCCCTCCTCGTCGCCACTGTTCGACGTGTCCGACGTCCCCGAATCGTCGTCGTCGCCGTCATCGCCGTTGCCGAGACAGCCAGAGAGGGCTCCCACTGTCCCGACACCGAGGGTCGCGATCATCGTTCGACGCCTGTACTCCCGGGCGCGGGTTGGTCGCACCATGTCCGCTGGTGTGGGTGCCGGAGCAAGTACCTTTGATTCGTAAAACACGGAGCGTACGGACGGCGGCTGGTAGGCTCACACACGACTTGTCGGCGACCACCGGGAGTACGTGGTGGTACTGACACGCTGTAGTCGACCGGAGCGGTACGTACTACTCCACAACGGTCGAAGTCGGCAGTACCGTGCTCTACGTTCGGGCCCGGTCGCGAACACACCGCTGTCGCGCTGAATTTCTCCGGCCAGCCGGAGACCACGAGACGGCCGGGTGCAACCCGAAGATTACACGTGACAGATCGCTCGCGCGACGGTCCTGCCACCCTGGATTTCCTGACGTGGCCACGCGTGCAACGGGAACCGGCTGTGGCGCGGTTCGCGTGGTCGTCTACTCGTAGAGATTGATTACACGCACTCCGAGCTCTTCGACCTGCTCGCCAGCGCCGGAAGCGGGGTTTGCACCGCCGATCCGGCTGCAGTACAGATAGCGCGCGCCGTCGACCACGTACTGCCCGTTACGTCCGTGGTTGTGGCCGAGAAAGACGCCGAGCACATCCGGTCGTCCGAACACGTCGCGGACGGCGGGCATGTCTCGACCGACCCGCTCTGTGAACGGCGCGACGTGCTGGAAGACGAACACACCTGCCTTGTCGTCGAACTCGTCGATTCGGGCGTCGATCCAGTCGGCGTCGGACGCGCTCGTGTTGGTGTCTCTCGGATCGCCGCCCGTGTCCGTACAGACGAAGCCGTACTCGTCGTACTCGAAGGCGTGTCTAAACGGGACGCCGTAGTGGCTCTCCCACTCCTCTTCGGTGGACCAGTCGTGGTTCCCGCGGACGACGTGCCAGTCGACGCCGGCTGGCAACTCCTCGAAGAACTGCTCGATGATCTCGGGGTGAAAGGCGTCGTCGTCGTGGACGATGTCTCCGTTGTGGACGAGGAAGTCGATCTCGCGCCGGTCGTGAACCGCCTCGATGGTTTCGAGGGCGTCGGCGTGCATCTCCGCCCAGCCGTCGTCGGGATACCCCCACCAGTTGTCCCAGTCGACGCGGGTGCTGCCCCAGTGGCCGTCGGTGACTACGGCGAATCGGAGTCCAATCTCTGCCATGATCAGACGGTGTCTGTGTTCAGCGTCGCCCCGCTGTACCCCTTCTGGAGCGTCGTCCCGATCGTCTGTTGTTGTCGTTCGTAGTCCCGGCCGATCTGTCCTTCAGACTGTGCGTCGGCACAGACGACGACGTTGTCCATCTCGCACTCGAGTCCGCCGAGGACGTCACCGCGGGTGTTCGAGGCCAGCAGCGTGATGGGCTCGTCGAACGCCACCAGATCGTCGGGCTGGAGGCTGTTGTTGTCGACGGTGACGTCGACCTGCTGTCCGTCGAACCAGATCTCCCAGCTCTCGGCGTCGTTCGAGATCTTGTTGATGCAGACCCGACGACGCTGGCCGTCGGTCACGTCCGCCTCGGTGTTGACGAGACCGTACTCTCCGGCTGCCGAGTCCCCGCGGACGATGAACGTCAGCTTGTCGTCTTCGGAGGGGGAGAAGCCGGAACTCGTTTCGACCCGAATGGTCTGGTTCTCTGCGCCGCCGCTGTTGATCGCCCCGAGGAACGTGCCGAGGTCTTCGGTCTCGAACGTAAAGTACAGCGCGAAGTCCTCTCCCATACGCGAGCCGAAATCGCCCCAAGTCGTCGTCACCACGGCGTTGTCTCCGGTGCCTCTGAGCGCCGTTCCGTTTACGTAGGGCCCGCTCGCCCACCGTGCGTCGTCGAACGTGCCGTAGTGCAGGCCCGCCGTCTCGCGCACCACCTCGCCGATCCCTTCGGCGCAGGGCCACCAGAACCGGACGTTCTCGGGGTCGCTCGGGCCGACGAACGAGGCGGCGTTGAGCTGTTCGACCGTCGCTGCGGCGACGGTGGCCTCCCCGGCGGTGATCGACTCCACTTCCATCACGTCGTCGGCCACCTGCCCGCCCGTGGCGTTCAACACCCCGTCGGTTATTTCGAGATTCTCGCCCTCGAAGTCCTCAATCGTCGCGGCGTTAGCCGCCATGCGAAGGCTGCCCAGTCGCTCGAGTGCGTACTCGTTCGCGTCGACATCGTTACCCCAGTTGTAGTGGGGAGACCCGCTCTGGGCGGTCGCTCCCTGTGCCGAGAGGATGCCCAAACCCGTCACGCCGGCGAGTGTCAACACGCCCCGTCGCGTCGTGGACGGGTCGGCTCCCTCGGCGGTGTCCGTCCCTTCCGGCGTCTCCGCCGGCGTCCGTTCGTCGTGCTCGTCTGTCGTGTGCTCGTTTTCTTCCTCCGACATGCATCCAGCCACCGGGAACTGAGCGAGTTAACCGTCCGGTACGGTCTCTCGGTAGCTGTGATGCCGGATGAGAATCCTTCTGGGCTGTCGACACGTCCTTCCGTTTCCCGGGAGACGAGCGACACTCCGACGGCGTCTGAAGACCTGGGTAGGAAAGATATACGTTGGCATAGCCTCCGCCAGGGACTCGAACAGAGCGTGTCCGCCGACAGGGTCGACACCGGTCTGTCGGCGTTCGGCCGACCACCCGTACAGAGTTCGGCCACCTGTTCGCCGAGAGGGACGTGATATCTCCGGTCGACGGGCGTCGCGGGACGGAGGGACCGACGGGTTCAGCGGTGGCTACTCGTCCTGTCGGACGCCCGTCGTGGGCGGGGCCATCCGTCCCGGAGTGATGAGGCTCTCCAGCCGATTTCCTCCGATGGGAGCGAGACTTCCGGCGCGATCCGTCGACGTTCCAGCAGCGACGGTCGAGCCGACGGGTGTGGTGTACCGAGGCGTACGGCCCGCCGGGAGAGACGGAGGTCGGGGTAGAGCCAGGGCGGGGATTTGAACCCCGGAAGTCTCGATTACAAGTCGAGTGCATGAACCACCCATGCTCCCCTGGCGCGGGCCGTAGATTACCGCTCCTCCTTTGAGTGAGTATCGCTTTCCGCCGCCAGCGACCGCTCCATCGTCACCCGGTGGCTCTCGTAGCCGTTCGCGCGGTAGAACCGCCTCGCCGCCTCGTTGTCGGCCATCGCCTCGAGGCGGATCACGTCGACGTCCCGTTCGGCGAGCCGCGACTCGACGGCCCCGAGCAGCGCGGTTCCGACCCCGCTTCGGCGACGGTCCGGCCGCACGTAGAGGTTCGAGAGCAGTCCACGGCTCGCGTCGAGGGCGAACGAGCCGTCCTCGACCGCGAAGGTGGCAAACCCCGCGAGCTCGCCGTCGAGCCGGGCGACGAGCACCCCGTCGTGGAACCGGTGGCCGGCGAGGAGCTCGCGGATCGCCTCCCGGTTTCGGGCCGCTAAGACGTGTGAGCCGTACTCGCGCTGTTCGGCGGCGAGGTCGACCCACCAGCCGGCGAGCGTCTCGAGCTCCTCGCGGGTCGCCGGCTCGACCGTCGGTTCGCTCATCTCCCGGCTGGCTCCTCCTCGAGGGCGAGCACCGCCGGCAACGGCTCACCGGTGAGCATCGCGAGTGCGGCGCCCCCGCCCGTGCTGACGTGGTCGAACCCCTCGACATCCAGCGCCCGGAGCGCGGAAGCGGTGTCGCCCCCGCCGACGATGCTCGTCCCGACGTCGGTCGCGGCCTCGTACAGCTCGCGGGTGCCCCGTTCGAACGCCGACTCCTCGAAGACGCCCGCGGGACCGTTGAGCACGACGGTGCCGGAGTCGGCGAGGAGCCGTCTGTAGTACGCGATCGTCGAGGAGCCGACGTCGAGGGCGGCCTCGCCGTCGCCGGGGGGCAAGGCGTTGATGCCAATCTCGTGGCGGCCGTCGCGGTCGACGGCGACGTCCCGGGGGAGCGCGATCCGGTCGCCGTGGGCGTCGAGGAGGTCCGCGGCGCGGTCGACCTCCCCCCAGTAGCCTTGCTCGTAGAGGAACTCGGCGCTCGCGTCGCCGAGGTCGACGCCGTCGGCGAGCAAGAAGACGTTGCCGACGACGCCGGCGGTGAGCACGCGATCGGCCAGCCCGCTCTCGAGGACCGACCAGGCGACGTCGATCGAGTCGGGCACCTTCGCCCCGCCGAGGACGTACGCCCGCGGGGTCGGCGTCGACTCGACCGAGCCGAGCACCTCGAGTTCCCGTTCCATCACGCGTCCGGCGTAGCCGGGCAGGACCGCCGGAAAGCCGACCAGGGAGGGCTGTGAGCGGTGGGCGGCCGCGAACGCGTCGTTGACGTAGGCGTCGAGGGCGGGCGCGAGCCCGGCGACGAGGTGGGTGCGTGCGGCCCGCTCGGGCTCGAACTCCATGTACTCCTCGCTGTAAAACCGGGTGTTCTCGAGGACGACGCAGTCGCCGTCTTCGAGCGCGGAGACGGCCTCCCGGGCCGCCGAGCCGAACGTGACGTCGACGTACCCGACGGGGCGGCCGAGCAACTCGGCGAGTCGGTCGGCGTGTGCCGAGAGCGAGGAGAACCGGTCGCCGCCGGGTCGGCCCTGGTGGGCCAGGACGGCGACGCGACCGCCGCGGTCGAGCAGCTCCGAGAGCGTCTCGACGTGGGCCCGCAGCCGGGCGTCGTCGGCGAGCGAGCCGTCGTCGTCCAGCGGGCTGTTGACGTCGACCCGGACCCCGACGGTCGTCCCCGCGACGTCGAGCTCGTCGAGGGTGGGGATCATCACCGCGCTCTCGACCCCGGTGGTGGAAAGCTCTTTTGATAGACGGAATCGGTGGCTGTCATCGGGACCGTTCAGACGCTCCGACAGTCCGCACAGAGGAGCTGTCCGTTCGACTCCCACAGCGACTCGGCGAGGGAGCCACACGCCTCACAGACCCCCTGTGTGGAGTAGCTGTCGTCGCCGGTGGCCGTCATCCCCGTCGCCTCCGCGACCGGGTCGCCGGCAACCGACCGGTCGTCGAGCGGTCGGTCCCCGGTCGGTGCCGGCGGCGTGGCTCCCCGGAACGAGCCGGCCGTGGCGATCACGTCCCGCTGTGTCACGACGCCGAGTAGCTCCCCGTCGTCCTCGACGACCAGGTTGCGGACGTCCTGGCTCGCCATCGTGCTCGCGGCCTCGGCCAGCGAGTTGTCGGCGTCGACCGTGATCACGGGTCTGGACATGGCCTCCTCGACGGTCGTCTCCTCCGGCGTCCCCTCGCCGGCGACGAGCTCGAGGACGTCCCACTCGGTGACGATGCCGACGACGTCGGACCCCCGCACCACGAGCGCACAGCTGACGAGGTCGTCGAGCATCAACTCGACGGCGCCGTAGACGGTGTCGCCCTCGCTCGCGGCGACGTACTCTTTCGTCAGGACGTCCCTGACCGACAGTTCCGATTCCATGGAAAACCGATGACCGGCGACGGCCTAAAAACTACCCCCGGCATCCTTATGACCTCAGCCGGCGAACCCACGGCGGTCGTTCACAGCCGGGAGCCGACGCGGCCACGATCACAGCTCGACGTACTGTTCTTCCCACTCGCGTCTGTCCTCGATGCGCCGGTGGCCCGCCTCGGTTATCGCGTAGTAGTTCGTCCGCCTGTCGAGTTGTCCCTTCTCGACGAGCTCCTTGTTGACGAGGGTGTCGAGGTTCGGGTAGAGTCGGCCGTGATTGATGTCGGAGCTGTAGTACTTCTCGACCTCCTGTTTGACCGACTGGCCGGAGGGGCGGTCCGCTCCGGCGATCACGTACAGGAGATCCCGCTGAAACCCGGTGAGGTCGTGCATTGCTCAATCGCGTGGACCGTTCCGCTGAGTGGATATTTGTTATCCGCTTCATACAACACCGTTTCACCCCTGAACGGCCCCTTTCGCCGCCGACTGGTCGGTCGACCGCACGCCGTCGGTGGGTTCGGCCCGATCGGGGGACGTCGGTCGGCTCCGGCGTGGCGATCGCGTCCCGACCCCCACGACGGCTCCCTCGGCCGCGTTTCGAGTACGCGATAGCTCCCTCGGCCGCGTTTCGAGTACGCGATAGCTCCCTCGGCCGCGTTTCGAGTACGCGATGGCGCCCGGCCGGGGGCGCGCGGCCGGGGGCGTAGCCGGACTCACACACCGACAGCGCGTCCGGCCCTGTCTCCACGAGGACGGAGGCGGCGGCTCCGAGGCCCGTCGTTCCGGCGGTTTCGAGCGGCGGGTCGTCCCCGACGGCAGTCGGCTCAGCCGCTCCCGTAGGGGTCGACGCGGATCCCGGTGGCGTCGATCTCGACGTTCAGCCGATCGACCGTCGCCTCGTAGGCGGTCACGTGCGAACCGTTCTCCTCGAAGCGCACACACTCGGCGAGCAGGCCACTCTCGATCAGACCGTTTATCCGCCGGTACACCGTCGCCGACGAGCTGTCGGTTCTGGCGGTCAGTTCCTTCGCGGTTCGGGGTCGCTCGCTCGCGGCGACGAGGATGAGGCGGGCACACTCGTCGCCGAGGGCGTCGAGCGCCGGGACCGTCGTCGTATCGGGTGGATGGCTCGACATCGTCGGCTCTCTTATCGCGACCGTAAGCCGACGTGGTATTTTATAACGAGCAACCTTAGCCGCCGAAAGGGCGAGATTCCCGCCGGAAACGACCTCTTTCCGCCCGCGAACGCGCGGCCGCAGCCCGCGGCCGGACGGGAAACATCGTGTTTCCGGCCGAAAGACGGTTTAAACCGGCTGTACCGTCCGGACGACCCGTCGGGCAGCCGGCCCCTCCGTCCGCGGAAACACCGTGTTTCCTCCGGTGAAAACATGCCCTCGAAATGAACAGTCTACGTTCTTTATTCCCGGTCGGCTGTCGGTGACAGTCACGGCCGAGAAGCGACCGACCGCCGGCGGCGCTCCGTCGGGCGGGTTCGCGGGTCGGCCACCACTCACATGACACCGAAACACTCGAACTGGACGCCGGGAACGGAGCCGACGGCGGGAGCCCGCTGTCGAAACTGTGGTAGCCACGTCACCCAGCGGTTCGCACGCGTCTTCGGCGACAACGGCGACGTCGTCCACGGCTGTCCGTCCTGTACGACCTACCGGGAGATGCAGTCTGGGGGACACCTCCCGGGACACTGACCGGGCCCCGGTACCCTCTACCGGCGGTCTCATGCGGTGCGTTGAAGTACTCCCTTCTTGAACACCACGACAGCAATGGTGGCAGGTGGTGGCACACGGACGAACCGACCGGCGGCCGGGTTCCGCTGACATGTCGGTCCAGTCCGAACGGAGCGAGCCGTTGGCCGAGAGCGAGATCTTCCACATCCTCGGAAACGACCGACGGCGCGCGATCGTCCAGCTGCTGGCCGACCGCGACGGCCGTCTCGAGGTCTCCGAGGTCGCCGCGAAGATCGCAGAGGACGAAAGTGCCGCCGGCTCGTCCCCGAACAACCTCTATAAGAGCGTCTACGTCTCCCTCCAGCAGACCCACCTCCCGCGGCTCGAAGAGGACGTGGTGATCGTCTACGACGACGGCGCGAAGGCGATCGAGCCCGGGCCGAACTTCGAGGCCGTCGTCGGATACGTCGACGGCGACGGCGGCGAACCCACGCCGATCCTCGTAGGTCACCTGCTCGCGTGCGCGCTCGGGCTGGTGATCGTCGCCGCCTCGGGGACGACCCTCCCGGTGGCCTCGGCGATCGATCCGGTGTTCGCGAGCGTGCTGGTGTTCGTCGCCGTCGCCGCGAGCAGCCTCTACGGGCTGTTGGGCTGATCGCTCACCGGGTGTCGACGGGCTGTGACGCCGTCGGCTCCTCACCCGGCAGACAGATCAGGTTCTCCCGGCCGATCCGGAGTTTCGTGATCTCCCCTTCGCGCTCTAGCTCCGAGAGCAGCCGGCTCACCTTCGCTTTCGACCACTCGACTTCGGCGACGATCTCCGACTGGCGCATCCGGCCGCCGTTTCCCTCGACGAGGGTTCTGACCAGTTCCGGGTCGGTCGTCCGTTCGTCCGTCTCCTCCGGCGGGTCGGGCTTCCTGTGGCTCCCCTCGAGCCGATCGCGGACGACCAACACGCCACCCAGAACTAGCAGGGCGACGATCCCGAGCAGCGCCGCCGCGTGGGGACTCGCCTCGATGGGGGCCGCCGGGAGGACGTCGATCGTTCCGCCCGGCAGCCAGAACGGACCGTCCCGGGAGAACGCCGGTAGGATGGGGTCGAAACTCGGACTCACGGCGAACGAGGGGGCCAGGAACGGTATAAAGCGGGTCGGACGTTCCGACGGTTGAGCCGAATCGTCCCGGATTCGGGCCGGTAAGAGGCTGTTACCCGCCGCGATCGGCGTCCGTCAGGAGCGTTCGGAGTCCCGCCTCGAGGTCGTAACTCGCCTCGAACCCCAGCCGCTCTCGAGCCCGCGTGACGTCTGCGAGGCTGTGTTCGACGTCCCCCGTCCGGGGCTCGCGGTGGACGATCCCGATCTCGGGGTCGACGGCCTCCCGGACCGCCGCCGCGAGCTCGCGGATGGAGGTTCGCTCGCCGGTGCCGACGTTGTAGGCCGCTCCCGGCTCGCCGGCGGCCGCTGCCAGCAGGTTCGCCCGCACCACGTCCCGAACGTGGACGAAGTCGCGGCTCTGCTCTCCGTCGCCCTCGACGGTGAGCGGGCCGCCCGACCGGGCCTGCTCGAGGAAGGTGGCGACGACGCCGCTGTAGGGACCACGCTGGCGCGGCCCGTACACGTTGAAGTAGCGAAGCGAGACCGTCGACAGGTCGTAGAGCTCCGCGTACAGCCTCGCGTACTCCTCGAGTGTCCGCTTCTGGAGGCCGTACGGCGATCGGGGCTCGGCTGGGGCCGTCTCGGGGATCGGCAACCCCTCGGGACGACCGTAGACGGCGGCGCTCGAGGCGAGCACGACCGTCGCGTCGACCCGCCGGGCGGCGTCCAGGACCGCCAGCCCGCCGGTGAGGTTGACGTCGGTGGTTTCGACCGGCCGGTCGACGCTCTCCGTGACGTCGACGATCGCGGCCTCGTGGAAGATCAGCTCGACCCCGTCGGTCGCCGCACGGAGGGCCTCCGGCTCCCGGAGGTCACCCTCGATCACCGTCGCCCCGGGGTCGACGTGCCCCCGACGCCCGCTGGAGAAGTCGTCGAGCACCCGGACGTCGTTGTCGCCGACCAGGGCGTCGACGAGGTGGCTCCCGACGAAGCCGGCGCCGCCGGTCACCAGAACCGTCCGTCCCCGAACTGGCGACTCCATCGGCGCCGGCTACCGGCAGCCGGGGAATTAGTAACACCCTCGTACCCGTCGGTAAGCGGCCCGTACGACGACCTCGCGCTGTGGCGTCGCCCGACTCCCCGCGCTGTCACCGAACGACCGTCACCGGAACGGGTGCTCGCCGGATCAGTTCGCTGGCGACGCTGCCCAAGAGCGCCTCCGCGCGGTCGGAGAGCCCGCGGTGGCCGACGAACAGTCCGTCGTGGCCCTCCGGGTCGGCGTACTCGGCGATGCCGTCGACCGGATCACCGTACAACAGCTTCGTCCCGACGTCGACGTCGGCGTCGGCGATCCGCTCGCGGGCGTCCTCGAGGATCGCCTCCCCGCGGGCTTCGGCGTCCTCGACGTCCTCTAAGATCAGCCGTCGTTCGGCGTCCGACAGCGACCGGACGGGCGTCGCCCCCTCGGCGTGGATCCGCGGGGAGACCACGTGGACCACGGTCAGGGTGGCTTCGGCCGCGCCAGCGACCTCGATCGCGTGGTCGATCGCCTGTTCGCTGTCCGCCGATCCGTCGGTCGCGACCAGAAAGTGCATACCCGAACGTGGGGCTGCCGGGAGATAAAGCTCCGTGGATTCCGGTCGGAGACGTCCCGGGAGCCGATCCGGAGGGCGGTCGGTTCAGCTGGTCCGGACGGTCACCCAGCGGGCGGCCATGGTCGCGGTGATCAGGGCGAAGGCGATCGCGGCCTGGTTCGGGATCGAGAGGACGCCGGCGAGCTCGTACTGGACGACGGCACAGCCGCCGAACGCACACGCCTCGGTGCCCGCGGCCTGCAGCCAGGAGTGATACACCGCGAGCACGAGGCCGATAGTCGAGAACGGGAGCGCGAGCCGGTGGACGTCCTCCATCCCGACGGCCGCGGCGTAGCCGAAGATCACGACCAGCGGATACATCGCGACCCGCTGGTACCAACACAGCTCACACGGGTAGTAGCCGAGCCCCACGCTGTAGTAGAGGCTCCCCACGGTCGCGACGGCCGCGACGACGAGGGTCCCGAGGGCGGTCGTCCGGACGGACTCGAGCGGCGACGCCATCGTCGGAGATTCCTCCGGTGGCGACTTTATCCTTCGGAACCGACGCGGACGCCGAACCCGCCGGGGAGTCCCGGAACCGAAAGACAGTTTTCCCGTTCGGGGGTAGTCGGGGCATGCTCTCGATCGCGCTTGCCGGGAAGCCAAACGCCGGCAAGTCGACGTTCTACTCCGCGGCGACGATGGCCGAGGTCGACGTCGCCAACTACCCGTTCACGACGATCGACGCCAACCGCGGGGTCAGTCACGTCCGGACGGAGTGTCCCTGTCTCGAGCGCGAGGAGCGCTGTAACGCCGACGGCTGCCACGACGGCAAGCGGTACGTCCCGATCGAGCTGCTCGACGTCGCCGGCCTCGTCCCCGGCGCCCACGAGGGGAAAGGCCTCGGCAACCAGTTTCTCGACGAGCTGACCAACGCCGACGTCATCGTCAACGTGATCGACGCCTCCGGCGGGACGAACGAGCGGGGCGAACCCGTCGACGTCGGGAGCCACGACCCCCTCGCCGAGGTCGACTTCGTCGAACGGGAGATGGACCTCTGGCTCGCGGGGATCGTCGACCGCAACTGGGAATCGATCGAACGGAAATCCCGCTCCCCGGGCTTCGACATCGACGACGCGCTCGCAGAGATGCTCTCGGGCTTTGGCGCCTCGCCGACCCAGATCGCCCGCACGCTGCGTGGGATCGAGTACCCCGAGGACCCGATCCAGTGGACCGACGACCACCGAGAGCGCCTCGCGGGTGACGTCCGCCGGCGAACCAAACCGATCGTCGTCGCCGCGAACAAAATCGACGTCGCACCCGCCGAAAACGTCGAGAGCCTGCTCGAGCTCGACAAACCCGTAATCCCGACGACGGCGGAGGGTGAACTCGCCTTGCGTCGGGCCGCCGAGGCCGGCCTCGTCGGGTACGATCCCGGCGACGGGACGGTCGAGGTCGGCGACGGCGTCAGCGACGCCCAGCGGGAGGCCCTCGAGGGGCTCGCGGAGACGATGGACGAGTACGGCGGCACCGGCGTCCAGGCGGCGCTCGATTACGCCGTCTACGAGCTGCTCGAGCACGTCACGGCGTACCCGGTCGAGGACGCCTCGAAGTGGTCCGACGGCAGCGGGAACGTCCTCCCAGACGCGTTTCTCCTGCCCGAGGGCTCGACGCCGGTCGACCTCGCTTACGCCGTCCACTCGGACATCGGCGACGGCTACCTCCACGCCGTCGACGCCAA
>LFCJ01000447.1_pt1 | contig 25370 bp, 15 predicted proteins | sample 643141 | NCBI WGS metagenome assembly LFCJ01 (sample SAMN03766243, study PRJNA286221) | soda lake metagenome | biome: soda lake; feature: Kulunda steppe; material: water; isolation source: sample B1-Br-g2 brine of Lake Bitter-1 | place: Russia: Kulunda steppe | collected 2010-07
GACGGCGATAGCGCCGGTGGTGATGACGCGGCTTGTTGGGCTGTATGCAGGCTGGCTGTCGATGGACGTCTCGAGGCGGTTGTTGCTGTCCTCTCGGTCGTCGGTGCGTCGGTCGACTGTCCTGCCGTCGATGTATCCGTCGCTCGGGCGTCTGTCGACGGCCCTGCCGGGTAGTTCAACTGTGGGCCTGGCGGGAGTCCAGAAGTGAGTACACTGCTTTCGGTCTCGGAACCGTCGCGTTGTCCCAAGTCTCTGGCCAGTGGGGGTCGCCGACGAGGTATTGTGTCCATCTCCCACGAGGATGACGCTGTCGGGCCGTCCGAACGCATTGCAGAGCCATTTGCAGGTAAGCGAAGTGGCATGCTGGTTGGTCGAGCCGAGTTTCGCCCCTGACTCCTCGAGATGGCTGGTCGGGCTATCGGTATCGTCTCGGCCGGTGTGGGGGCAGTCTCTTGGAGGTCCGGTGTGGACGGACCAACCGGGCGATGGACATACTGTGGTGTCGCCCGACCCGATGGCACCGATTCAGCGTGTGCTGAGGCATCCATCTGTCCGAACCGGGTGTCCGATTGGCTGGCACGCAGGCGGTGGTGGCCCGATTGTGAGCCGCTGTGAATCGGGGCTCGACGCAGCAACTGCGTTCCGGTATTTCCGATTAAGGACTGATCGGATGGAGCGGTGAGCACCGGCAACGCGGAACTATCGTCTCTCCGAGACACTACCCCGAGACGATCGGTTCCAATCTGTTCCGTCGAATCGGCTATTTGACCCGAAGTCGCCGTCGTTCTGGCGTGTTCGGTCCTCGAGCCTTCTTTGGTTGGGTGGCGTTCGGAGCCAGTGTCGTCATCTGACGATACTGTCGTCTCGCGCTCTCTCGAACCTGTCCCCGAGTGCGACGCGTCTCGAGCATTCGGCTCGGCTGCCTCGTCGTCGGGCCGATTATCATGGCTGTCGACCGTAGGTGCGGTCGGCTTGGTCGACTCAAGCGGCGGTGCCGTCTTGGCCAGCGGTGTTCGATCCGGTTGTCTCGAGGCCGCTGGGCTGCCGTCTCGAGAGGGACCTTGTCGCGTCGAAACCGACGATGTGCGCGTCGCTCGGGGTTGATGTCTGTCACTGTCGCGAGCACTGACTGGATCGGTACGTGATTGTCCCGTTCCGGTCGATCGGTTGTTATTCGTCTGCGTACCAACCACTGGCCGTAGCTCGTCTCGGGGCTCAGTTTCAACCGTTTCGTTCGTGAGCGGTCTTGGGTTCTCGTCCGGCCCATCGGTCGTGGCCGCTACTGGCTGGTGCTGACTCAGAACCGTAAGCTGGGTGTGAGATCGATCGGGACCCCTCGAGGCTGGAACGTCGGTACCGGTGTCCGTCGAGTTGCTCACAGCGGATGAAGTCAACAACCGAAGCGACCGAGAGCCGACTGTGGGTGGGCCTGGCTGTGGTAGTTTACCCTCACGTCGCTTGTGTCTTGGCGTTGTGTGACTCTCACGCGCTGTGTTCCCGTCTGGTTCGTTCGCTCTCTCCCCGACGTCTAACTTCGTCGCTTCGGTTCGAGGCTGCACACGAGTCGGTCTGTCGACTCGATCGCTTGACTCCGGTTTTGTTGTGTGTCGTCTATCCCACGTGACACTCGGCACAGGGTGCTGTCCAGCGTCTCCATCTGACTCGTCCGGCTGTTCTCGTTGATCCGAACCCGACCGTTCCTGCAGTCTGTGTCCCCACGTTGCTGGCTGTGTCGACATCCCACGGGGGTGGCTCGTATTGGTAGCAGTCCGTATCGGGTATCGCTGAAGTAAAACGGCCGGTTCGGTTCGGTTGTCCCCTACCGTTTGAGGCTGGCTGGCTCTCTGTGTCAACTCCCTACGTTCCGGGGACTCATTTCGCCCCACCAGTTGAGCACGCTGCGACGTCTCCGACGGCAGATTGTCGGAGGGAGTCGGAAGCGGGCGTTCCTTTGTGACGTCTTCGTCGGGACTCGAGGTCGTGGCTGCTGTCGATTCGGTCGAGGGTTTCGTTGCGTCTCGGCTCTCGAGGCCTCTCGGTTTGGTACGCGTCGAACGGCCAGTCAGTTCCGTACTCAGCGATGGGGCCGATTGGGTATCGTCTCCCGTACTGGGTTCACCTTCGAGTCTCGCAACCGTCATCGTCGGCCGGTGGACTCGTTGGGATGTCGACCGCTTCGGGTCGTCGAAAGTCGTCTCATCGTGACTGTGTTGCTGTTGCTGACTCGATCGGAGGAGTGAGCCTACAGCAGGGCCGACTGTAGCGTCTGTTGCCGTCCGTGAGACGAGAATGCTAGCACCGACACTACCTAAGCCGGGACCGACGTCAACTCGTGAGGTCGTTTGGTCGGCGGTTGGTTCGACACTATCTGGGGTAGAACCCCTCGAAGGTATCGACAGTGATACGGACGAGGTCGTGTCCGCCGTGGTTGATCCAGTACGTGCTGACAGTCGAGACGACTCGGGGTGTCTGTTCTCCCCCGAGAAGCGGTCAATCTGTACGCGTTCGGATGGCTCTCGATTGACGGTAATATCGTCCCGGTTTGGCGAACCACCCGGCAGATGAGTCGCTCGCTGGAAACCATACGTCCCTATCGACGTACGTTCTTGTAGGTTTAGCCGTCCCAGAGTGGCTTTGCTGTTGGTTCCGGACGGATCGTCGATGCCAGAGTCCAATTGGGCATCGCCATCCAACACAGCCTGTAGACTTGACCAGGAACGCCACTCGGTAGGATGTGACCCAACTGCCTGCGTCGGTTTGTCAGGATGTTGCCCAGATATCGGAGTCCGCTCCGGACGGATGGTCGGTCGCTCCCTTCGAATGAATTCTGTCGTCGATATATCTGTGTGGCTGCTATCGGGCCGCAATTGCTCGCGACTCTGTGTTGGCTGTGTGGAGTCCCGAGCACCGTTCGACCGTTCGTCTGCTGTCTCCTGTGTCGAGTGGTCTGTGTTCGTCGGTGTGATACGTTCGGCTCGAGTGTTACGCTCGAATTCTGGGATGTCACCGGCGGGTGAGTCAATCGGGCCATATTCAGATTCGTCGGCCGAAGCCAGTGCTGTACGCTCAGACAGTAGATATGATACCGACGGTCCGATGAACGTCGTTTCGCGTTCGTCCGGCCGAGCATCACTGGCGGTCGTCGTCCGATCACGCACTACCGCTGATGAATCTGCATGTTGGTGCGAGCGCGTCCGAAGGATGGACGTGCGATAGTCGATCCCTCCACGTGATCGGACGAACGGCGTTTTGTGCTCAGTAGAGTCGGGACCGAGTCTTCGAATAGGAGTAGATTCGGCGGTCGACCTAGCAGTCTCGGTCGATGCCGATCGTTCCTGTGCAGACTCGATTCCGCCGTGGTTCGAGGCCCGCTTGCTTCCAGTGTGTTCGGTCGATTCATTCGCCTGATCGTGCCCCGCCCCATACGATCTGTCATGACTGGTTGCCGGTCGATCGCTCGCCGGTCTGCGATCGAGCGGTTTCGACGCACGGTCCGCCCCAGAGGTCGGCATCGAGGGCCTCCGCTGTTGTATCGGATGCGATATGGCACGTTCGACTGGACTCTCACTCTTGACTCGGAGGACATCACCACTGTCCGACCCAGTTGGGTCGAGTTCGGTCTCCTCAGTCGTAGTTTGGTCTGCACGCTGGCGTTGGAAATAGGATAACGATGGTCCGATAGCTGCCGTTTCGTATTCGCTTGGCCGACTATCGCTGGCTGTCGTCGTGCGATTACGTTCTGCCGGTGAGGAGTCAACGTGTGCTTGCGTGTGTGTCCGGAGTGAACGAGGGCTGGCCCCTCGATGCAATCGAACGAACGGTGTTTTGCGGTCGGCTAGAACGGAATCGAGCCCTCGAGCGTGGACAGAGTCGACGGTCGACTCATACTGCCGGACGTACGTCGTGAATCGCCGCCACGGGGTGGCGATCAGACAGTTCCGTCCGATAGTATCAGTAGACTCGATTGGTGTCTGGATCTCCTGCGTAGAGTGGGCCACTCCGTGGGTCGACGACCGATCGCTTCCAGCGCGTTCGGTCGATACACTCGCCCGATTACGTCTCGCGTCTGGGGACCCACGCTGTCGTATCGGACTCGAGGGGAGGCGTCTCACCGACGACGGTTTCACGTCCGTTTCGACTGCGTCGGTCTGGGGGCGATGGTGGGAGACCGGTCGCATCGAGAGGCGCACAAGCGCCGTCTTTCGAGTCAACAGGATCGATTCGCGGGTCTCTCGCCGATCGGTAGCTTTCGATTGGTCCGACAGCCCATCCACTTCGCCCGATACCTGTCGGGCTGACGCTGCTCGAGTAGTCAGTTCTCCCGACGGGCCAGAACCGGTTTGGGTGCGATCCACCGACTCGAGTATCCGTCGCTCGATAATCGATTGGTGTGGGTGAAACGAGGTCCGTTCGGTGTCAGGTCGTCCCGAGGCGGCCCCAGGACCCAGACGCGAAAGCCTAGCTCTGGCAACTGTGCGTTCGGACTGCTCGGCCGACGACGGGTCGGTCGACTGTCTTCTGGTGTCGGTCGAATCCGCCCTTGGCTGATTATCGTCTATTTTTGTGCCGTTGCCGTCTGGCGTTTCCGAGGTGACTGATTCACTATAGCGAAAAATGCCGTCTCCCGCCGGATCAATACTGGCGTTCTCGAGTGACCGACTTCCCGTCGTTACTGACTGTGTGGGTGAGTTGGGAGGCTGTCGGTCGTCTGTAGCTGAGGCCGTCGATTCCGATCGAGTTCTAGCGGAGATATTGAGCGTCTGCAATCGCTGTTCGTGAGTTCGATGGGGTTCACTCGGGTGCAGATCAGAGACGGAATGTTGGTCGGGCTTTTCATCGGTTGTCGGTCGGAGTGGAAAATTCGTTCCGCGTGGATTCGTCGTCGATGTGGCGTCCGTTTTGCCGGACAATCGACGGAAAACAAGTGAACTCTCACTGAAGCGGCTGACGTTTGTGGCTGGCCGTACCGTCTCCATCAGATCTGATTGAGTCTCGGTACCAGTGGCGTTTTCGCCCTGAGCTTCGGAATCAAATTGCTCGCCGCCAGTGGGTTTGTCGTCGAACCCAGTACCCGAAAAGCTCGTGGATCTCTGCCTCCCGGGATGCGACCGGAATTCCGCTCTCCAATTCAACCTGTCGTATCTCTTTTCGGATCGATAGGGCTGGGTTTCTTCCGGCGTCGTTGTCTCCTCATCTTCGAATTGACGTGAGGCATAGACCAGCGGTACCTGCGGCCGGTGTGAAACACGATCAGATACCGACTCCGAAATCGAGTCGATCAACCTCCCAATCCGGCTAGCCTGTCGTATTGCTCCAAGGAAACCAATCGTAGATATAGGCGAGTCCAACCCAATCCGATGCTGTAACGCAATCCCCGAAGACCGTCGGATACCGATTGTTTCGGAACCGTCTTCACCCGCTCGAGCAAGCCGTGTGACCGCGATACTCTGTTCGCTGTCCATAGATTATTTTGGTAGCTGACTACAGCCGTCGTCGGTTACGACCCCATCTGTTTCGACGTATTGCATTTCCCGTATTGATACTTAATTATTGTCTCATCAAAGCCGATCGAAACCGTATCCATCAAACGTTCACCGGGTACTCAAGTGCATTTTCGATTTGCTTTTGCATCTGGTTTATTTCTCCCAGGGTTTCTTCGAACTCTTCGAGCGTACGTTCCTCGTAAATGTCGCGAAGATGCTGATTGATCACCCGGATCGATTCGCCCGTCGACATCCCGAACCACCCATGTGTCACGATCACTTCTGCCTGTTTTCTCGGATATGGCGTTCGCTCGACCAGTTCGGACACAAATCCATCAATCGGTCGTTCTTCGAAATCTTCTACAATTTCTGTCACGTAGTATCTGTCGATCTCATCGAGTTCGATCACCCCAGCGGTCCGTTCGCTATTTTTCACGGGTTCGAGTTCGATATATTCTTTTGCAAGCGTTCCAAACTTGATTTTCGGCAGCGTCCCTGCTCTGTGGTCGGCTTCGGTTATAATCCGCGCATAGACTCGATCCCTGCCGTTGGGAACGTCCGCTGCGTAGACCAGTTTCATTACTATGTTACAACTGGAATGTTGAAGTAACATATACTCCTCGGATTGACTTCCTCCTCCGCCTGAAGGCGGAGGAATCCCACGGAACCGCACCGCTGAGTTGGGATATTACGGTTTGCAGTCTACCACCTCTGCCCAAGGTTGGAATCCTCGGGTGAGGTCATGAAGGTAGACTGAAGGCTGAGCCAACCAGCCGGTACTCCTATCCTCGTCCAAACTGGCCGAAGACTCGGAGTTACTTTCGTTGATGTCGAGACGGATATTCTCCGCCCCATTCACGTCAGCGTTGAACGCATCATTGTGTTCCTCACACACGTACAAGCCACGCTCGACACGCTGACTGTCGTCTTCTCTACCGCAGACGCAACACGTCTTACTCGTGTCGCGCTCTGACACTTCTACGACTTCGATTCCCTTGACTTTCCCCTTGTATTCGAGGATGTTCGGGAACCTGTCGAACGCCCACCCGTGCAGGTCGAGATTGCCGTGCTTCCCCCAGTTCTTCGAGTTTCCGTTCTCGTCCTCGCGGACATCAGCGAGTTTCCCGACGTTGATTCGGCCCACTTCTTGCTTGACACACCGCTCGACAATGTGTTTCGCTAACGAGTGGAAGAAGTGAGTGCGGCGCTCCGACCACTTCGCGTGGAGTCGAGTGGCCCGTTTGCCCCCCGAATCCTCACACTTGGCGATTTCTTTCGGGAAGTAGTACCCGTCCTGTTTCAAGCGGTTGCCGGGGTAGAGGTCGGCTTGCTCGGTGCTGTACGCAACAGCGGCGAAGTTACAGATGCCGAGGTCAACGCCAGCGGTTTCGTTGCCGGGGGCTGTGGGCGTCTCGATTTCGTCTTTGCAGACGAGGTGGAGCTCCCACCGCTTTTTCGCCTTGTCGTAGACGGCCCGAACCTGTTGTACGTTCTCGACGGTGACGCCGGGGCGCATTTCGTACTCGACAAGGATGTATTCCCACGCTTTCGGGTGTTCCTTGTGACTCGCACCCTTTGAGAGGCGAACACGATTGTTCTTTCTATCGTGCCGGATGCCGTTCTGCTTCCACGTCACAGTTGAGCGAGGGTGTTCTTCGTGAACGCGGTTTCCATCGTCGTCGTAGTAGTTTTTCTTGCGGTAGCCGGGCGGATTCGCTCGATTATCGGACTTTCTCTTTCCGTACCACGAATTGAAGGCTTCAGCGAGTTCCTCCAGAACGCGCTGACTGGACTGGCTGTGCAGTCCCTTGTATTTTGAGTGACCTTTCAACTCGTCTTTGAGGTCGCCGTGGTCGGGAATCTCGCCCGTCTCCTCCCAGACTTGCCGGGAGTGGTAGTTGGCGACGTTCCAGAGTTTGCTGGCCGACCATCCGTGCCGGTCGAGCGAGTCCTCTACCTGTCCGTGGTTGCGGATTTTCGCTCGATGGGTGCGGTGGACTTCCAGCATTCTAAACGCCTGTATAACCACTTATACCCGTTTCTTTTATAAAGATTAGGTTTGAGAACGGTGGAATATCCGGGCCTGTCGGTGCCGGTGGAATGTGTCACTAAGTGACGGCGCGTATCCACGGCCTGAAGGCCGCGGTATTGCGCCTGTTCAGCGTATAAGTATCACGTTTGGTCCATTCCCGACTCGTCCAGTGGGCGTCAGTCGGAACTGAAATCCGAAATTTGATCATCGAGATCGGAAAGAATAGCTTCGAGGTCGGATGTATCTGATTTTGGATAGGGCGAATATGCAGTCGCTTCGATCGTTATCACTGATCCAAGTGTTGTTGCATAGTTTGTACCGGTGGAGGTATCGATATCTCGCTTCAGTTCCGTTCCCTCACCGTCGACAGCGAGTACGATCTCGACATCGTAACTCGTCTGCAGCAACCGCCGTTCGTAGACCCAGGCGAAAAACGCCAGTCCGGCCAACACGATTACAATCATTGGATAGACCGGTAATATGCCTGCGACACCGAATAGGAACGCACCCATCGCGCTTCCGACAAGGACAAATTTCAGGTTCTCGTGTACCAGTGGTCCGCCACGCTGGACGATCGTTCGCTCCTGTTTGAGATGGACCTTACCCGTCGGTGCGTTCGGCTTCGCGCGTCGGTCTTTCGTTATTTTGAGCGTATCAGACGCTATCCGACAATCGAGTGTCCGACACGCGTTTTTTAACAGTTGCAGTACGTGTTTTGGCTTTCTGGTTTCTATAGTATGTACAGATGATTCGACTTCCTCTGTCGATGGATTTTCAATTGACATATATCTGGATTTTGTAATCATACTATTTGTTTCTGACTCGAGCACGTTCATAAAGAGTTAGGTGTCGCTGTCTCTTGTGTACTGTCATCCGAACAGTAGATAGTTAGTTTATATGATCGATACTGATAGTTCATATACACTCGAGGGTGTGTTCGAACGTGTCGAGCAGCTGTTGCTAGCGTATACTGGAGAGCGTGGCTCGGACAAAAAGCAGGTACTCGATGGCCTCGGTACCGACTCTGAGCCATCTCATCGGAGTGATGACGGCCTCCCAGCCTCGGCGACCGAGACGTTTCGAGACCGGCTCGAACGGCTCGTTAACCGGTTCGAGCTTGATGAGGCCGAACAGACTGTCTTCCTGTTGGCACTTACACCGGATCTCGACGCCCGGTTTAGTCACGCATTTAGTCGGCTTCACGGCAGTCGGACGCTCCGACGACCGACGGTAGACATTCTTGCTGATATCCTCGAACGAACTGGATACCGGCCGACAACTGCTCTCGAGACGGTTTCAGCGTCGTCTCCGCTCGTCCGGTGGCAACTACTCGAGGTTCGACCTCGAGGGACCGACACACCATTTCGTTCCCGGATTGTCAGTGTCACACAGCGTGTCTTGACGTACCTGCTCGGAGGGGAGGTATCGACACTGGAGACCGAATATACTGTCATCGACACTGACAAATCGATAGCGACGCTTCCAGTCAGCGAGAAAACGCGCACACGGTTGCAGAACTTACCCGCTGACCCACCCAACCAACCGGCAATACACTACTTTTCGGGCGTAGACACGTCGGTTCAACACCGAGCAGTCGAGGCGACCACCACTGCATCCGGGACGTCGCTTGTCCGTACAGATGCGCTGTCGGTTGCCCACGACCGGGCCAGTCTCGATAGCGTCGTTCGTGAGGCACTGCTTCAAGATGCATCGATCCATCTCACCGCAGTTCACGAACTCATACCCGAGACGACCGATTCCGAGCCCACCCAGACTGGCGAGTCGACCATGAGTATCGACGATCTCGTTCGGGAACTCGATACTGTTCCTGTCGACAGCTATTTGACTGGCACGACTCCCTGGACGCCGACCGTTCAGCTGTCGACACACGAGTTTATCTTCCTCGAGTTCCCGAAACCGGGATACGAACTTCGACGTCAACTCTGGGAACAACGGACAGCAGAGCTTCCGGCCGGCGTCACGCCGACTGAGCTCGCTGGTACCTTCGAGTTGACCCAGGGTGAAGTCGACGCTGCCCTTACGACCGCTCGCGCGATTTCAAACGTCCACGAAGACGACGTTGAAACGATTACGCGCGATGGCCTGTTCGAAGCCTGTAAACTCCAGTCCTCGGCAAATCTCGAGGCACTTGCCGAACGGATCGAGCCGAATTACTCCTGGGAGGATATCTGGCTCCCCGAGGATACCGAATCACACTTACGAGAAGTCGCTGCACGGATTACGAATCGTGGGACCGTTTACTCCGAATGGGGATTCGAACAGAAGTTTGCCCGTGGTATTGGTGTTGTCGCTCTCTTTTCTGGTCCCTCTGGAACCGGCAAAACGATGGCTGCGGAAGTCCTGGCCAACCACGCCGGACTCGATCTCTATCGCATCGATCTCTCGACTGTCGTCAGCAAGTACATTGGTGAAACCGAAGAAAACCTCGAGCAGATCTTTGACGAGGCTGAACAATCGAGTGCAATTCTCTTATTCGACGAGGCCGATGCCGTCTTCGGCGAACGCTCGGAGGTATCCGATTCGACAGACAGGTATGCGAACGTCGAAGTGAACTATCTGCTCCAGCGAATCGAACACTACGACGGCGTCGTGTTGTTGACGACGAACTACGAATCGAACATTGATACGGCGTTTCTCCGACGCATTCACCTCCACGTCGAGTTCTCGCGACCCGACCGTGAGATTAGAGCCAAACTCTGGCGTGGCGTGTTCCCCGATGAGACACCGACCGACGACCTCGATTATGCGTTCTTGAGCGATCTCGAGCTCTCCGGTGGCGAGATCCGAAACGCTGCACAGACGGCCGCGTTCAACGCGGCAAGCGAGAACGATCCGGTGACGATGGCTCATCTCGTTCCCGCCGTCCGTCGGGAACTCGAGAAAACCGGCTCGCTGATCGATCCGACGACGTTTGGCGAGTATCGGGAACTTCTCACAAATTGAGACAGTCGAACTGGTCAATGACACTCGCTGTCAAAAAATCGAATCGTTGGCTGTGTAGCTGCCTCCGAAGCGGCTTACGGCTCTTTGCGTTCCATCTTCCGGTATGACACCGTGATGGTGATCTTCATCGCTTCGCCGCCACTCAGACTATCGTCGTACTGATACTTGATGAGCTTTGCATCTTCGAACTCCCAGCGACCGATCCGTTCTTCGTCCGGTGCGTAGGCACTGATGCTGATTGCCTCTTCGTTCTCGCCTTCCTCCCACGAGGTGATCGTATCCCACCATTCGTCGATGGCGTTTTTCTCACCACGCGCATAGAGGCTCGCAGTGAACGTCCCGCCGTAGTCCGGATACTCTGCGTGTTTCGTGGGATAGCGCTTGCCCGAATCGCCCGAGTTGTGTTCGACGACTGGAATCACCAGGTCGGGTAAATCGACCTGATAGAAGTGGTCGATTTCGTGCCCGCCGAGGTCCACTTTGAATCTGTCACAGACGGCTGGTGTTTCTGCATTAACCATCGGTCACTAATCCTCCTGCTCCATGTAGTCGACGGAGACGACGAACGTTTCAGTTAACGTATCCGACGTCGTTGCGTTGAGCGTCGGTGGACGGTACTCTTTCACCCAGCAGCCTTCGAGTTTGAGCTTCCAGATCGTCTCGTCGGCGACGTTCTTGACGAAGATGATGGCGTCTTTTTTGATCTCGCCGGTGTCAGGTGTCTCCTGGGCTTCGACGAACTCGTCGTAGAGGATCGTATTCTGGTCACGTCGCATATCGCGCTGGACGACCATATCTCCGTATTTGGGGATCCCCTTCGATTCCTGTCGTGGAGCCTTCGTCCCGTCGTTGTGATAGACCGGTTCGTACTCCATGTCCGGAATCTGGATGTCCTTTACCGTCGGGACTTCGTCCCCCCCGTATTCGAGTTTGTAATATGAACTCTTTATTAGATTGTCTGTTTCTGGCATTGATTACCCCTCGTAGTTGGCGTTATGCGCCCTGACCCTCGGTCCACTGGCTGATGCGGAAGATAACGAATTCGGCGGGCTTGACCGGTGCAACACCGATCTCGCAGATCAACCGTCCGTTGTCGATATCGTCCTGGGTCATCGTCGAGCGGTCACAGTTGACGTAGAAGGCCTCGTCTGCCGTCGATCCCATGAGGCCGCCGTTTCGCCAGACCGTCTTGAGGAACTGTTCGATCGTCTGCTCGACGCGAGCCCACAGATCCTGGTCGTTCGGTTCGAAGACGACCCACTGGGTCCCCTCGTCGATGGACTGTTTGAGATACAGGAACAGCCGTCGGACGTTGATGTACTTCCACTCCGGATCGCTCGAGGTGGTTCGAGCACCCCAAACACGGATGCCACGACCCTGGAACTCACGGATACAGTTGACGCCTTTCGGGTTGAGGATGTCCTGTTCACCTTTAGTCAGGTTGACCTGCAGTCCCTGGGCACCGCGGACGACTTCGTTTGCGGGAGCGCCGTGGACGCCGGTTTCCTGGTCCGTACGGGCGTAGATACCGGCGACGTGTCCGCCTGGTGGGATGAGTTCGGTCGTCCCGGTTTCGGGGTCGATCACTTCAATCCATGGGTAGTAGTAGCCGGCGTACGTCGAGTCGACGGGCGTCTCCATCTTCTGGACCGGACCGGGGTTTTGCGGTGCCTGCAAGAGTGCAAACCGCTCACCCATGTTCTCACAGTGAGAGACGATACGGTCGGTCAGACCGGGCACGTCGTTTTCGTCCGGCGCACAGACGATCGAGATATTGTCGATCTCTTCGAACGCGGCGAGGCCAGTTCGCTGTCCTGGGGTGTCGTCGCCTTCGTAATCGCCGAGCACTGGGCCCTCCGGACCGCCGTCAGTGACTGCTTTCTCACCGTCGCGGATCTGTTTGAGTTCTTCTTTGAGGTCGGCCTTTTTCTGTGACGTGGAGATATCAAGGGGCTTAGCAATATCTTTCATCTCCGATTTCGTCATGTCGTCCAGTTCGTCGTCACCTGGAATGTCCGGCGTGTCGTCATCATCGTCGCCGCCGTCATCACCGTTATCGCCGCCACTCGGTGACGAACCGCCGTCAGTCGCTGCCTGATTGTCGTCGTCGAGGCTGAGCCAGATCGTCTGATTCTCCGGCCGTCCCTCGCCGCTTCGTTCGATCTCGATGAAGTTCGAAGAACCCTCGAGTTTCTTTGCATAATACTGGGTCGAGCCTGGCTTCGCGTTCAGTTCGTCGAAACGCTCTTCCATATCCGGCATCGGATCGGGAGAGTCAGACCCTGGGTCGGTTACGTTCTCGGGGTCATCAGACCAGTATCGAACGACGAGATTAAAGATTGTGTTGTCATCGCTCGACATCGGTGCGTCGGTGATCGTAATCGAGATCGAGTTCCCCCAGTCGCCCGGCCCGACAGCTTTGGCCGAGATGACGTCGTTGCCGTTGCCGTCGGTCAACGTACCCGTCGCCGCCTCGTGTCGGTCGCGTTCCGTGACTCTCGAAACGAACGCACGGCTGCCACCGTTCTCGAAGAATCCTTTGACCGAGTATGCGAGGAACGAATCCTCGATGAAACCCCCGTATTTACGCTTGAAGTCGTTGAAATCAGTTACCAACTGCGGCTCGAGTTGACCACGCTCCGTCTGGCCAAGGAAGCCAACGGTGCTGGTACTTACACCCTCGACTGATTTCGATCCACTCTCTGTCTCTTCGACATAAACACCTGGTGATAGATATTCCGGCATTGCTGTTGCCTCGTAGTTGCAATTTCCCCTTCAAAGAATACGAATTAAATATTTCACCCTACACTTGAAGGTAAGAGTGAGAATATATACCACTTTTCGGAAAAGAGATGTAACCTCATTAGTCGATTCAGAATGATTTATCGGTACTAGATTTCAATATCAAAAGCTAACCTACCGCTTCACTAACGCGTTTGTACACGTCATACGACGACGTTTCCAGACCGGAGCTACGATGTCCTCAATTTCAACTTCGAAGTGTATTACCTCAATAATTCGAAAGGTTATTATAAAAGCTGACCTAGCTATTGCATAGAAACACAGTTTCTCGAAAGGGGCCGCCAGCAAGCAACCTGCTTTCGGTGGACAACCAATCCCTGGCGGTTCTAATCGAGAATAGAACAACTCATGGCCAACTACAACGCGATTGCACGGGTGAGCGAAGAACTGATAGAGACGTTACAGACGGCGATGACGGAACGAGACGACGTCATTTCGCTCGATCCGAGCGAAATCGTCCTCGCATCGCCAGACGACGTCAGTTCGAACACCGACATTCGATTGTCGCTGTATCTGTACAAAGTCGAACAAAGCGGACACCAGCACCGTCGACCGATCACGAACAACGATACACGCCAGTCGCCGCCACTTTCGCTTACACTTCATTATTTGTTGACGGCGTACCCGTCGTCTACCGGTGCGAACGAGACGACGAATATGAGCGACCAGCACAACGCCCTCGGGTTGGCGATGCAGGCGCTGTACGACAATTCGGTTCTGGACACCGAGGCGTTAGGCGAGTCCTTCCGCGATGAGCGGACACTTACCATCTCGATGGACTCCGACTCGGAGAACAAAATCTCGAGAATCTGGGACTCGTTCCGAGACGTTCCACTCTATCCGTCCGTCACCTATCAGGTCGGCCCGGTTCTGATCGACTCGCGCAAAGAAGAACAGATCCAGCGCGTTACAGAACGCGATTTCCGCCCGACTCAAAAAGAGCGGTAAACTGCTTTCTGCTCAGGCGTTCTCGAGTGTAAGTGTCGCTACTGTCCGGACGGCTTCGGCTACTCCCTCACGTACCGACTCCTGACGTGGCTGTATCGGTATCCGATAGTGGACTGTTCCTGTTTCGCACTCGAGTTCGAATCGTCCCCGCCAGTTTGCTGTGGTTTGTTTGGCGAGCGTCGATAGCACGTCGTCTCGTTCATCTTCCGGTATAGATGTCGGGTACACAGCGTGAATCGTACACCACTCGTCTTTCGCTGCCGGTTCGATCGAAACGTCCCAGTCTTGGTCGTCGTATGCGACTGTCAGGTGAAGCCGTTGCCCATCCGAACCGACCTCGTACGACTGACCCTCGGTCTCGAGCATGTCGATGACTGGCTCAAGAGAGTCCTCGACAGCCGGGCAATCGTTGGCTGTCTGTGCCTCTCTGGATTCGGCAACCGGTCTATCGTCGCCCGCGGGTGTTCCTCTAGGAGTCGTTTGTCGGAGTCCGAACTCACCGACGTGTGGTTTCGGGTCGGCATCCTCGTCTGTCGAAAAGACTGTTTCGGTTAGTTCCTCCTCATCAGGAAGTCTCGCTCCCTGCTGGATGTGGGTCACGTGCCACGTGTCTGTTGCCCGAATCGGATCGGCTGGATCTGCAAGTCGGACCCGGAGATCTGCCTGTGTGGACGGGAACGCATCCGCCAGATCGGCCTCGAGTTCGGCCTCGAGTACTACGTCGCAGTCTGGAACGAGATCCGTCGGGCGATCTTGCTGGTCAAGCCCAAAGAGCCGCTCACGAGCGATGTGTTCCCAGTGGTGCCATTCGACGACGAGCCGACAACTCGGTGGCTCAGTAGCAAAGAACCAGATTGTCTCCGCCTGGAGTGGGCGGTCTGTTGGTGTGTTCAATTGCAAGCTACGGGCGACGTGTAGCGCTTCTTGCGTGCTCATACATTGGTATTTTTCTACGTTGTTCTATAATTTTTCCACGTGAGCGCCACAAGAGAGTTCCCAACTGGACTCTCACAAATCGAGCCGCTGGCCATCTCTGGTTGCTGTTTAACAGGCTACTCTGACTCCTGTGTCTTGCCTATGTCGGGTAGTTCGGCGTCTTTTGGAAGGATCGAGACGCCATTATCTCCCTGTTCGATCGCAGTCAACCCGTATGCGACAGCGAACTCCTCGGCCGACGAATCGGACTCCTCGAGCGTGTGGTTACAGATGATGTGATTGTCTACGACGACCGCGTGCGCATCGAGCTCTTCAGCCGCTTTGGCTGCGTTCGTGTCATTGTGGACGTAGACGTTTCCAAGTCCGTGTGTGCCGCTTTGTTCGAGCGCCGTCTGTGTCGATGCATCGATCACCTCGCCAGGTGATTCGATAACCTCCTGTGTGATTTCGGGCAGTTCGTCTTCCTCGAGTGGAACCATCATCGGATCGATTCCCAGTTCAGTCGTCGGAAAGAGGTCTGCGACGGAGACCGACTCGGGGTCAGGTCGTTCGTCGCTTGGGACCATCCCGGGTGGTGTCTGCGCTGTCTCTGACTCGACGCCTGGTTGGTGTGTTGTGGTCTTGTCGGATTGTTTCGATTCGGTTTGAGGCGGTGCTTGCGTTTCTTCCTCGTGTGTTGATTGCTCGTAACTCATTTCTTTGACCCGCTGGATTGTTCTAGAGTGACTGTTGCTTTTATACCAGCGAATATATTACTTTTGGCACGACACCATAAACATTTATTTGATATTTCCCTAATGAACTCCTATGGACGAGCCACCATCGGACCGCTGTGGGTACACATATACGTCTGATTTCGTCTGGCTGGGGGAGCCAAATGCCACACACCAGAGTTGTTGTTACAGAAAAACGGGGCCCAAACAGAATCGATGTCCGATACACGCACCTGAAGAGGTATCCGATCGGACGTTAGCAACGATCCGTGAGTCGGGCCGAAACAAAACGCTCAACGCCGACTCTAGCACCGAAGGGCAGAAACGCTCATCGACACCCAACCCGGGAGAACTCCTCGATGGCGCAGACCTTCGCGGACACGCGTTCCCGCCGGAGACGGATTTCTCACACTGTTCGTTCCGAAATAGTGACTTTTCGGGGGCAGATTTGGAGGGAATCGACTTTAGCGGTTCAATCCTCACGGGCAGCGATCTGACTGATGCGTTTCTTTACGACACGACGTTCGAAGATGCTGATCTCGGTGGGGTTGATCTCTCCCGCTCGGATCTACAGGCTGGGAACTTCGTGTCTACACGGGCTACTGGCTGTGATTTCTCGGATGCTAACCTTCAAGAGTCGATGTTTACAGACGCCGAGTTGCGACAAGCTACGTTTTCGGGAGCACTGGGATACAGGGGACGGTTCCAGGCGGCCGACTTGCACGAGGCCGATTTTGTCGACGCAACATTTCGCGCCGCAGTATTTTCCGATTCCAACCTCTCCGATGCGAAGCTTACTGGTGGGGATTTCCGTCAAACGACGTTTACCGATGCTCGCCTCGAGCGCACGGAGTTTCAAGAAACTGACCTGCAGGAAGCCGATCTGAGTGGTGTCTCCCTTTGCGGTTCGGATCTCTCTCGAGCAGACCTCACCGATGCCACGCTCCAGGGTGCAGACCTCACCGGTGCGACGTTGTCCGGCGCTGATCTGACCGGTGCCGATCTTCGAAACGTAACGTTCAACGGTGCCGATCTATCGCGGGTACGGTTCGAAGGAGCACAGCTCGACGGTGCTGATTTCACCGACGCGACCCTTCAGGACGTCGTCCTCGAGGGATGTGAACTTACGGCTGTCGAGTTTACCGGAGCCGATCTATCGGAAGCAAATCTTCACCGTGTCGATCTCACCGCGACGACGCTGGACGCTACAACGCTCCAGTCGGCTGATCTACAGAACGGACGCCTCCAGGAGATCGATCTCCAGGGAGGAGATTTACGCGACTGCGATTTGACTGGTGCCGATCTCCGGGGAGGGAACCTCCGTGAGGCAGACCTTTCGGGAGCAATCCTGACCGATTCAGCACTGTGTAGCGCCGACCTCACCGGTGTGACACTCGAAGATGCGTCGATAGAGGAGACGACGTGTACGGAGACCACGCTGGATAAAGCACGGATGGCAAACACTACCTGTACCGATTGTGATTTTTCGGGAGCCAGTCTGAGAGGCACCGATCTCAGACGGGCAATCTTCGAGAATACCTCGCTTTCGGACGCCGACCTCACCGGTGGAAACCTCCAGCAGGCGACGTTCGAAGACGTGGTGTTCGATGGGGCCGTTGTTCTAGACGCAGACCTTCGAAATGCTGACCTTTCTGACGCTGTTCTTTCCGGTGTCTCCCTCGATGCAGTCGATTTTACACGGGCAACACTCGAGCGGACCGATCTGAGCGAGTCTACGCTGCAGGAAGCCCATCTGGTCAAGACGACGCTTACGAACGCAGATCTCTCCGGTTGTGATCTCCACCGGGCAACCCTTCGCCAGGCTGATCTTTCCGGAGCGAATCTCAGGGCCGCTGAGCTTCAGGGTGCGGACGTACGCGAGGCGGATTTCAGTGAGGCCTCGTTGCGAAAGACGATACTCGTCTATGCAGACCTCGAGGGAACCACCTTCGAAAACGCAACACTCGAGGGGGCCAACCTCACCGGGACCGACCTCCGGAATGTAAACTTTTCGGGGTGTGAAATCACCGACTCAGCCCTGCAGAAGGTCACGCTAACCGATGTCACCCTCGAGGCGGAGACGCTCGCGCGAACTGACCTGCGGGAAGCAGAGCTACGACACACCGATTTTTCCGCTGTCGACCTCGAGCGGACGGATTTCACCGAGGCCGCTCTCGAGGAGGCGGTATTTACTGGGGGAACGATGCACGATGTCGTGTTCACGGATGCGACGCTTCGTCGGGCAGACCTATCGGGCATAACAGCGGACAACGTCACGTTCGACGGCGCAACGTGTGTGGATGCGGTCTTTTCGGATGCCTCGATCCCTGATGGATCGTTCGTGGGGTCTGATCTGACTCGCGCGACGCTGACACACAGTGATCTCACGCGTGCGACGTTCACCGACGCGACCGTCCAGCACGCCGATTTCGGATCGGCGACGATGATCGATGCCGAGTTATCGGGCTGTGATCTAACGACGACGAGTCTGACGCAGGTAGATTTCACCCGAGCGGACCTATCGGACACAACGCTGTGTGGGCTGACGTTCAATAGCGAGACGCTCACTGCCGTTGACTTCGACGGTGCGGACCTGACTGGGGCATCGTTCGTCGGTGTCTCACTCGAGCGTGCGACGTTCGTCGGGTCGACGCTTTCGGATGTCGTTTTCGAGGAGGTAGATCTGACCGATGCTGTGCTCGATAACGCCGTTTTGACCGACAGCGACATTACGGCGACGTGTCTAGAGGCAACGGCGTTTCGTAATGTCACACTCGACAACACGAACGTCGCCCGGGCGGATCTCTCGAACGCGATTCTCGATGGTCTCTCGGTCCACAACGCAACGCTTCGTGGGAGCGATCTCAGTGGACTAGATCTTACGGGCGTTACCTTCTCTAAGGCGGTACTCCGTGATGCAACGCTTGCAGAATCGTCGCTTGTAGATGTCGCTTTCGAGGCGGGAGATCTCACTGGTGCCGATTTGCGTGGGGCAGATCTCAGCGGTGCGACGCTCTCCAATCAGACTCTGGTCGATGCTGATCTCACGAACGCGACGCTCCGTGGGGCCGACCTCAGCGGCGCGACTGGCCGAATGGCGGATTTCACCGGCGCTGACTTACGCGGGGTGAACGCACCTGACGCGATACTTTCGAATGCCTCACTCGAAGGCGCCACACTCGAGGGGGCGACGCTTTCGAACGCAACCCTCTGTCGGGTCTCGTTGGCCGGAGTCACACTTGAGGACGCCACGATGGATGATGTCGACCTCTCAGGTGCAGTGGGTGCTGGTGTAGATCTTACGGGAGCAACGCTCAATGGTGCAGATCTCACGAACGCGGCGTTTCCGGATGTTGTGGCCGAGCGAGCAACGTTTGCCGACGCTACGCTCGTCGGCGTCGATTTTGCTGGGGCAACCCTCGAGGACGCCGTGCTGACGAATTCGAGCGCAGACTCGGCCGATCTGACCGGCGTCGATCTCACGACGGTCGATATTGCAGGTGTCGATTTCACCGACACAACGCTTGCAGAAACGACCCTGCAAGATGTCGATCTCTCTGAGGGACAACTCGTCCGGGTCGATCTTCGGGACGCCGACCTCCGGAATGCCGATCTTCGAGATGCCGACGTACGGACGGCGATCTTCGCAAACGCACTAGCTGATGGTGTCGCGTTCGATGCCGCAGATCTTCGCGGCGCTGATTTTACGCACGCGAATGTCCAACATGCGACGTTCGATGAGTGTTCGCTCGATAGCGTGGTCCTCGATCGGACGATGGGACAGGATGCGAGTTTTGTCGGTGCCACGCTCTCGAGGGCATCGATAACCGACGCTGACTTCGAAGCCGCGGCGTTCGTCGACGCACACCTCCCAAATGCCTCTTTCGAGGGGACGAATCTTCAAGCAAGTAACTTTACCGGGGCGTCGGCAGCCGGCGCAGGATTTACGCAGGCGTTTCTGTATCAGGCAACACTCACCGAGGCCGACTTACCAGGGGCGAGTTTCACCAGTGGTGATCTCCGAGAGGTGACGATACGTGGCGTCAACGCCCGCAATGCAGCATTTATTAACGCCAATCTTCAACAGGGCGAACTCACTGACACCGATCTCACCCGAGCCGATCTTACGGGTGCGGATCTTCGCAAGGCGACCCTCGAACGGTTGACGCTCCGCCTGACCGACCTCACAGACGTCTCTGTCCGCCGACAGGACGTCCAGGCGCTCGATCTGGCGGCGTTTCCACTCCCCGATGAGCCACCGTTTGAAACCGATAGCGATGCTCACTCCCAGACCGGATCCGTAACGTCGGTCTCGCAACTCGACTGAGCGAGATAGTTACCCTCTCTCACCTACGTTCACCAAGAACAAGAAAACGTTTATTAAAACTGGAGGAAATTTGGAAGTATGAACGATCAGCCTTCGGATCGGTGTGGCTATACGGTGCCCAAAGATTTCGATCCGACGGTCGATCACGAACGCGCCCAACAAAGCTGTTGTTACCGGGCGACGTGGGGAGATACCGACCGTTGTCTCTGGCATGCAACTGCGGACACTCTCGAGAAGGCCTACGCGGAACTCGAGGGGTCCCGTGAGTCGCCGCAGAACCGAGAACGAAACGCCGACCCAAAGCGGTTTACGGGGGTACCATCAGCAACGTTTGCACCCAGCGAGATTCTCGATGGTGTAGAGCTTGCTGACGTCGACGCTTCGGGGCGTGATTTTTCACACTGTTCGCTCGAACACAGCCAACTCTATGGAGTCGACCTGACGGGGGCGACGCTCCGTTTTGCCCGCCTCTCGGGGAGCAATATATCGTTTGGCACCCTCGAAAGAGCGGCCCTTCGTGGTGTCTCTCTCGAGGATGCAGCGAGTATTCGGACCGATTTTACCGGGGCCGACCTCCGTGAATCGGAACTGACCAATCTCAACGCCTTCGGTGCAACGTTCGAAGACGCCGTCCTCACCGGCGCATCGCTCGTCGGATCCAGTGTAGACGACGCCGAGTGTTCGAACGTTGACCTCCGCGATACGACGCTTCGTGGTGTCAACTTCAATCGAACGACTCTTACTGGGGCAACACTGAGTGGGGCACTGATCGACGACACGGAGTTCCAGCATGCTGATATCACCGGCGCAATCTTGTGTGACGCTGAGTGTACCGGTCTCACGCTAGACGAAGCGACGCTTACTGACGCGTTGGTAGGCGGTACAACTATCGCCGATTCGACGCTGAAACATACAACACTCTCGGGAATCGATTTTACCGACACAACGTTCGATGATGTCGACCTCTCGGGTGCACAGATGGACGAGACTGTCCTTCGAGAGGTGGACCTCGAAGGAGAGTGTCTGGTCGGTGTGGACCTCTCGGATTCGACACTCGAGCGGTCGAATCTCCGTCGAACGGACCTCCGGCGGGCTACGTTTACCCGGAGCAACGTACAGCAGGCGACCCTCGCGGAATCGACGCTGTACTATGTGACGTTTGCGGAGACGAATCTGGCTGGCACAGACTTCTCTGCAAGCAACCTGATGGGGACCACCTTCCAAGGAGTTGCCGGAGTCGACGCGCGGTTCGATGGCTCGAAGCTTCGGAACGTGACCGTTACCGATACTGATTTTGCAGGTGCGACGTTTGCCGGGACGGAACTGCCGGAGAGTCGGTTCGTCGATACGGAACTCCGTGAAACGACGTTCGACGATGCAAATCTACAGGAGACGACCCTGCACAATACGTTCGCGGCTGGTGGGTCGTTCCGCTCGGTAGATGCAACTGATTCGACACTCGAGTGTGTCGAATTTGACGACGCCGATCTCGAACACATCGATCTCACAGCCGCCCTCCTCGAGGACGTCTCGATTCGAAACGCGAACGCACAGCATGCAACGATACACACTGGGTCGCTTACCGACGTCAGCGTTTCCAACACGAATCTCACCGATGCGTCCTTTTCGAACACGACGCTCGTGAATACCGAATTCGTCGATTCAGCGCTCGAGGGAGCCTCCTTCGAGCAGGCCGAGTGCCAGGAGTGTCGCTTCGAGTCCGTCACGCTCACTGGCAGCTCCTTCGATGCAACGCGGCTGTCGAACGCCCGGTTCGATGAGACGAACCTCGCTGAGGCAACACTCGTCGGGTCGGATTGGACCGGCGCGGAGATTACGGAGACGGCTCTCACCGGAGCGACAGTCCAGGATAGCACGCTCGCTGGTGTAACACTCCGGGGGGTCGATGCGAGCAACGCGACCATCACTGCCTCGACACTCGAGTGTGCAACGATCGAGGAGTGTCAGTTCGAGAACACTGACTATTCGGACGGAGTACTCCGTAACGCGAGCATAACCGACACTGACTGTTCGGAAGTCGATCTCTCGAAGGCAGATCTTCGAGGTGCGACACTCGAGAACGTCGACCTCTCGGGGGCGACGCTCGTCGAGACGGATCTTCGAAATGCAACGCTCGAGAACGTCGACCTTTCGGGTGTCGAGTTTCGGGATGCTGATCTTCGGGGAGCGACGCTTTCGGAGACGACACTGCAGGAAGCGACGTTCGAACGGATCGACGCCACCGAGCTTACGCTTTCGGATACCGACCTCCGTACCACGACCGTCGCCGACTGTACGTTCGCCAGGGCGGCCCTACAGAATACGGAACTTACAGCACAGTCACTGTCGTCCAGTTCCTTCTCGAGTGCAGATCTCTCGCGTGCAGACCTCTGTGAGGCCGATCTCTCGGGCACGGACCTCTCGAACGCGACACTGGCCGGGAGTGCGTTGGGAGAGACGACCCTTCGGGACAGCATCCTCCGGGAAGCGACGCTCACCCGTGTCGATCTCAGTGACGCCGCCCTCGAGGGAAGTGTTCTAGAGAATGCAACGATTCGCAACGCGACACTCGAGGGTGCTGATTTCGCTGCGAGTGATCTCTCCGGTGTGACGCTTACCGGATCGACGCTTTCGGAGGCAACTTTCGCCGAAACCACACTTACGCGTGCGATGGCGGCTGGTGTTTTCGCACAGGGGGCGACGTTTACCGACGCACAACTCGAGTGTGCGGTCTTCGAACGAAGTTCGCTCGAGGGCGCTGATTTTTCGGGTGCGGATCTCCGTGAGGCAGATTTCGAAGATGCAACGCTTTCGGAAGCGTCGTTTGCCGGTGCGAACCTACAACGAGCTGATTTCACCGACGCGGATCTCTCCGGTGCTGATCTTTCGGGGGCGAACCTTTCGGACGCGACGTTCGTTGGGGCAACCCTCGAGGGAACCAGGCTTACGGATGCGAGCCTGGAGGCGGCGACGCTCACTGGTGTCGATCTCAGGACGGCCAGTCTCGACGGCGCTGATCTCTCGAGGGCGACACTCGTTGACGCAAATATCGCCGGTGGTGACCTGACGGGGAAATCGTTACGCGCTGCCGATCTAACCGATGCGAACTTGCGTGAAGTACGCTTCACAGCGGCGGATCTAACCGGGTGTCGGTTCACCGGTGCCACGATCTGTGGGGGTGTGTTTCTCGATGCGACGATTCGGGATGTCGAGTTCACTGACGCTGACCTTTCGGGTGCTGACTTTTCGGAGACCGAACAGGTCCATGTCACGTTTGCCGGTGGGACACTTCGGGACGTCACCTTTGATCAAGCGCGAGTGGACGTCGCGACGTTTGACGGCGCAGATCTCGAGGGTGGAACGTTCACACACGCTGAACTCCCGAACGCGGAGTTTCTCGAGTCGACGTTGGTCGGGGCCGACCTTCGCGGTGTGTGCCTCGAGGGGGCCGATTTCACCGGCAGTACGCTCGTCGATGCAACGTTCGCCGATGCGGTTGGGACTGATGGAATGTTTTCGGACGTAACCGCTCGAAACGCTGATTTTTCCGGGGCCGATCTGACGGCTGCCGAACTGAGCGACTCGGATCTTGCGGGTGCTGACCTCTCGGAGGCGACGCTTGCAGGTATCACCGCCGAACGGGCGGTCCTCACAGGATGCTCGCTTGTCGGTGCCACCCTCGAGGGAGCACGACTCTCCGATGCCGACCTTTCCCGGAGCGATCTCACCGACGGAACGGTAACCGATGCGGTACTTACCGGCGTAACGTTGGTCGAAGCCGATCTCAGTGGTGCTACCTTACTCGGTGCCACGGTAAACGGCGCTGATCTTACCCGAAGCACGCTCACCGACGTTGTCCTCACCGACGTAACTCTCGCAGATGCGAACCTCCGTCATGCTGACCTTTCCCAGTCAATCCTCTGTGATACCTCTCTAAAAAATGCGATACTCTGGGACACGACGTTTGCTAGAGCCGAGTTCGATGGAACCGACCTCGAGGAGACGTTTCTCTGGAAAGCCGATTTCGACGGGGCAGAGCTTACGCGAACGGAGGTTCCCGATCCAGTCCACTCCCGTATTGAGTGACTCACTCGCGTTCTCGACGATTCCGAACGCAGAATTGAGTCCAGAGCGCCGGCGAAATTCCCAACGTAATGTGCCTCGAGGACCGCTTTGGCCAGCGGGTGCATGGCTGGATCGATGAAGGGGTGCCGATCAAAGCGATGGGACCTCCAGCGGTTCAACGATCGGTCACAGCGACTGAATACGTCAAAGATCCTGTGTCGCCGGCGTGAACGGCCCGACGGTGATACCCAGGTTCCCGAGAGCGTCCGAAGCGTAATCTCCTCACCCGGACACTCCCTCGAGCCCTCGATTCAGCGCGCGATGGAAGACCGAATGGGCGACTCGTTATGCACTTTCAAACAAATTTAATTGATGTTTAACTAAATACTTCTGTGAACCCGTTATTCCGAGCGTACTCCATGGCCATCTCTGCGGCCTTGTCTTCGAGTGATTCGTTCGGTCTACACTCCTGTTTGAGTTCGTCGTACTTCTCTGGGGAAAGTCGTATCCAGATGGCTCCGTCCAGTCGTTCCTGAACATCGATATGTTCGACGTGCTCCGAGGGTTCGACGACGATGGTCATAGATTAACTCCCCATTCCACTTTGATACAGCACTGATTTTTGATCAGCCATCTTGCTAGCATATTTGTTTATAGTATTTTTGCCATGCATATAAATATATTACTAACCGTGGTGGGTGGCGAAATCGGAGGCAAGAATCCGAAGGTTGTCAACCGTTATTGTATAGCCGCTCGTAGAACAGACGCTCTCGAATATGTGGCCCAAAAACAGTACGTTCGGTATGTTGCTATGGGACGGTACTCTTCGGACGTAGGAGACTATGGGCCGATCGTCATCTCGAGCAGGCCAATCGCGGCCACACAATCGAGACAGCAGGGCTGACTCGGAACCTCGTAGCCGGCCGCCACAGCCGGCCCAACCTGTCCCTCGAGCCGAATCCAGCAGCCGGGATCGATGGGCTGGTCACAGCGATAGCATCTCAGTTCGGCCTCAGCATCCGCTTCGGACTCGAGGATGATCTGTAGTGGTGTGTGGTCGTGGCTCATTGCCACCACCGCCGGGAATTGATGCGGAGAGC
>LFCJ01000448.1_pt1 | contig 25368 bp, 32 predicted proteins | sample 643141 | NCBI WGS metagenome assembly LFCJ01 (sample SAMN03766243, study PRJNA286221) | soda lake metagenome | biome: soda lake; feature: Kulunda steppe; material: water; isolation source: sample B1-Br-g2 brine of Lake Bitter-1 | place: Russia: Kulunda steppe | collected 2010-07
AGTGTGAGTGCAACCGACAGCAGCTGCATGCAGCGCTGCCTTTGCCTATTGCAGGCAGAAGCGAGAGAGAGAGAACGTGTAGGGAAGGATAAGGGTATCAGAGGCTCCTCAGTCTCATCGCGGGCAAACTGTTGTCTGCTTGGTGTACACTGTCGCTGTCCGCAGCCAGTCCACACACCCCTTTTATTTTAGTTATGGTCATGCCACGAGTCTAATTTGGATGCAGCAGTCTCTCAGCGTGACAGGAGGTTGAAGAACATCAAGGAAAGATCATATGGCACTTCTCATAACCCTCCCGACCCCCACTAATGACCTTCTTCATAGTTTGATGGTGGAGGTTTGCCTGATGCTTGCACCAGATGTTAATTTCTTCCAAAATTCACGCAAACAGGGGTTACCTTGTTGGCGTAGTCTTTCTTTCTTTCTTTTAATTCTCAAACCTCTATGATGCATAAATCTTGCACTCTGCTTGTCTGTTGTGACATGGCCCCCTTATATCTCACGAAATTGTATGGAATATGAGTCGCAGAGGATTTACAAGATTTGAAGTCAAAAAAGTGTGACTGCAAGGCTGCTGGGTCACATAGCTGCGCCTGCACCTTTTTCTTTACAAGGGGCCTTATGGGATGTAGCTACTTCATGCTTCATCCCATAAGGGCCAAAGCAAAGTTAGGAAGCTCAAGGAAAAGGAACGGGCATGGAGGCAGGCCCAGAAGAATGCAGGAGAGGCAGGAAGTGCAAGCTACAAAGATTGCACTGAGCCTGCCACTGGCAGCCTCAGTGAGGGATGGGCGGTTGCATAAAAAAGGAAGGATGGCTTGAGGGCCAGGCCTGCTAGGTCTCCACGGTCTCTTAAGGCCACCAAAACTTTTGAAGCAAGCCAGAGGCCCCTAAGGACTAGGCCCTCAGGGTGCACATTAAGGCGCTGCCTGAGGAGGCTAGAAAAGGATGATCCCTACCCAATTTATGAAGGACGGAGCTAGAGCTAGGTCTCGAAGCAATAAAGTCCAAAAGCCCCTCTTTAAGGAATTCCTGCAAGATGATCTCTAGCTTTGCCACCCCCTCACGCTCCCCCAACCTCCTAGCTTGCCACATGATAGATATCCAAGGCACTCAGGCACACAACCCACCAGGCGCTATAATGTATGCTGTGGCAGGGCGGTATGGGAAGCCGACGGTGGAGGGGCAAAAAAGGTGCACCTTCTGGAAGGTTTTCCTTCAGGGTACCTATCACAATCTGAGCAAAAACACGATTCCAAAACACGTGATCTCTAATTTGCAGTGCCACTGCAGTGCCTTGATATCCGCACTAGCCGCCTGCAAGGGTTGCCATCTGCAGGCACACCCAGACCACGCCCACCCATCATGATGAATTGACAAAATAATTCCTGCCCGTTCCAGGGATGCCATGGAGCAGGAGACGCCGCCATGTCTCCTGTAACCTATTCCCCCAGTGGAGTCTCCACACCTGCTTGATCCTGGGGGAAATCCCTGCCCCAAGGAAAGGGCTTGGACAAGCTCTGTTGCCCTATGGCTGGGATCAGGGACTGTGAGGTCCTGGGGAGGGCCTCCGCCCCCTACATAAGGGCTTTCTCAGTGCAAAGATGCCAGGCAGCATGCCTTGCTGTCCTGGTAGGCTCAAGTTGGAGTTAGTTGACGTTTTGCACCGTGAAGAGGGGAAAGGCAAGGCTGAGATGTCCCTTGAATGGCATGCCAGGCCGAGGGGGCCTGAGGATGTTACCCGGCATGAGGAGGGGGGGGGAGCGCTGGGCCCGCTGCTTGAAAAGGGCTGAGCAATATCAGCCACTTTCCACATAAATTCCTGCTGCTGCGTTTGCTCCTGTTGATGTTGCTGCCACCGCTCCTCTTGGTGGCGCACTGTGAGTTGGTGGCTGAGGTTGGATTGGTGGGGAGGGAATTCAAAGGTATGGGCACGCTGCTAATGTTGCAGCTGAGGGGTTTTAGCGGACGGGGCCTGCTGCTGTTGCTGTTGCTGCTGATGCTGCTGATGCTCCACTTGATGACGCATGGTGGGATAGCGGTTGGCGTAGGGGTGGTTGGGAGAGAGGGCATGGGCGCGCTGTTGGTCTTGTGCCTGAGGGGGGTGGCTGATTGCTGCAAGAGCGGAATGCATTTAGTGCTACTGCTGCTGCTGCTGCTGCTGCTGCTGCTGCTGCTGCTGCTGCTGCTCCACGTAGAAGCGCGTGCACGTGGTGGGCTGGCAGGTGACGTTGGGATGGAGGGGAGAGAGGGCGCACCGCTGGTGTTGTAGCTGAAGGGAGTGGGAGATGGGATGCTGCTGCTGTCGCTGTTCCGCTTAGTGCAGTGTGATGGGCTGGTGGAGGTAGTTGGGGAGTAGGAGAGAGAGTGTGTGGGCGCGCTGCCGGTGATGCTGCAGCGTGGGTTGTGGGGTGGGGAGTTGCTGCTGTTGCTGCTGCTGCTGCTACTTTGCTTGGTGCTGTGTGGTGGGATGTGGTGGGTGGGGTGGTGGGGAGCGAGGGCATGGGTGCACTGCTGGTGTCATTGCAGGGTGGAGTTGGGAAAAGGTTGCTGATGCTGCTGGAGGAAGCTTGGGGCTAACGAGCCAAGCTGGCAAAGGGCTGCTTTCATCCGCTAGAAGTTCTGGGAGGGGACAAGACGGAAAATGGGGGGGAAAGGAGTTAGATAGCAGGAGGGATGCGGCTGTGGGCTTGGAGGATAGCTGTGGCTGCAAGGACCCAAGGCAGCATGCGGGCTGTGATCTGGATAAGCCGCAGCTGGAGCGCTAGGCGCCAGGCCCGTAAGGCATGCCTAGCTGTGAAACCTGAGGCATACTAGACTGTGATAACTAGTTAAGGGTGTGATTCCTAAGGCATGTTTAGCTGAGGTAACTGGCAAAAGCAGTTTAGCCAAAAGCCCATTAGGCCTGCAATGCAACATTTAAACAAGCCTGGCTAGAGGAGTTTCTGCCGGCGTGGCGGAAACCACTTTTGCACCTTCCCCCTCCTTTGCGAGAGTGAAGGGACTTGCACCCAAAGCCTTCTGTTTTCTTGCAGCTGGCACCAACCGCTAGAGAGAAAAAATCCAGAAGTTCAGAAATGATTCAGGAGCCAACCTGGGAGCCTGAAGAACTGTTGAATCAATGGAAGAGCTCTGGAAAAGGGTCTCAAGAGAGGGGCTGAAGTGCAAGCACCAAAAGATACTATAATAGCTATAATATCCTGGAACGCCAAGCTTTGACCTTCGTCCTCATCCTTCTAAAATCCACACAATGACATAAGCATACTGAACCAAATGAGCATGAAGCTTCATAGCAAGCTTCAAGCTACCAAGTTGGAAGCTATCTGAGGATGAAGACCAAGGTCTAGCAAGAGCTGTACATGGTGCCATGGCCACCCACTCCCAGAAGGATAGTTCGAAGGCTAAAGTTGAAGGCCGCTCTGCGCAGATGATGACAGAGTACGCTGTGCTGTTGGTTGGCGGCCTTGTGCTAGCTCCTAAACCTGGTATCTTTGCAATACTTGCCCTCCACGAGATGGATGAGCCGCTGATTGGGTGTAAGCTGACTAGCGTTCCGGACCCTGGACAAAGGCTGCAAGGTTGGTGGTGCTGCTGAGAGCCCCCATCCTCTCTTCACCTTGCCCTACTTCTTTATGCATATCTAGGGTGGGCATCTGGTATGTTTCTTCTTTTAGTAGGCATTTCCGTCACCGGTACAGCGTCTGGATGGCAATTATGAGTCTTTGCTTAGTAGGGAAGCGATGAGGGAAAAGCCATTCAGGGATGGCTCTGTCCGTAGATCCCACAGGGATCTGAAGGTGTTGTGATGCCGAGCGGTCTTCACTTTGGAATATCCGTTTGGACAAAACAGCACCCTAGGGAGCCTGCTTCAATAGCTTTCATTGTGTCTACAAGCAATGTTGTGGTGCCCGATAATCATACCGGAGATGGTCTAGTGTTGACAACCTGATAGAATGTGTAAGACACTGTCTGAATGGTGACAAAGGAGGCATTAAAGGCTGGTCAAGTTCTTCAAGCAAACAGCGCGCTCTGATTTAAAAGGGTACCTGGAAAATAGTTGAAAGAATTCTTCATTTTAAAGACAGTTGGAGCATTGTCCAGAGAGCTTTACTGACATTTTTGTGGGCTAAGGAGACCCTGGTGATATGAGGAGTAACTGGCTTAAGGGTCAGCATGACCAAGTTTATGTTTGGGTCCATATGTGCCTTCTGAACATCGTGAAGATTTGAATAAGTTCCGGAGTGTAAAGGTAGCTGGGCTTGCAGATCTTGGAATTTTGGCGTCAATGGCCCCCTAAACGGGCATCCCACACAGAGGCAAGCCAGATTATGCATGAAAAGGATTACCACCGATGCCAGCACACAGCATCCCTATCTGCATGCTTTGTGTCTACTCGTGTTGCCTGATACTTGACTACAGCATCTGCGCACTGATTACCAGCAACATTAGTGTGGGATTTGACTCAAAATAGATGCACAGATCATGGTGACTTGTGGACAGTTTGTATGAGCGCTTTCAGAGATCCCCTTGTACGTGGTGGCGGTGAAGGTAAGGGTACAGCGAGTGCTTCCTGATTTTTTGGGGCGACGATAAGCTGTCAGTGGCAATTTGTCATTTGTGAAGAATAGTGGCTGTGATGGCAGCCAGTTCAGCTCGGCCAATGGTGTTTGTAATGCCCAAACCATTTGGTTCGACGAAGCTGGCAGTAGAGGTGGCAGGATGGTATGCGCCTGCCCCTGTCACTTCATAGGACTAAGCTGAACTGGATTGGCTGGATAGACTGGAGGCGCTTTGAAGCCTGTCTAGCTTCTTAAGGGCTAGGGGTGTTCACTCCATGAGGCTCCATCTCGCATGTTGCTAGAGATAAACAAGGTATTATCTGCGAGTCCGTCATTGAAGTGCTTGAACACAGCCACAGCAGCAATAGTAATGTCACCAAGGTTACTCACCCAATTAACTCGACCAATCTCCTGATCTCAATGCAGTATAAATCTGGCATTTACACTGATCTGTTGTGACAGCCAGCGCGGAACACTTTTTTCATCAAGACCAATTGTGGAGGCTCCTGGCCACATTCACAGCTCCACAGACAGTCAATTGCTCGAGGGGGGGGGGGTTAGCCGGCAGGGCTGTTGGCAAGGGTGTGAAGTGCCGGGCTGCGCAAGCGTGGGGGTTTCGCTGCGCTTGCATCAGACAGCTACTGATGTTGTTGCTGCTGCCTCTGCTTTCTTGATCCCACAGCCGCCCATTTAAAATCTCCAGCCATGAATGCACCCCCTTTGTACTGTCTGGCTTCGTTCACTCGTTCACTTGTGGGCTTACGTGGTAGTGTGTATGTACAGGTTACCAGAGATACATTCCGAACATCACATGTCTGGGTAAATAATTTCGAAATTATGATTGGGTAAGCCAAGTATGCTTTGTGCCAGCCGCCTAGCAAAACTCAGGAACATATGCAAGCTCTCGAAAAGGTGTTTGAGTGTGCTCCGCCGGCCTCTGCCTAGCTCCCATCAGAGTATCTCGGGTGTCCTCAGCAAGAGGCAGCCATCGGGTTCAGTCATGGAGCCCCAGGAGATGGACGGTGCCCCTGCAACCAAACGCTTCAAAGGGAATGGTCAGTCAGCATAGTCTCAACTAGTCTCTACTTGTGCACGCACCTCATCCTCATTACGCTGTCTCTAGCAAGTATGATCACTTTTTAATCAAGTCAGAGCGACGTCAAAGGCAGGCACTGCCTGCATGCAGGCCCGCCACTTGAGAGGGAGGCCAAGCCTTTAAGCAACCAAGCAGAGCAGGCCGCACAGGGCTCTGAGTCACCACCCAACCCCTCCTCATCCTCCTTTGTGAGCAAGCCAAGCAGTGCCCGGGCAAAGCAACAGGAAGGACCTGGTCAGCAGCAGCAGCAGCAGCAGCAGCAGCAAGAGAGAAAGCTGAGCAAGCGGGAGAAGCAACTTCAAAAGGATCCTGTGAAAGCGAAGGTGCCAAGTCCCTGTGTGCATGTTTAAATTTGCATCTATCTATGATTGATGACAATAAGATGGTGTAAGTTGGACAGGCTGGGGCGTGGGTGGCAACTGAGCGGCCCATGCTGCATATGGCAGGGTTTTTGCTCTCCTTACCATACCATAGGCATGTGCTAACTCGGTTTTGAGAGGTGTCTCTAGCACTTAAAAAGCAATTGGTAGAGATGGCTGATTGAACTGATGACCATAAATTGACTTGCATGGAATCCTCTTCACCCTCTCCCTCTCCCTCCCCTCTATTCTCTCTCCCTCTCTCTCTCTCTCACACACACACACTCATTTGCGCACAAAGGAAAGAGCAAACACACACCTCCATGGTCTTCCTGCTGCAGAATGCAGAGATTTACAGAGGCATTCAGATGTGTGCTCGATCTGGCGACTTGACTGCTGCCATCAGCTACCTCCAACAAGCTCAGGTGGGTATGGTGCCACCTCTGCAGATGATGTGGCTTCATTGATGCTTAAGGGGCAGCGCACCGAGTTCTTTGCACCACCCGCATGCAAGTGCCTGCCTTATCCTCAACGAGTTGCATCACAAACCTCAATGTGCTTTGCACACCAGGCCCATGCGTAAAATGGAGGAGCGCTCCCCAGCGCGCACAGGAAGGGTGAACACTAGGAAAGGTGCCCATGGTGCCTATCTGCGCTGACTGTAGCCGCCAAGCCTGCATGCGGCCCATGCTGCGCGCTCACGTACCTGCATGGGCACATGCACAGGCACAAACGCAAACGCATGCACGCACATTTCCTCACGTGTGCACGCACACGCACATCTTTGCCGACCGTGTAGGCGGAAGGCATGCGGCTGCAGCTATCCAGCTTCAACAGCCTGCTGTACCTGGCTGTGGGTGGGGACCAGTGGGAGGCATTGGCTAGGCAGGGGACCCCCAGTCAGCGCGCCATGGAGAATGTGAGGGACGCAGGGCGGCAGCTGAGGGCAGAGGAGAGCAGGGGTGGGGAAGGGGCAGGGCCCGGGCCTGGCAGCGCAGCGACAGCCGCGGCAGCTGGTGCCGGCAGCACTAAAGCACCCAATGCGGCAGGCGCCCCGCCCTCCCCGGCGCCGCCTGCCAAGAAGAAGCGTGGCCGGCCACCCAGCGAGAAGACGCTCGCAAAGCGGGCGGCGGCTGAGGCGGCAGCTGCGGCTGCAGGAAGGGAGGGCAGCAGTGCTGCGGGCCTCGGCTTGCCAAGAGCTGTGGCCAGCAGCAGCAGCAGCAGCAGCAGCAGCAGCAGCGCAGGCGGTGCCGGCGGCGAGGAGGCCCCTGAGGAGAGTGCGCGCCTTAAGCACGTGGCCGCAGCCACTCAGGTGCGGCGGTGCACAGGTGTTTGGAGGAAGGGTGCGCTTCTTGGGGGGCACAAAAAGGAGGGGAACCCGACACCTGTGCTTCCTGTGTGCATACTGTGCATGCGCGCATGCACTTGTGGTGAAGTGGACTGGCTCAGCAACCTCCGTGTTTGACGCCGAGCGGGTCAGTCCAGCTGCCGGGATGCCCCTGACTTGGGCCTGATCAGGCGCCCAGCATGCCGCCATGTCGCATGCTCCGTGGCCCTGCCACCTCTGTTGCGTGCTCTGTCGCGTCCTCCGTTACCTGCACCTCCCAGTGCTCCTCTCCAACATATCATGCTGCCCCACGCTACCCGCTGCGCCGTGGCCTGCATCACCCAGGCTTGCCTTCGTCCTGCTTTTCAGTCATGTGCACTCTGCAGCATATGCCGCGTACTTCAGTGGCCTGCAGGACACAAAACCCAGTCCAGGTATTCCCAACACACCTTGCTGCGCTGCCCTCTGTCGTGCAAACCAAGTCACATTGTATCACGTATCACATGCCCCTGGCGTCTCTCGTCGTGCGTGTTCCCCCCCTGTCACGCATCATACAACACGATGATTCACAGTCCTCACTCTGTGCCAAGCGTAATGTCTCTCCCCCTGCGCCGCATATCATGTGCTTGCCTTGGCCTTGCCTGTGTCCTTCCCATCATGCCATGAATCATTTCCTGCTTGTTTCGCCCGCTGCTGCTGCCCCTGCACTGTGGCAGGTGTGGGAGGCGATGCAGGCAGCTGGCGTGGCACCAGACACAGGCACATACCTTGCCTTGGCGCGCATGGAAGGCTTGCGTGGGGACCCTGATGCAGCCCTGCAGTGGGTGAGCACCGTGTTACTGTGTGCAGCAAGGGCGTGTGTGTATTTCAGCTGCGTTTCCGTGAGCTTGCAACAGAGTTGTGAGCGTTGGTGCGTGTTGTGAGGGGTGTGTGGAACTTGGGGCGAGGCAAATTCAGCTCCCAGATCGCGGATCGTGCTGTGCATGCAAAGGCGCGGATGCATGAGTAGACTTTCTCTGCATGGCATTTGCCCCCCCCCCCGCAGCGGCTCCCCTCCCAAAATCCATGCATGCTCGGGCTCATGCATAGGGTCAACGCCTTCCATGCCCAGGCTCATGCATAGTCAACACCTTGAACGCTCAGAGGCTCATGCGTGGTCAAGATCTTGCATGTGCTCAAGCTCCTGCATCCTCTCCCTCCTTCCTGCAGGAAAGGCTCTTACACGCCCAAGCCCCTGCTAAAATACAATCCCACCTTGAACGAACTCCCTGCCAAGGCCTCTCAGCCCCCCTCCAGGCTGATGCACCCAAACAAAGTATTTTCGCTTTCAATGTCCCATGCCTTGCTGCTTGGCCACTCAAACACGCCGGATAAGATGACTGCACGCCCAAGCTCGTGCATGCCTGCACCCATGGACCCCTTTTTGACTGAGCTCCCTGCCTTGGTTTATCCACGCTCCCACCACCTTATCAACCAGCCACCCTCACGCTTCCAGAAGACACGCTCTCTCCGCTAGCCCAGGCCCTTGCTCCGCCAAAAGCCCTTCCGCGGCCCATGTTTCATGTTCTGCTGCTCGGCCCAAATGTGCTGCTGCACACAATGTACTGCGTCCATGCAGGTGAAGACCGGTCTCAGAGCAATGGCATGTCCATGCAGCTACACACACTGTACTGCGTCCATGCAGGTGAAGACTGGTCTCAGAGCAAGGGCATGTCCATGCAGCCGCACACACTGTACCGCATCCATGCAGGTGAAGACCTGCCTCAGCAAGGGCATGTCCATGCAGCTACGCATGGTGCACCCCGCCCTGGTCGGCTACTGCATGCAGCGCAACTCAGCCGCGGCGCTGCAGCTAGACGCTTTCCTAACGGAGCAGGTGCGGCGCACACACATATATACATACACATGCACACACACATGCACAAACACTTGCACACATGCACACCCGCGCACACACGCATACACACATACGCACACACACACACACACACACTAACACACATGCAGCCACAGCCAGTCCACATGCACGCTCCTCTCTCTAAGGATTGCCATGGTTGTGTTGCGAGTCTGACTTACCTGCAGCAGTCTCCCAGTATGACAAAAGCTCAGCAGGGTGCGATTTGTATGTGTATGCTCTTTTTTGGCCTTCCTCCTTTGCAAGGCAAGAGAGCTGGGCACGCTCCTTGAGGCATGCGTCCCTCAAGGAGGTCCCTGAAAGAGCGTGCCTTGAGGGGCAAGTGCAGCTGAGGGGTGTGTTGTATGGGATAGCATGGGGTGGGGCGGGGGGGGCATGGGGTAGGGGGCTGGCTCTGCAGCGGCCCTCACTGCATTCTTGGACAAGGCCAAGATGCCTGACAAGGACCTGAATCAGGGTTCATCGTTACGGTTCATGGCTGGGTCCTCCTGGGGCTTAATCCTGCCCTTCAACTCGATTTCACTCGATTTCACTTATAAATAATCTCAGCCTTGGACCTGTGTCTTGGCTCTCCCTGCCTGTTCATAGGCCACGGGGGCCCCTAGTTGGACATCGAATCATGCTGAACCTGCACCTCATAAGTTTGGCCTGAAAACCTGAACCTGCCCCCACACCCCCAAACCTGCATCCCATCCCCCAAGCCTCCTCTACCTGTCCATGCAGGGCAGCGAGAACCTGGACCGCACCGAATACGAGTACGCCCGCTTGGTGGAGGCACTTGCCTCGGATGCACGCGCGGACTGGGCATCCTTGCAAGGTGGGCTGGGTGTGCGCGTGCGTGTGCGTGTATGTCATCAGCATGTGCTTGACAGCATGTGCAGAGTCAAGAGGCGAATGTGCAGATGCATGCCTGGGGATAGGCACAGGAGCCAAGGGCATGCCACAGGTGTGCGTTGGAAGTGCACACGCTGCAGCCTGGTGTGCTGGGCGCGTCGCCAATGTGTGCCACAAACACGTGCCACAAACCCGTGCTGTGGTAGTGGGGCGAGGCACAGGTGCATGCTGCTGATGAGTTCTCATGCACATTGTCTGTTTTTGCGCACTGAGCCTCTCTCCTCATCATGCGCGCCCCAAACCTACAAGTCAAGGTTTTGACACTCGCCAGGCCATGAGGTTTTGGGGCTGGCCTCCCTCCTCATCACATTAAGCCGTTGGCCAGCCGTGCGTAAGGTGCTCCCCCAGAGTTTTTAAGCTGAGTGCTCCCTGGACGGCTGTCAGGCTGAGTGCTCACTCAGCACCTGTTGGGCAGAGTGCTCACTCAGTGCCTGTTGGGCAGAGTGCTCACTCAGCGCCTGTTGGGCCGAGTGCTCACTCAGCGCCTGTTGGGTTGAGTGCTCACTCAGCGCCTGTTGGGCAGAGTGCTCCCTGGACGACTGATGGGCAGAGTGTTCAATCAGCGGCTTTTGGGCAGAGTGCCCACTCAGCGCCTGTTGGCTAGAGTGCTCTCTAGATGGCTGTTGGGCAGAGTGCTCTCTAGATGGCTGTTGGGCAGAGTGCTCACTAGATGGCTGTTGGGCAGAGTGCTCTCTAGATGGCTGCTGGGCAGAGTGCTGTCTGGATGGCTGGGGAGCCTCCTTTTGCTGTCCATCATGGGGACCCGGTCGCACAAATCGTGGCTGTGTCTGCGCAGTGGGCCCACAGCACCCAAATAGGCACACGTGCACTCCGGTGAGGGAAGCACGGTCCAAAGGGGTGGGGTGACAGGGAAAAGATACAGGGCGCAGCTTGGGCAACAGTGACCGAATAGGGCGCAGCTTGGGCGACAGTGAGCAGACACAAGGCGTAGCGTGGGCAACGGTTAGCAGGTTCAGGGCAGAGCTTGAGCAATCTGCATTTCAAGCGGCAATGGTGCCATGCAGACAAGCTGCACCCCATTGAATATTGCACCTATTCCGGAGGGCCTGCAAGGGCACGCCAAAACGCACAGCCCACGCACCTGTCTGCATCCGCTTGAGAGGCACGCCACCCCACCTGGCACATGTGCGTGCAGGTGTGCTGATGCGCATGCGCGCCGACCTCAACGAGCTGCAGGACAGCACAGGGCAGCTGCTGGAGGCCTACTTTACAGGCAGCTTGAGCCAGAAAGCGCTCAGAAGCACCAATGATGGGCCTGGCCAATGTCAGCAGGCGCCCCAGCAGTGGCAAGTGGGCTATGTAGAGGTGGGTAGCCCTATCAGAGTGGTAAGGAGGGGAATTCTGAGCCCCAGCAGTGGCTAAAGGGGTTTACTGAGGTGGTAGGCCTCAGCAATGGCATGTGGGGTATGTAGAGGCAGGCAGCCCCAGCGATGGCAAGGGGGGGGGTAGAGGCGGGGTGCTGGCCAGCGCCACTTGTGGGTGGATGGGGGAGGAGACCCCTGTCCTGCTTTGGTTATGCTTGTTACACTCCATCCTGGCACGGATGCTTGGTTACACTCGGTTACACTCGGTTACACTTGGTTACACTCCATCCTGCACGGATGCTTGTTACACTCCATCCTGGCACGGATGCTCGGTTACACTCGGTTACACTCCATCCTGACACGGATGCTTGTTACACTCCATCCTGACACGGAAGGGGTAGGCAGGCAGCGGCGGGCATGCCATGCAGAGGCAAAAAGGCGGGTGGCAGCAAAGGCAGGCGGCGGCAGGCAGAGCTGCAGCAGGCCTGCCATACAGATGCAAAAAGGCCCTCCAGCGCTCAGGACCCTCTGCGCGCACAGCCCACTCCATGCAGCCGCCTGCCTCTGCTACCTGCACATGGTGTTGGCCACTGCAGGTGCTGCCACCCTTCTGCGAAAGTGTGTGAGGTTGCCAGCCCTGTGCAGCCCCTATTGCCGATGCCTGTGTGTGTGCGTGAGTGTGCGTGTGGGTGTGTGGGTGTGGGTGTGGGTGTGAGTGTGTGTGCGCGCGTGCACGCGCAGGTCGGCATTGCAGGATTCAGTCCGGTCTCTGTTGTTGCTGCCTGTGCGTGCACAGGTTGATGAGACAGGATACAGCCCAGTCTCTGGTGGACGGCTGCAAGTCATAGACCTGGAGGATGCCGACTGGTGCGTGCAGGGCTGATGTTACAGGTGCTCTTGTGAGCAGTCAGTCACACATGACATTGCAGGGTCTCATGGATAGTCATGTATGCCGTTGTAGGGTGTCGTGAACAGTCATGTGTAGAGTTGCAGGGTCTCATGGACAATTGCATAAGGCGTTATAGGGTCACATGAAAACCGCGTGTGGCGTTGTAAGGTCCCATAAACTATTATGTAAGGTGTTATGAGAGCGTTAATATTGATGGCAAGTTTAAGGCCTGGAGGACATTCGCCAACATGGGCTCAGGCTCATGGCAGGCAGCATGGCCCAAGGCCTGAAAGCGCAGGCATGGCCCAGGAAGTATCGAGCTAGGGATGCCTTTGCCTCCCTTTTTGATTGACTCCCTGCTGCTCCTGTTGGCGTGCACCCCGTGCTGGCACTGGCGCGTCCCTCGCTGCTGCCCAAGCCTTGCTGTTGTTGCATTGGGGACTTGGCTGTTAAGGATATGAAAAATCAGAAGTACTTGCAAGGAAGTGGAAGTGTAGCTCTTTACCTGAAAGATTGGTCGAACTTAATGACACAGGGGGTAAGAACCCTGTGTACGGGGGGCACACCTGTCCTTTTGAGCGGGGTGCTCTCTCATCCTCACTCTCTGCCTGTAGCGCGTGTGCGCCTCTACCTTTGCCAGCAGACCATTGCAAAAGGCACAAGGGATTTGTGCCTGGAGCCCAAGTGCGCTGCCCGCTCGCTGCGTTTGCTTGCTGCAGGGAAAATTTTGCACAGGGGGTGGCGACTTGGGCCAAGCGGCAAGAGCGCTCAGGCAGGAACGACTTTGAGAAGTACATGGAGTGGTGAGCAGACTGATGGCTGGAGGCGTTGGAGTGCAAAACTCGCGCTTTGGTACCATAGCGCTGAGCCTGCAACATGTTGGCCTTGTTAGCAGGCAAAAGTAAGACTGCATTGCTCAGAGGGCAGCTGCCAACAAGCGCATGTGCATGCCTGCATGCGCGCACACAGGCAAGCACGTGTGTATGCGCAGGATAATCATGCGACCCCTGTGTACCTGGATGCCTGCGTGCAGGGAGGCGCGCAACGGGCCATACGATCTGTTTATTGATGCCGCCAATGTCGCGTTCTTTGGCCAGAACTTTGCGGGGGGCGGCTTCAACTGGGGGCAGGTGCAGCGTATGGTGCGCAAGGTGGACAAGGCGCACCCAGACAAGAAGCTGCTTGTGGTGAGTCTCTTGCTTGGATGAGGGAGGTGCAGAGGTGCTTCAATGTGGCGCAACCTGACAAAAAGGGTCAATCTTGCTGGGTCATGCTGGGATGAGGGAACTGCAGGCAGTGCATTGTGGCGAACCCAAACAAGGAGCTACTTGTGGTTGGTTGTGCTCAGGCAAAGGGTTTGCGGGCAGAGCCTTGTAGCAAACCTGGATCAAGAGCTGCTTTTGGCGAGCTGATCAAATCAAGGGTGCAGGTACAGCGTGTGGGTTGTTTCAATACTCCTGCACACACACACACACAAACACACACACACACAAACACACACACAGGAGCGTGCATTTGGAGGCCAATGCATGGCTAACAAGCAGCGCACACCGTCCTGCGTGTGTGTGCATATGTCCTGTGCAGATGGTGCACAAGCGGCGCGTGATGGACCCTGAAGCAAACACCCCTCAGGTGCAGGCATTCCTTGAGGGCCTGCGGCGGCGGAAGGCCTTTTACTACACGCCCCTTGGATCCAACGATGACTGGTGGGTGTGAAAGATGTTGGCCTGCTTTTTATTCCACCCAAGGTCGTGGTCCACCATTGAGTGGTGGGTGTGAGGGAGTGGCTGACTCGCATATTCTGACCACCTCTGCCATGTGAATGTGTGTAAGTTTGTGTGCGCAACCGGTGGGGTATGGGTCAGAGGCTGCCTGTTTGCGACTGTGCGCTCCAGGAGGGGATAAAATGGCGGCTGCCTGAGAGAGAGCTTATGCTCAGAGGCTGCCTGTGTGCGACTGTGTGCAGGGGGGTGGTGGGTTAAACAACAGGGGCTACCGCCTGAGTGAGAGAGCATGATCGCCCCAGCATTCAGCGCAAATCACGCAGGGGCGACCTGAATTTCTGGCCTGGCTTGACCTGGTCCTGGCACGGCGCAGGTACTGGATGTATGCGGCGGTGCGCGCGAGGCACAAGGGGCTGCTCATCTCCAACGACGAGTTGCGCGATCACATTTGGGGCATGCTGCGCCCCAAGCACTTCCTGAAGTGGAAGGCTCGCCACATAGCACAGTACAGGTGTGTGTGTGTGCGTGTGTGTGCGTGTGTGTGTGTGTGTGCTCATGTGTGCAGGTGCACACGCATGTGGTCCCCCGTTGCCAGGTCCTAAATCAGCCTTCATTTTCGGATGCAGTGCCACGGGCAGGAAAAGTCTAGTTGAGGACCTGGCATTGCATTGGCTTTTTCTACGGCAAAGGCTCTTTTTGCCGATGAGACTTTTAACACAACTCCTCTGACGTTGCAGCTCCTGACACCGCATCCAGCATCGCAGCCCCTGATGCTGCAACCAGCAGCAAACGCAGGGTACACTTGCCACGCGCTGGCGTGCACCGACGATGCCTCGTGACACACACACGCACGCACACACGCACACGCGCGCGCGCACACACACACGCACACATGCACGCGCGCGCACACGCACATACACACACGCACGCACGCGCGCACACACACACACGCACACAAGCAGCGTGGCATAAATTCATGGAAACCGAATTGTGCTTGCACGGCACAAAGGTCGCTTTGCCGTGCCAGCGTTTGACTTTCGTGCTTGCACACACGCCCGAGTGCACACCCGCCTCTTTTTGCTGCGATGGTGTCAAGCATGCGCAACATCTGTACTCACGTACACCTGCAATGACGCCGCAATTGCGGGGGCAGGAGTGTGCAACTGCCCTGCTCCCCCGCGCTTGCATTCCTTCACCTCTGGCCACCTTCCCCTTTGGCCACCATCCACAGTGCTCTTTCGCATCGCCAGGAACTTGCCAGTGCCGCAAAATGGTATAAATGCATCATTTATTTGCATCTGACCCGTCACCGCACCGTTGGCGGTTCCTGGCTCCGCACGCTGCCGGCAGTGCTTGGCAGCTCTGAACTCAGGAGCTCAGAACTCAGCAGAGAGAGACAGGCTCCTCGTGGGTGTCAGGGCTCCTCGTCGGTGTCCGCTGGCGCGGTGCACCTTTTGTCTGCAGCGCAGTGCATGGGCCCGCACGTGAGTGGCATGTGCCTCTGATGGCCCCTGTGGCCCGCAACAACAACTCGGTGCCCCAGGTGGCATTTGCTCAGAATGGCGCAGACGACAGCGCCAAGGTGGGACATGGCAGCTTTGTGTGGGGCCCACAATGATGCAGTGCTCAGGGGGCATGCTTTTGATGGGCCGGCCCAGGGCGGCGCGCGGAACACCGCCAAAGGTGGCTTATGGCAGCTGTTCATGTGGCCTCTGTGGCACACAGCGCCATGCCTGCGCGGTCCGTGCCCTTGGCGGCCCGTGGCGCGGCGTCATGCACCACAGCCTCACTGCGCACAGTGCACATGTGCACTGCGCGCGCAGGTTTGCCAAGTACGACGAGGCGGGCGACCCCAGCCTGATCTACCCCCCTGCGTACACCTCCTGCGTGCAACAGCTGGACAACGGGGCTTGGATGATCCCCTGCTGGGAGCCCCAGGCAGCCGCAGCCACAGCCACCGAAGCTTACCAAACCGCCACCCAGCAAGGAGGCACCCATGACATGGCAGCGGGCGGGGGCGGCAAGCAGGCTGGTCAACCGGCGCAGGAGGTGGTAGGAAGGGTGCGGTGGCTGTGCGCGCGGCCCATGCCCGCTGCATGAGCAGTGGCTCAGGCTGCCTTGTTTTGGCGTGGTCCTTGCGTGCGTGTGAGCTCCTCAGTATTGTGTGGGTACGACTGTGCCAAAGGCTGGTTCACACGCTCGCGAGGAAAGTCCAAAGAAACCAACTTGTGTCGTTGTGAGACTCTGGAGGATTGGGCACACTTTTAGACTTAGGATGGAGTGCATAGGGCCAGCAACAGTGCAAACCAAACTGGCTGGTGTTGGGCAACTCGCGCTCGGCCCAGGTAAGGTAAGGTTACACAGCTGTACCTGCCAAACAGGGCAGCTAAGCTGAAGCCTACCAGTGTGCGGCCTAACCTTTCACCCAAGAAGTTTTTTGAAAGCACCAATACGGATGAGAAAAAGGTAATGTTTGAGAAATAAGAGTGATGCGCCCAAAGGCCCTGTGCACTAGTGTTTTTGGTGGAAGACATTGATGTCGGTTTTAGACATTTGTCATGTCATTCCATTGGAGGGGGCACACAGTGCCTAGGTCTAAGGTGCCCCTTTTTTCTTACTAATTAGTAACTGATGTGGGGTAATCTCACTGCCTACTTAGAATGAAAAGAAAGAAAAGCTACGCAGGCAGCAAGAAGCTCCCTGCATCGATTAAGGAAAAGGAGACACATTGGCCCAATGTGCCGTGAGTCTTCTCCACCAATGGAGAAGATAACTAGTGGGGATCTGGAGGGTGGCTGGCAGGCCCCTGTCCCAGGCCAAGGCCTTGAAAGCAATCCGTTTTTTTGAGTTTGTTGCAGTCAATTTGTGCGCGTAATGCACAGCCCGAGGGTGAGCACCCTGAGGGTGAGCATGCAATTTAAGGGCGGTCTTGTGGATCCTTTGTGAATCAAGGCCGAGCTCTATAAGATGATAGAAAAGAAAAGAAAAGACTGCCTGGCAGCGAAACCACTCCCTACATCAATTAAGGATAAGGAGACACATTTGTCCGAAGAGCCATGAGCCTCCAAGTTTGAAAAAGAGACTAGTGAGAATGTGGAAAGTGGCAAGCCGTCCTCAGCTCCAGACCAAGAGCTAGATGCATAGTGTTTGTGGTACAGATTGAAACTCCTACGTATGTTGGCCTGGGTGTATACACCAAGAAAGATGGTGTGGAGTGTAATTTTTTTGGCTTTCAAGCCCGTACAAGGAGTCTAGTGTTGTTTGCTAGAGGCCTCCAGCTGGCGTTCTGGCCAGGTGTCTCAGGTTCAAAGTAATTTACCTCTGTCAGGTGTACATCCCTCGCTTATTAGTGCTTTGAGCTCGTGAGCTCTGCCCAATTCCCCGTGAGATCTAGCATGCTGCACCTGTTGCAGATAAGTAGCGGAAGGCAATTTGGATTTTATGGCTGGAGGAGTAACCAAAATGGCATCAGGTCGACTTAGAGTTTGTTTGTCTCTTACCGTGCTAAACGAGCATCAAAAGGCCAGCTGGGATATGTCCTATTATTAGCATGCTCAGGAATTCAAAAGTTCTGCTGGGCCAAACGATCAGTGCCGGCATCAAAATGGATAAAGCATTCTGCTTGAGAGCCTTAGCTGATGGCTTTTATGATCACTATCATAATAAGCCTTCAGGCAATATTATGGCATTCGGTGATCATTCCTGACTCTGGAAATTTTCGGATATTGTCAACCCTGTAAAAATATGGAGAACACTATCTGCTTGCTTATAGAGTGGACATTATAGACTAGTGGACTTTTAAAAGAGGAAAGCTTGCTTCTGGTTTAAAAGGGTGCCCTAGTGAAACTTTCACTTAAGATATTGCGTTCCATTCGGAGGGGGAGATTGGACTGCTGCACACTTAGTAGAGTCGTAGCATGGCCATAACTCAAGGTAACATCAGAATGCGGCAAAAGTAATCAAAATACCAAGATCATTTCGGAAGAAATTGAATGACTCAGCTTTCACAAAGAATACTAGATCTATCACTATGGCCCCTAACTTTACAGCGCTTACAAATAGTAATCTTAGACTGAAGGTTCCAGACTGGCGTCTGTGGGCCCACACTGATGGTAGTTGCCTGACATATAAAAGTCAACAACGTGTTGGGGCAGGAGTCTTTATACCTGCGACAAAAACAGCCATCTATGTTTACTCTGGCGGAGTTGGGATAAGCAATACCGTAAACAGAGCAGAACTGACTGGCATATCTTCTGCACTCAGGGCAAGGAGTACCCACATAGCCACGGATAGTGCTTGTTCTCTATCTCAGGTATGGAAACAACTCTTATTTCCTGAATTACACAGGAAGCACACACATAGCAAACTTTTTGAACAAATCGTCTTCATGATTAACGAATCAGATACTCCCATCAACTTTTACAAAGTAAAAGCCCGCATTGGTGTGATTGGAAATGAATTTACCGATGCTATAGCTAAACATGCTGCTCTCCATAACTATGGGCACGACGAAGAATTCCCACCACCATCACCTGACGTAATATTATTATAATCCTTTCGCCCATTTATACTGGCTTGCAGAAGAGAACAATGAGACTACTCACACTACCATTAAAATCAGCCTTGCACCACTACAAAACACGAAGGACAAACAAAAAGCCCACGTGAGCAAGCATCACAGACTTGGAGATGCTAATACCAACTGAGGTTACTGTAACTATTGGAAGAGACTGCTCACCTCCGTGAATCTTATAACTAGCAATTCTTTTTGAAGCAATACAAGTATCGCAGAAAAGGAATGTCATGAAATTTAGAAAATGGCCCACCTCTACGGCAGAGCCACTAATTCATCTTGTCTGTTGTGTCATCAGTCAGACAGCCAAATCCATAGGCTTTCTGGCTGTCAGAATGCTTCAATTCAAAACACGGTGACTGAAAGACATCAGATTGCTTCCAGGCTCATCATCAAAACCTTGAACAAGGGCGATTTTGGAGGAAACATCATTTTCACAGATATTGGAAGTGAAACACGGAGGCTCAACAAAGCCTGGTCTTGCCGGCACATGTAGCCAACAGGACTTTACCCCAATGGCTTCTACCAAACCTGTCAGCAGACGAACTTCGATCCTGCTCAAGACCTGATGCTATTTGCATACTGCCAGTTGGAACAAAAAATGACGATCAAAGAGACATACAGGATGTACACCCTTCGCGCTGGAATGTACACCTCATTGAAGTAAAACATTGTGATGATACACGACCAGAGCAACAACTAGCAAGAGCAACTGAACAGCATATTGGATTGAAACACGCCCTTGCACAGCAATGCCACAAAGTAAGCCTACTTACCATCCTGATTGGAGTGATGGGAACCATCCATGAATGTAAGGTGTAGAGTGAGAAAACTTACTCTCGATCTAAACACTCATTCTGTTCAATACGCAACAAAGATCATTAATACAAGTAGGAGGTTGAAGAACATCAAGGAAAGAACATATGGCACTTCTCAGAACCCTCCCGACCCCCACTAATGACCTTCTTCCTAGTTTGATGGTGGAGGTTTGCCTGGTGCTTGCACCAGATGTAAATTTCTCCCTTAATTCACGCAAACAGGGGTTACCTTCTTGGCGTAGTCTTTCTTTCTTTCTTTCAAGGTCACATTGCAGCATAAATCTGGCACTGCACTGACCTGGCGTGACATGCTTCTACCTTTGTGGACGACTGGAAGCACTTTCTGGCAGACTCTGGTAATAAAAATGATATCCTGTTTTTGTGTTGGCATGACCCAGTCTATGATTCGAGTGCGTGCGCGAATAAATTGGGGCCTAGAGATTTGGTAGGTAAGTCAACCTGGTGCCATGTTGAGGAGCTTCAGTAACAAATCCATGCTGATTAACTGCTTACTACTTGTAGAACTAGTAGCTTCTTACTTCTTATCAAGTTGATGACGAGTTAAGCTTCAACAATGTTGCGGAAACAGAGAGATGTACTTAGGCAGTGAAAAATGGAAGTACTCCTTGCATCAATTACTAATTGATCCTTTGTAAGGAAAGGGGGCCGCCTAGGGCCAAGACGCCGTGTGACCAGGGAAATGGAGAAAGAAGAAATTATTGAAGTCGATGTGGATCAGGAGGGTGAATATCAGTGTCCACTTCCTGACCTTGATGAAGAAGGAGAGCTGTTCTTTTCTTTCCTTTCAGCTATTGGGCACTTTGGCCTTCAATCTTACCAATTTTACATACAAGAAAGAGCTCAGACTTCTTCCTGCACAGACCTTGTTGTGTCATGGAGTAATGGACAGCTTACAACCCAAAGAACCTTGATATTCCTTTTGATTAAAGTAATACTCAAGCCGGAGGTTTGGCCTGTTATTGCGACCAACTTTAATGATAGTAGATGCAATGGCTGGACAAAAGTGCCTAGCCAAAGGCGTGACATTGGTCATATAAGCTCGAGCATCATGCCACCTAATTTCAACCACACATAAAGAACACGTGTACACACACAGAGCACAACTTTGCTTGCGTGCAGAGGAGCACAAAGGAAAAGCGCCAGAATTTGCCATTTTCACACAAAGCAGTTGTATACGCACAAAAACGGGTCGGATCTGTCAAGTTCATTGTAATAAGGCAGCACCTTTCCTGCTGCAGCAGACAATTTGGTGAATAAGAAACTGTTAAAGGGAAGGACATACACACAGGTCAGGGTTGTTGAATCCCAAAATTAAAGGGTGCAGCTGCAGCTGCAAGTCTGCGATGGTGCGTCTTGGCATTGATGAAAGCAATTAATGTAGTGTTCTCTGCGCATGCCTGGATGGCGGGTGCGGTTTCTGTCCAATGCCGGCCCATTATCATGTGGGAGGCGCACAACAGACCAGAAGCAACATCGTGCAGTGCCGGCTAGGTGCGTGCCTCAGCGCATGTACCAGCCGGCTGCATGCGGCTCTGCACATTTGACAGCCGGAGCACGCCTTGCGCGCCCTCGTCCACCATCAAGTCTTTGGGAGAGCACACCATCAACGACAGACCACATCACACATGCTTTTGGGCGCGCATGCATCACATTGCAAGCCAAACATGATTGAGCATGATCCCAATGCATCCTACAGAGAAAACGTCAGGGGTTCTCAATCAAAAACTAGCGGTTAAATACGTGATCCCATGCATCTTACATTCGCACATCACATGCCCATCATGTGTGCTTAACATGGTTTGGCACTGCTCTGCACGCCCTTTGGTCTGCTTCTGATCCTGAAGCCCGGCCGCCCCTCAAATGTGTTGCCACCACGCACACGCCCCTGCCTTTGATTGCTCGTCCCTGGCAACACAGACGCACCACGTGCAGGTCTCAGCACCCAAGCTCCCGGCCTGCACACACTCTCCCCAAGCCCCAGTGGCATGGTGTTGCGCCCCGCGCCCTCGCCTTGCCGCCCTGCGCCTGGGGGCACACTGAGCTGCAGAAACACAGGAGGGCTCTCTTGACATGGGCAAGCAAGCCACAGTATGTGCACCCGGCCATCCTCTGTCTGGGCCGGGGCATCAGCCCGAGCTGCTCTACATCAGCGCTCAGCTCATGTGCAGCACACAAGGCACCCGGCAGCAGGCGGCAGGCGGCGGGCAGCTCCCACTCGGTGCAGAGTGCGGCGCAGGCACTTGTCTACAGCGGGTCGGTGACCTTGCTGTCGAGCACGTCCACCTGGCGGGCCACCTGAGGTATAGTAGGAGTGGGTGTGGGTGTGGGTGTGGGCGAGGGCCAGCTGGAGCGAGAGTGGGTGTGGGTGTGGGTATGGGTGTGGGCGAGGGCCAGCTAAAGCGAGAGTGGGTGTGGGTGAGGGTGTGGGTGTGGGCAAGGGCCAGCTGAAGCGAGAGTGGGTGTGGGTGAGGGTGTGGGTGTGGGCGAGGGACAGCTAAAGCGAGAGTGGGTGTGGGTCAGGGTATGGGTGTGGGCGAGGGCCAGCTGTAGCGAGAGAGGGTGTGAGTGAGGGTGTTGGTGTGGGCAAGGGCCAGCTGTAGCAGGAGTGGGTGCAGGTGAGTGTGAGGACCTTTAGCAGAGGAGAGGCCCACGCCAAGCGAGGCAGGAAGATGGGGTTCCAGGTTTGGGCAGGGGATCGAGGCATGGCCTGAATGCGGCAGGCATGGACTTAAGTCAGCGCGACCCCCAAGGCTACCGGCATGCGCCTTGAGCAGGGCGTATGAAGAGTTCCGGTGATCAGCACTGAGTGCGGATACCTGGCGAGACAGATGCTTGTTTCAGCTTTGCCAAAACAATAAACCAAAAGTCGATCGCCTCACCAAGTATGTGCACTTTGTTACATGGCCCCAGCATATCCCTACACACTGCAGCTGCACGAGCTCGCTGCCATGCATGCGCGTCTGTCCACTTGCGCTCCTCCTGCTCCCTAACTCGCTCCCTCACACACCACATTGCACACCCAGCCCACCTGCATGAGCGCGCCTTCTATGCGCGCCTGCCGGTCAGTCATGCGCTTCTCTAAAGCCGCAAGTGCGTCCTCAGTGAGCGTGCCAACCCCACCATAGCCGCCCCCTGCGCCACCACCTGCAGCCAGCTGCGCAGACAGCTTGCGCTGCTCCAAGCTGAGCGCCGCCACCTGCGCGTGCCCATGCAGGCGTGTGGTGTGTGCGTATGCGTGCGTGTGTTGTGTGTCGTGTGCGTGTGCGCGTCCGTGCGCGTGTGGTGTGCGCGTGCCTGCATGTGCATTTCTGTGCGTGAGTGCGCGCCTACCTGCCTGCCTGGCACCCTCCAAGATGCTCATCACCCCGTTGGTTGCCCAGGACATGCAAGGGCACAAGCCGCCCTTGCGCAAGTCATGCCCAGGACATGCAAGGGCACAAGGCCCAGGACATGCTAGGACATGCCAGGACACAAGGCCCAGGACATGCCAGGACATGCCAGGACACAAGGCCCAGGACATGCCAGGACACAAGGCCCAGGACATGCCAGGACACGAGGTCCAGGACATGCCAGGACATGCCAGGACACAAGGCCCAGGACATGCAAGGGCACAAGGCCCAGGACATGCCAGGACACAAGGTCCAGGACATGCCAGGACACAAGGCCCAGGACATGCCAGGACACAAGGCCCAGGACATGCCAGGCCACAAGGCGCCCTTGCGCAAGTCATATGCCCCGCTTGCCGCTCACGGCTGTGGCCTGGTCGGCCTGCGTCACACACCTCTTATGTAAGGGGCGCGTGTGCTGCCTTGCCGCGGGTGCCGCAAGGTGCTAAGTCTCTTGTATAAGAGGAACACCTGGTTGGCCTGCATCACACACCCTCAACAACCCCGGCCAACGCTTGCACCCTCCAAGGTGCCCAACGCCTGTATAGGTTGCCCTTGGCTCGCTCCCACACTCGCCCACATCATGTTACCCACATGCTACCCACGTACAGCGCCTACACACTTCCACCCCACACACTTGCCCCCTCAGTTGCCCACATGCTGCCCACCAAGCGCCCCCACACATGCTGTTGACCACAGAGCGCCCCCACAAATTTGGGGCTGCCCACCGAGCGCCCCCACAAATTTGGGGCTGCTCACCGAGCGCCCCCACAAATTTGGGGCTGCTCACCGAGCGCCCCCACAAATTTGGGGCTGCCCACCGAGCGCCCCCTCGCCTACCACACCCACTTCCCCACTCCTGGCCAGCCTGTCATATGGCATGTGCCGTGCACCCTCTCACAGCACATGTGCAGGGCATGTGGCTTGCAGGCAGAGCACCCTGGTGTGGGCGGCGGGCCCATTGGGCGCGTGCCGTGCACCCTGTTGAGGCGGCGGGCCCATTGGGCGCGTGCCGTGCACCCTGTTGAGGCGGCCTGACTGGGGCGACCCAAAGGAGAGATGCTGGATTCAGGGTCCATATAAGAGACCTGAGGCAGTCACAGCCATATGAGGCTCAGCCAAATGTATAAGTCCACAGGGGGAGCACGGCAGGAGGTGGCCGAGGAGGGGCGTGGGCAGGGCAATGAGGGGGCGCAGCTGGCGGCCATGGGACCGAGGCAGGCCGCCCTGTATGGCCTCAGCACGTGCATCACGACAGGAGGCAGCCAAGGAGGGGGGAGGGGGTAAGGCTCAGGGTAGGCAGCCTCCGAGGGGCCCACATAGATGCAGCATGTCTCACTCTGCTGAAGGGCTGCTTGCCCTGGCCACCTCCTGCCGTGTGCTGCTCTTGCGGCCCATGCGGCTGCCTGCTCCAGCGCCATATGGCCACCTGCTGCACAACCCTTCCTGCCCTCTGCCCTTGTGCCAGTCAGGCCTTGTGCCAGTCAGGCCTTGTGTCAGGCTTGCCTTGTGTCAGGCTGGCCTTGTGCCAGTCAGGCCTTGTGTCAGGCTTGCCTTGTGTCAGGCTGGCCTTGTGCCATGCTGGCCTTGTGTCAGGCTGCCCTTGTGCCAGGCTGGCCTTGTGCCAGTCGGCCCTCATGTTAGGCTGCTCTTGGGTATTTGGCGCTGGCAAGGTGCAGACAAGGTGCCCCCAACACGGCATCAGTGCTTTCCAGCAGGGCATCAGTACTTTCCAGCAGGGCATCAGTACTGTCCAGCAGGGCATCAGTACCCCAACAAGGCATCAGCTCAAAAAACGCATGCTCCCTGAAGGACCTGCCTGCTCTGCAACGCGGTCGGAGCGGCCCAGGGCCATGCGGACATCGCCCGCCAGCTGCCCTAGCAGCGCAGACATGCCCTGCACCTGCGTAGCACAGCGCAGCCACAGCGGCGGCGGTCTCCAACCAGGTGTGAGAGGAGCCGCACTCTCCTTACCTTCCTTTCCCAATCGTGTCCTGTGTGCCCTCTTGTATGCGTCCTGTGTGCCCTTTTGTGTGTTCTGTGTGCCCTCTTGTGTGCGTCCTGTGTGTTTGCACGTGCCTGCGGGCCTTGCGCGTGTGTGTAAACGCACGCGAATCGCGGGCCTGCACTGCAAACTGCAGCTGGCGACCCCTGCCTAGCGTCCCACAAAGGCACCCAAAGGGCGCACTTGCACAGGCACCAACGCACCTTCACCCACGCCCACACCTGCACTTGCACCATCGCCAAAGTTGACACCTACACCCGCACCCAAACCCACACCTACGCCAGCACGCCCTTGCCGGCTCACCTGCCGCGGCAGCTCTGTGTTTGTTCACCTGTCGCGCCTCTTTGCTCACCTGCCGCGCCTCTGTGCTCACCTGCCGCGCCCCCGTGGCATGTGCCGCTGTGCCCACTCACCCCCGTGGCGTGCGCCTCCCCATGCTCACCTGCTGCGCCCCCCTGAGGCGTGCTCCTCCCCGTG
>LFCJ01000449.1_pt1 | contig 25349 bp, 20 predicted proteins | sample 643141 | NCBI WGS metagenome assembly LFCJ01 (sample SAMN03766243, study PRJNA286221) | soda lake metagenome | biome: soda lake; feature: Kulunda steppe; material: water; isolation source: sample B1-Br-g2 brine of Lake Bitter-1 | place: Russia: Kulunda steppe | collected 2010-07
CCACTCACCATTCCGGTGTTCGTGTTCGATCCGCCAAGCTTCACCACCAGTATCGGGGATGATCGTCACACGTTGACGCCGGCCGATAATCGGCGTGTATTCGAAAACAACCTCCACGTCGGTGAGAGTACTTGACGTAGTAGTTGTACTCCTTGGTGTAATTTCGTCGGTTGTTCCGCAGTCATCGTGGGGATTATTCCTCATTGGGGCGTCCCCTCGTGAGTATCATTTTGAACAGCTTCAGCGAGTGCACCCTGAAGAGCTCCAATGATTTCTATTGGACGTTCGGACCATCCACGTTTTGAATCAATGTAAGCCACCCAGTCGCTCAAGTCCTTGTCGTCGTGGAGGTTGAGGTCCTCGATGTGGTTGACGTTTCCATAGAGGGTAATGCGGTAGATTGCAGCGCCGGCCGGGAGCGTCTGTTCGTATGGCTCGTCGGTGACGTAGATTGTGTTCGTGACCTCGTCAACGTGGTGATAGTATCCCTCGCCGTCGCGGCCGAGATAGCCATAGTGGTAGTTCCGTCGCTCGAGGACGATATCCTCGGTCTGTGCATCTTCCGTAACGCTTTCGTTCGCGTTGGTTGTAATCGACATTGCTTCTCTCCAGAAGCGCAGGTCAGGTGCTGTAACACCTGGCCGAGAGTTTTCACGACCATCCCACGCTTCTTACTCTGTAGTCTATTCGCCACCCACATATAGATTACGTACTGTAAGATATAATTAGTTGCTACTAATAGTAAGTTACATATCGCTGGCGAAACAATGTTAGTATATGGCCGTAAAGAACCGACCAGTGACTCTTAGCGACGACGACCTCAATGAGACGGACAAAGCGATCGTCGCGGAACTCGAGCGTGGGCGAGTTACACCACAGTACCTCGCCAGTGAACTCGATATCTCGCGACCATACGCCAGCGAACGTCTGAAGCGGTTGCTTGAACACGAGCACGTAGACCGACTTGCGCCAGGGTTATACGAACTCGTTGACGACCCTCGTAATACCAAGATCGATAGTTTATGATTAGTATTTTCTGATCTGTGTGAATATAACATGATAAACTCGATCTTCTCGACCCACAGCTAAGGTGAAAATAAGTCTGAACAATCGCACTGCTAGTTGTTTATGTATTTACTGACGTGTGTCAGGATTTACAATCACATCTCGAAGTCGTTCCCTCCATTCTGGGTTGCTAAAATCTCGGACAGTTCCAACAAAGTCAAAATCTTCCTGAACAGCGATCCCTTCGTCAATGTATTCAATACCAGCATCTGCGTAGCGAAGGACATCTTCCCAGACATCCTCTAGATCTTCAGCTTCACTATCAGTGTATTCCATAAGTACGAGCCGGTTCACTATTTCGATTGGAATTCGATGCTCGTGGTCATCACTGAGGTTAGTAAGTTTGAGAATATCTTGACTCCATTCAACCTCTTCCGATTCATCAGGGTCTGAGATTTGTTCACCACGAACATAACCGACGACAGTACCGAGACTGAATAGTTCGTATTGATATTGGAAGATGAAGTCGTCCGAGTCGGGTTCACGACCTTCCTGAGAAGCTGCGTTCTCTACAAGTCGAATATAGAGATCCTGGCGTGTCGTTTTAATTGTTCGGGCCATTATTAATCATCCTCCTGTGCAGGATCAATCACAAGCTCTGGAAGTTCTTCTATTGTCGAGGCGTCCGCTACGTCATCACGAACACCGATTTGGAAGTGACCGGACATTCTATCTGAAAGGCTCTCAATATCTTCTTCTTCCATTTCGTTTGGTTGGTACAGAATCATAACCTGGTCACTAAAGTTGTGATAATACTCGAGAAGGTTGTTCTTGTGCTCCCGATCTAATCGCCCAATAGGAGTATCAATTACGACAGGTGCGTTGCGAGTTGTGTACCGGCTGAGACCAGCAATGAAGGCGTATGCAATGATTTGTTTTTGGCCCTCGCTAGGTTCCTGCTCGGCGATTGACCGTGAGGAGTTCTCAGTCAACACCCGGAGATCATAGTTTTCAGTGATCCTAAGACCTTTATAATGGTCTGGTCGGTTCGTGAGGTTTTGAAACGTTTCAGATGCGTGCTTTTCGACGTCCGACCGACGTTTCTCGACTAAATCGTCTTTGATATCGGACATCGCTTTTCGACAGTTGTCGGCTAGGTCGATGAGTTTTTCAAACCGTTCCTCCTCTTCGTTTGCCCCTCCCTGTGATTTGATCCGCTTTAGGAGCTTGTCTCGGTCGGACTCGAGACTCCCCAATTCTTTATTGAGGCTGCTCTTTCTTTCTTCAAGCTCATCGATTTTTGATACGAGTTGTTTTTTCTTTTTCGCGAGTCCTTCCTGTGTTTCAAGTTCGACTTCTTCAATCTCCGCTTCGATCTGTTGTTTTTCGTCACGCCATTCCTCAATCTGTGTCTCAGCGGTTTGGATTGCTTTCTGAGCGCTCTGATAGTGTTTCAGATTTAGCTCGACGTTGAGATCTAGTCGACGGCATACTTCTTGGAGCTCTGATAACTGGCGAGTCTCTTCCGATTGAAGTCGCATCCAGCGCTCTCGGAGTTGTTCCCGATGAGACTCAGTTAGTTCCTCGCCGCACAGACATGTATCTCGATTGCTAAGAAGTTTATTGATAACATCCACTTCCCCCACGACTGCATCCGCATCGTGATCATGAAGAATAACTTCTGCAGCGTTCATCGCGATCAGCGGGCCTGTCTTCCGCCGAATCTTCCGTCGAGTCTTGTATTCCTCTTTTAGATCTGCCTTAGTTTTGGAGATCTTTTCGTCAAGTTCTTCGACCCGATTACGTTGATGAGCAGTCTCATCAATATCTTCAAGCCGGCGTTCAACATCCGAGAGTGACGTGCGCTTTGTTGTGAGTTCCTGATCGATTTTGTCTAGCTCTCCATCATCTTCTTCATCTTTGCCCTCGATCTCGTCGATTCTTGCATTGATTTCTGAAAGGCGTTGTTTCCGCTCCTTATTCTCTTTGTTTGTGGTCTGAATGGAGGCATATTTTTTATCATAATCTTTCCTCTTATGACGCAAGTCAGATACCGCATTTTCAATCTCCTGGATTCCCAATACTGTTTCAATAGCTTCTCGTATCTCTTCATCGTGAGACTTCTCAAAGCGATTGAGCTCTTCAGCATCGAAGAAGAAAAAGTCCGCTACATTTTCTGGGAGTACGGTATTTATGAATTGTTGATATTCTCGAGAGTTTGCAGATTTTCCGACTATGACATCACCATTTGCGTCTCGAACGACTCTGTATGATCTCTTTGCTCGTCGATCATCAGCATCGTCTACCTGAGAGAACTCAACGCCACGTTCAATTTCATAAATGTTGTCCCCATGCTCGAAAGAGATTGTGACACTTGCAACACCATCATCTTCGGTAGCAGCCTGTCGATTAATCAATCGGTTTTGTTCGTCTCGATCGTCAAAACCGTATAGACAGTACTGGAATGCAGAATGAAGGGAGGTTTTCCCGGAGTCATTTTTCCCTTGAATAAGGAGGATCGGTTTTCCTGACTCAACTGTCGGATGAACAGTGACTACGCCGTGAAACGGCTTATAGTTCTGTAGTAGTATTTCTGTAATTTTCATTGATACGGATATTATTATTAATTCGCACTTAGTTGTTCATCGACATGATTTTTGAGGATGTCATCGATATCCTTGAAGATCGTTCCGCGGCGATTCATGCCGACAACAGCCTCTTCCGAAGTATAAATCTCGAGAAGTACCTCCTCTGGAACACCATGTGCTTGTGCATGCTCTTTAATGAGTTCACTAATCTCCTCATCACTTACTGTCTCGTTCTCTTGAGAACTCCCATTCATATGTATGCTAAGTCAGAGAAACGCTTCCCATAAGAATCCAACTCTTTTGCTAATCGTTGTTCTGTTTTGTCCTTGTTCATGGATGCTTCCATAAGGTGCTTCGCTCGAGCAAGTTCTTGTTCGACGAGGGCTCGAGCAGCCTCGTCCTCCTGTGCTGCCTGAACGCCAGGTAATACAAACATATCATAAATGACTGCCTTGTCTTTCTGTGCACTTGATCGTAGTACTCGACCACGACGTTGAACGAATTGCCGCTCATTTGTGGAACTGGCAATGAGAACTGCCGTTGGACAGTCCGGAACATCAACCCCCTCATCGAGACAACGAATTGCTAATAAATAGTCGATTGCCCCTGTTCTGAATTTGTGGAACGCAACTCCTTGTTCGTCCTTGCGACTGGAGATATAGGTGCCAAATCGGCAGTCCCGCTCTGTTAATTCTTGTCTGATCTCATCGAGTTGTTCGGTATCTTCACAGAAGATAATTGCTGGTTTCGGATGGGATGAATCAAGGAACTCACCAAACCGATCAGGTTTCATCTTCGCAGATTTTTTGACTCGTGCCCGCTCCTGTAATAGCCGCTCGCGTTTCTGAGCGATGTTTGTATCATCGTTATTTTGCATTGCTGCTGATAACTGCTGAATTTCGGTTGTGAGCTCTCGAAAATCGTCGTATTCTCCTGGTGAAAGCTCACAAATAAGCGGGTGATATTCATATGATGATAGATAGCCATTTTCGATCGCTTCCTTTGTTTCGAAGCGGAACGGGTCTTGTCCACCGAAGTAGTCGTAAATTACCTGTGTTCCCTCTTCGTCCCATTTTCGGTTCGGTGTGGCTGAGAGTCCAATGCGTCGACCAGCATCGATATTGAACACACGTTGGAAGGTAGAGGCACCGCAGTTATGGACTTCATCAACGATGAGCTGCAGTCTAATAGGATCAACATGTCTGATAGCTCGTTGGAACGCGTCGCTACTCGCGGTATGTGGTGTTGTTAGTAGTACAGACCGTGGGAGTTTGAGGACTTCCTCGAGACTACCCTCACGAAACGTATCTACTGTAGGGAGTATACGATTTCTCCAACCTGTTCCACCACTACATTCCAGAACTGTGGTACCTTCACCGAAGACATCAATGATTTCGTCTTTCCATTGATCGATCAGGATCTGTGTTGGCACGATGATAATCGTTAATCGAGTATCTATCTCTAAGCGTGCAGCACGGAGGGCAGTGAACGTTTTTCCGGTTCCTGTAGCCATCGCAAACAATCCGCGATAATTGTGTTGCTTCCACCAATCAATCGCTTTGTTCTGATGATCCCATAACTCCACGTCAGTTCCGTTATCTTGTGACTGAAGGTTGCCTTCTTCAGTAAAGAATAATTCCATCGCCGGCATTCCATCAATTGTTTCCGGACTCTGCTTTGTGATTGAGTCCTCAACAGTATCTGGTAGTTCGCGGACGACAACATGTGAGTCCTCGTTATTCCATAACCGCTCAAAATCGGCCTGTTTGTCCGAAACTCGTTGTTGCTCTCCTCGCCACGAACAATAGACGTCAAACGATTCATAGTTTTCCGTCCAGCCAGCTGCAGTCTCATTGATTGAGCCTGTAAAAGCAACCTCATTCCCTACTGCATCCGTTAAGACGCCAATTTTCTCATGATAAAGTCGGTATGGATTTCCCGTAGAATCCTCAGGCATAAACGCAACCCGGATCTCCAAAAAGCCTTCATCAACCATCCAAGCTAAGCATTTGAATCGATCATGTTCTAAATACTCAATGAACTCTTCCGCATCTAATCCACGATGAAGAGAAGATTCAACAATATCTGACGTCTCTTCCGTTGAACGAGTGTTTCTAAGCGCCTTAAGATCGTCTTCTGTAAAACGAGGGCTAGTGAGGAGTCGCATCTCCCCTCCGTTTTTGATGAGATTTGCGACTCCGTGGGCGCCGAGTGAAAGAGATCGACTATCGAAATAACCAGCTGCTCGGTCATAAGTAGTGGCGCGACTGAGACAGGGAATATAAAATGAGTTGAGAGGATCATCGCTACTGCGGTAGCGCCGTGCAAGATTTAACTCGCGAAGGCTACCTATCGACTGAGTAGGACCCTGATCTGACATTGTGAATAGTGTATATCACTAACCACCACAATATAAGTCATCACCTGGTTCCGATATCGTACAATTGGGCACTTTCACTTTCACTCCGATTAGATAGATCTTAAGTCCGAGGAGATTCTAACCCCTGATAAGATCTAATTATGGGGATGAGCACTGACGAAGATAACTCAAATGAGGCCGTGACCGATGAACCAAATCGTCGGGGGCGATCATCCGTATTCGAGGATAGGGATCTTGAGGATATACATGAGGAAATCCGCCAAACATATCTCGCGGATGATCGGCCATGGGTTATTGGATATAGTGGTGGTAAAGATTCGACGACTGCATTGCAGTTGATCTGGTATGCGCTTGATGATCTGCCAGGGAAAGATCTTGATAAACCGGTCTATGTTATCTCAAGTGACACACTTGTTGAAACTCCAAAGATAGTCAACCATATCACATCTACTCTCGAGAATGTTGATCGGTATGCCGACGAACAGGGACTGCCATTTAAAGCTCAAAAGGTATATCCAAATGTCGACGACTCGTTCTGGGTGAACCTCATAGGCCGTGGGTATCCCGCCCCGAACCAGAGCTTCCGATGGTGTACTGATCGATTGAAGATTGATCCAGCGGACAATTTCATCCAAGAAACGATTTCTGAGCACGGGGAAGCCGTCGTCATTCTCGGTGCCCGAAAATCGGAGAGTGCAACTCGAGAACAGGTGATGAATTTACACAGCATCGAAGAGAGCGTTCTTAGTCGTCACTCGAAGTTTGCAAGTGCGTATGTGTACACTCCGATCGAGGATTTCCTTGTTGATGACGTCTGGGACTATCTTCTCCAGGTTGAGTGTCCTTGGGGGAAAAGCAATCGAGATCTCGCGGCACTGTATCAAGAGGCAGATGATGAGTGTCCGATGGTGATTGACACCTCCACCCCTTCATGTGGAAACAGTCGGTTTGGCTGTTGGACCTGTACCGTTGTCACCGAGGATAAAGCGATGGAGAACATGATTGATAACGGTGAAGAGTGGATGGAACCACTCCTCGAGTTCCGCGATATGCTCAAACGGACTCAAGACCCAGATTCAAAGCCGACTTTCCGAGAAATGAAAGGACGTCGTTACGGGCGCGTAAAACGAAAAACAAACGGGGATGACGAGCAAATCATTCCACGTGCATATAAATTTGAATTTCGGAAAGATCTTCTCCGACGTCTGCTCGAGACCGAAAAGGAAGTCAATGAACTTCGAGACGACGACGAGGAGTATCTCGAGTTGATTCGGGATTCAGAGATGAAAGCAATACGTAGGTTATGGCGAACCGAAGAGTCTGATTGGGAAGACTCTGTACCGATGATCTACGAGGAAGTTATGGACCAGAACCTCAATTGGGTTGAGGACGACCTTGGTTCGTTTAGTGAGGAAGAAGAAGATGTGTTAGTCGAGGTTTGTCACGAACATGACCTACCCCCAAGACTCGTGAAGCGACTGCTCGACACGGAGCTACAACACCATGGCATGAAACGCCGAGCATCAATCTACGGAAAAATTGATCGGGTATTTAAAGAAGACTGGCGAAAGGATGATGAGATATTGTCAGAGTTTGAGAATGAGGACAAATCACGATGGATCTACGACATCGCATATGAAGATCTGTAATTGGTGAACTCATGAAATTAAATCGACTAGAAATTACTAATTTCGGGCCGTACCGTGGCGATAACGAGTTTGATCTCCGTACCACCCCAGATTCCCCAATCATCCTATTCGGCGGTAAAAACGGTGCCGGAAAGACGACGTTGTTCCAATCTGTTCAACTCTGCCTGCACGGCCGGAGTGCACTTGGTCGTCGGACTAGTGCGAGCGAATATGAATCTGAAATATACAGTTACCTTCACGAAGGATCAAACGGGAAGTCAGAAAATGCATCAATCCGTCTTGAATTTGAATATGCAAACCTTGGTGAGCGAGATACCTATACGGTCGAACGGTCGTGGCGTGATCGTGGAAAAAGTATCGTTGAATCACTCACTGTCAGGCGGAATGATGAAGAGATCGCTGACTTAGAGGAAGATCAGTGGGAAGACTTTCTTAAAGAGCTTATACCACCGGGTGTCTCTCAACTGTTCTTTTTTGACGGAGAAAAGGTCCAACAATTGGCGACTGCTATTGAGGAGGATTCTGGGTTTGAGGATTCGCTCCTTTCACTGCTTGGATTAGATCTAGTTGAACGGCTTGAAGCAGACCTCTCAATTTACCTGTCGAACAAACTATCTCAAGATGGTCAAGACAAGTTATACGAGGAACTAAACGAGATCAATAACGAACTGAATGATTTCAATGACAAAATCGATGATATTGAGTACCAAATTGCCGAGAAACGAGACGATCTATCTAAGATAAACCGAGATATCAACCAACTTGAGGAGAAACTCGCACAACAAGGCGGCGCTTACGCTGCCAAACGAGACGAATTGAAAGATGAGCGTGCACGTCTCAGATCCCGGAAGGAGTCACTCGAAGACGATCTCAGGGAGGTGATCATGGGGAGCTTTCCGTTTGCTCTCGTCCCAGACCTGTGTCAAAACGTCGAACAACGACTCCGGGAGGAAACAAAAGCACAACAGACTGAAATTGCTCGAGAGCAAGTAATTGAGGAACTGGACGAGATATGTGAGGAGGAAGACCTGTGTTCTCAGTTAGACGTCTCAACAGAGACAACGCAAAACCTTGTAGATCACCTCCAATCGGCACTAGGTAAACGTATAAGCGCCCAGGAAAGTGAACAAAAACTCGTAGAATCCTTTTCTAAACAGCAACGGGAACGGATGTACCAGATTGTCGATCGTGCTCTTACAGATGTTCCTGAGAGGCTAATTACTCTAAGCAAAGACCTCGAGGATGTCACACAGAAACTGACAGAGGTCGAAGAGCAAATCAATCGTGCGCCAGAAGAACCAACGATTTCACCACTTATAGAGGAGATCAGAGAACGAACCGAAAATCGCGGACAAACCAAGGAGCAGATCGATGATTTGGATTCAAAACGTGAAGAGCTAGTCAAGCGACGAACTCATCTCGAAACTGAACGAGAACGTATATTGAACAAAGAGACTCAAATGGATGAAATCTCTGAGCGCGCAGAATTGGCAAAACGGACCCGAAAAGCGGTTCAAACATATCAAAAGCGCCTTATTAATCGAAAGTTCGAACGCTTAGAAGAGGTTCTTACCCGTCGATACCGCCAACTTTCCAATAAGGGAGAATTCTATCAAGAGGTACATATCAATAAAGAGGATATAACAATCGAAATTGAGACGGTAAATGGAAATTACAAACAGCAATCACAGCTATCAGCTGGGGAACGCCAAATTTTTGCAACAGCCATTCTGTGGGCATTAGCAGAAATTTCTGATCGACCACTGCCGTTTATTATCGACACGCCACTTGGTCGATTAGACCAAGACCATCGGGAGAATATCGTGAAGAACTTCCTGCCAGAAGCATCCCATCAGGTGCTCGTTCTTTCAACCGATACTGAAATTACTGAAGAGCATTATGATTACATCTCATCACAGACTGCCGGTGAATACCATCTTGAGTATAACGAAGATGAAGGGTGTACAGACGTCAGTCGCGGATACTTCAGCGTGGATGAAGCAGAAGCGAAATCCCAAGAGACTGCTGCAGACCAATCTCCAATAGAAGGGTTCACAAATGAGTAAAGAATCGAACTTCAACCGGGTTCAGCTCGATAATAGCGTGACATATAAGCTACGAAATCTAAAGGGTGAAACGGGTCTCGCACGGAATTACTTGTGCCGGATCGGGCTTTGTTACTCTTTGCGAGAGCCTCGACCACCGAGCCCAAAGGAGTACGATTCAGAAGGTCAAGAACTTGATCGATATGTTCTCCTCGGCGACGATGCCCCATTATATGTCGCATTAGTCAAGGAACGACTCATTCAAGAGGGCAAAGATCCCGAAGAGGACTTCTATGATCAATTTGTGGCACATATCAATCGCGGCGTCGAACAATTATCCGGTCGAACAGATGATTTAACAGACCTGTACAGCCTAATACCAGGAGAGTTGAAAGAAAACCAAGAAGCGTAAGCGAATGTCATCTAAAAATCCAATCTACTTAGACCATCACGCAACCACACCGGTTGATCAACGGGTAGTCGAGGAGATGATCCCGTACTTCACGGAACTATATGGTAATCCAGCAAGTGATGATCACAGTTATGGTGCTGAGGCAGACCAAGCCGTAAATGCCGCCCGCGAACAAATTGCATCCGTCATCAATTCGAGACCTGAGGAAGTTATTTTCACTAGTGGCGCAACTGAAGCCGATAATCTCGCAATCAGGGGAGTAATGGACTATGCTCGTGAGAACAACCACGGCAATCACCTTATCACATGTGCTACAGAACACGAGGCAGTCTTAGAGTTATATAGGGAACTTGAAGCTGAAGGTTGTGAGGTAACAGTGCTACCGGTAGATGAGGAAGGATTCGTTAACCTAAATGACGTCCAGGAAGCCATTCACTCAGACACCGTACTGCTGTCAGTGATGGCTGCGAATAACGAGATCGGGACGATCGCACCACTCGAGAAATTGGGACATCTCACCTCAGAGAATCAAGTTCTGTTCCACACGGATGCGGTGCAAGCGCTAGGATACAGAGACTTAGATGTTGAACGACTTGGAATCGATCTAATGTCCCTATCTGGTCACAAGGTTTATGGTCCAAAGGGAGTTGGAGCACTCTATATTCGCCGTCGACGCCCGAAGGTCAAACTCAAACCACTCGTATATGGCGGTGGTCACGAACGAGGTTGGCGATCAGGAACGCTAAACGTTCCTGGGATTGTTGGCATGGGAAAAGCCGTCGAACTCGCAGACGCTGAACAACAGGATCGTATCGAGCATGTCCAAGAACTTCGAGATCACATGTGGACTGAACTTGGTGATAGACTCGATGACATCGTGATCAATGGCCCCCCAGTCGATGGAGATCGTCTTCCACACAACCTGAACATTAGCTTTCTCGGCGTCGAAAACAAAGCCCTTGTTCGGAAGCTACGTTCGGATATTGCAGTCTCAGCTGGTTCAGCCTGTACTACTGGTTCTGTTGAAGCATCACACGTTCTTCAAGCAATAAGTGGGTCAGAAGATCGATTACATTCAGCAATTCGGTTTGGGCTCGGTAAAGACAATACTAAGAAGGAAATTGATCAAGCGATCGGTTGTATTGAGAATGCGGTGACGAGGCTTCGAAAACTTTCATTTTAACTATTTTAATCCACCCCTCAAATCTTGATAATTGTTATTTGTTGCAATTTAAACACAAGCTTACACAGCTGTGTTATTCTCACACAGTGCGAACCTTATCGAAGTCGTCGAACTATCTGGCCTGCATAGTCTTTCAAGAAGAACTATCAATTAGACAGTTGTTGATGTCCGGCATTATTTTCGGGTTAGGCAGATTGAAAAGAAAATATACATATCGCATCAAAAAAGAGATGGACGGACGCTAATTTCGGCGTGTTTGATAGGTATTGTATGTGTCCATCCTACAATGTGGTTCGGTCTGACTACTATACCTTAGTCGTTCGCCGCAGACCACTGAGTATCGCGAAGCCGCTCTGAGTGTGCGCCAGGAATATCAATTACGAACCGGTCAGAGGATACCTGCCGAAACCAGGTATAGATCAGTTGTACATCTTCGGTTAACTCACGGCGAGAGGGTGTCGGAACATCTTCGCACTTGCTCTGAACCAGCTCCTTCATTTCCCCGAAGTAGATGTCTGGATCCATCTGGCTGATAATTTCTTTAATAAAAGGATGACGCTCGAACCGGTTTTGAATACCACTTCGAACAGCGTGCTCCGGCTGATCTTGCAGATCTAGTAGCGAATACGATGTAATGTCGTGAAGCACGCACCGGCGCTCGGAGGCTGATAGATCCGCGAGTGAGCTGTCTATGTCCCTGGCTAAGACAGAAACGATAATCTCAGGATCATCAGTCACGGGTAATTGAGAAGTAAGATACTCTGGCTGGGATCGGATCTCGATGCTACTCTTTTCCTGATTCTGCTCCGACTGAAATGTTACTTCTTCTGCGATCTCAGTAGCTGTTTCGTAGGCGTCGTGAGTTACCAACTGCGCATCATTCTCAGCCTGTCGCAACTTCAATTGTGTTTCGACTGGGAGTTCTAACTTTTCCGTCAATATTTCAATATTCGCTGTTTCACCATTCTCCATTCCGGCGGCGGTCAAATTTGCGCTACCGACTAACCCCGTCTCTAAATCCCAAGAGTACACTTTCGCATGCAACCGCGGATGAACTTTGAGCGTGTAATTGCGTGCTTCGCACAGCTGGAACACCTCAGGGTCAGAGACACCAGATCGAAGGTCATCTCGTTGCCATCGCGTCAGAATGATTGTGTCTGATCCATCGTCCGGGAGAAGCCGCTCGACTGTTGGTCGCTGAATGAACGGTGCGAAGACGTATCTTATATCCCCCGTCTCAGAGGTAAAATACTGAGTCAGTTGCTTGCCGGGGATTGAATTAGGGATCATACTAGATGATACAACGATTGAAACGGATCACAGAGTCATTCAGGCCCATGATCATGAGCCAGGAATTCCCGCGCTACGCGGCCCCAGTCGGTTCGAATATCTCGTAATTGATTGGTTTTTTTAGTCGTTTCCTCGTCTTCCATTCGTGCCCACGCCTCGATAAGCAGCTTCAGTGCGGTGTTAGCTGCTTCGAGTTTCTCCACCGCGTTCTCCTCCTCAACTTCCTCGTCGCTGTCCAGCTCGAGCGTCGAGAACAGTTTGTCATACGCTAGATGATCCTTGTTGATCCCGATAATGATTGTCCCCGCCGTCGGTTCAACGGAGAATATTTGGGCGCTAGCCAGGGGACGCTCCACGAACACGTACTTTAATCCATGATCCTTAATATCTCCAGTCACCTCGTCAATCACCGTTTTGTCGACGTTTTGTTGCTTCAGCCGGGTTCGAATCTTCTCTTCTTTTTCATTATCAGAGAGATCCTCTTCATCATCGCTTTCCCCTGTTTGCCCCTCCGACTGGCGATCTTTGGTTGCCTCTGTTGCGACTCGCTCAGGCGTATCTTCGTGGCGAGTCTCCTCCTCGCCTGTGTCATTGACGCCATACTGACCGATCTCTTTGACCTTTGGCAGGAGTGCTTCTCGGATGATTTGGTCAATCTTGTGTTTGAGATCAAGACAAACAAACGTAGGAAAGTCCTCCGATTTGAGCCGCTCTCGTGTTTCCTGCGTAGACTCTCCCTCTTCGGCATAATCGTCCCATTCGACACTTGTCATTTCTGTAAGCCGATCTGCCCCTTGTTTATCGTTCGAAACTCCGAAGATCTCGTCCATACGGCGGCCAAACTCGATCTGAGCACCCCACCACCGATGTCGCGGCTCATCGGCGGGAGCCCAATTTCCGTCTATAAGTAACTCACGACCCTCACGAACGATCGAGAGACCCTTATTCATCTTCGCGTGCTTACCATGTGGCGCAGATCCTGCCGGCTGACCGTCAACACGTCGGCGTGTTTCCTCCTTACATACTGAGAAAGTCATCGTAACTGTCTCAGTCGTCGTCTCACCGTTGGTTGTGACCTCGTATTCTCTCTCGATGGGATCACTCACCAGCTCAAACATAGGATCTGGTACCCCATCCGGGAGTGGCACGTTGGTGTTATCCATTAAATAGAGAGGATCGTTCGGTTCGAATTCCCACGATTCATCCACCTCTTCACTTTCCTCATTATAAACCGTTAGTGAGATCGAAACATCCGGATGGTTCGTATCGGGATAGATCCAGTTGCGATACATCCTGCCGATTAGATCCTCTGAGTTGCTATAGATGGTGCTCCCCTTTTTCCAGTTACATCGATCTACCTTTGACCAGACAATTAACGTTCCCGAGTCCTCATCGAATGATGACATTTCTTGCCACTTTTTAGGGATTTTTGTCTCCGAATCCGGTTCCGGAACAACGCCCTCCTGAGTCCACTCGGAGTCACCCAGATCGATATACGTGTGATGGATGTTCTCGATACCACCTTGCCATGACCAGGCGTCGACTCGCTTTGCCTGCGAGATTGAGGCCTGCGGCAGGCCGACACCGAACTTCCCAATCCCTTCCTGATCGTCGAAGTGAGTTCCGTCGCCGAGGCAGAGGGATCTCCGTAACAAGGTCTTGTCCATCCCTTGTCCATTGTCGAGCACGGCAATTTCCTTGACTCGACGCACTGTGTACTGGTTTGCTGGAACCTTATGCTCTGTGAGGAGAATCTCGACATCACTTGCGCCGGCTTGAATTGAATTGTCGACCAACTCAGCGAGTGCCCGAGCCACGTTCTTATAGCCGCTGCTCCTAAGCGATTCGAAGTACCGTTCACCGCCTGCGAAGTTGTAATTTCGATTTGTCATATTACCAAACGTCCTCCCAATTCCAAAATGCCTCTGCCAGGTCGCCGAACCCAGGTAACTCTGTATCGATCACTGTCCAGATATCGGCTTTCTCAGTTCCGCTTACTGCCGGGCCTCGAATCGCCCGTCCGACCATTTGAGAGTAAAGTACCAATGATGTTGTCGGTCGTGCGATAACGGCTGCGCTCGTTTGGGGCGCATCGAATCCGGTAGTAAGCACGTTATAATTACAGAGAACATGCGGCTCATTCGTCTTCCTCCTGAACTGTTCAATTTCCCTATCGCGTATGTATCCGGGTGTTGCAGCCGTAATCACCGCTGAAGTGATCTCCTGCCCCTGAAGCGCAGCTGAAATAATTCGAGCGTGTTTGACCGTTGTTGCGAATAGAATGATTCGGGTGTGCCCCTGGTCGATCAGATTCTGGATTTGGCGAATGATCTGGATATTTCGCCGGTCGTGTTCGGTCAATCGTTGTAGCACCTGCTTCGAATATGGCGAGCCTCGAGTCATCGCCTGCACTTGATCGCGCAGATCATCACTGAGCACACGATCATTAATTTGAAGCGTGTGGAATTCGGGATCAGAAAGATAGCCTTCTGAAACCAGATACTCGAACGGATCCTCGTACTCTGGCACGTCTAGCGCGACCTTGTTCTGATTGTACAGCTCCGAGAGCTGCCTATCAGTTTCTCGGTTGGCATAGCTGCGACCAGGGGTTGCGGAGAGGCCCAGGAGGCGACAGTCGTCGTTGAAGAGTGTAAGCCGTTGCAGCATCCTCTGGTAGGTCTCCGCGACTGACCGATGTGCCTCATCGAATACGACCAAGTCAACGTTCGTCGCGTAGTTCGCTAAAAACGTCGGCGAAGTCTTCTCTTTGTTCCAAAGCTTGCGCAATCCAGCGACAATGAATCCTTCATCTATCGCGTCCCAGTCGTGATTGCCGTAGAAGCGGCTGATCTCGATATCTCGATTGCCCAGGTGACGCCAGGCTTCTTCGAATTCATCGAATGCTTGATCCAACAATTCCACCCCATCAGCTAGCCACAAGACGACTCCTGAGTCTGCTTGGCGAAGTACCTCACACACCAATGACATCGTGATTCTTGTCTTCCCTGATCCAGTCGGCATGTGGAGAAACACCCGATTATCTGTGTTCAATTGCGCGCTGGCCCGATTAAAGACATCACGCTGATAATCAAACAGTCCGTACTCCGCGGTTAGAGACATCAATCCCGACTCGGGTTCACCGTCATCGTCGTCGGGGAGACTAACTTCGAAAAAGTCGAACAGGACTTTTTCTCGCTTGCTTCCGCGGGAAAATTGACTACTTTTCAGTGTACCAATGGGGTTGTCAGTGTCTCCATCTATCTCTAGTTCTTCGAGCAAGTTGGTCGCTTCTTGCACTTTGAGGCGTGTAAACAACTGGTTCCGATACTGGGTCGTCCGTAGGAGCTGCTGTGGGGGTGTAATGCTGAGTGCAATATGCACCCGCCGCTCTGAAGAAAGTGATTCGCTGTTCAACACTTCAAGGATATCGCCAACTGAGCCCGGAATCAGGCCATCGACCTCATGCAGAGGCAATCGGTTGACCACCTCTTTCGCCGTTGGCATTGATGACTCTTCATAGTGATTCCATATAAACATTATCCACAGAATGAAGTGATATGCTGTGAGGCATTGACTTTTAGCGACACCTTGTTGGTGTTCACTCGTTGAGTTGTTCACCAAGACGGAAATCGATGACATCGTCGGAGAGGCATATGTAGTGCAGGACGAACGAAGCTGCCCTACCTTCAGATAACACGAATTAAGTTGGTAGCAAAAGTCTCCACCTTATCGAAGCCCAGTACATTCGTGCCAGTTATTGCCGATTGCAGTTGTATAAATAGTAAATATTCGTAAACCCCACTATCAACCTAGTTATTTAATAATTCATAGTGCGTGTCAGGACACATGGCGAATAGTGCTAGGTCGGACTCTTCTCTTATTGCTGAAGAGGAGGCATACAGCGGCAAAGTCTTTCTGCTGGGCGCCCCTCGAACAGGGCTGTTAGATCATGTATGGCTACAGGAGACACTCGAGGAAACCAGTATTAAACTCGAATCAGCGGTTGACCTAGAAGATACGGATCTCCACATTCCCAAAATATTCCAGGCTGATACAGGGAAGACAGCCGATATTGCATCGATAAAGAACGTCAATGAGTTCAAAACTGCATCTATTAGCGGCGTTGTGGGCCTGATCAAACACAACGACCCGGATACGATTACCTTCGAGGGAAGATCGTATCCTCATTCTCAAAAGTCGTGAGACTCGGTTTGCTATTTTCCAAACCCAAGAGGAGTACTATCTCTCGATTCTTGGTCGGCGTGAGTTAGCTGAATCGATTTCTGAGATCATCTCAGAGGAACTAAAGCGGATTGGGTTTACCATTCAGGATCTCCATATCGATGATCGTGGGTTTGAGAACATCGCTGAGGAACTGGTGGACTACCTTCGACTCACCACAATCGCAGACTACTCGAATCCCAACATTGACAAGAAACGATACATCGGAAAAGGGTATGACGATGAACCGGAATTCACGCGCGATTTGCAGAACGGGAACATTCACGGGCATCGTTTCGGGACACAGAAAATTGGCGATGGGACTGACAAAACCGTCGAAGTCTCTGAGGACGGCCTTGTGAGATCCTACAATACGATTGCATTAGGCGAGTACCTTCATATGGTCGCTACGTACATCGTTCCGAATGTGAGGATGCAAACACAGACTTCGGTACATGCCTACTCAGAAGAACCTATTACATCAGCAAGTCATAGTCCTGATAACTAATGGCTCCCATTGAGGAACTTCTGACTGTCCAACATGCACAGGGGGCTATCGCTATAATCGGTGTATGGATCTTCTTCAAATTGCTTGATCATCTCCTTGAGCGGGTCATCGACCAAAAAATCTTCAGCACAGCGTATGAGATGACACAAAAGAAACTGAAGGCAGTTCTAACCAGAAAGGAAAACATCACATCTGTCCTCGAGTTTAGCGTTTATCTCTACCCAGAGCTAACGCTACATCAAGCGAGACTGCAAATTGATACTTTAGTCCGCACACTTGAGCAGGAGAGCAACGGCGAAATCGAAGTCGAAGATGTACGTTGGAATTCCTCGAAGACTGACGTCGATCTCTCGATCGTTTATAGTGACAACACAAAGCCGCACACGATCAATTTGAATTTCAGTGCCGAGGAAGACCTACGCCGCCCGGGTGAAAGCCCCTCACTAAGCAGTATCGGTGTTAGTATTAGTTTCCAATTCCCCTTCCACAATCTCCGCGGGGCTATCATCACACTCAGTGCGTGTACCCAGTTCCTCCATGACGCTATGAAAGCGGTCTACCCTGTGAAATCAATCACAAACGGGCGGTTCGTCTTGTATCCCCTCAAAAACGACTTGACACTCGATGATTGGATACAGAAGGAACAGTTCGACGTGAGTCTTCTTCTCCAGTCACAGAATAAGAATCGCTCTGTGCGGTTTTTCAGTGATCGAGCTGAGATCCAATCACCCCACACGCAAATAGACGAGGAAACAGTGGAATACATCCGAGCCACATTATTAAATTATTACCTATAGAGCGTAGACACTGTACAATTCAGAGAGGAATCCAGGATCATCGTTAGATGGATCGGGACGTCTATGACAGACATTTGTGGATACGAGTCGTCGACATTACATTTTGAAGGAGTTTACATTTCTATTTAGGCAACTTCACACTCGAGTTCGCGTTGTGTTTTTTGCGCCTGAACGGGGTGCAGGCGCATCAGAGACGGTGCCTGCGTGAAAACTAATGAAACAGCGATCGACACATACTCACGAACACCGAAAGCCGGCGGCTTTGAATCCCATCTGTGAAAATCCTACGTCAACGGTATACTGCTCGCTAACTTGTGAATTTTCTCACCAAGATCAAATCCGACTCGAGACCAAGGAGGCCAAGTCATGATTCTGGAGATCCAGCAGACTCGAGGACATCACGTCGTACTCGATGTCGACGTAGAGTTCTGCGAGACAGTCGTCTCGGCATGCGAGCTACGAGGCGAGTGGTTCGAATCACACGGTGACAAGGAAATCGGAAATCGACTGGACGCGATCGCGACGATCTGGATGGTCGGACGTCGACACGGTCGGATTCATAGTCGAGTAGCGTGGCTAGCACTCGCGGGGGATGCCTGTGAGTGGTACGCTGAATCGCTTCAGAGAACTCGAGAGGTCGAACTTCGTTGGCGGGCCAAAGACGCCTGTCGACAGCTCAAGAGTGTCCTCCGAGAGCATCAACGGATGAGCGGTCGTAACTGCGAACTCGAAAGGGGATGGTAGTACCACTATCTCGAGGCGTTAACAACTGAAATACTGGAAACTGTGGTGTCGGCTTGGTAATACTTGAGTTACCCCACGTAGCCAATTATTCTATTTCGTGGGGTAACTGCCATCAAAATTATGCCAATACAATCCTCTTGTTCGTTTTCACCCTATTGAAACCACCAAACCAAAGAAGTCGATCAGGTACTTGAGAACAGGCACGAAGTCCGGTTCCAGGAGATCACACCCCTTCTCTAGCGTTACCATCCTGGTTCGTGCTTCCAGACATTCACCTGCTGGAACAATAAGACAAACTAAACGCGATCAAGAATCTTAAGGTAGATTTTAAGGCTCTGATACTCGAGCATTTACAGAACAACGATGGCTGATACGTACTTAATCCACTCGAATCGACAACACCTGTCGGATGTCGACTTCCCTCGATTGTTCAGTGAACTCGGTGTCGCGGCCACGTATGGGCCCGAGGAATACGGCGAACAACTCCGTCCAATCGCTGCTGGTGATCGAATCCTTTTTTATGACCAGCCTTCCAGCCAGTACATCGCTGCAGGGACGGTCACCGAACCATGGGACGGGTCAGCGATCAGAGATCCAGATCAAAAGGTTATTCCCAACGGTGAGAGGACGGAGTATCACGTCTCGGTCAACTGGAGCCGATGGTACAATCTGACGGAGGGCTACGATAGAGAGACAGTCAATCGTGCTCTGGACTATCCCATGAGTTACGCACCGCCCCGTACAGTGAGTTCAGCAGATAGTCCTGATGAAAACAATCTTGATCGGGTGTACACTGCTATCGTTCAGAACGAGATCCTAGGCCCGTCGCTGACAGCCAACCAACTGGAGATCCTTGAGCAGTGGCGAGAAGTCGTTCAGACGACGCCATCGGGTGCTGAATTTGACCTAGAGGGGCACAACCGGACGGATGTGATACCCAAACGTGCTGATGAGTTCACTGCGAATCCCACGCCCGAGCGGTTCAAAGCGATGTGGAATCAGATGCATTCGGCCATTCAGGGAGGACAAGCGACCCAGATTCTGAACAAGTGGAGTGGATCCATTGACGATCTCGCGAGTCTTATAGAGGAGATACGCAATGCTGACCAGTACGACGCTCAATGGGAGGACACACTGGGCGGGAGAACGACTGTCCGAGAACTCTTCGGCTCCCTTCACATTGACGACCACCCAATACTGAACGCCGCATCGACGAACGGGCTCACGTTCTTCGGCTATGAGGATCCCAGTTCGTACGTCGAAGGTGAGCAGTATTTCGACGAATTCCTCGCAACATACGAGCGTCGCGTCGGCTACGCGACGAGGGACGCGGACCACGGCGTCACTGTCCCGATTCGGTTTGAAGTCGACCAGTTGTTCAATATCATCGACAAAGTCGATGAGGAGAGTATTGAAGCCGAATCATCTGAAGCAGCAATCAAACTGTACAAAACAATTCTTGAGACAAAACAGGAGCCAATAGAGGGTGACTCGTCTGTCTACTGGGTGACCCAGAACAACAGTGATGAGATCGAGAACGAATATCTAGAGGCGTCTGTCGATGATGTCTGGCACCACGACCTTACTATGCTCAATGTCGGCGATACAGTGATTCACTACCATCGTCCCAATATCATCGGGTATTCAACCGTCACTACAGAGGCATTTGAAATCGAGCAAAACGGGGAGAGCCGCTATCAAGTTGACGTCGACTTCGAACAATTCGACGAACCGCGACCGATTGACGACGTACGTGACTACTTAATGCGTGATGATGTCCGTGGCGAGAAATACTACCCACTTGATAGCAACGGTGACGCTACGCAAACTTATTTGAGCCGTTTGACGGATGCTGCAGCCCAACACATCCTTGAGGGAGCCACTGCCCCGGACTACTACTGGATTACTGCGAACCCCGATATATGGTCTATCGACAGCATCGACCACGGTGGCGAGGTGTTTTACACTGCCACCAACTCGAAGGGGAACCGTCGCCGTATCGTCAGCGCGTTCGAGTCCGCCTCGCCCGGTGACCGGGTCGTTTTCTACGAGTCGAATCCTGTAAAGGCCATCGTCGCCGAGGGAACAATTGTCGAGGGGCTGCACGAGGAGACGAAAGAGAAGTATGGCGGGAAAGTTGAAGGGGTGACGATTCAATACGATCGGCGAGTGGAACCGATTACTTGGGAGCAACTTACCGGCCTACCCGACCTTGAAGAGGCCTCTCCCATCCGGAATCGGGCACAAGGAAGCCTGTTCCAACTCTCTCCGGACGAGTACGAGACAATCTTAGCACTCGAGGAGTTGGCACCCATCGACCGACCAGATTCGTCAACCCGGTACTTCTGGGTAAACGCGGAAACCTTCCGCCACGAGGCTGGCGCAACGGCGTTCTATGCGACGATTGGATCCTCCGGATCCTCACGGCTAAATCTCGAGGCATACAAGCTCGCCCAACCGGGTGATAAGGTGCTCCTCTATCAGGTGAATCCGACGAAGGCAATCGTTGCACAAGCCCACGTATCCGAAGGCCTCCACGAAGAATTTTCGGAAGAGCACGGTCGAGAGGTTGAGGGAATAACAATCGAGTGGGACGCCGCTCTTGATGGCCCCCATTGGGCTCAGGTTGCTGAGGATCCCGAGTTGGCCGAGAGTGAAATCGTACAGACCGGTAATAATTATGTGATCACCGAACTCACTGAGGAGGATTATGATCGAATCCTTGAACTCGGTACACAGGTCACGTTCAGCGACCACACCGACGATCTGGCGTCCCTCTCGGAGGGGGTTACTGTCGACTCGGGCCCACTGTATTTCCCCGAACAGGAGTGGATGAACATCGAGGAACGCGTCCAGCGCGCTCTTGAGAGTGGGAATCATGTCTTGCTCTTCGGCCCGCCGGGGACAGGGAAAACGAAACTGGCACGGCAGGTGTGTGAGGCGACCGTCGGCGAGAGCAATTACGAGATCGTGACTGCGTCCGCTGACTGGTCGACGTTTGATACTGTTGGCGGCTATCAGACGACCGCTGAGAACACACTCGAATTCCAACCCGGTGTCGTGCTCGATCGCTTCCAGGCCGATACAGATGGGACACCTGCAAACGAGTGGCTCATCATCGACGAGCTTAATCGAGCCGACATAGATAAGGCGTTCGGCTCGCTGTTCTCCGCACTCACTGGCGAGAGTGTCACCCTTCCGTTCGACGGTTCGAATGGTGAACCAATCGAAATCCTCGACTCCTCACGAACAGATGCGACCGTTCATCCGAGTCGATTCTACATCCCGAGCGACTGGCGAATGCTCGCGACAATGAACACGCTCGATAAGACGTCACTGTACGAGATGAGCTATGCATTCATGCGACGCTGGGCGTTCATCCCTATCGGGATTCCCGACCTGCCAACACCTGAGGAGGAAACCGCCGACGGTGAGTCGAGGCTCACACAGCTTGTCGGGGAATACGTCGCTGTTTGGTCGAATAACGGAACTGTACCCGAAGCAGATCAGCACTACGAGCCGGTCGGTCGTCTCTGGTATGCCGTCAACAAACACCGTGCAATCGGACCGGCCATCATCGAAGATATCTATACGTACGTGGCATCGACGCGGTCAGTTGATGACGCGGATTACGTCTCACCCATTATCATGTACGTCTTCCCCCAACTGGAAGGACTGCGGCGGGGTAAACTCGAAGAGGTTCTTGACGAGCTAAACGCAATTGTGGCCGATGATCAGAACGAACTCTGGACGACTGCTCGTGACTTTTTTCAGGTTGACCTAGATTCAGGGAGTGAGTAGCATGCCGAAAATCTCGAGCCAGGCCCTCCTCGCCGACATTGGCGACGACTTCCACACTTTCCTTAGGAAAGGTGTTCGATTCGACCGGGTCATCGACACTGCCCACCCAGACCTCGACGTCGATGATGTTGAGACGCTACTGCGGATTCACTTTGTTCTCACGGACGCTGGTGACACCGACGAGGACGTTGGTGTACTCGATTTCATGCGGACATTAGAGGATCGTATCCGTCACATGAAAACAACAGTCTCGGCAACCTCAGTCGAACAGCGAGGTGAGATTCGTGGTCGGATCGACTGGCCGGGAACGGCAAAGCGACGGGCGCGATCTGGCCGTTTCGACGAACCACTCTTTGTCTGCCGGCAATCTGAAGAACGCTACGACGTTGACGAAAACCTCGTCCTAAAGAGACTCCTCCACATCATCCATGAGATCGTCCATACCGACTTGCAACCGGCTGTCGAGAATCCGGATGGCTACGAGTGGCTGTCTGAGTGGGTCAAACCAACTGACGACGTATCCCGGAGTCCGGAGTCCGCTGCGGCCATGCTCAATCGAATCTATGAACAAAATATCTACCTCCAGCGTATCGATGAGGCCGATACGGACGTGACTCACCGGACAATCGAATCGGTGAAACGATCCCGGTCGGCGTTCTACCGTGATGCCGCTATCCTCTTGGATCGCTATCGTCGCCTGATGAACCAAGAACTCGACAGTGATGAGGCTCGTGAAATCTTGACCCATACGGTTATCGCACCGGATGAGACCGAGACTCTCTTTGAACTCTACTGGATCTTCCGTATCCTCGACGCATATGATGCCGTTGAGTACAGAGTACTGACGCACTGGCGCGACGACCCCTCAACGATCGCGACATGGGAACAAGATGGGGCGCGGTTCGTTATCTCGCATGACGCAACCGGTGAGTCCCTTACGTTCCGAGAATCGTTGGATCCGAATGCAGTATATCCGGATGGGTATCTATTCCGACTGAACCAGGTACTTACACGATGGAAGTCACTCGCACAGGACATGCTTGATTACAGCGGGAGCGATGCGCTCTGGGGTGGTCGCCCAGACATCCTACTTGAACGTTATGATAGGAACGAGACTGGTGAGTTTGAACTTGGACATGTGTTCATTGGCGAGGTGAAGTACACCCAAAACATCGGCTATGTTGCAACAGGGCTGCGTGAATTACTGGAGTATATGGCGTTCGTAAAGCGCTCTCAGACGGATGCGTACGTCGAAGCCCCGGAAGACGTGCTTGACTCTGTCTCGGTACGTGGATTTCTGTTTACGGACGATCTTGGCCAGGAAACGCAGTCTCCAGATAATATTGAGATTGTCCAGTACTCTGACTCAGTTGGGCAAGTACTGTAACTCAATTTGAGACTGTATATCAAGATACTGGCTCAGCGTCCTTGTATCTGGAATATTTTGTATTAACCAACAGTAAGCGCCTCAGTTTAAACAGTGTTGGTTAATTGCGACGAGGGGTTCTCCAGGTGGCGCTATTGGCGATTGTACGTCGACCCTCTACTAGCTGCTGGGTGCACGGAGCAACAAAAAATCGAGATGTACCGGAACAGTGTACAATGAGCTGAAATCGGTGGGTCTACACGGTTCGTTATCACACTTATTTTCACGCGAGAAGAGCGCCCTACGAGGAACTCCTTCCGTTGCTCGAGGGCCATGACGTTGAGGTGCGGATTCCGACTGAGGGATTAATAATAGGTGAGCGGTTTGCATGGTACAATGAACAGACATGAACGAGCAAGAGCTGTACGCAGATGACTGGATGGAAGTTGGCTGGAGCGAGTGGCTATCACTCGATCCGGCCGACGGCGACTTACCAACGATCTCGAGTGACCCAGGACTGTACCGCGTTCGCCACCGTGATCGCGACGGCCTCGAGTACATCGGCGAAACCGGACGAAGCACACGTGGACGAGTCAGCGCGTTAGCTCGCAACGTCTACTCAGAAGAAATGCCCTTCCGTGATCCACACACTGCAGCGCCCTGTCTCTGGGCAGTCCAGGATCGATACGGATCCGAGTTCGAAGTGTCTACAACGACCCCATCACTCGCCGAAGACGACCAGGACCGGAAAGGGCTCGAGGCGGCACTGATCGCAATTGCTCGTCGAGAGATGGGTCAGAGCCCGACGGCGAATTTCGGGCGGATCATCGAGGGCTATTCGCAGTCCAGCTATCGAAAAGACGGCTACGTCGGTGGCCCACTCAAGGCCGGTGAGACCGAACCCAACGCCAAACCCGGTCGTGGACCGGTTCCCTGGGAGAACGTCGACGACGTGACTGCCCGAGACTGGATGGGTCTCGAGTGGTCAGAACCGTATCGCTTAGCCGATCGCCTCGAGCCAGACCTTCCCAATGCGGGCGTCTACCGGATTTGGATCGAGGGCGAGACACCACCACTGGCATACATTGGCGAGACATCGGCGTTCACGGGACGTCTTCGTCGACACGAAAAGACCTTCGGCGGTGAGGCACGGTTTGTAGTGGCCACACCAGAAGGAATGGACGCGAAGCACAAACGAACGGAAGTGGAAACGGACCTGATCGGTGCTCACTACCTAGTTCACGGACGATCCCCACTCGCCCAGTTTGGGAACGGAGACGCCATCCCCCAGTGATATTCAGTTCGACATTCCAAGGTCTGTGAGCAACTCACGGACGTATTGCTGACCAGCTGAGTGCCA
>LFCJ01000450.1_pt1 | contig 25345 bp, 33 predicted proteins | sample 643141 | NCBI WGS metagenome assembly LFCJ01 (sample SAMN03766243, study PRJNA286221) | soda lake metagenome | biome: soda lake; feature: Kulunda steppe; material: water; isolation source: sample B1-Br-g2 brine of Lake Bitter-1 | place: Russia: Kulunda steppe | collected 2010-07
ATCAATGTTCACACTTTTGTCCTCCCAGCATGCCAAGCACTTCTAGACACTGCCGACTTATTAAGCTGTAATTAAGTAATTATTTGTCCTTTAAGCTGTAATTATTAAGCTGTAATTAAGGGCTGAGGCTGAGGAATCAATGTTCACACTTTTGTCCTCCCAGCATGCCAAGCACTTCTAGACACTGCCGACTTATTAAGCTGTAATTAAGTAATTATTTGTCCTTTAAGCTGTAATTATTAAGCTGTAATTAAGTAATTATTTGTCCTTTAAGCTGTAAGGGACTATGCAAAAGATGCAATCCAGCTATGCACACATTTGGTGGAGGCCAGCCTGGTGCTTGCACGAGACACACACCCCTCCCACAGTACATGCCAAAAAGAAATCCTTGAGGACTTGGCCTTATTTCTTTCAAAACACACCCATCTAGCCCTTGTCAGAAAAGGTTGCCGGCTGCATGAGTACCTACGACTGATGGGGTCCACTCTTATTGGTACAGCCCACTGGAACCCCGTCCAATGATTTTGTTTCAGAGGCCATTTGCGTACCCGTCGTCTGCTGAGATGCGGAGGAAGCGGCTGGGGCGCGCTTGGCTACCATTACGCCTGCCGCGGCAGTCTTTGCTGCAAGCTTCATTGCTGCAGGCGAGGGGCCCACCTTCTTCTTCTTGCCCTGCATCAGCACCATTGCACGCGCATGCACACTCAAATATGGGCATTTGCAGAGTCCTGCATGCTGCTCATGTGCTTGCACGCAGCCAGACAGCACAGTAGCCCTGCCCCAGCAGCCCATGTCTCCTTTGCCCCTGCTCATACCCCTGCCCCCGCCCCCACTATGCGCACCTTCGGGGCAACAGCAGGTGAGAACGCCTCCATCTCGTACACGTGCTTGCTGGGGCCCGCCGCCTCGTGCTCGCTCACATCCGCCTCGCTGTTGTCTGCGGTCCCAAACGAGGCCGAGTCCTCCTCAGACTCTGAGGACACCACCCGCTTCTTGCGCCCGCCTTTTGGAGCGGCAGGCTTTGAGGCAGGGGCGGGCTTTCGCTTTGGCGCAGCGGCGGGGGCCTTGCTACTGGTGGCTCCGAGGGCAGCCGCCTGGCGCACCTGTCACAGCAGCAAGGACAGGTGTGGTATGGTTTGTTTGGAGCATGTATCTTTTCAAGGAGGGGAGTGGGGTGCCAGTGCCGCCCCAAGACGGGCTGGGTATGCCTTGCAAAGCAATTGCGGCCCCAGGGAGCGCAGGACAGCAGCTTGGTTGCGGCCTTGTCCGACGCAACAGGGGCAACCCCATCGCAAACATGGTGCCATTTGTGCCCATCAATCCAGCATCAGCCCCCCGACTGGCCCCCTGCACACCAGCCTGCGTTCCCCTCCACTCCCGCTTCCACCTTGCGGGCTGCCAAGCTGCCTGTGGGCAGCAGCTGCCTAGCAGGAGGGGCCTGCTGCTCCCTGCACTCCTCCTGGTCTGAGCTGCTGTCCAGCAGGCTCAGCTGCTCCACATCCATGCCGTCCGCAGATGCAGGCCGCGCGGCTCCGGCGGCTTTACTGCCGGCATTCCCCTTTGCCCGTTGCGTAGCTGGAGCTTGCAAGGAAGTGACTGTGATAGATGGGGCTGCAGCTTCGGTCACCACATTCTTTGGAGGTGGGGGGAGACCTGCAGACACATCCAGCTTTTGGAAGCGGCCTGCATGCAACCAGGGCAATGGGCGGGGATCAAGACAAAGACGCTTGAAGCACAAGCTTTTGCAAGCACATTTGTTGGGCAGCACAGCCAGCGCAGCCTGCCTATCTAGACGCCTAACCCACCTGCCAAGCGCGCAGCAAGGCTGAGTGGCTCTGAGGGGGCTGCGTCTGCCTGCTGCTTTGGGACGAAAGCTGAAGCAGGCACGGCAGCTATTGCGGCTTTCTTCTCAGCTGCAGCTGTCACAGCTTTGGGGGGAGCAGGCTTGGGTCCTCGGGGCTTGCGAGCAGCTGGCTTGGGCTGGACAGAAGCACACAGAGGAAAGTCAGGCAACTTCATTCTGTGAGTGGATGGTACAAGCCATGACTCCGAAAAAGTAGTGAGGTGCATAAGGAGGATTATAGGAAGACTTGTTTCAATTTGACCGCTGTCCTTGGACCCAATAGACCAGCACCAAAACCTGGCAATGCCATCAACAATGGCCAGCGCCACTGCCTGGCTGAGCAGCATGTGGCTCAACATCTTATTATAAACACCTGAAAGCATAACATTCTGCCCAGTTCCAGGACAGACAGATTGAGACTAATGTGACATAGTGACCACAGGCACCAAACAGCCAGGAGGGGCATGGCCACAAAAATGGTAATGCTTGAATCAAGCATCATAACAAATCAGATCACTTTGGCCTCAAAACACAAACAAGCTGCTACAAGGCTGGATCAGGCAGCTTGATAAAGGCCACCTCAGCTCTTTTTTTGTGCAGGTCCCCGACCTTAATGTAGCTGGCCTCTTCTTCAAAGTCATCACCCTGCGTACTGTCGCTGTCATCACTTTCCTCCTCTTCAGACGATGACTGCAGCTTTTTCTTGCCCCGGCCCTTGGCAGCGCCGCCAGCCTTAGTGGCGGCACCTGCTTTACCCTGCACCTGGGGCATCAGAAATCATCCCTCCCTTATGAATTATGCTTTACGTGTGGGTGTCTCGCATAAAGTGCCATAAGTCAAGAGTGCTCCAATTTGTGTTATGAACCTGGATCAAATTCAGCAGCAGCAGCAGCACTGACCTGTACCATCCACAAAAGCTGAGCACAGGCAGCGTGGCTTCCCCCCCCTTGATGCAAGGCAAAGGATAGGTTGCCAATCCATATCACCATGCATGATCTAGATGGATGGGCACATGCGTTGTGGGCGCATGCACACCTTTGCCCCTTTCCTTGGTACACCCTTCTGCTGCTTGATCAGGTGCACGGCAGCAGCCACCTCGGCAGCCTCCCACCGCTCAAACTCCTGCGTGCAGCAGCAAGCGGCTAAGGCAGGCTTTGGTAGGGGGGCATCACAGTCAAAAGCTGCGACGGAGCAAGAGCAGCCACCACACACGAGCAGCCAGGGCCTGCTTGTGCAGGCCAGTGAGGCATGCAGGGCAGAACAAACCCTACTCCATACCGAGCACAGGCCCAGGCATGGCCTCCACAGTCCATGATGGCAGGCACAAGGGACAATCTCATCAGCCAGTGCACATGCATATTGAGCGTGCATGCATTCAAGCAGCACCTGCTCAAGCTCTCTATCGACTAGAAAGACTTGAAGGCCAGGCAGCATGCCACGCACGCACTGCCTAGGGACCCTGACAGTCCTGTGTTGCTCCCACGCGCGCCCCAGGCTCACCTCCAGGAAGCTGTCCAGGTCAGCAAGCCACATGGTCTTGCCAGTAGTTCCAGCCAGGTACGCTACCGCGCTTGCCTGTGAGGAGACAGCAAGTGCACCACACAAACGGCCTGGGTTGGTGCCTGGTGGTGCTCCTGAGCTTGGCGGTGCTTTTTCCTGTGTTTTGATTCCACCAGCAGTGGCACCTCCACACTTGCTGGTAAAGGGCAGGGTAAGATCGGGAGCCAGAGGACATGGAAAGTCATAGGCCATTCCTTCTTTTGACTCACACATGCACAAACACACACACACCACAGCCCGTGCCTACAATGCACTGACCTTGATCTACACAGGGATGGGAGAAGTGCAAAGCTGCACGCTGGGCAGCCCTTTGCCCACCTCTGCATCCTCTTTGCGCACCAGCGCTTGCTCGCACGCTCAGGACCACTACCTGTAGACGGGCAGCAAGCGCCCCTGCTGTCCTGCCACAAAGCCAAGCGCTGTGCTCACCTGCTCATTGGCCTCCTCCTCCAGCGCCTGCACCCGCTCCCAGGTCAAGCTGTAGATGGCCATGCTGAGAAGGTAGTCGAAGGTGGCCCTTGAGGCGGCTGCACTATCGCCATCCTCTTCTGCCTGGTCCTCTGTGGGCACCATTGCGGCTGCCTTGGAGGCCTGTGCAGCCCCACGCAGTGAAATAACCAACTGGACACGCAAGAAACGCGGATGCGCATGCTTGTCGAGCAAGTTCGCTTGCCCACATGCACAGTTGGCCCTGCTGCGCAGGCTCGGGGGCCTGAATGCATAGGGCAAGGCATGCGTACACGCACACACACGTACAACATGTACTCATGCCCAATTGCTGTGCCCAAGTTCTAGATGGCATGCAAAGAGCACACACACCATCAACCCAAAACCTGCAGTGTGCATTTGCGCGACCAACCCAGCCCATCATGGCGTCCATGGCGTCCATGCAATCTGGGCTGGAGCACGCCCATGCACTGCCCCACAAAAACCCCAAACCACTCCACATGCGAGCCCCCACCTTGGCCTTGCTTGGCAGGCGATCAAAGCGCTGCGCCTCCAGGTCAGCCTCTACTTCCGCCTTTTTGCGGTTGCTGACTTTCAGGGTGCCCGAGATGACGGCCTTGATGAAGCGCACACGGTTGCTGATGCGCAGCAGCTCAGCCTCTGCAGCCTGCGCCGACAAACAAGCCCACGCAGCACATGGACTCGGGCAGGAGGGCAGCAAGTGGCACAGGCTCGAGGCCCCACCTCCTCAAACAACGGAGCGGCTCTCCTTGCTTGGGGCCCTCTCCCCAAATCTCACACTTCTTAGCATGCTGCAAGCGTCCAATTGGTGCTGAGAGGAGCCACATGCAGCGTTCACGCCTTGTAAAAGAGCTGACGGAAGTGTCGCACACACACCTTAAGAAGGGCCTGGCGCCGGAGCTCATAGTAGTGGAGGCGCAGGCCGTAGAACTCTGCCAAGACCTCCTCGGGGGTGGCGTAGTGCTTGATCAGGCCATCCTTGTCAAACAGCATCATATTGCCTGTGCACAGGGGTGGCCAGATTTGTTGCAGCGGCTGAAGCAAACTTTTTGCTTGATATGTGCTGTTGCGGCCTGGAGCATGTGTGCGTCTGTGTGTGCACGTGGGTTAGCCAAAAGCAGGCAGAGCACCTTGGCACACAGGTGCATGCACCTTTGACTAACGTGCCGTTGCACGACCGGACCAACCACAGATGCAAAGTGCGTGCTGGGGCAGAACAAGCAGGGCCACTTTTGCTGCCCACCACCCAAGAACGTAGCCTCCTACTGGCAGCTGTAATCCAGGTCCATGGACCGGTCCTACCACAGATCAGCACATGCCATGCCTGCACATAGGCGCACGCACTGGTGGCAAACTTGGAGGTGAGCTTGAGCTTGGCCTCGATGCCTGCCGCCTGCCACTCTGCCATCCTCTCAGGCACCACCTCCAGCTGGAAGCGCACTGACACGTCTGTATGGTACTCCTTGTAGTCGATCAGGGAGGGCGTCTGCAGGACGCACGCGTGCACATGAACATTCACAGTTGGAAGCCTGGATAGGGTGGTGCGGCACCACTTATGTCCAAGGGGCCATGGCCAGCAAAGCCAGAAAAGCTGACTAATTAGGTGCGTCGCGCCTCCCCTTACACGCGGAGGCAGTCATAAGCCCAGGTGTATCGCACTTTCCCTAACGTGCGGAGGCGGCCGTAAGCGTTTTCAGGCAGTAAGCCTTACGCACCTCATTCTTGTCCTCGGGCTTGACCATGCCCTCCAGAAACTCCTTGTAGTCCTGGGTCCACTTGCGCACGGGCAGCTCAGTAATCTCCAGGCCATTTTCCCCAATCTGCGCAGCCACGGTCCAGCTCATTGAATGCACACGCATAACACCTTGCCTGCATTTAATGCACAGTCCTCCGCATAGGATCTAGCCAGTCTGCGCAAGTGCATTCACAGCCAAGGGGGTTTATGGTGGTTGCCAACATGTTCATGTGCATGCATGTGTGTGCTGGGACAGGCTCAACTTATGGCTGCTCAGCATGCTCGGCTTCACCCTTATTCATAACCAAGCAGCATGCAGACACCTGGGTCTGATGGGCCGAGTGCTTGGCCGAGGCAATTTACCCCGGGACGCACAATGGGCAGCGGGGACTGACCTGGTTGATGGTGCCGCTGCACATGTAAGAGCGTGATGCCCCCTTGCTGGGCACTTGCTCAATCTTGCCATGGAAGCCGCGGTACCACGGGTGCATCGGCTCCTGCAAGCGCGCACTAAAGCTGCCGTGATCGAGGTAGCTGCCTTAGCACGCATTCGATGCAGACACATGAGCAGCCTCCCCTCTGCCTACCTGCAGCACCTGGTAGGCAACCTCAAAGGCAGTAGCAAGGCAGCAGCGCCTCCTTGCAGCAGCTACCACACAGTGGTATCCAGGCCATTTGTTGCACATCTGCGTAGGTATATGCACTGTTAGGGGGTTGCCTGGCCACTGGAGGGCATGTCAGTGTCAGGTATGGCACAGCAAGGCGCACGCGCACCTGTTCCTCGCCGTTCATGAGGCGCTTGATGTTGTTGACAATGTCGTGGGGGTTGTAGTTTGGGATGCTGGTAGACCAGCCGGTGCCGATGCCCTCCGCGCCGTTCACAAGCACCGTCGGCAGGATGGGCATGTACCTGTGACCAGGGTGGTACAATGAGGTGATCCTCAGGCACAGACATGCAGGCTGCCTCGCAAGCATGTGTGGGGCAATTGTCATTGGCGCAGGCACATGCCACACACTTGCAGCCTGCAAGCTGTCTGCACTTAGGAGCGGCGGCACAATTCATGGCCTTCCAACTCAGGCGTCCATGATTTGGCCACAGGCGCACTCCTGCGCAGGCACGCACGGTACATGCGCTTGCCTCCTGACACCCGCCTGAACATGTGCTTACAAATGCGCACATCCTACCCTGAACCCTACACACTCACCACATGGGCTCAATGCTTTGACCCTCCTCGTTCAAGTACTGCAGCAGGCAGTCATCAGCCTCATTGAACAGGTGGCGTGTCAGGGGGGCCAGGCGGGTGTAGATGTAACGTGCGCTTGCGGCGTCCTTGCCACCCTGCAGATGCACGGAAGCAAGGAGCAGAGGCAGTTCCGGGGGCATTAGCAGGTTGGCGCGTAATTAATAGGGTGGCACTGCAGCAGCAGCGGCTGCTGGGCGCGCGCACAAGAGACTGGAAGCAGGCTTCAGCGCGCAGGGGCGTTGTTGCACCTCTTGCCCCCTTTGATTCACAGCACAGCAACACGGATTTACCTCCTTGCACCAAAGGGTGAGCACGCAGGCACCCAGTGTGAGAGGCGCGCCGCACCTGGAGGCGGGTGCCGAACTGGCCAGACGGCACCAGCATGTTGATGTTGTTGGAGCCCACAAAGTCCTGCGCCAGGCCGATGATGGTGGACGTCAGGGACTGCTCGCCATGGTGGTACGCAGAGTGCTCGGACACGTAGCCTGCCAGCTGGGCGACCTGCGGCCGGCCATCAAGCAGGGTGGCAAAAGGGGGGAGGGAGAGTCAGGGAGGGGAGGGGCTTGCAAGGGGTCTCTGGATACCCACCCCACCGTGCACCACTGTCATTGCAACAATTGTCGAGACGCGTGGACAGCGGCTTGTGGCACCACAGGTCTTGTGCCCAGGGCAGGGCTGGCTTCAGGGCCGAGAGTCCAAGACGCGCAGCGGCTGCCCTGGGGGCAGGCCCATGCCACAGCCATGGACCTGGGGCCAGTGCTGAGCCGCACAAAGCAGGTGGCCTTGTGGCCAAATCCAGGGCAAGGGAGCAGCGCTGTGCGGCAGGCGCCGCTGCGCCTGCCTCACCTTGATATCCTTGGTGAGGTTGCGCTTGAAGGATGCAAACATGATCTTGCGCTGGCCGGGCTTCAGGCCGTCCACCATGGAGGGGATAGAGCGCTCCAGGTCCGCACGTGAGAACAGGATCAGCTCCTGCACAGAGCATGTGCAAGGGGGGGGGGGCGTGCATGGCGTCGCACGACTGCATGGTGTTCTGGGACAAGGGGTGCTGTGGTCTGGGCGGGCTAAAGTGCTCAGGCTATAGCGTGCATGTGCAGCAAGCAAGAGGTGCATGGCAGCATCCAAGGCACCTCAACCTAGCCCTTAGCCTCTGCACGGACAAAGTGCATGGGTATCAATGATGAACATGGTAATTAGGCCAGTAATTTATCGCCACTTGAGCGGTAAAACAGCCTTAGATCCCAGTCGTCACCTGGTCGTGCATGCACGTGTGTGTGTGCTTGATGCCTGCTCATCGCTTGAGCTGGCAAGGCGCCTGGTAATAAAGTGGCAGTGAGCTAGCGCAAGGTGAGCCAGGCCTACTTTGACGAGGTGAGGACTCAGCGGACAGCTAGTGGCTCACCTTGTTGATGAAGTCTGAATAGTTGATGGTGTCGCCGCTGTTGTCCAGGAAGGTACCAGGGCAGAATGAACTCAGCCATTGCTTGCGCTCTTCGATCTTCTTCTTGCTGAACGCCATTTCAATGCTTGTGTCATCCTGGGGTCCTGCATGCTCGTGCACGATGCCGGCGGTGCTGCGTGAGTTAATGCGCAACCCTGCCACCAAGCACCAGAGCCTGAGCCAGCACAACCACCTGATTTTCTGCATAGCACCTGGGCAGAGAGGAAGCACCAGCAGCACGCATTATGTTTTCTTCTTGCTTCTAGGGTTTGATCACACTCCAGGAGGCATCCCAGCCTGATGGACTCATGTATTTTCCTTTCATTAAGGTTTGATTGTGCTTCAGGAGCCATCCCAGCCTGATGGACCCAGCCTCCTTGTACCCCTCACCTCCCCATACGAAGCGCTTGCGATGCTGCTGCAGTGCAGCAAAGTATTCCCGGGCTTCCTCGCGCGTGGATGTTCCCAGACCCTGTGGGAACAAGCAGATGAGCAAGGTGCGTTATTTGTGTTTGAAGAGGGGATGCATACAAGGGCAGAGCTCGGGGAGCATCAGATGGGGGAGCGCAGTGCGGCTGGTGATCCTAACGGAGTCACAGTAAGAGGCGTGATAGGAAATCTGCATGACCTCAAGCCACACTGCACCCAGGCGCGCTGGCCAACCAGCAGAAGTTCTTGGGAGCCACCCCAAAAAGGCAGCGCATCGCTGGGTTAGCTGGTGGCCAGCACTGTACAGCACACGATGCAGGCCACGGAGCGAGCAAGCCATTGCTTGGGGGCACTTGCACGCTCACACAGATACAAACGAGAGTATACACAGATACAAAACAAAATGTGTATATTTTGTATGCTACCATGCACAGAAAGCACGACACTCGCCTTGTAATACTTGATGCTCCAGCCAATGGTGTTGCCACCCAGGCTCTCCTTCCAGGCCTCATACTCAGGCATCGTGTAGAACACCATGCGCTGCTTCTTCTTGGTGGCCTGTGCGCGCAGGAGGCATCAAGGCAACAGGTGCAAGCCAGCCAAGTGGGTGGGCGCCATCAAGCATGGCACTGTTGCGCTTTGGTGCATGGCAGGACTGTGCCAGGCGAGCTGGCTGCTTGCGCGCAGGCTGCAGCTGCTCTGTTTACTTGAGCACCCTCACTCCGCTCAAAGCCTGTACCCTGAGCCCTGCAACCCCCTGCACACCTTCACGATGGGCGTGATGAACTCAAGCAGGAACCCAGGCAGCTTCAGCAGCGATGGGTAGAAGGTGTGCAGGAAGTTCATGATGAGGCCCTTGATGTGTGAGCCGTCGTGGTCCTGGTCCGTCATGATCATCAGGTGCCCGTAGCGCAGCGACCGCGCATCCTCGTACACCTGCATTTTGCAGGGGCTGCAGCGGGCTGTGTGCTGGTGCACATAGACCCTGAGGAAGCAGAGGGGAGGCGCACGCAAGGGTGGGGGAGCATGATCGGCCAAGCACGCTTTCAGACAGGGTTACCCTTTACCCTGCCAATGCCCTGTGCCTGCCCACTGCAGATCATGCAGGGTGCTGGCGTTTTTGCCCACCTTGCCGTGCTGCAAGCCCAGGATTTGCTTCAGGTTCTGGATCTCAGTGTTGGCGCCGATCTGGGACATGTTAGCATCGCGCACATTAAGCAGCTTGCCCCTGCAGAAAGGTATTGCGCATCGCTCGAGACATGATGATACGCAGGGTGAGGCACATGGGAGGCCAACCATGGGCCATGCAGGTAGGCGCCGTGTGGGGCAGGCGACTTCCAGGCTTCCAAGTATGGCCACAGCTTGCTGATCGATGAGCCAATTGTGCGTGTCTGCTTGGTCAGAAACAAGACACCCACGCATTAAGGGCTGCCTTGTCAAACATATGTGCACAGCTGTGAGGCCAAGCGCTCTGCGCGCAGGCCAGGCCATGGCTGCAGGGCTGCACACGTACCTTAAGGGGAACACGCCGTAATGGTCTCGGCCAATGACGCTGAGGCCGCTGATGGCCAGAGTCTTGGCAGAGTCACCCTCTGTCAGGATGAGGGTGCACTGGTGGGAGCTGCGGCCGCCGGCGTCATTGGCGTCATCGAGCTTGGGGATGCCTGTAGGTCAAAAGGATCATATGCATTCATGCGAGCCAGCACGCATTTGCGCAGCTGTTGGAGGGGATTGCCCATGCACAGGTGAGCTGGGTTTACTAAGGACGGCTGCCAGCCAGGGCAGCACGTGGGGGTGCACCATTGCACCTGCAGGCTTGTCATTTAAACAGCAGCGCGTGAGTGCAACACTCGTGTTTGTGCGCTTTGCATTTGTGTGTATTGTAGGGGGTGATCAAGGTGCGTGTGCACACGAGCAAAGGCGTGGGCTAGCAAGCAGGTCGGCAGCTGCAGCACGCTGGGTGACTGAGGGAGTTGCGCAAGGTGCTCATTAAGGCACTCCCTGTGTGACCCACCTGTGATTCGCGACTTTTTGGCGCCATCCGACTTCTTGAGCTCCCGGCTATTCTTGAACGTGGCAAACTGCAGGCAGTACTCGCACACAACAATCCAGAGCCAGTCAGCAGCGGCTGGGTCGTAGGGTTTCACTTGCATTCAGAAAGGTCGGGAATGGCATATGGGTGGTGCAGTTGGCCACGGGGGCCTACCAACCTGGTGTCTTACTTGGCCTGCCGGGACTGGCCACAGGGCAAGGCCTGCACCCTGCTTGCCCCCAATCAGTGCCCAGGCACCCATACGCTTGAGTGCTTAGGAATTGCTTCAAGCGGGCAGGGTGACCTTGCAAGGAATTGTGGCCGCCTGCGTGGGTCATAACTCATGGCCCATGCACCACAGCCAGGACCCAGGCTTGCCCCCCCACGCTGGACAGGCCTGCCTGCTGCATCTTTAATAGGCCACAAGGATAGCAGCCTTCCTCACCAAGGCCAAATTCTTGAAGCCTGCATCTCAGGCACCACCCCTTGCACTGCAGCCTTGCTGCAAGTGGCGGAGCAGGCAGCCTCAAGAGCGCTCTATTTTGCATGCAGTAGCAGGAAGCACAGAAAGCATGCTGCTCCGGTCGCGCGCACCTGCAAGATGCTGTCCACCACCCCGCACTTGGCCACTTTGTCAATGAAGGGCTGCGGCAGCTCGCACTTGGACCCAAAGCTGCTGGCCCGCAGGGTCAGGTTCTCTTTGGTCTGCGCACGTTCAAAAAGGGGACAGCATTAAAGGTGATATGGAAGGCCGCTGCGGCAGCTTGATTTCATGGGAGGAAGTGCTGCATGCAATTTGCACGTGAAAAGGCCCGCTTTTCTGACATGCATAAGGGCAGCATGGCAAGGCACGCAAGGAGAGCTTTTTGCACCGACACTGTCCTTGGGCGGTCAGCTGGTCGGAAACTGGTCCAGCAAAGCATTCCTCACCTGCGAGTCAAAAGCTGGGTTCTCGATGTTGCAGTTGAGGAAGACCCACAGGTGGTTTTTCACCATAAAGGGCTTGACGTTGGCATGCTTATTCTTCTTGTTGATTTTCTCAGTCAGGGCCCTGAGGAGCGCATGTGTGCGCAGGCATGTGGTGAGCCCCTTCCCTGAAACGCATATTGGCAGCAGATGGTGACAACATGCTTTTGCCAGCCCAAACAGGCGTGATGCATTTAGCTAGAAGAATGGAATCATGTGTAGTTTGTATAAGGCTTGGGAGCAAAAGCCACAGGAGAGCTGCAAAAGGTGACAAGTAGAATGCAAACTTGTCATGGGCTTTGAAAGTCGGCCACCGAGCGCTACACACTTGGTGATTTGGTCCACGATGTAGTTGACATGGGTGCCGCCCTTGACAGTGCAGATGGCATTGACGAAGCTGACCTGCAGGCGAGAGGGCAGCAGCAGGGGCAGCCAGCTTGCACAAGAACGCCTGGCATGCTCAGCCTGCAGATGCTCAGTGTCCCAAGCGCTTTGCAAGTGTGAGCAACAGTCCAAAGGATTTGAGGAGTGCGGTTAACATGCCAGGAGAAAAATGAGCAAAACGGCAGCCTGCGTGTGCTCCTGATGCACCTGATTAAATTGGCCATCTGTTGCACTGACGCACAGCTCCCAGCGGTCACTGATGCGCTCGTAGAAACGCGCGGGCCCCACATCTTTGGACCCCAGGTAAAGGTCCACATACTCTGGGAAGGACTTGATGCCCAGACGCTGGTTGTTCAAATACACCTGCAAGTGCAATGGGTGCAGTGTAAATGAGCATGCAGTCAAAGGCAGTCCAGGAACTTATGAGCAGGGTGTTTTGCTTGACATACAAATCTACACAACATGATCAAATTAGCCTGAAGGCTTGCATTGCACATGCTGCGGTCGTACTGTCATACATTGAGAGTGGCATCATGAGCAAGGAGATCGCACGCCATCCAAACAGAAGAAGACAATTTGAATCTGAAACAGGATGAAAATGGCTTGCAGCATGAATCACCTTGCAGGTTTTGCCAAGGACGCCTGCAAGGTCGTACACGCGCTTGCGCATGAGCGCGATGGTGTCTGCCTCCAACGTCTGCATGCCAAACTTGCTGAGGTCTGGCTTGAACGTGACAGATGTCCAGTCTTCATTGGCTTTGCAAGCGCTGATCTTGGGTGCTTCCTTTTGCGTCATGTTGCATCGAAATACCTGCGTGTGTTCCACACATGCCAGGCATCTAGGAACTTTTGCTGGCATAACGCTAGCCGGCATAAGACCTCTGACGAGCACAGCACCTGCCACGTGTACTGGTGGGCAGCCTCAAAAAATTGAAAAAAGAGGCCATGGCGGCTGCAATCATCATGCACACGAATACACATGTGCATGCATGTTTGCACTGCACATCGCAACAGTGGTAAGTACACCATGCAGCACCTACTTGGCGGTACCGCTTCTGCCTCTGGCCATCGCAAGTCTCAATGACGAACTCTGTGGAGAAAATATTGGCTAGCTTAGCCCCATAGCCATTACGACCGCCGGTGATCTGTAGCAAGCAGCAAATCAAGATCTTGTTAGGAGTGAAGGCGTGTCATTTTGTCTGACATGACTATGACATAGTTTGGGGGCTGTTCACCTTATGCACGCCTTGCCTAATCAGACTGCCCCCAATACCTATTCTCAGCAGCACAACAAACTTTACTATTATATTCCAGACAACATGGATTACTTTGGCCAACGATGACCAGCCACAAACCTATCAGCATAACGACTAGGCTGGCAGTTTAAATTAAGCTTGTAACTTACAAGTTGTAAGCTTGTTAGGAGGGAAGGCAGGGTTTGCAGAAGCCTGACATGCTGGCACACCCTGCTCCTCCCCACACCACTTAAGCCCATTCACAAGGAAGGTATGGGAAGGGCAAGGACTCTCAGCAGTGCACGCCCCTGCCCCCCCCCCTCAACTGCACCCTGTATCCTTGTGGCGCACTTGCAAGCCTCAAGCTCACCCGTCATGCTCTCTTGCAACTAAGGGAGCCTTATGCATGTACAGTTAAGCTGGCTCTGCCATTGTGGTCAACCACATTGATACCCATGTAGCTGTCCATCTTAGGGCTTGAATCCCTGACCTTCTTCTCGTCGTCATCATAGTTTGAGCTTGTAAGCAGGTGGCCAAATATGAGCTCAGGCACGTACACCTTCTCCTCCTTGTGTATGTCCACAGGCACACCATGGCCATTATTCCAAATAGTGATGGTGCAGTTTGCCTACACAGCAGGAGTGCACGGTGTACATATTGCACATGCGCATAAGGCACGTGCAGGCAAAAATGTTTGATTGAGGAAAGTCATGCCTGAGCGCCACTGAACGAGGTTCATTGGAGAATCAGGCCCTTTCCTGTATCATGGACGGAATAGCCTTCTTCGGGGACCAGAGCCTCTCAGGGTGGCGCGCACTTCTCACTCCTGAACACTGCCATGCAAACAAGCCAAGCACTGCATGCCTCCAAGATGCCAGGCGAGCCGAGTTACAACCCCAGGCAGTGAACGCCCATGAGGACTTAGAGCCCTTCCTTCGCACATTTCAGCTGTCAGCAATACATACCTCATCAATGGTGACTCGCACAGTGTCCATGGACGGGTCCCTGACCTTATTGTCAGCAGCATTGACAAGAATCTCATCAAAGATTTTGTACAGGCCGGGCACATAGCTGATGTTCTGCAGCACCATGCGCTCGCCATCATGCACCCACAGCTGCTGCTGCTGCTTTTCTGTGCTCCCAATGTATGTGTCTGGTCGCAGCAGGATGTGCTCCAGCTGGCTTTTTTTCTGCACAGGACGAGCAATGGTCAAAGTTGCGATTTAAGGATGGGATCCTCCAGGCAGACAGTGGCAGCAGCCTGTCATGTATTCAAAGGAGCATAGAACAACCGGCGTTCAACAAAGCACGTGAGGAAGCTTACGGGGGAGCCCCGTTGCACACGGGCTCTTTACGTGACATGCTTTGACTGCCAACCATTTCACCATGACTCCCACCTGGTAGATTTCTTCTATGGCCCTCTGCTTGGAAGAAGCATTCGTCTTGTCTGCCAGAGCGCCCTTAGGGGTCTTGGCAGCAGCCTTGGTGGCCTGCGCAGCAGCATGAGACGATGCGTTGACCGGATTACACCCGTGCCGAGGAAAAGCTTTGCCGCGGGAAAACATGGACATCATGCGAGCTCAGATACGCGGCATCACACACGACTGGCAGCTGCCTCGGGGCCAGGGCAGAGCCTGGGGTTAAACACACCCCACCTTGGCAGCAGCCAGTGCTGCATGGTTTTCATCCACAAACTTGTCTACCTCCATCAAAGCGGTCCGTTTAAAAAATATGGCACCAGTGGCTGCTTGGATTTGAAAAATCGATTCACTGTGCGACGCTGCTCTTGGTAAAGGCCATAATTTTTATATCACACGATCCCTGGTAGATAAGGCAGGTCTACCTCAGGAGGCTTCTGGCCAACCTCTCTCTCACTCACTCGGGGTGCGAAGGATAGTTCTGCTGCCCTTTTACACTACATACTGTGTGTCACATGCGTGCTTAGAAGGGGAATGGTGCCCTTCCTAAAAACACCTCCTTGCCCTGCAACTCTACGCTTTTGCATCGCATGCCTTTCGGGGCAGTACGAGTATGTTGGCATGGCTATGTTGCTTGCAGGGATCTGCTTGTTCTGCTAAGCCAGTCTTGTTGGGCGAGGATGGAGCGCATCCAGCGCATGCTGGGCGGAATGGGTGGAGGGGGTCCACCAACTGACTCCCCCACGCCAGACAGCGGGGAGCAGATCTACATCAGCTCTCTCGCTCTTCTTAAAATGCTGAAGCACGGTGAGCTGCGCCAGGTTCCTGCTGAATGCCCCACAACATGTGTTCATAGGGAACCATTAAGGGACAGGCACGCGTGGAAATGGCAAGAGACAGCATGCACATACCCAGATTCAACTCACTACTGAACCATTTGCAGGGAGGGCGGGTGTCCCAATGGAGGTAATGGGGCTCATGCTGGGTGAGTTTGTAGACGACTACACGGTCAAGGTTGTGGACGTGTTTGCCATGCCCCAGTCTGGCACAGGCGTCAGTGTAGAGGCTGTGGACCCAGTCTTCCAGACCAAGATGCTGGATATGCTCAAGCAGACAGGCAGGTGAGTACCCCAGTAACACGGTTGTTCACAAGAACTTGATGGGCAGGATGGAGCCTGCTGCTGAGTGACCACTCCAAGCGCATCCCTGCACTGAAGAAAATGGAATGAGACTTTGCCTGACCAAGCAGTCACTCTCCTACCTATCATTTTGGGTCTGCATTATGTACACCAGCTGCTTGTAAAAGCTCTGCAAGGTGTTACCCTATCCTACTCTACAAACTCCTTGACTGCGCCTTGAAGGGCATTTCTATCACATTGTGCGCCTTGTACTGTACCTGTTGAGCCTGACAGCATAGGTCCTGCACCTTGAAAGTGACATGGCCCTGCCTTGTTTCTCCCTTGCTTGCCTACAGGCCAGAGATGGTGGTTGGCTGGTACCATAGCCACCCAGGTTTTGGTTGCTGGTTATCGGGCGTGGACATTAACACGCAGCAGGTGGTGCAGCTGAGCACTTTTATGTGCTTATATGCTCCTATATGCATACTTGAAAGAGATGGACAGGCAGACAAACAGATGGATAAGTCTAGACACCTTCTCAAAAAGAACAAGGCTGCCTTTCATGTGCACATGCCTACTATCGGCCGTGCACGTTCTGAGGAAAGTGAGTTTGATGCCTTTTGATCACATAGTGCAATGAGAGGGTTACCTTAATGGCACAGGTGCATTAAAGTAGCCACACAAGCCAATGTGCCGAGCTCAATCGTAAAGACTTTTCTGCATCTCCTGCCCCTCGCAGTCATTTGAGGCTTTGAACCAGCGAGCTGTTGCGGTGGTCATTGATCCCGTGCAGAGTGTCAAGGGCAAGGTGCGCAAACACAGCTGTACAAGAGCCAGCTAGCTACAGCATTCTTCTGTTGCTCTTCTTGTTCCAACGCACAATATTGGTGGACCCCTGCCATGCCCTTCCCTCCTCCCCTCAAGTATTGACCATAAGAAACACAGCTCATAAGGACCATCCCTCGTCTTCATCTGCAGACTTGCATGCGCCCCTCGATCAAGCTTGCCTTGATCTGCAGCCTGCTTGCAACCTACAAACGTGGAATTGCCTTACTGGTGGGCATGCCTGCACTCATTGCAAAGCTGTTGTTCTGCTTCTGTGCAGGTCGTCATTGATGCCTTCCGTCTTATCAGTCCCCAGACCATGATGCTTGGGCAGGAGCCGCGCCAGACTACCAGCAATCTGGGCCACTTGAACAAGCCCTCCATCCAGGCCCTGATACATGGCCTGAACCGACACTACTATTCCATTGCTATCAACTTCAGGTGAGGGACATGACAGAGCTGCTTGGAGAAGCGTTTAGGCAATTGGACCAAAGTTCCTGTGCCCAACCCTTATTGAGCTCACTTGTAGGCAGAGGCAATGTTAACGAGCTTGCATGGAATACTTTTGAGGCAATGGGAATGTGTCTACTTTGGTGAAGCAACCTCCAACAAGGTCCTGCCCTCTGTCCGATCATCCACGCACAGGAAGAATGAACTCGAGGAACAGATGCTCCTTAACTTGAGCAAGAAAGCCTGGGCAGCGGGACTGGTGCTCCAGAACTTTCAGAACCATTCCAACACTAACAGCAAGGTGGTGAAGGAACTGAAGGCCTTAGCTGACCGCTACGATAAGGTGGGCATCCTTTATTCTAGAGATGAAACAGTCACATGAATGTATTAAAGCATCACCAAGAAGCTGTCTTGTCTATGTCCTGTTAATTTCTTTTACCTGGAGTTGGACACAACTCTATTGTGAGGATCTACGTTCAGCTGCGCCATGAAGTGCTTGGATACTTGCATGACTGCAAGTGATAGGGTGAGTTAGAGGGCAGAGGAGGTCTGGGCTTCTGAAGGCTTGAGAATGAGCCTCAAAGTCAGGCGCCACAATCCCTTTGTGATGTCCTGCCGTGTTCAAACCAGAGCACCCCAGCAAATTCTGAGCATAGCACCTGAAAGCCACTAAAAAAAGCAAATTTTTAGTCCTGAGCTGGTCCCGTTTGGTGGACCCTGCCGCGCGCTAGGCCCGCTTACACGCTGGGAAATCCTCTAAAATTCACAAACTGCATGCCCAAACCCTCCAGCTGCACGCCCAAGCGTGCAGGATGAGTCCCTGATGTGCCCTGAGTGCCCAGGTGTCCACCTGGTGCGAGCTGGAGGGGGGCTGTGCAGAGGGCAACTCGGAAGTCTAGTACCAGGAGTGCTGGTGGATGGGGATGGAATTCTTATAATACTTATTTAAATTTAGACTTATCCACGGGGGAAGGTGGGAAGATTAAAATTCCAAGTCCAATTCCGTTCAAATTTCGCCAATAGATGGAGATGTGAGGCAGCAAATTGTGTATTTTGGTCATTTGGAAATGAATTATGTGCTCAAAATCAAGCGGCACCCGACAGATCCGGGCTTTGCAGACAGATCAGGAGCACTGTAAGCATGTTAAAGAATTGGAGAACATACTTCTTTTTTATACCGCCGTTTAATGAAAATTCTATCATCAGATGCACTTCAGAGAGCCAAGGAACAAGGCATGGGAAACAGCAGAGCCAAGACAAAGCATCTTAAGAAGCTCTGGGCTCAGCGGAAAGCTGCAGGGAGGGCCTGCACACTCTGACTATACTTTTGTGCCCAGACCCAACTTTCAGGGCGGGGTGGCCTGGGAGCACTTTCATCTGAGCCACTCGACATTTCCGAGTCATTAACATTTTTTGAGAATTATCTTAAATTATAATACATGTATAAGATATTATGAGAAGCAGGGTTGGGTCATGCGTATTTTATCGCATTGAAAAAAAGGCTTAAATTTGCAAATTGAAAAAGCCCAGTTTCAAATTCGGGTTCAAATGCGGACCCCCCCCCGCCGGCCTTTGCTTTGTTCCTGCTCATTTCCTCTCTTGGTAACTTGACTAAGTGTAAGCAAATTAAGAGAAAGAAGGAAATTTTAAGCAGTCTATTTCTTATCCACTCCTCATTGCTGCTGCTGTCTTCATCGCTGCTGTCCTCATCGCTGCTACTGTCGTCTGCATCACTGCCCTGGCACTCCTCATGGTCGCTGAAGACTTCCCATGCTTGTGCCTGAGGCCCCTGCTCCAGGGACTGGGTGCGCACAGTCAAGCGCAGGTTGCTGTACGGCCACACTAGCTTGCATGCGCGCGATGTGGTCAAGCGGTTCTGGCTGTCGCAGTGTACGAAGGAAAAGTTACTCCAGTTCTGCTCGCATTTGCTGCTATACTCCTGTCGAGCTGGTGCTGCGCTGCCGCAGCTACTGCTGCTGCCTTGTTTTGAGCATTGATGGCCCTCATCTCATCCAGGACAGGCTGCAGGACTGCCTCGTCTGCTGTGCGCTTTGCTACCCCACAAGCTGGATTAATGTGCAGGAAGTGCTCCCTGATGCGGGGAGCACCACCTACAAAGGCATGCTTGCAGTACTTGCACCTTTTCTGTTGGCATTTTGAAAATTTATGAACATATAAGAATGTATAGGGGTGGTTATAGGTAGCTGGGGGGGCAGTTGGAGACCTACAGGCCCCCCTCTACCCCCTCTAACCACTACCCTCAAAAATGACCCCTCAATGCGGACGCATTGATGTTAAATACGCGAATTGTTGGTATCATACGCGCATCGGTCTGGGCAAATGGACGCATGACTCAACCCTGATAAGAAGTTCAAAATGATTGCGTAACGCACCCGCTTATTTCCAGCAAATTTGCCGGGTGCACCCCCCATGGACCCATGTATGCCAAAAGGGCTCTTATGATAATGAAGACATATTCCGTGCTCAAATCCAGGATTGAAAGGCTCGGCAGGGTTGTGGTGCCTGACTTAAAGGACGTTCTCACGAGCGGCCCCAACCTCGTCAAGCAAAGCTGTCTCGCGCATGCGCTTTGTTTTTCCAACTTACCTCTGCAACCCCTGCACCATTCTCTTTCCTGAAATGCGCACCAGAAAGCTGATTTTCTGCTGATTCTAGCAATGCCAAGCAAGTGTGGAGGGGGGCTGTGTGTGGGCCAGGGTGCAAGGTGCCTCGTGGGAGATGGTGGACTTGCCAGCATGCGCACACACCTTCGCTCTCTTTTTTAGCAACCAAATCTTCCTGCTCTTCCTGCCCGGACATCAGTTCTTTGTTTTGGTGCAAAGGAAGCAAGCGGCCCCAGAGTGCCTGCAGGGAAAAAAACGTCTTTCTTGCCAAAATCCGTACAGGTCACCAATTGGCATGATTGATTCTTTATTGAAGCATATCCAATTGCTTAGACACATGTACTTGCTCAGTTGGCCAGACAGTTGAGCAGGGGCAGGGCCGCGCAGACTTAGTGTCCAGCAGGGTAAATTGCTCACACTGTCAGCAGGATGTTCAACCATCCTCCCATCCTCCTGTGCAGCAGCCCCTTTCCGACTACCTAGCTTAGTTCTAATTCGATACAGAAGATATGACAAAGCGCGAGCATCTGTCAGCAGGCAGACTTAAGTCATCCGTTATGGACAGCTATGTCTTGCGGGCCTTCAAAATGGATATATTATTGAAAAACATTCTAAGGAAAGTTATTTTTGCTCGGTTGGACAACGACAGCCAAATCTGGACAAAATCTGGGAACCCTGAAACTTCATCAGGCAAGCCAGCAGCAGCAGGCCAGGACCTGCACTTTAGGAATGGCCCTTGGGGTGCTCTCGACCCCACTTGTTGCTCAGAACACGAGGAGCGGGGCTGAAAAGCTTGATGGGACAGTTGGGGCGGGGCGTTTGTGAGAACAACCAGACATTGATGACATCATGCAAATTGCAAAAAACTTGGCTCTTGTTCAGTTGTTGCCAGAGAGAAATTCAGGTTTGAGTCTCAAAGCAGTCATGCCTGCTCTGTCTCTCTGAACTGTGTCTCATGCACTTGCGCAACTTTTGGTTTGCTCAGAAGTATGCATGAAGTCGTCCCCACGAGCGGTCCCCCCCCCTCCGACCGTCTCGCTAAGCTTATCAGCGTTGCTTGCTTGCCTGATGGTATTTCAGAATTCCCGGTTTGGCCTTCTTTGCCTAAACAAATAAAGAAATAAATTTAAGCCCTTTGATAAATGAATTTATTGAATTATTCGCTCTGGAGGGCTGTTTAGGTACGACTGTCCTCAGCGGGTGACTCAAGTCAAATTGCCTGCGGAAAGCTCATCTTCTGTCACATTTGCTGTGTCAAATCAAGAAATATGGCGGTTACAATGAGGCTGCTGCACGCTAGGATGGTTGAACAGCCGGCTAATTGCATACGACATCAACTGTTGGAGTCCTCAGTCCGCCAATGCCAGACCCCTGCTCAGCCATACGGTCAACTGAGTGAATGCACCCGTCCTGGCAATTAAGAACCTGGGCAATTGGTGGCCTTTGCAGATTAAGGCGGGGATTTCCTTTTTCCCCCCTGCATGCTCTCCAGAACCCCTTGCTTCCCTTGCCCCAGAATAGCACCTGATGTCTGGGCATGAGCGCTTGTGTGACCACACGATTGCTTGCCTTTTCACTTGCATCACCACTTTTTGTCTAAAAATTTTATTTATTGAAATATTGCTGAAGAAAGTGATCAATGCTAATGTAAGAGCATGCAAGCACAAGCTGTTTGTGTGTTGTGGGGCCCTCAGGCCTTAAGCCGCATCCACAGGCCTGGAGCATCCACACACGAACAAGCAAAAGGCCTGGAGACAATGCTGCGGGTGAAGTAGGGAGGCAGCAAGGGGCGCATGCAAGCGCTCGCATGCATCCAAGTGAGGCCGCTCCAGCCATTCAGGGGCATCCCTTGGCTCCTGCAGCTTGGTATGGCACCATGGAGAGGTCACTAATGCTTGTGCCATGCATGGTGCAGCTGGGGGGGCAGTTGTTGGCAAGAATGGGGTGCACAGGCTACTTTTGGTGCAGGCTCCAAATCACCAGACCTAACTGTACACTATTTCACTATCTTGACAGTCCAAAAAATTGAGAATGAGAAAATTGCGTTAAAAGTCTGAAGACGGCACCGACCTGTTACATTCAAAAGAATACATAACAATTAAACATCGAATCGTCTACTGTTCTGGCACAAATATGTGGACAGATAAGGGAGGTGTTGCAAGCAACGCTAAAAAGTTGGCGAACCTGGACATCCGGACACCTGAGCCTGCTGCTATACTGCTGTACTGCTTACATTATTTGAAAAATGGACATTGCATTGCAACTTAAGTTATGGCGAACCGTCCACCCAGTCACCAGCTCGAACGGTCCTGCTGGTGCACTGCAAACTTGCTGCCCGGACCACCACCCTGCCCGCGTCCTCGAGAACTTCACACAGTGGGACATGCTGGGTGAGCCTGCACCATCAGAAGCAGTCAGGGGACCTGGGACGGCCTGGCTGGCAAAGTCAAAGCTCAAAGCTTGCTAAGTATTTGGCTTCTGATCGCATGCTGCACCTGCAGCCACCAAAACTCAGAATCCCCAGTCAAAACATTTGCCAATACCACATGCTGAGTTTTAGGCCAGGTTGTGGGCTGGCTGTTCTTGGCCAAAAAATGCCCGCCCACGTTCCCAAACACACTGAGCAAGGTTTTTGCTGCGCCACCACGCCCCCCTGAAACTGCAAGCCTTCCTGACAAGTATTTAATGAGGTTGACTAAATTTTAGGGCAGGGGATGGCCTGGGTGGGCATGGGCGGGCCAATGTGAATTTTGCTGGAAACATGCCAGAACCTAGGGGCTATGCTCCATGACTGGGGCTTTGCCAAAAAAAATTGCTTACCAAGTGAGACAACTTGGTTTGACAAGGGGTGGGCCGTAAGTGGGAACGACCATGAAGCTTTGCTGCGTCACTAGGACACCAGATTTTTACTAGGGTCTCCTTGCTTGCTAGGTCCTGCTCCCGTTCTGCTTATGAACTGTTGTGCTTGCCATATTATTGTTTTCTCTGTGCAATGGTCGCAGGCTGTGCTAGAGGAGCAAGAGATGCCCCCAGAGAAGCGAGTGGTGGCAAATGTGGGAAAGATGGACGCGAAAAAGCACCTGGCGGCAAATGTGTCAAACCTCATGTCATCCAACATCACTCAGGCAATGGGCACAATGCTGGACACTGTTGTGTTTTAGAGTTGCAAGTACCATGCGGCATTTATGCTCTTTCTAAGCTTTTAGAGTAATTTGATCTATGTGACTATGCCCTGCGAAAGTCCGCTCAGATACCCCATGCTCATGCCTTCCAGTAGCACAAGTTACAAGTTACAATTTAGGGTTAACTGCCAGCCTGGTCGTTAGGGTGAGGGTGAGGGTGAGGTTTCAAGGCTGTATCCGCCTGGTCGTTAGGCTGATTGGTTTGTTGCTAGCCTTCGCCAGCCAAAAATAGTCCAGAACGTCCGAGATGAAATGGCTGAGTCTGTTGTGCCATTGAGAAAGGAAACCAAAGACAGTCTAACTAGGCGAAGCATGCAAAATATAAGGGGCATCTACAGAAAAGGACTGGCAGGAAGGGAAGAAAAGGAGTGAGTACTTCTTTCTGAGAAGTTAAGGGGTTAACCGCCAGCCAGGTCGTTAGGCTGATTGGTTTGTTGCTGGTCTTCGCCAGCCAAAAAATAGTTCATAATGTCCGAAATGAAATGGCAGAGTCTATTGTGCCGTTGAGAAAGAAAATTAAAGACAGTCTGACTAGACAAGGCATGTGGAAGTTTCTGAGAAAGCACACAAACAAGTCTTGACATTGAAAACTATTCATTGTTCTTGAAGAACATGCTCCTCATTTTGAACGACAGCACAGGAGCACTTGTCACAGTGGCCATTTCAAATGGAAGTTCTGCAGCGCCAGATGGAGGATCCCACCGCGAGAGTATGTGCTCGCAAGCGAAACACGTTCACATCCCGCACTACATGCTTAGGGAGGTCAAGTTACAATTCAAGGGTCAACCGCCAGCCTAGTCGTTAGGCTGATTGGTTTGTTGCTGGTCTATGCCAGCTGTAACGGTACACAGGGTTGCACGCTACGGCTACGCTATGGTCTTCCAAACAGTAGGCGTTGGCAGGTCACCGTCTCTGCTCAATAACTTTTCTATAGGCACCTCGTGCAAGATGCAAGCACAAGGCCTTTTATTACATGGAAAAAACTGAATGCATTATAGAGAGAAGCCCTACAAAGCCTAATACAGCCAAGAACGCACGTGCACACATGTTAGGATTCAAATTAGTCTTCATACATTTATGATGAAAACTCTGCTATTATTTATGATGAGAACTCTGCTGGCAAGCAGTCTTAAAAATGAATTTTGATGTCTGTGTTGTACCTTTCTTTAGGTAGGTTCAGGCTGCGGGCGTGTTAGGCTTCAACTAAGCTCCTCTGGCAGGTTTAGATTTGTAACCCTTACCTTCCCTTATCTTCCAGTGCAGTTTGCTCTCCTTACTATTATATGTTGTTGATTTACGAAGCCAAAACACTGACATAGCTATGTCCGATGTCCAAACATGAAGATGAAAAAGTCACGAGTGCCCACCGCCCATAGGAGATTGCATACACAAGGTGCTTCCTACATTGGAGCTACCAAAGAAAGATTAAAGTGTGCCACAGAAGAACAAGTGTGGCAAAAAAAACGGTTGTCACCATGTGTGTCAGAGAGCAAATGCAAGTAGGACCCCAACAATCGTTCACAACTTGATTCAGCATCATTGAAGACCTGCCCAATATCAACTGTAAATAAATAGCTTTCATAAACCAGAGAAACACAAATCAATAGTAGTCCTCAGGCTCCTCTTCCTATTTTTGCTTACGCGATTTTCTCCTCAGGCAGGGCTGCCTAGAGCGCGTCAAAGCAAAAGCTGCTCCATTTCCCTTTCTGCTGCTCTGCCCTCTGGCTCACTCCTTGCACCCTCATCTCCGCTGTCTTCCATGTCTTCATAATCATTAGTGAGCAGCTGACTTCTCTCCCCGAGGGCATCCCCCTGCCCGTCCCCCTCCTCCTCATCACTCCCTAACTGCTCCTCCTCCTGAATTCCTAGCTCCTCCTCTGTAATTCCTTCACCTGAGGGATCTAGCTTATAATCGCTCTCTTCCTGCCCAGCCTGCTCCTCACCACCCGCTCCATACTTCCAACCTGCCACTGCCTCCTTGTATGCACCAGATACCAGATCTGGAAGCTGTGAGCAGCCGCAGCTTGCTTCAGTAGTACACCAGCTTACCTGCCTAACTGTGGCACAGCCCGTTGCGGGCCTCGCTTTGGAAGGAGGTAGGTGCTCCCTGGGCGGCTGTGCCTGCACATCATCTTGCTGCTCACCCTGTTGCACATTGTGCTCCCAGCCTGGTCCTACTTGTGATGAAGTCTTGTTACCAAGGAGGGGTCAACTTGAGCCTCAAGGTGCTTTCTTTTTTGAGCACTGCTCCTCTGCACAAGCTGCTCCTCCATGGAGCTGGCCAGCTCCCTCATTGGCTCTTAGTCCTCCTCTGATTAGTGCTTGATGCATGGCTTGATGTCCCTATTCTTGATGCAGAGGATATGTGCTCGTAGCTTGCTCAAAGCACAC
>LFCJ01000451.1_pt1 | contig 25328 bp, 25 predicted proteins | sample 643141 | NCBI WGS metagenome assembly LFCJ01 (sample SAMN03766243, study PRJNA286221) | soda lake metagenome | biome: soda lake; feature: Kulunda steppe; material: water; isolation source: sample B1-Br-g2 brine of Lake Bitter-1 | place: Russia: Kulunda steppe | collected 2010-07
CGGGCCCGAGCGAAGTGGTCGTCGTCGCCGACGAGACGGCCGATCCTGGCCTTGTGGCGAGTGAACTGGTCGCCCAGGCCGAACACGACCCGAACGCGTCGGTGGTAGCGGTAACCGACGACGAACCGACCGCCGAAGCCATCGGAGCGGCCGTCGACGAACAGGCGGGCGCACGCGAGCGCGAAGACGTAATCCGCCAGGCGCTGGCCAACGAGGCGAGCGGCGTCCTCTACGGTCGGTCGATGAGCGAAGCGATCCTCTTCACCGAGGCGTACGCGCCGGAACACCTCGCGATCGTCGCCGACGACGACGAGGCGATCCTCGAGCGCATCGACAGTGCAGGGAGCGTCTTTCTGGGGCCGGACACCCCGGTCGCTGCGGGGGACTACGCGAGCGGGACGAATCACGTCCTGCCGACCAACGGCGGCGCGCGCGTGACCGGCGGCCTCTCGGTCGAGACGTTTCTGCGGTCGACGACGGTCCAGCGGCTCTCGTCGGCCGGTCTCGCGGAGATCGGTGACGCGGTCACCACGCTGGCCGAGGCGGAAGGACTCGAGGCCCACGCCGAGAGCGTCAGGCGACGCCTCGAGCGAAGCGAACCGGACGACGCGTAACCGACCACGCAGACCCCCATCCGAATTAAGAAACCTAATTCGGCTAGCATTGTCTCGAGTGGCGTCACAGTTAACATCGTTGCGCCGGAAAGGAGTGGTATGAGTACGGACAGCGTGGACGGCGGAAGCGCGGAAACGCGCCCGACGATCGAAGTGACGGAAACTGCGGCCGAGCAGGCGCTCGCGTTGCTCGAGAGCGAAGGACTCGACCCGTCCGAGGCGGGCCTTCGCCTGTTCGTTCAGCAGGGTGGCTGTGCCGGCCTCTCGTACGGTATGCGCTTCGACGATGCACCGGACGACGACGACACGATCTACGTACACCACGATCTGCGGGTGTTCGTCGATCCGGCGAGTCTGAAGTACATCGAGGGGAGCGTGCTGGACTTCGAACAGGGGCTCCAGTCACAGGGGTTCCACGTCGAGAACCCGAACGTCGTCAGCGAGTGTGGGTGTGGCGAATCGTTCCGGACGTAACGACCGTCGTCACCGGCGTCCACGCCCGTTTTCGCTCGAGACACGTGACTCCGAGCGGCGAGGCTAGACGCGGTCGTCAGTCCTCGAGTTCGAATGCGACGGTGACCTCCGCCTGGTACTCCCGGTTTTCGGCGCTCGCGATTTCGACGCCGAGTTCGTCGACTTCGATCCAGTAGACGTTCTGCAGCGTGTCCTCGGCACGGTCGATGGCGTCGTCCGCGGCGTCGTCGAAACTCTCCGTGCTGGTACCGATCAGTGTGATCTTCTTGAAGACCATTGCCTGGGGGCATACAACACGACAGGGCATCAATGTATGCCTATAGTAGCCACTGCACGTCAGTGCACACCTGATCGCCAGACGTATCGGCGATCAGTGTGTGAATCGTTGCAGTTGTTACTATAATGACCGCAAACGTCCCGGTCGGTGACCGGCCGTCCATCGGGCGTGACCGGTCACCAGGAACGAGGGGCCGATGAGGTCGGCTCGCGTGCGATCGAACGAATATCCGATGCGAGAACGTTTTTGGGGTGTCGATACGACGTATCGCGCATGGCAGGTACTGACGACTCGATCGACGTGTCCGAGATCGGTGAACTAACGCCACCGGAACGAACGCTGATGGGACCAGGGCCGAGCGAGGTGAACCCGCGGGTCCTGCGTGCGATGAGTACGCCGCTCGTCGGCCACCTCGATCCGTCGTTCGTCGAGATCATGAACGAGGTCCAGGAACTGTTACGCTACACTTTCCGGACGGACAACCAGTGGACGATTCCGGTGTCCGGAACCGGCTCGGCCGCCATGGAGGCGGCGATCGGGAACGTCGTCGAGCCCGGCGATACGATGCTCGTTCCCACGAACGGCTACTTCGGCGGTCGGATGGCCTCGATGGCCCGCCGCGCCGGCGGCGAGGTCGTCGAGGTCGACGCGCCGTGGGGCGAACCGCTCGATCCCGACGATGTCGCCGACGCACTTGCCGAGTACGATCCCGACGTCTTCGGCTTCGTCCACGCCGAGACGAGTACGGGCGTCCTCCAGCCGGACGTTCCCGAACTCACCGCGGCGGCCCACGACCACGACGCCCTCGTGATCGCCGACTCCGTCACCTCGCTGGGCGGCGTCGAGTTGCGCGTCGACGAGTGGGGCATCGACGTCGCCTACTCCGGCCCGCAGAAGTGTCTCTCCTGTCCGCCGGGAGCGAGCCCGCTGACGCTCTCCGACGACGCCATGGAGAAAGTCCTCTCCCGGGAGGAGGAGCCACGCTCGTGGTACCTCGACCTCTCGTTGCTCGAGGGCTACTGGGGCGACGAACGCGCCTACCACCACACCGCGCCGATCACGAACGTCTACGCGATCCGCGAGGCCCTGCGGCTGGTCGCCGAGGAGGGCATCGAGGAGCGCTGGGCCCGCCACGAACGGGTCGCCGGCGCGTTGAAAGCCGGCGTCGAGGCGATGGGCCTCGAGATGAACGCCCCCGAGGAGTACTGGCTGCCGAGTCTGAACGCCGTCCGCGTTCCCGAGGGGATCGACGACGGCGAGGTCTGTTCGGCGCTGCTCGAGCGCTACGATCTCGAGATCGCGAGCGGACTGGGCGATCTCGACGGCGAGATCTTCCGAATCGGCTGTATGGGCCACTCGGCGAAGCCGGGGAACGTGATCTTCGTCGTGACGGCACTCGGGGACGTACTCGAATCGATGGGCGCCGACGTCGATCCGGGCGCTGGCGTAACGGCGACGCGACGCGCGCTGCGAAAATAAGCTGGGCGGCGATTACGCCGAGACGCGCGGTCCCGGCGGGGCCCGTTCGACCTGATACTCCTCCCCGTCGACCACGATGATCGCCCACTCGTAGCTCGGATTAGTCCGCTCGAGTGTGGCTTCGAGTTCGTCCGCGTCCTCCGGCTGGACGACGAAACAGTGGAACTCCCCGAGCGACGACGTCGGGAGCGAATAGTTCTCGAGAACCGGATTTACGTGGACGACTTTCCACGCTCGTTCGGCGCGGAGTTCCGGGCCGGTTCCTTCGACGGTGTAGCCGAGCTCTGCGAAGATCGACCTGGCCTGCTCGACGAGTCGCATGTTAACAGGACCCATTCAGTAGTAGGGTACGGAGGCAACCATCATAAACGTTGGCACTCGACAAACGATTGCCGCCAGAAAGTGAACGAGTTACCGGATCACGGACGGGTAGTAAACGAACAGACGGCTACGGTGCCGACGGCTGGACGGTAATAACACGTTGGACCGAACCCAGTGGTGCGTGGCCACGTGGGTCAGCAGCCGACGGGGGTGGCCCAACCCGACTGTCACTCGTGAGCGGCGTCCCACTCGGTGGGCTTGCGGAAGTTCCCACAGACGTTGCACTTGATCCGGCCCATCGAGTCCATCGCGTTGTCGATCCGTTCGCAGTTCGTACAGAACCAGCCGTACCGACGGTCGCCGTCGCGGGTTTCGTACGCGACGAGGAAGGGACCCTTCGATCCCCGGTCGCCGTCGCTCGAGGAGACGTAGACCGTTTTCCCGTCCTCGGTCGAAGTCGGACGCATAGCCGGAGATTACGCCGCGTAGGGTAAATGGTTGTCTGTCCGGTACGACTGCGGCGTACGATGGTCCGGGCGGGCACAGCGCGTGAGTATGGGACGCTTACCCACCCAGAGCGGGCCCGACTGAAACCTTTACCCGGTCGCGTATCGTTCGGGAAGATAATGGCGCTGGTCGTGGTTCCCGTTCGGTACCCCCTGTCGAAGCACTCGAGGCGAACGCTCGAGCGAGCGATTCAGATCGCTCGCGAGCGCGACGCCACGTTGACGATCCTCCACGTCAATCTCTATCAGAGCGGGAAAAAAGTGACGCGGATCGACCTGAAAGAGGCCGTCGAACGGTCGTTCGGCTCGCTCGAGAACGTCCGATACGTCGTTCGAACGGGGTTTCTGGTCGAAGAGAGTATTCTCGACGAGGTGGCAGCCGAGGAGGCAGACGCGGTCGTCATCGGGAACAAACAGGCCAGCAAACTCCGTCGGCTCTTCCGGCGGTTCACCGACAACCCCGACATCGATCGCTACCTGCGAAACCACCTCGAGTGTGAGGTCATTACGGTAGAGAGCGCACGCGCCTGAAAAGAGGGTGGCGTTAGACGTCGCGGGAGATCAGGTCCCGGCGTCGCGAACCACGAACACCGGCACCGACGCGTTGTCGACGACGCGTTCGGAAACGCTCCCGAGCGATGTCACTTTCTCCCGTGGGCTTTTCCCGCGCGTGCCGATGACGATGAGGTCGATGTCGTGCTCGTCGGCGTATTCGAGGATCGTCTTCGCGGGCGTCCCGGTGCGAATCTCACCCGCGCTGTCGAGATCGGCTGATTCGGCGCGTGCTTCGATGGCTGCGACGGCGTCGTTGCCTTCGGCTTCGAGGGACGCTTCTAACTCCGTCGCGTCGGCGTTGGACGCTGCCGCGGTGATCCGGCTGTCGACCACGTACAGTGCGTGGACCGTCGCGTCGTTGTCCGATGCGATTGGAAGTGCGTGATCGAGCGTTTCGGAAACGGTGTCGCTGCCGTCCGTCGGAACGAGTACGTCGTCGTACATCTCGTAATCGTCTCGAGTTCGGTCGGAAACGGTATAAAATACCACGGCCGAAACCAGCTGTCTGGAGTCGTCGCTACTGCTCACCAGCATCCTGCACGTCGTCACCGGGGTCGACCGCAGGGCCGGCGGACGGCCGGTCGCGCTCCAGATCGCCGACGGCCATGCGCGCGACGCCGCTGTTCCCGTCGAAGACGTGGTGGCGGTGTGGGTAAGCGAACTCCACGTCCAGATCGGCGAACCGATCCCGGACCGCCCGCTGGACGGCCGACTTATCGGCCAGCTGCCTGTAGGGGTGTGTGACCCAGAAGAACAGCTCCAGGATGATCCCGTCGTCTGCGTGCTCGCGGATGACACACCGCGGCGCTGCGGGGTAACGCGCGCTGCCGATCCGGATGTCGGGTCCGCCGGAGATGACGTTGTCGACGCCACGGGCGGCTCGTTCGGCGGCCTGGCGTGCCGCCTCGAGGTCGCTCTCGTAGGTGACCTCGAACTCGACGGAGAGGCGGGTGCGTTCGTCCTCGGCGGAGTAGTTGATCACGTCGCGCTGTTGAATCTCGGAGTTTGGGATGACGATGAACGTGTTCTGGAGGGTGAAGATCTTGGTGTACCGGATCGTGATGTCTTCGACGAATCCCCGGTGGCCCTCGTCGGTCACTTCGATCATGTCGCCGATCTCGTACGGACGGTCGGCGAGGACGAAGACCCCGTTGATGAGGCTGCCGACCAGCGGTGCGAGCACGACGGCGATCACCGCGGAGATGACGGTCACCGACAGGAGGATTTCGGTGTCACCGACGCCGAGAATGCTGGCGACGACGATGACCGTAAAAAGGAGGACCGAGAGTCTGACCCCACGCAGGACGGTCCGCGTGACGCTCGGGCGATCGATCCGTCGAGCGACCGTCCGGCCCGTGAGCCGAACGGCGAGTTTCGAGAGGTACCAGCCCGCGAGGAGGACGAGGAGGGCGAGTCCGAGCTCGAGCGCGAAGGGCGGAACGGAACCGGGAAGCACACCACCGACTTCGTCGACCGCGTCGGTTCCGTTCACCAGGATGAACCCGCACATGGGAACACACTCTTGCCCATGGTGGTTAAGGGTTCTGACGGGTACGTGTCGTCGAACCGAGGCCGGTCTCTGCTCTCGAGCGGCCGAGCCGACCGTCGAACGTAAACAACCTAATTTCGAAAACGCGTGCTACTCGATGCATAATAAATCATTTATCCATCGAGAGCGAAGGGCCGGTATGGCACCAGACGAACTGCGCTCGACCGTCGAGCGTGTCGGGGACCGGTTCAACCTCGGCGAGTACGAGATCGACGCCTACCTGACCGTTCTCGAGCAGGGCCAGCTCACGGCGAGCGAGATCGCCGACCGGACGGACATCCCCCAGCCCCGGGTGTACGACACCGTCCGGAGCTTGAGCGACCGTGGCCTGGTCGAACTGCGCGAGTCCCGCCCGATGAAAGTCGTCGCGATCGATCCCGGGGAGGCGTTCGACAACGTCCAGAGCTCACTCGAGCGGATGATCGACGAACTCGAGGCCCGCTACACCGCTCCCGCCCGGGAGACCGAGGCCGTCTCGCTCGTCAAGTCGCGATCGACGATCCTCCGGTATCTAGAGGAGGTCATCGACGCCGCCGAGTACGAACTCTCGCTGTCGTTGACGCCGGATCTGCTGGTGCGCTACGAGGCGGAACTCGCCGAAACCGTCGACGATGGGGTCAGCGTCGACCTGATCGTGACGCCGGCCTCCGAGGCCCCCGATCCCGAGGAGTTCGACTACCTCGAGGTCGCGACGTCGGCCCGGTCCCGACGCGGGATCACGACGCCGGTCGTCGCCGTCGCGGACGGCAACTACTCGATCTACGCGACCCAGGACGCCCTCCGCGACGACCAGGACCGGTACGGCGTCATCTTCAACCGCTCGGCGCTCGGGTTTCTGGTTTCGGCCTTCTTCGGAACGGTCCTCTGGACGACGGCCGAACGGACGCTCGGCGAGGACGGGGCGAACCGTCCGTACCCTCGTCGGTACGCCTCGATCCGCCGCTGTGTGAAAGACCTCATCGACGAAGGTGGAGAGTTCTACGCGACGATCGAGGGTCGGGACGTCGAGGTTGGCGGAACGCGCGTCGTCCGCGGCCGCGTGCTCGACGTCTCCTTCGAGGTGAGCGAGGAGGTCGCCGGCCTGACACTCGAGACCGAGGACGGCACGAACGTGTCCATCGGCGGCCGCGTCGCCGCCCTGGAGGACGTCGAGGCCCACGAGATCCACATCGGGAGACACGAACCGCCGGAGATCGAAGACTGAGCGTCGAGGGAGTACTCGAGCGGTGGCCGACCGTGACAATCCCGTATTTCTTCCCGGAACCACCGTCCAGCCGGTGTGTCGCCGTCGGGTCTCGGTTCTGGAGAGCGATCGTCGGAGGATACTCGACTACAACAAGCCTCCTGAGAGCCCCTGCTCACTGTTCCTGGGGTGAGACCGTGACCCGATACTCTGGTAGACGTGAAAGATAGCGGCAGCGGTATTTCGCCAGCGCGTCGAACCCGACCGGACGAGTGCGCCGTCGGCTGTGACCCGTAATAGTCGATTAGACGGCCACGAATTCGGGAGTGTCACGTTATTTTACACCAGTCCTGCCGAACAATTATGTCAGAGAGCGTGCTGTGATGGAAGGATGGGTCACTATAGCACCGGTCGGCCATCAGGCGAGGGCCGAACGCGACGGTCGGTCCTGAAAGCGACGGCCGGATCGACGGCGATCGGCGGGGCCGCCATCGCTGGCTGTCTCGGTCGCGCGGCCCGTGAGGGAACGGTCGTGATGACCGCCGCGACGGACGTCGAGGGGATCATGTATCCCGACGAAGACGGCGACTCGATCCAGGAGGCGCTCTGGGAGGCCGGACTCGACGAGGACATCGAGATCGAGATCCAGACGGTCGTCAGCGATTCCGACACGCGGATGGAAGAGGCCCAGTCGGCACTGCAGGCCGGTCGAGCACCGCCCGACATACACATGATGGACAGCGGCTGGACGATTCCGTTCATCCTTCGCGAGCAGACGACCAACCTGAGCGAGGAACTCCCGGCCGACGTTCTCGAGCGCGTCGAAGGCGAGTACCTCGAGGCGGCGCTCGAGACGGCGCGCGATCCGGAGACGGGGGACCTCCACGGACTCCCGATGTTTCCCGACCTCGGGTTCATGCTGTACCGTGAGGACCTGATCGAGGACGCAGGCCACGACACGAGCGGCTGGGCCGACGAGGCACCGTCGTGGGAGACGTTCTCCGGGGCCGTACGCGACGCCGTCGAGGAAAGCGGCGTCGACCACGGCTGGACGACCCAGGCTGACGCGTACGAAGGACTCTCGTGTTGTTCGTTCAACGAGGTGATGACCACCTGGGGCGGGGCGTACTTCGGCGGGGCGGACAACCTGTTCACCGCCGGCGAGCGGCCCATTACGGTCGACGAGGAGAACGTGATCGACGCGATCAGGATGATGCGGACGTTCATCGACGAGAACGATCCGAACGCCCTCGAGGGGTACGACGAGATCTGTCAGACCGCGATCGTCCAGTGGACCGAAGAGGAGTCACTCGGCCCGTTCGCCGGCGGGAACGCGGTCGCCCACCGCAACTGGACGTTCTCGATCGCAGAAACCGGCGGCGAGGAGGGTTTCGGCGACGACCTCGGCGTCACGACGATGCCGTATGCGGTCTCGGAAGCCGACGCCGAGTACGACGGCGTCGGCGGCACGACCTCGGCGCTCGGTGGCTGGCACCTCGTGATCAGCCCGTACACGGACCGCCGGGAGCAGTGTCTCGATGTCCTCGAGGCGTTCACCCAGGACGAGGTCATGCTCACGATTCTCGAACTGGCCGGCTTCCTCCCGCCGATCATCGAACTGGTGACCGAGGCCGACGAGGACGAGGTCGGGCCGATGGCCCGGTACACGGACCAGATCGAACGCGCCAGCGAAACGGCGATTCCCCGGCCCGTCACCGACGTCTGGCCCGAACAGTCCGCGCTGATCTACCAGGAGGTGAACGCGGCCTACCGCGGCGTCAAGTCGCCCCAAGAGGCGATGGACGACCTCGCTGGACAGCTCGAGGGGAGCGAAGTGGAGGTGGCAGCACAAAATGGCGACTGATACCGACACCGACCTCCTCGTCGGCGGCGAGCCCGAGACGGACCGGGACCGGACCGGGAACGCGGTCGTCAACTGGATGGAGAACTTGAGCGAGGCGGCCTACGCCTACCTGCTCCTGTTGCCCGCGTTCGCGCTGTTGGCGCTGATCGCGTTCTACCCGCTGATCGCGACGTTCGTGACGTCGCTCCGCGAGGATCAGACCCGCGGTGGGGAGCCCCTCGGCGGGTTCGTCGGTCTCGACAACTACGTGGACATCCTCACCGGGAACGCCCGCCTCGCGAGACAGTTCATCGACGTCGGCCTCACCGGCTCGTTTCCGTTCTTCGAGTTCGGGACGCCGTTCTTACAGCAGGCGCTGTTCGTCACGATCGGGTTCGCGATCATCAGCGTCTTCTTCGAGACGGTGATCGGCTTCGGGCAGGCGTACGTCTTGGACCAGGAGTTCCGCGGCCGACGCTGGGTGCGCGTCGCGATCATCCTACCGTGGGCCGTCCCCATCGTCATCCAGGGGATGATCTTCTTCCTGCTGTTCCAGCCCGAAGTCGGCTTCGGGACCGAACTGGGCCAGTGGCTCGGCATCTTCGGCCCGAACCCACTGGCCGACAGCCAGGACGCGTTCATCATCATCCTCGTCGCCGACATCTGGAAGTCCTCGGCGTTCATGGCCCTGCTCATCCTGGCCGGCCTCCAGAGCGTCGACCGGAGCCTCTACGACGTGGCCCGCGTCGCCGGCGCCTCTCCCTGGCAGCGGTTCAAGCGGATCACGCTGCCGCTCGTGTTGCCGGCACTGCTGGTCGCGATGTTGTTCCGGACGATGGACGCGATGCGCGTCTACGGCCTGATCGAATCGAGCGTCGGCTGTACGACCGTGCCGTCGCTAACGTGTCTCGTCGTCGAGGCGATGTTCGGCGGGACCCGTATCTACGCGACGGCCGCGGCGGTCGCGTTCGCGACCGCGGTGGTGATCGGACTGATCATCTCGGTGTACGTGGTGTTCTTCCGCGACGCCGAGGGAGGGCTGTACTGATGAGCGACCGCCACCGAACCGACGGCGGCGAGACGAGAACGGACGTCCTCACCGAGAGCCACGAGGCGGAACTCGACCGCGGCCCGTTCCAGCGGTGGGTCGACGACTCGATCAAGAACCCACAGAAGGTCTACCGGGCGATGTTCTACGTCGCGGCGATCTTTTTCCTCGTGACGACCCTGTTCCCGTTCTACTGGTTGCTCATGGTCGCGCTGACGCCCGAAGGGCAGCTCCAGGACATCATCTTCACGCCGAACGGCTTCAATCCGGGAGCGTTCGTCGAGGTCTTCCAGACCATCCCCTTCCACTGGTACGTCTTCAATAGCTTCGTCATCGCGACGGCGTCGACGATCGTCGTCCTGATCATCGGGAGCCTCGCCGGCTACGCCTTCGGCCGCCTCGAGTTCCCCGGGAAAGTCCCCCTGTTGTTGCTCGTGTTAGTCATCTCGTTTTTCCCACCGGCGGCCTTCTTCATCCCGCTGAACGACCTGTTCAACACCTCGTTTTTCTTCCTCGAGCCGATCACCGGTGACGGGACGCTGTACAATACGCCAGGTGCGATGGTGTTGCCGCTGTCGGCGATCTTCATGCCGCTTGCCATCTTCATCCTGACGACGTTCTACAGCCAGATCCCCGAGGGACTCGAGGACGCCGCCCGCGTCGAGGGGACGACGCGATTGGGCGCGCTGTTCCGGGTCATCATCCCGCTGTCGGCCCCCGGCGTCGCGACCGCGGGCGTGTTGACGTTCATCGCCGTCTACAACGAGTTCTTCTTCTCGTTTCTGATGACCGACGGCCAGCCCGAAAGCTGGGCGCCGCTGCTCGAGGGCATCATCGCCTACCAGGGCCAGTACGAGGTGCTGTACCACCTGATGGCTGCTGCGAGCATCATCGGCGTCATTCCGGTGGCGATCCTCGTGATCGTCGCCCAGGAGAAGATCGTGAGCGGACTGACTGCAGGCGCACTCAAGGAGTGATCAATCATGGCACGAGTCCAACTCGAGAACGTAACGAAACGCTACGACGACGTCACGGCGGTCGAGGACGTGAGTATGGAGATCGAAGACGGCGAGTTCGTCACCTTCGTCGGCCCCTCCGGCTGTGGGAAGTCGACCACGATGGAGACCGTCGCGGGGTTGACCAAGCCGACCGAAGGCCGGGTGTACATCGGCGACGACGACGTCACCACCCTCGCCCCGAAAGACCGCGGGGTCGCGATGGTCTTCCAGAACATCGCGCTGTTTCCCCACATGGACGTCTACGACAACATCTCGTTCGGCCTCCGGCTACGGACCTTCAGCGACGACGAGATCCGAAAGCGGGTCGAACAGGCCGCCGAGATCGTCCAGCTCGAGGGAATGCTCGATCGCATGCCGGACGAGATGTCCGGCGGACAGCGCCAGCGCGTCGCCATCGCCCGCGCGATCGTCCGCAATCCCGACGTCTTCCTGATGGACGAACCGCTGGCCAACCTGGACGCGAAGCTCCGCGTCCACATGCGAACCGAACTCCAGCGACTCCACCGTGAACTCGAGACGACGATCATCTACGTGACCCACGATCAGGCCGAGGCGATGACGATGTCCGATCGGATCGCCATCCTCGACGGCGGGGAACTCCAGCAGATCGCTCCACCGCTTACGTGTTACAACGAGCCGACGAATCGCTTCGTCGCGGGCTTCATCGGGTCGCCGTCGATGAACTTCCTCGAGGGTGAGCTGATCGAAGGCGGGTTGCGAACCGAGAACTTCGACGTCGAACTCGATCCCGGAGCCGTTCCGGGCGTCGGGGTCGGCGACGACGTCACGCTCGGCGTTCGCCCGGAGGACGTCCACCTCGCCGAGCACGCCGACTCGCTGGCCGATCACACGGCTCACATCGAAGCACGGACGGACGTCCTCGAGCCGATGGGCGACGAGGTCTTCGTCTACCTCCTGCTCGCAGAAGAGGTCCAGGGATCGATGGAAGAAGACCCGGCCTCGTCGCCGAACCAGTTGCTCATGAGCGTGACGCCGGACACCGAGATCCACGAGGACCAGGCCGTCGACGTCGTGCTGGATCGATCGAAGGTCCACCTCTTCGAAACCGCCACCGGTGACGCGCTGGTCCACGGCCTCACGGACCGATCCGATCAGGAGTCGGGGCCGACGGCGACCGAGGCCGAGTGAGCGGCCGCTCGTTTCTTCTGGCTGGGCCGACCCGGGCGACGGACAGAAGGTGGCGGGTAACGAAGATTCGATATAGCGAATAGCAGTGTATCGGTTGGGACACAGTCAGTCACGACACAACAGATGACAACGAATCGACGCGACATCAGGACCGGCATCGTCGGCCTCGGGAACATCGGCCAGTATCACGCAGAGCGACTCCTCGACCGCGAGGTCAGGCTCGTCGGTGGGATGGACGTCGTCGGCGAGGCGAGACGACGGTTCGCCAGACGGTACGACGTCGACGTCTTCGAGGACCATCAGCGACTGTACGACACCGTCGACGCCGTGATCATCACGACGCCCAACAAGTATCACGAGCAGTACGCGGTCGACGCCTTCGAACGCGACCTCCACGTCCTCCTCGAGAAACCGCTGGCCCACTCACTCGAGAGCGCGACACGGATTGCCGATGCAGCAGCCGTCGCCGAGAGCCACGGGATGGTGGGGTTCAACAACCGGTTTTCGAACGCGGTCCGGATCGTCAAGAAGCGACTGGAACGCGCGGATCTGGGCGAGGTCTCACACGTCGAGGCGAACTACGTCCGGAGGCGGGGCATTCCCGGTCGTGGCTCGTGGTTCACCCGACGTCAGATCGCCGGCGGCGGCGCACTCATCGACCTCGGCGTCCACGCCATCGATCTCGCACTTTACCTCCTCGAGTATCCGCCGGTCACGGAGGTCAGCGGCGCCACTCGCGGGACGTTCGGCTCGCGAGAGGAGTACGCCTATCTGGAGATGTGGGCCGAGGACGTCGGCCCGTCGGGGTTCGACGTCGACGACTCCGCGAGTGCGTTCATCCGGTGTGCCGACGGCCGCACGATCAGCCTCGAGGTGGCCTGGGCGACGAACCGACCGGCAAACCACGAGTTCGTCGTTCGCGGAACCGAGTCGGCGGCCCGCTTCGACTTCCTCGAGGGCGACCTCAGTTTCCACTCGGCGAGCACCGTCGGTGCCGACCACCTCGAGGACGCGGCGATCGAAACGACCCAGAACGACACCCACGCCGACGAACAGCGGGCGTTCTTCGACCGTATCCTCGCCGAAGATTCCGACGACGACAGCGTTTCGGAAGCGCTGACCGTCCAGCGAGTCGTCGACGCCATCTACCGCTCGAGCGACGAGGGCCGGTCGATCGTCGTCGACGAGTAACTGCAGGCCGTGGGTTTACGGCCGTCGTGTGGTAGACGGAGCCATGAGAGTCACTCGACAGCTCGTCCTCGAGGTCGACCGGCGGGAGGTTCCAGTCGGAGAGTCGATGACCGTCCGCGTGCGTGACGAAACGAACCGGCCGATCGAGGACGCGACGGTCGAGGTCGGGTCACAACGACACCGAACCGACCCCCAGGGGACGTGCAGCATCACGCTCCAGTCACCCGGCTTCTGGCGGCTCACCGCACGGAGACCGCCGACTCATCGCACTGCCTATCAAACGGCGACCGGACTCGTGCGGGCAGTTCCCGGGTCGACGATCGCCTCGTCGCGCCTTCGGTCCGGCCCGACGTGAGCGGCTACAGCGCCTGAACGGCTCTCTCATCCTTCAATCGGTCTCACAGAATCGTCGGTACCAGCCGCGTCGTCGATGCTCACACGGCCGTCACCGAAGACTTTGACGTCGTATCCCTCGTACTCGAAGGAAACGAACGCGTCCGCCAGCGAGGTGCCGGCCGTCTCGAAGAGTCGGTCGAGCGCCTCGGGATCAACGGCTGCGTAGAGCGGATCGTACACCGGAGGTTCGATCTCGGTCGGGTCGACCCCTTCACGGTCGGCGACCGCTTCCACGACGGCCTGGGAGAGCGGGACGGCGGTCCCGGCCGACGGTGCGTCGTCCGGAGGGCACATACTGTCCGCTAGTCCGTTCTCGAGAATAAGCCTGCTGGAAGTTACACTCAGTGAGAGAGTGGCCTCTCGGGTCGTTCACCCGTCGCCGCGGGCCCGTTCGAACGTCTCGATCGCCTGCGTCCTCCGCTCGGCGTGATCGACGATCGGAGCCGGATAGTCGGGCGCGACCGCCTCTCGTTCGGCCGGCTCGAGTTCGTGCCAGCCGTGGATCTCGTCCGGGTTCGCGTCCGCGAGTTCAGGGACGTACCGACGGATGTACTCGGCGTCGGGGTCGTACTCCCGACCCTGTTTCATCGGGTTGAACACCCGAAAGTACGGCTGGGCGTCGGTCCCGGTCGAGGCCGCCCACTGCCACCCGCCGACGTCGTTCGCCGTGTCGTGGTCCGCGAGCCGTCGCCGGAACCAGTCGTACCCCTCACGCCAGTCGATCAGGAGGTCTTTCGTCAGAAACGACGCGACGAGCATCCGAACCCGGTTGTGCATCCACGCCTCCTCGCGAAGCTGTCGCATTCCGGCGTCGACGATCGGATACCCGGTCAGGCCCGCCTTCCAGGCCTCGAGTTCGTCCGGGTCGTTTTGCCACTCGAGTTCGTTTTGATAGCCGGAGAAGTTTTCCGAGACCGTCTCCGGGTTGAACGCCAGGACGTGGGCGTAGAACTCCCGCCAGGCGAGCTGGCGCTGGAACTCACGGACGCTCGCTCGAGCGTCGCCGTCGGCCGCGCGGTCGGCCGCGCGTTCGGTCGCCGCGTACAGCTCCCGGATGCCGACGGTGCCCCACTTGAGGTGTGGTGAGAGACGCGAGGTCATCCCCGCCGCCGGCACGTCCCGTGTTTCGGCATAGCGGTAGATCGGCCCCGAACAGAACGACGCGACCCGGTCGCGGGCGGCTGCCGGCGTCACCGACGGACGATCCGCCTCGGGTTCTTCGAAACCCAGCTCCTCGAGCGACGGCAGCGGGTCGACACGGACGTCCGCGAGGTCGGCCGCCGTCGGGGGATCCGCTGGCGGCAGCTTCTCCCGGTCGCGCCACTTCTTCCAGAAGTACGAAAAGACCGAGTAGTGCTCGCCCTGGTTCGGCGTGATCGATCCGGGCTCGTGACAGATCGCGTCGTGGACCGATTCGGTCCGGACGCCGTCGTCCTCGAGCGCGGCGGTGACGGCTCGGTCGCGCTCTCCGGCGAGGCCGCTGTAATCGTCGTTCCAGACGACGGTCGACGCCTCGACCTCGGCTGCAACCTGTGGAACGACCTGGCTCGCTTCCCCACGACGGACGAGGAGGTCGCTACCGTGCTCACGGTACCGCTCCCGGAGTGCCGATAGGGCGTCGAGCAGACACGCGACACGAACCGGCGAGGCGTACTCGAGGACGGTCGGATCGAGCACGAACAGCGAGACGAGTGGTTCGTCGACCGATACAGCCCGCTCGAGTCCGCGGTTGTCGCGCACGCGCAGGTCGCGGCGGTGCCAAAAGAGTGCCATAGGTCAGCGGTCGCGTCCAACCGTGGAAAACGTCGGGATACCGGTGATCGGCGTCGGGAACCTCCCCCGTTGGGCTAGGATCCACCCGGTCGCTCGAGTCGGTCGATCCGGGTCGCGAGATACCCTCGAGCGTTCCAGTAGAGCTCCTCGACCGTGTACTGGCGCGCGACGTAGACGCTAAACAGCGCGAGGAGGGTTCCCGCGACGACGTCCGAGAACCAGTGAATTCCGAGGTACATCGTCGAAATCGCGACGCTGACCGCGATGACGCCGGCGATCCCGAGCCAGGCAGGGTACTCCTCGCGCGTGTACCAGGCGAAGAAGAACACCGTCATCGCGAGGGACGTGTGTAACGAGGGGAAGACGTTCGTGTTCTGGTTTACTTCGTGGGTGAGCAGCCCCGACTCTGGAAACGCGATGTAGAGCAGCCCCTCGAACTCCCCCACCAGATTTCGCGGTCCGACTGCGATGAACAGCATATAACAGACCAGGCCGATCCCGTAGTTCAGCGCGAACGCGAGTATCAGATTCCGCAGTTCGTCGGCCGACTCGAGTGCGAAGTACGCGACGAACGGGAACAACAGGAGAAACGCGTAGCCGTAGATGTAGATGAACACGAAGTATGCGGTCAGCTCAGGCGTCTGGAGAGACTGGAGCGCGAGGACCGGGTTGATGGGCAACAGCACGTTCTCGACGTACTCGAGCAGCGGCGTGATACTGATGCCGATGACGCCTCGCTCGAGTCGGACGACGATGTCGGTCGTCCCCCAGCGAAAGAGCAACACGAGCGCGAGAACGCTGGCTGGAAGCAACGACGGTCTGAGCCGGGCTCGAGCGTCTGTCAGTGCCGCCGCCAATCGACGCGGGCCGACGACGACGAGGGTCGCGGTCGCGAGCATGGCCGCGACCATGGCAGCCAGTTCGAGGACCACGGCGGCGAATGACATGTTCGTATCACCGGTACGGGTCACGAGCCATTAACTCTTGCAGGTCGGCTCGATACTATCGACTGCAACGAGTCGTACACTGTTCGCCGATACGTCTGGCGATCAGATGCACACTGACGTGCAGTAGCTACTATAGCTTACCTGAGCAGTTCGTCGTCTTCGTATCGATATCCCGCCTCCTCGAAGAGTTGCCGAACTCGACCGGGTTCGATCTCACCATCAGTACCGGGGAACGCGGAGAGCTCCGACGGCTGGTCGAATCCCCACTCGTCGTCCCGGAAGCCGGCCAGGGAACTGTATCTCGTCGCCGGTTCGCCCCGCCCGTCGAGGAACTCGGAGACGACGTACTCCCGGTCGACCAGCCTGGAGATCACTCGTCGGAACCGCGGGTTTCCGAGGTCCTGATGGTGAATGTTGTATCCGATCATGTAAAACGAGGTCGACGGCTCCGATCGTAACCTCGAATCGGACGCGTCACTGAGTGCCTCGAGATCCGTAGACGGAATCATCCCGGTAGTGATGTCGATCTCGCCGTCCACCAGTGATTCGACCATCGAACCGGGATTCGGATACATCTGGAACCGCAGCCCAGAATACTGTGAGAACTCCGAGAGTACGTCGGGCCGATCGTTCGAGGAATCTCTGAACACGTGGTCGTCGAACGGTTCGAGGACGATCTCGTCGGAGGTGATCTCGGTCAGTTCGAACACCCCCGAGCCGACCGGCTCCTCGTTATCCGTCGCGATCGCTTCGGGACGATGCTCGGCCACGACTTCGGAGCGAGGCTCCCAGACGTGTTTCGGAAGGATCGGGATCGTGAGACTTCGCTCCGCGACCGCCCGGTTCGCGTCTCCGAACGAGAACGTAACCGTGTGAGCGTCGTCCCGCTCGACGGACTGAGCCACGGTCTGTCGACTCCGGTAGCGATGGGCCGGAACCCCTCCCTCGACCGAACCCATCGACGTATCCTCGATACACTCCTTCGTGAATTCGACATCGTCGGCCTCGAGTCGTTCGCCGTCGTGCCAGCGCAGTCCCTCGCGCAGCGTGATCGTCGCCTCGAGGTCATCGGAATCGTCCCAATCGATCTCCTCGGCGAGCCACGGAACGAGTTCGCCGTCGTCGCCGACCGGTCTGGCAAGCGGATCGTACAGCAGTCCCAGCAAGCCATCGATCCGGGTTCTGTCGGCCACGATCGGATTCAACCGATCCCCGAGCCCCTCGCCGAACACCCCGACGACGAGTGGGTCCTCTCGGGGCCCGTCGTCCGGTTCGCGCGAAAGCAACCTGTAATACTCGACCGGGCGAGTAGGTGGTGCTGACACCGAGATCTCTTCACGTACACCGCCGGTCCGGTCGGGAAATCCGATGACCGTATACGGCGTCGTCTCGTCGACGTATTCGAACAGGTCGGCCAGCACGGCCGTTCGGTCGTCTTCGTCTGCCGTACGCTGTTCTTCCAGACGCTCGTCGACGGTGACGTCCGAAAACTGCAGCGGATTTTGCCACCCCCGTTCGTTGACGAAATCGGAGTGCAGCAGTCCGCGGAGCGCGTCCATCTCGTCGAACCCGGGATGACGGACGACGAAGAGATCGAAATCCCGCTCGAGCAGAACGTCTCGATAGAGGTTCATCTCCGGTATCGGCTCGTGTGTGACGTTGATTCCCGCCTCGCGGAGGTTATCCCTGAGTTGGCTCATTACCTTGGCAGCGACGACGTCGTCGTCGGCCGGCACCGTCTTGATCGTGAGTTCGACCTGTTCCGGCGCCGGATTTTCGGCTCGAGACCAGATCCGCTCCGAACAGCCAGCGAGTGCGGTCGCTGTTACACCCCCCAGACCGGCGAGAGCCCCTCGCCGAGTTACGGACGGAGCGTCCTCATCCATATCGCCGGAGATACGCCGTCACGTCGTATAGGACTTACTCTCGGGACGGACATACCGATCCATCCCAGTACCGGGCCGCCGGTGGTCACCGACGACCAGCCTGGACGACTCCTCGCGAGCACAAGCCCGATCGGAGAAATCCCCCTCTGCGGCCCATCGGACGGGGGATCTCCGATGTGTGGCCGTCGGTGGTCGATCACAACCGCGCTCACGATCTTCGGTAAGTGATGATTATCTGAGTATATTGAAAGTATGGACAGCATGAATGTCTTGGTTTCGGTCGTATGCTCAGTATAACAATGGCTCTCATTCGATAGCGTCGGGACGTGGTATCCGGTCCCGTCGTCGTCCCGATAGTAGACAGGCAGGCGTTCGGCGAAGAGAGCCCCGGGAGCGGCCACGAGAGACAACTATGAAACTCGCACTTATCGGCTTCGGTCAGGCAGGCGGGAAAGTCGTCGACGAATTCCTGTCGTTCGACGAGGCGATCGGCGGCGGCTTCATCGAATCAGCAGTCGCCGTGAACTCGGCCACGACGGACCTGCATGGACTCGAGAAGGTGCCGCAGGCGAATCGCGTCCTCATCGGTCAGGCACGCGTGAAAGGCCACGGCGTCGGGGCGGACAACGAACTCGGCGCGGCGGTCACCGAAGAGGACATCGACGAGATCCAGGGTGCGATCGATCGCATCCCGGTCCACGAGATCGACGCCTTCCTCATCGTCGCGGGCATGGGTGGCGGTACCGGCTCCGGTGGCGCGCCGGTGCTCGCGTCCCACCTCGGGCGGATCTACAGCCAGCCCGTGTTCGGCCTCGGAATTCTCCCCGCGATGGACGAAGGTGGGATCTACACCCTGAACGCCGCACGATCGTTCCAGACGTTCGTCCGCGAGGTCGACAACCTGCTCGTCTTCGACAACGACGTCTGGCGGAGCGCAGGCGAGTCGGTCGCCGACGGCTACGGTCGAATCAACCGGGAGATCGTCGAGCGGTTCGGTCTCCTCTTCGCCGCCGGCGAGGTCGGCCACGGCGACCACATCGCCGAGAGCGTCGTCGACTCCTCGGAGATCATCAACACGCTCCACGACGGCGTCTCGACGATCGGCTACGCGAGCGAAACGGTCGAGCCCTCGAGCGATGGCCTCCTCTCGACGTTCAGAAGCGACGACGGATTCGACGAAGGGCAGGCGACGAACCGGATGACGAGTCTCGTCCGCAAGGCGACGCTGGGCCGGCTCACGCTGCCGTGTGACGTCGGGAGCGCAGACCGCGGGCTCGTCGTCGCCACCGGCCCGCCGGAACACCTGAACCGCAAAGGCGTCGAGCGCGGCCGCCAGTGGCTCGAGGACGAGACCGGAAGTATGGAGATTCGTGGCGGCGATTACCCGATCCCACACCGCGACGAGGTCGGATCGATCGTCCTCCTCTCCGGCGTCACCGACGTCCCACGGATCGAACAGCTCCAGCAGGTGGCCATCGAGGCCAAAGACCGGACCGAGACCCTCCAGGCGACCGCCGAGGAGGAGTTCACGTCGCTCGTCGACACCGGCGGCGAACTCGACGCCCTGTTCTAACGCCACCGTCGGCGCCGTTTCGAAGGCCTCATCGACGCGTGACTGGTTGCGGTACCGTAGTGACGCTCGTTCTGAGATTGTGTGGGCCTCGAGTGTACGGATCGATCGAGTGATTCGATGCTCGAGCCAGCAGCACCGGCCGTTTGCGTCCCGTTGACCGTCGTGCTAATCAGTCAATATACAGTAGTATCACAGTAGTCGGTCAATAACGAACGTTGACACAGCCAACCGGAACGTCATGCGCGGAAACCAGCGGTCCGACGGATCGTGGACGATGCGTGAGACGGTGAAATCGGTCCTCTTTCGAACGTCCGGGCCGACGACGATCGAGGAGTGTCGCCGGTGCGGAAAGACGATCGAACACCGGGGCAGCGACTGTCCGGCCTGTGGCTGTGCGGAGACCGTCACGTACGAAATCAAGTAACAGAGGCCGCTTCCACGGCGCCACCACGGCGGATCGAGCCCGCTCCCGAACGTCACTCCGCCAGTGGAATCGCGTCCGTGTCGATGGCCGCACGCCGTCCGTCGAGGACGTCGAACCGCTCGTCCCGCCTCCGCTCGAGCCAGTAGAGTAACCGCTCGGCCCACTCGAGTTTCCGGGCTTTGGATTCGTCGACTGATTCGTCGTCGAAGTCCCAGCCGACGAACACCAGTCGGTCGGCGCCGAGGTGATCCGCCAGAAACGCGGCCCGGTCGCCGTCGGTGAAGCCGCCGACGTTTCGGACGGGACCGCGCGGCTCCGCCTGCGTGGTCGGCAGGACGTACTCGAGGTCACAGTCGGGGACGACTTTCCGGATGGCCTCGAGGTTGTCCCCGTGTGCGTGGACTGCGACGGGCGTCCCCCGTTCGGTGAGTCGGCGAACGGTCTCAGGGTTCTTGTCCAGGTCGGTGACCATGCAGTCGACGTCGACACCGTGGGACTCGAGGACGTCGACCGCCGTCGAGGCGGCGAACACGACGTCACCGGCCCTCGCACGCTCGAGTTCTTCCGCATCGGACAGCGACGGCCCGGCTCCCGCGACGACGACCGACGCGTCGCGTGCGACCGAGAGCTGCGAAGGGTCGAACTCGTCCGTCAGCGACGCGAGGCAGTCTCGAGCGCGTTCGTCACCGGCTCGGCCGTAGCCAAAGTCCCGGCAGATCGCCTCGTAGACCGGTTCCCACTCCTCGAACTCCATACCGTCACTCGTGGCCCGGCGCGTTTGGCTGTTCGGATCGCTGCCTCGTTTGCAAGCCACGCTCACCACGGCTCCGGAGCCGGTAGCACACGCTACGGAGTGATCCCGCAGGCCTACCGGATACTCGCTACTGATCGGGTTACTGCCGCAATAATTCCGTGTTGTGGGCCGGGTTTCGCCTCCAAAGTACCCCTACCCGGGAGGCCGCCCGGCGTCCAGTTCCCCATTTCGAAGCCTCCGGTATAAGCTTTCTCTTACTGAAGCATGTTTTCGATGACAGATCCCAGTTCACCGAGCCCACCCGCCTCGCCCTCGAGGCGCTCGGGGATTCGGGAAATCGCCTCGAACGTACCGATCAATAGCCCGGCGCCGTCATCACTGGGGTAGACCGCGGCGTCTACGTCGTCGATCGCCGCTTCCACTCGAGCCCACTCACTGGTCGTGAGGCCCTCGAGTTCGAAGAACGTGGAGTAGTGCTCACGGGCCACGGCAGGGTCGACTCCCCACTCGAGGAGGTGGGCCCGGAGGTCACGGGGCGTCCCGACGTCGAGTTCTCGCACCGACACCGACTCCCCGGCCGCGCTCGAGCGCTCGGTGAACGCCTTTCCGATGAGCGCCGCGTCGCGCGTTTCGGCGACGTCGTGGGTGCGGATCACGTGAGCGCCACGTTCGACGGCCATCGACGTCGCCGCCAGACTGACCGGGAGTCGATCTTCGGTGTCTCGGCCTGCAATCTTGCCAAGAAAGTTCTTCCGGTTGATCGAGACGAGGATCGGCTGGCCGAGTGCGCGAAACTCCCGGAGTCGGCGGAAGGTTTCGTGGTCGTCCTCGACGGTCTGGGCCTCGCTCCAGCCGCCGAAGGCGGGATCGACGATCGTCTTGTCGGTGATCCCGTTCTGTTTCAGCGCCTCGTAAACTTGCTCGACGTAGCCGGCCTGTGCCGCCCAGTCGGCCGAGGTACGTGTCTCCCAGTCGGTTTCCTCCACGGCGCCCGGGCGTTTCAGGTCCGGCGGACTCGCCATCTTCGCGACGGCTGCGTCGTACTCCGCACAGACCGTCGGCATCTTCGGGTCGGCAAAGCCACAGATGTCGTTGACCATGTCGAACCCCTGTGAGAGCGCCTCGTCGGCGACCGTCGCGTACCGGGTTTCGATCGAGAACACCGCGTCACCGGAGACGCTTTCGATCGTCTCGAGCGCTATGTGGAGGCGCTCGAGTTCCTCCTCTGCAGTGAGGACGTCGAAGCGTTTGTTGGCCGACTCGAGGCCGACGTCGACGATGTCCGCCCCTTCACCGATGAGTTGCTCGTCGACGTAGCGAGCGGCCTCGCCAGGGTCGTCGTAGACGCTCGGATCGTACGGCGACTCCTCGCTGACGTTCAACACGCCCATGATTCGGGGTGGATACTCGTCACCGATCCCGAGTCCGGCCGCGTCGACGCTGTTCATACCCTCCCTCAGGAGAGGAGATAAAAAGACGCCGCGGTTACGGCGGGGTTCCCCGCTATCTCGAGACGCGGCGTCAGCAGTCGGTCACAAGATGTGGCCTCAGAACTCGATTACGAGACGCGGCGTCGGCACGCGGTCTCGAGAGACACCACGCTATTCGGCTTCTTCGAGGACGGCCAGCCTGGAGTCCCGCAGGAGCACCTTCTTGACGATCGACGGGTTCTCGAGCAGACGGTGTTTCGCGTGGGCGCCCCGGCCGCGTCCTCTGCCCTCGCGTTCTGACTGGATGACGTTGAGGAAGTTCTGTTCCTGGAGGATCTCCTGGACGCGTCGTTCCGAGAGGACGTCGAAATCGAGCTGGCGGGCGACTTCCTTGTACTGGTTGTAGATGATCTTGGTCGGGAACTCTTTCTGAGAGCTGTTCTCGGTCAGGAGGGTCAGCGAGTAGAGGATCGCTTTCGCCTGCTGGGGCGAGCCCTCGATCAGCTCGTTAAACCGGTCGGCTTCGGTCTTCTCTTTGGCGTCGCGGACGTGGTCTGCGGTGACCCGCGTCGCGTTTTGTTTCTTCGCGATTCGGCCGGCGTTACGGAGGATGTCGATCGCCTTGCGGGCGTCGCCGTGTTCCTGGGCGGCGAGTGCAGCCGTCAGCGGGATCACGTCGTCGGACAGCACCCCGTCGTGGAACGCGTCCTGGCGTTTCTCGAGAATCTCGACGAGCTGGTTGGCGTCGTACGGCGAGAAGACGAGTTCGTCCCGCGAGAGACTCGACTTGACCCGTTCGGAGAGGTGGTCCGGGAAGTCGATCTTGTTCGAGATCCCGATGATGCCGATGCTCGAGTTCGAGATGCGTCGGTTCTCGCCCGCCCGGGAGAGCTTCCGGAGGACCTCGTCGTCCTCGAGCATGTCGATCTCGTCCAAGATGACGATGGTCACGTCCGTACAGCGATCGACGGCCTGCCAGAGTCGTTTGTAGTAGTCGCCGGTGCCGAGGCCGCGGTCCGGAATCGAGACGCCGCTGTCGCCGGGTTCGTTGACGAGTTGCGCGATCGTCTTGATGATCGACGCCTCGGTGTTCTGCTCGCCGCAGTCGATGAAGGCGTACTTTACCGTGACGTTGTCGCGTTCAGCCTCGGAGATCACCCGCTTCGTGACCGACCGCGAGATGAGCGACTTGCCAGTTCCCGTCTTCCCGAAGATGAACAGGTGATTCGGTTCGCTCCCGAATATCGCCGGATTCAGGGCGTCCGCCACACGTTGCATCTGCTCGTCGCGACCGACGATCCGGTCCGGGCCGGGGAGGTGTGTGATCTCGAGCAACCGCTCGTCGGCAAAGACCGGATCGTCGTACCGAAAGAGTGGATCACGATCGTCGTTCGCGGACATTGCAGTACCGGGTGGCTTCCAACCGAACTGAAATAAACCTATGGAGATCGATCGCGGGTGTAAATCCGACGACTCGAGACGTCAGACCCCCTCTCACGGGCCGTGTCAGTGGATCTCGGCGCTGTAGCCGCCCTCGCGCTTCTAACGCTGATTCGCGGGGGACTCACCTCGGTCGCGGATGTAACGACGACTCGAGGTGGGCCCCGGATGGGAGGGTGAGCCGACCGAGCGACGTCGACGAGACGGGAGGATTCACACAGCGGAACGAACGGACGTGATCGTACGGATCAGGGCCACCAGAACCGAAGAGGGCAGGGTCTCGGGACGCTCCGCTCGGCTCGTCCTGCCAGGCTGCTCGGTCCGTTCGGCCAGGCCGACCGGTTCCTCCGGCCAGGCCGTTCGGTTCGTCCCACCAGGAGTGTGGTGGACGGATGAAGTGAACTACCTCGGAACAGGCCTCGAGGCACACGCCCTGCCATGCCTGTCGATGGAAGAGAGGGGACAGACACCCCCGTCGCGTTTGTAACGGGTGAGGAAGGGGGCGGCGATGATCTCGATCGGGTTTTTCCGGATAGATGGCCCGATTTCGACTGGAATTTACATCCGCGACAGTGGTGTGTATCTATTCAGGACTCCCGTCCAAACGAGCTTACAAACGCGACAGAGGTGTGTCCCCCCTGATCGACCGCTCCCCAGGCCCAACCCGCCCGGCTGACGTCGCTCTCGAGAACGCGCGACTTTTGACGATTCGCGGTCAACCGACGACGTGAGTCCGGAACCGGCCGTTTCACGTCGGCCGGCCAGTGAACACGAGATCGTCATGACAGAATCCCCCACCGCATCCGAGCTGCCGTCTGACCGAACGCGGCCAGCAGTTGCCGTCGTCGACGCACAGTCGCCCGGCAACGTCGGAACGATCGCTCGAGCGATGAAGAATTTTGGCTTCGAAAAGCTCCTGTTGATCGACCCACCCGAACTCGACCCGGACGGTGAGGCCTACGGCTTCGCAGGCCACGCACGAGAGGACGTCCTCCCGAACGCAACCGAACTCTCGTTCGACGAACTAGTCACGAACTACCACACGATCGGCTGTACGGCAGTGACGAACGAAGACGATCGAAGCCACGTTCGGTTTCCGTTCTCGACGCCGGCCCAACTCGCAGAGCGGCTGCCGACGGTCGAGGCCCCGACGGCACTCGTCTTCGGTCGGGAACGGGTCGGGCTGACGAACGACGAGTTAGCCAGGATCGACGAAATCTGCTCGATTCCGGCCAACGCAGCCTATCCCGTCCTCAACCTCGGCCAGGCCGCGACGATAACCCTCTACGAACTTCGCTCGCTCACGCTCGACGACGAGGAGACCCAACTCCCCGACCTCGAGCGAGTTCGTGCCTCAGACCCAACGCTCGAGCGGCTCTACGATCAGTGGGAATCCTTACTCGAGGAGCTCAACCATCCGGAGGAGAAACGCCCGAAAACGATGCGAATGCTCAGGCGCGTCTACGGTCGAGCGGACCTCACCGAACGGGAAGCGAC
>LFCJ01000453.1_pt1 | contig 25310 bp, 25 predicted proteins | sample 643141 | NCBI WGS metagenome assembly LFCJ01 (sample SAMN03766243, study PRJNA286221) | soda lake metagenome | biome: soda lake; feature: Kulunda steppe; material: water; isolation source: sample B1-Br-g2 brine of Lake Bitter-1 | place: Russia: Kulunda steppe | collected 2010-07
GATCGATGTGTGAGCAAAGGCGAGAAGGCGATCTGGATCTGGGCACCGATCATCGCGAGGAAGTGCCCAAGGTGTGGTAACTCATCGACGTACCACGAACGGAGTGAGTGCGAATACGACGAAACGGAACCCGACGAGTGGAACAAGGGGCTTGTCGGCTTCCGGCCAGCACCAGTCTTCGACGTCTCCCAGACTGAGGGAGAGCCACTCCCGGAACTCGAGACCGAGGCAAACGGCACTGCCGACGAGCTGGTGCCAGCACTCCTCGAGGCAGCAGTTGTTCTTGAGGTAGAGGTTGAGTCGTCCCTCCTCGGGAGTGGTCCCACGGCAGCGCCAAGGGCGTCTGTCAGTATCGTCCGGAGAAACAGCCACTGGTGGAAGTCCGTGATCGTGAAAACGAGGCCGACCTCGCCGTTACACTCGTTCACGAGTACGCTCACGCACTGCTGCACAGTGGCCCCGATACCGAAGACGAACGGGCGAAACGTGAACTCGAGGCCGAAGCAGTCGGCTATATCGTCGGTCGGTATTTCGGGTTGGACACGAGTGGGTCAGCGTTCTACCTCGCTGCGTGGAAAGGGGACGAACCGGAGACACTCCTCGATCGACTCGATCGGATCAGTTCGACTGCTCAGGAGATCATCGACGTCGTTGAGGGGGAGATTGCCGATGCGTGATGGGACACTGTTGTTCGGGACCATGGAGGTACTCGAGGAACATTCTCAGCAATCCTGTCGGCTATTAAGTAATGGCTGGCTCCACGGATCCACGCCCCCCATTCCCGGACTGGATTCTTGAGTGCTACGAGTGTCTTCTCCCCCAGCTGTGTCCACCTGAAGATGGATCTGAAGACATACAGACGATAGATCGAGACGAGGCTTTCGGCCTCTTGCTGACTGACTGTGGAAATCCGCTGGCGCCCGAAGATGCCACCTACGCACTCGAACGTCTGCTCAACCGTGGTTATATCTACCACGTTGACTCTGAACTTCGACTGACCACTCCTGAGGACCACTGTTCGGTTGAGTGCTGAAACCTGAGATCTCAGACGGCGACGAACGAAGACTCACTCGCCAACCTTTACCCGAGTGCGAAGGTCCATCAGTTCCTCGACGTGATCCTCGGGATCTCCAAAATTGAACGATGGGGTCACTCGACCGTCGCTAACACTCGAATATCCGTGTCTGAGTATCGTTCCCGTTCGGTTCGCGCACCGCGTTCGCGGAGAAACTCGTCGATGCGGTCAGCGAGTGGGTCAGCATCCTCTCTGTCGATGTGGACGATGAGCGTCAGCGGTAGTCCCGCGGCCGAGCACTCGAACTGTGAAGTACCCGATTTCGATCTGCTCTCTCGTCGGCCCCTCGCCCGGGTCAGGGAACACCAGACGGCTCAATCCTTCCCGCGTCGGTCCGAACGTCATCAGGGCTGTCATGAGTGTGAGCCCCGCTCAGACAGCGCTCGAACGTGCGGCACCGCCGAGACCACCACCAGTAGGTATGACCTCCGTACACTCGAATTCACGGCCCCACGGATACTCGAGCAAGGCGTTGCTCCGTCGGATCACTCGCTCGTTCACGACTGCCATCGGCGACGGAGCGGTCCACACTGACCGGAAAGGATCTTTCCTTGGGCCGGACTGTGGACCCGGATCGACACCGTCTCGCTCACCTCTAGGTGCTAACGAGTACGGGTTCCGAAGCGTCTGCCTGGCTACCGGGTCGGTGGAGGCAGCCTGAAACACTTCGACGGCGCTGGCCATCGTCCCACCACTCACCCCTCCGCGGCCGTCTTCTAGGTAAACCCGTACCAGATCACACGTGATACCGTACTCGTCGATGGCGAACGACTGTACGAGCGACGTGGCGAGATCGGCGGAGATCGAATCGAACCCACAGCTGTGTACAATACGAGTGCCTGTATCCACCGCCTCGTCGTGGTACCGGTCGATCATCTCTCGCACCCAGTTGATCTCACCGGTTGGGTCACAGTAGTCCGTTTCGGCCTCGATACAGGCCTCGACGAGTGGCGTGCCGTACGTCGTGTACGGGCCGACAGTCGTACAGACGACACGGGTGCGTTCAGCGACTGCACGAAGGCTCTCCGGATCGGTCGAATCGCCGATAATGACCGGAATTTCATCCCATGTCGACCGTTGCGCTACGAGTGTCGATTCCAGTTTATCGAGCCGCGCCTCGTTGCGACTGCCGAGTGCGAGCGAGAGTTGCTCAGGCGTGTACTGTTCGGTGAGGTACGCTGCGACGAGACGGCCAGCTACGCCGGTCGCACCCCAGACGACGAGATCGTACTGTCGCTCGGTACTTGACACGTTTATCAGTCGTATGTAGCGGGCTGTGGACTCAACTGTCTGGTGCCCACCCATGCCGGTTTTCACCGTCGTCCATCGGCTGATCGTTCCTCTCTAGTCGCCAGCATCTCGACATTCCCGAGGTTATCGACCGAATCGCTCCAGTTGTTACTATCGGTCATTCGTTCGGCAATTCCTTCGAATAGGACTGAGGCGTACGTTTTCGGGTACAGATAACTTTCAAAACGCCATGGCTTACCCCTTCAACCCTGTCTGAACACTGCCGTCTAGGGAGACGCTATCTTCAAGTGTTTTTCACTGTTATCTCGTAGCATGGGTCTATTCGAGGAAGGAGATCTCGCGGGTCTCGAGACGGCGACGAGAGGCGTTTTCAGGCCGGTTCGGACCCGGTTCGTGGACGACGGATCCCCAACGACGGAGCTTTCGGCGCACCTCGCGGCGCGGGCGGAAGGTGGCGCGGGTCTCGTCGTCGGGCCGGCGGAGATGCTCGTCCATCCGTCCGCGAGCGGCCCGTCTTTCATCGACGCCCACTCGGAGAGTACGGTCAACGGGCTCAGTCGCATCGTCGAAGCGATACACGCGACGGATACGCCGATTATCGGCCAGCTTACGCACACGGGCGCGGAGGAGACCGGCGACTGGCGGATGCAACCACAGCTCGCCCCTTCCGCCTCCGCCTCCGACGCCACCTACGAGATGCCCAAACCGATGTCCCACGAGGAGGTCACGGACGTGATCGACGGGTTCGCGACCGCCGCGACGAACCTCGAGCGGGCCGGCTTCGACGGCGTCGAACTCGCGACGGGCCCGTTCTCGGTGCTCAGGCAGTTCCTCTCGCCGCGGTACAACACCCGGGACGACGAGTATGGCGGCGACTGGGAGGGGCGGGCGCGGTTCGTGAACGAGGCGCTCGCCGCGGTCGACGAACGGGTTTCGGGCCCGGTTGGCCTGCACCTCTCGCTCGCGGAACTCGAGTACGGCGGCTACGAGTTCGACGATGTTCCGGACGTCCTCGCGGCGCTTGAGGGGTACGATTACCTCTCGTGTACGGTCGGGACCCGGGCGACCTACCACGTCACCCACGCGGGCGTCGGTGGGACGCCGCCGAACCTCCTCGAGCCGATCCGGACGGTCGTCGAAACTGTCGACGCCCCGGTTATGGGGCGACTCCCGTTCACCTCGGTCGACGACGCCGAGGAGCTGTTCGACGCGGGTGTCGAGTTCGTGTCGTTCACCCGGCAGCTGCTCGCCGATGCGAAGACCCTCGAGAAGGCTCGAGCAGGGGAGCGGTTCGATCGCTGCATTCAGTGCAACCAGAAGTGTCTCGAGGGCGTCTACGGCCACGCCCACGGCGGACACGTCGAGTGCGTGGTCGAACCGCGGACCGGACGGGAGGCCGAACTCCCGTCGCGCTCTGAGGAGGAACCCGCGGCGATCCCGCAGGACGTGCTCGTCGTCGGCGGTGGTGCAGCAGGGATGCGCTTCGCTGCGGTTGCGGCCCGTCGCGGCCACGACGTGACGATCCGCGAGGCGAGCGACAGCCTCGGCGGCCAGCTCGAACTCGCCGCACGCGGGGCGTTCGCTCCCCTCCGTCGCGCCCTCGAGGACCTCGAGGCCGCCGTCGCCAGGGCTGGCGTGACCGTCGAACTCGAGACGCCCGTGACCGCCGGGGACGTCGAACCGTCGTGGGACGCCGTCGTTGTCGCGACGGGAGCGACCCCGCCGGTTCTCGACGACTACGGATTCGAGGGCGAGGTCGTGAACGCCTTCAACGTCCTCACGGGGGCCGAAGTCGGTGAGGACGTTCTCCTGTTCGACGACAACCGATGGATCATCACGATCCAGACCGGCCTCGAGTTGCTCTCGCGGAACGCGGACGTGGAGATGGTCTCGACCGACCACTACCCCGGATTCCAGACGGAGCAGCCGAATCTCCCGGAGTTCGTCGCCCAGTTACAGCGCCGGGGGGCGACGTTCACCGGGAATCGAACCCTCGAGTCGGTCGACGAGGACGGGACGGCGACGCTGCGAAACACGTTGACTGGGGCTCGGGAGACTCGCTCTCCGGGTGCCGTCGTTGTTGTCGGACGACGACAAGCCGACGAGGATCTCTACCTCGAACTGGACTCACGTCGGGACGCCGTCTATCGGATCGGTGACGCCGTCTCACCCCGCAAGCTCGATCGCGCCTACTACGACGGCGAGATGCTCGCCCGTCGGCTCTGACACCGTCGGTCCTCGAGTGGCGTGGCGCCCACTCGACTCACCCATGGTCACTTCGCCGTCATGCCGGCGTCGACGGGGACGACCGCGCCGGTAACGTAGCGAGCGGCCGGACTCGAGAGCCACAGGCAGGCCTCGCTCACGGCTGCGGGGTCGAGCAGTTCGCCGTCGAGGACGTTCATCGACCCGCTGACGTCGGAGATCCGTTCGAACGGTTCCGGGCCGACTTCCTCGAGGACGCCGTCGATCATCGGCGTGTTCACGCCCGTGGGACAGACGCAGTTCGCGGTGACGCCGAACTCGGCGAGCTCGAGCGCGAGCGCCTTCGTCAGGCCGACGACGCCGTGTTTCGAGGCGGCGTAGTGACCCGAACCACGCGCGCCGACCAGGCCAGCCGTCGAGGCGACGGTTACGACACGCCCGCCCTCTCTTCGCTCGAGGAAGTGTCTGCCAACGTGTTTCGCACACAGCCAGGTTCCCTTCAGGTTCGTCTCGAGGACGTCGTCCCACGCCCCCTCTTCGAGCTCGAGCAGGTCTCTCGAGTGCCAGATCCCCGCGTTGGCGACGAGAACGTCGATCCGCCCGAACGCCTCGAGCGCGTCGTTGACGGCCGATTCAACCTGCGACTCGTCTCGGACGTCCGCGTGAATCGCGAGCGCACGACCCCCGGTGGCCTCGACCCGCCGGACCGTCTCCTCGAGGTCGTCGGCCGTCGAGAGCGGATACACAAGCGTCTCGAGGCCGTCGGCGACGTCGACGGCAACCACGTCGGCGCCATGTTCGGCGTAACTGATCGCGTGAGACCGACCCTGCCCGCGACCCGCGCCGGTGACGAACGCGACCGATCCGTCGAAGTCGTATCTCGCCATTACCCCATGAGTCGTTCGCCGTCGAGAATTAGTTTGGGGTGTGGTGGCGCTGGACGTGGTGTTCAGAGGATGATGGGTGAGGGCGACGACGGCAGACAGATAGAGCGTTCCGTACAACATGTTGACATGGTTGCCGCGAGAACTGGCCGTCTTCGCCGTCGGTCTGACCTCGTTCTGGAGTGAAAAAGAGTCACGCCGGCTCTGGGAGACTTGATCGACGCTACTTCGCACCGAAGCCTGCGTCGACGAGCAGTTCGATCCCCGTGACGTAGCGGGCGGCGTCACTCGAGAGCCACAGGTACGCCTCGCTGATGTCCCTTGATTCGATCCCGCCGTCTTCGGGGTGAAAGAGGTTCACTGGACCACTCAGCCGCCCCATTTCCTCGAGAACCTCGTCACCGTACGCTTCGACGAATCCGGAGATCATCGGCGTGTTCACCACGGTCGGGCAGATACAGTTGACATTGACGTCGTACTCGGCTAACTCGAGGGCGAGCGTCTTCGTCAGGCCGCGGACACCCCATTTTGTCGCGCCGTAGTGTCCACAGGCGTAGGCTCCGATGAGCCCGAGCCCCGATGAGGTGGAGATGATCTTGCCGCCGTCGCCCCGGTCGACGAAGTGTTTGCCGACGTGTTTCGAGCACAACCAGACACCTTTGAGGTTGGTGTCGATCATCTCGTCCCACATCTGCTCGTCCAACTCGACCATTTCCGAGGAATTGAAAATGCCCGCGTTGTTCGCGAGAAAGTCGATCCAACCGAACTCGTCGAGGGCTTCCCCGACGGCAGCCTCGACTTCCTCTTCGCTGCGAACGTCCATCTCGATCGCCAGCGCCTCCCCGCCTTCCTCCTCAACGAGACTCGCGGTTTCCTCGAGTTCGTCGCTCGTCCCGAGCTCGTAGGGGTTGGTCTCGATGTTCTCACAGATGTCGGTGACGACCACGTCCGCGCCGTGGCGGGCGTAGTGGACCGCGTGAGACCGGCCCTGCGCTCTCGATGCGCCGGTGACGAACGCCACCTTGTCGCTGAAGTCGTACTCGGGCATGATCACTTCGCGCTGAAGCCAGCGTCGACCGGCAGCGCGATGCCGGTGACGTAGCGGGCGGCGTCACTCGAGAGCCACAGGTACGCTTCCGTAATGTCTCTGGCCTCGAGTGCGGGATCCTCAACGTCGAAGACGTTGAACGGGCCGGCCATCTCGCCCATCTCGCCGAGGACCTCGTCGCCGTAGGCTTCGGACATGCCCGAGACCATCGGCGTGTCCACGACGGTCGGACAGACGGCGTTGACGTTGACGTCGTACTCGGCTAACTCGAGCGCGAGCGTCTTGGTCAGGCCGATGACGCCGTGTTTCGAGGCAACGTAGTGGCCGACGCCCGGCGTGCCGACCAGCCCCGCTGTCGAGGCTGTCGAGACGATCTTGCCGCCGTCGCCGCGGTCGACGAAGTGCTTGCCGACGTGTTTGGCACAGAGCCAGACCCCTTTCAGGTTCACGTCGATCATCTCGTCCCAGAGGGCTTCATCCATCTCGACTGCGTCCGTGACTGTCACGATTCCGGCGTTGTTCGCCAGGACGTCGATGTGGCCGAACTCGTCGAGCGCCTCCTCGACGGCCGCCTCGACCTGGTCTTCGTACCGGACGTCCATCTCGAGGGCGAGGGCCTCCCCGCCTTCCTCCTCGACGAGGTCGGCTGTTTCCTCGAGTTCGTCCGTCGTTCCGAGCTCGTACGGGACCGTCTCGACGTCGCCGCCGACGTCCGTGACAACGACGTCTGCGCCGTGTCTCGCGTAGTATTGTGCGTGCGTTCTCCCCTGTCCGTGTGCGGCACCGGTGACGAATGCCACCTTGCCGTCGAAGTCGTATTCTGGCATGATCTCTTATTTCGCCGTGAAGCCGGCGTCTACCGGGAGGGCGATACCGGTGACGTAGCGAGCGGCGTCGCTCGAGAGCCACAGGTACGCCTCCGTGATGTCTTTCGAGTCGAGCATCTCGTCCGAGTCGAAGATATTGAACGGACCACCGAGTTCTTCCGAGCCGGAGAGCGCCTCTTCGCCGTAGGCTTCGATCATCCCGGAGACCATCGGCGTGTCGATCGCCCCGGGACAGACGGCGTTGACGTTGACGTCGTACTCGGCGAGTTCGAGCGCGAGCGTCTTGGTTAGGCCGATGACGCCGTGTTTCGAGGAGACGTAGTGGACGTTCTCGGTGGGGATGCCGGTCATCCCCGAGACCGAGGCCGTGTTGACGATCTTTCCGCCGTCGCCACGATCGACGAAGTGCTTGCCGACGTGTTTGGCACAGAGCCAGACCCCTTTCAGGTTCACGCCGATCAGTTCGTCCCACATCTGTTCGTCCATCTTCGTCGCAGCCGCCATCGACTCGATGCCGGCATTGTTAGCTAAGATGTCGATGTGTCCGAACTCGTCGAGCGCCTCCTCGACGGCCGCCTCGACCTCGGCTTCCTGCGAGACGTCGGCCTCGACGGTCAGCACCTCCTGTCCCTGCTCTCTGACTTTCTCTGCTGTGTCCTCGAGTTCGTCGCTCGTCCCGAGTTCGTAGTCGACGGTGTCGATTCCCCGGCAGACGTCAAGAGCGACCACGTCCGCGCCGTGACGTGCGTACTCGACTGCGTGCGATTCTCCCTGTCCGTGTGCGGCACCGGTGATGAAAGCCACCTGACCGCTGAAGTCGTATTCTGGCATGATCTCTTATTTCGCAAGCATTCCCGCGTCGACTGGTAGCGCGATCCCGGTAACGTAGCGGGCGGCGTCGCTCGAGAGCCACAGGTACGCTTCGGTGATGTCTCTCGCCTCGATCATCGCGTCGTGATCGAAGAGATTCCACGGTCCGGTCATCTCGATGGCTTCGTTTAGCGACTCCTCGCCGTAGGCCTCGAGGACTCCCGAGACCATCGGGGTGTCCACACCTGTGGGACAGACGGCGTTGACGTTGACGTCGTACTCGGCGAGTTCGAGGGCGAGCGTCTTCGTCAGGCCGACCACGCCGTGTTTCGAGGCGATGTAGTGACCCGAGCCCGGACCAGCAGAGAGGCCGTAGATCGACGCTGTGGAAATGATCTTGCCGCCGTCGCCGCGGTCGACGAAGTGTTTGCCGACGTGTTTCGAGCACAGCCAGACGCCTTTGAGGTTGGTGTCGAGCATTTCGTCCCACATTCGCTCGTCGATCTCGACGAGATCGCCGAAGTGAGCGATGCCGGCATTATTCGCCAGGATGTCGATGTGACCGAACTCGTCGAGTGCCTCCTCGACGGCCGCCTCGACTTCGTCCTCCTCGCGAACGTCCATCTCGATCGCGAGTGCTTCCTGCCCTTCGTCTTCGACGAGACTCACGGTTTCCTCGAGTTCGTCGCTCGTCCCGAGGTCGTATTTTACCGTCTCCATCTCGTCGGCGATGTCGGTAACGACGACGTCCGCGCCGTTTCTGGCGTAGTGCTGTGCGTGCGTTCTTCCCTGTCCGTGTGCGGCGCCGGTGACGAACGCCACCTGGCCGCTAAAGTCGTACTCGACCATAGTTTACTTTGCTGTCATACCGGCGTCGACTGGCAGTTCGATTCCCGTGACGTAGCGGGCGGCGTCACTCGAGAGCCAGAGGTACGCCTCTGTGATGTCCTCCGAGTCGATCATTCCGCCCTCACCGAAGACGTTGAACGGCCCGGTTAGCCCGGCGATCTCTTCGAGCATTTCCTCGCCGTAGGCTTCGGTGTACCCGGCGATCATCGGCGTGTCGACCCCCGTCGGGCAGACACAGTTTACGTTGACGTCGTACTCGGCTAACTCGAGGGCGAGCGTCTTCGTTAGGCCGCGAACCCCCCACTTCGTCGCGACGTAGTGGCCCGAGGCGAGCGCGCCGACGAGCCCTGCCGTCGAGGAGGTCGTGACAATCTTGCCACCCTCGCCGCGGTCGACGAAGTGTTTGCCGACGTGTTTCGAGCACAGCCAGACACCTTTGAGGTTGGTGTCGATCATCTCGTCCCACATCTGCTCGTCCATCTCGACCATCTCCGAGGAGTTGAAGATCCCCGCGTTGTTCGCCAGGATGTCGATGTGGCCGAACTCGTCGATGGCCTGCTCGACGGCGGCTTCGACCTCATCCTCGTTGCGGACGTCCATCTCGATCGCGAGCGCTTGCTGTCCTTCGTCTTCGATGAGACTCGCTGTTTCCTCGAGTTCGTCGCTCGTCCCGAGGTCGTACGGGTTCGTCTCGATGTTTTCACAGATGTCGGTGACGACGACGTCTGCACCGTGTTTAGCGTACGCTACTGCGTGGGACCGCCCCTGTCCGCGGGCGCCCCCGGTGACGAACGCGACCTTCCCCTGGAAGTCGTATGTTGGCATGGTATCTCTCCGGAACGAACGTCACTCGACGAACCACTGCGTCGAAAAGTACGCTGCAACTACCAATCAACGGGCCCCTACAGCCGGAGAGGGTGATGCGCCAGCACGTCGGTAACACCGTCCCGAGACGCACTCGAGAGTGACATTCGCTCGCACCTGACACGGCAACGCCCCCCGTAATAAGAGTGCTGGCGCCCTCTAATAAGTCACATATAAGGAATGTCGACCACTGTTCTAGGTTTCGAAACGAAACTCTGTCGTTCAATCCTCGAGATCGAGGTGTTTTCGAACGTCGTGGAACGCGCTCATGACGTCCGCCTCCTCCTCCTCTTCGAACGGGAGGCGTTTGAGCCGGTGATTCAGCGCCATCCGTGCGACTTGGCGAACGGTCCGTGGAGTTACTTCGTTCTCGCCCTCGAACGCCGCGAACGTCCGTGCGGCCCGTCGCAGTGTGATATCACCACGGTGGCCGTCGACCTCGAGTTCGATGTTCATCCCGGCGATGAGGCGGGCGACGTCCTCGGGGAGTTCGACCGAGTCGAGTCGGTCTCGGGCCGCGACGATCCGCTCGCGGAGGCGTTCCTGTTCGTCCGCGTAGGCGCGGCGGAATCTCTTGGGGTCGTCGTCGAACGCGGCTCGACGTTTGCTGATCTCGACGCGATCGTCGACCTCACTGACGCCTTCGACGTCGACGACGAGGCCGAACCGATCGAGTAACTGCGGCCGGAGGTCTCCTTCTTCCGGGTTCATCGTTCCGACGAGGATGAATTCTGAAGGGTGACGGAACGAGACGCCCTCGCGTTCGACGATATTTTCGCCCATCGCCGCCGCATCGAGCAGGACGTCGACGATGTGATCGTCGAGTAAGTTCACCTCGTCGACGTAGAGGATATTCCGATTGGCCTCCGCCAGGATTCCCGGTTCGAACTCCCGTTTACCCTCCTGCACGGCGCGTTCGAGATCGATGCTTCCGACGACGCGATCTTCAGAGGCGTTTAGCGGAAGATCGACGACGGACATCGACTGTTCTCGCACGGGTAGCTCCTCGCCGCGTTCGTGGCGTTCCCGACAGCTCTCACACATCCGATCGGAATCGGCAGGTGGACAGTCGAACGGACAGTCCGCGACGACCGTGATGTCGGGAAGGACGTCGGCAAGTGCCCGGACGGCAGTCGACTTCGCGGTCCCACGTTCGCCCCGAATGAGGACGCCGCCGATCGCGCGGTTGATCGCGTTGAGGACGAGCGCCCGTTTCATCTCGGATTGATCGACGATGGCCGTAAACGGAAACGTCCGAGAGCGTTCGCTCGTAGCCGTTTCCTCTCCTGCTCCGCTCGGTACTGTCGTCTCGGATGGATTGCGCTCTGTCATAGATTACACGGCTTCCTCCGCGAGTTCGTCAGGGAGTCGAGTCTCCCGTGGAAGGTCGACCAACGGCAGATAGTCGGCGCCCATCGTTTCGGCGTACGTGAGGTTGCGCTCGAGGCGCTTGCGCTTGATCCGCTCTGCTTTCCGGTACGTCCAGATCTCGTCGGGCGTGGTGTCGATCTCGTAGCCGGTGTCGACGAACACCGACGGAACGTCCTCGTCGGCGAACAACGATGCGGCCTCGAAGGCGTCTTCTTTCGGATCGCCGTCCTCGCGGTACTCGACGTTCGTCTGACCGTCGGAGAACAGCACCACGAGTGGATAGAGGTCCTCATCACGCCGTTTCTCGCGGGTGACGAGCCGGTAGGCCTCGACGAGCCCGTGTGCCAGCGGCGTGTTCCCGCCGACGGTCAGATTCGCCACCGACCGGCGAGCGGCCTGGAGGTTCCGGGTGGGCTCGACCAGCGTAAACGCGCTCTCGCCACGGAAGACGACCACGGCGACTCGATCCCGCGCACGATAGGCGTCCTCGATCAGCGACAAAATCCCCCGTTTCGTCTCCATCATCTGCCGACCGCTCATCACGCTCCCGCTCGCATCCACGACGAAGACGACGAGTGCCTGGGCAGTCCGCTGGCGGACCTTCTGGCGCAGGTCACGCGGTTCGACGACGATCCCTCGAGCGTCCCCGCCTCCGCGCTGTCGTTCTCGCTGGTGCGGCGCGGCAGCTCGGATCGTCGAGTCGATCGCGACGTCGTCGACCGCCTCCACGTTTCGCGAGCGGACGTATCGACCGGTCTTGACGTCGACCGTCGACGGTGTCCGGCGGGCCAGTCGTTCCCGCATCGTCCGGTCTTTCGGTGGTTCGATGGCGGTGCGATCGACCGGATAGGACTCCTCCCCTTCGGCGATCGGCATCCCGCCGGCGACGCCATCCATGTCCTGTTCGCCCTCCGTCTCCTGATCGTCGTCGTCGCCGTCGACGTCGCCCTCGGCCTCGCTCCCCAGAACGCCCTGGCCGAAGTCCATCTCCGGGACGCCCTCGACGCGGTGTGGGAACGCGAAGTACTGTGCCTCTCTCGCGTGGGCTGGCGTCACTTCCTCGGCACCCTCGAGGGCGGCGATGGCTCGAGCGATCCGGTTCACGGCGACATCCGCGCGCATCCCGTGGGCTCGCTGGCGAACGGCCTGGTAGGAGACGTCGGCGAGGAGGTCCTCGTCGATGGAGACCGCCGGCAGCCGCTCGCGGGCGTCACGAATCCGTTCTCGAAGCCGTTCTTGCTCGTCGGCGTACGCCTGTCGAAACTCCTCTGGATCGGCGTCGAATGCCTCACGTCGCTCGGCGATACGGACGCGTTCGGTCACGTTGTCGCTCGCGTCGACGTCGACGACGAGATCGAACCGATCGAGTAACTGTGGTCGGAGATCGCCTTCCTCGGGGTTCATCGTGCCGACGAGGATGAACTGTGCGGGGTGGCGAACGGAGACGCCTTCGCGTTCGACGACGTTCTCGCCCATCGCCGCCGAATCGAGCAGGACGTCGACGAGGTAGTCGTCGAGTAAGTTCACCTCGTCGACGTAGAGGACGTTTCGGTTGGCCTCTGCCAGAATCCCCGGATCGAAATAGTTTCGGCCCTCGGTGACCGCACGCTCGAGGTCGATACTCCCAACGACGCGGTCCGTGGATGCGTTCAGCGGGAGGTCGATGACGCGCATTCGATGACGTTCGACCGGCAGCTCTTCGCCGCGTTCGATCCGGCGCTCGCAGCCCGCACACCGGCGATGCTCGTCGTCCGGATCACACCGGAACGGGCAGTCCGCGACTGCCTCGAGAGCCGGGAGGACGTCCGCGAGCGCACGAACCGCTGTCGATTTCGCCGTTCCACGTTCGCCTCGCAGGAGGACACCTCTCACGTCCGGATTGACCGCTGCCAGCGTCAGCGCTCGTTTCATTGCCCGCTGGTCGACAATCGCGCTGAATGGATATGTCGTTGCCACGTTTTTTCTGGCCCAATGAGTGTGTGTCTCATACACACCATCTTCGGACAAGAACGTTCCGATCGCCGGTACACCTTTATCTGTCGGAACCTACCATGGGTCTAGACAACACTCGACATCAATCGCCATGACAGACATGCTTTTTACACCGAAGTCGATCGGGTCCGTGACGATCCCCAACCGGACGGTGTTTCTCGCTCACGAGACGGGCTTCGCCGAAGACGGGCTGCCGACGGAACGTGACGCAGCCTACTACCGGGCCCGCGCTCGAGGCGGCGTCGGTCTCATCATGGGTCCCTCGAGTATGCTGGTCCACCCCAGCGCATCGAACCCGATGTACGCCTCGGGATACGACCCGGACGTCGTACCCCGGTTGCGGATGATCGCCGACGCCTGTCACGAGTACGGGACGAAGGTGTTCGCACAACTCCAGCACACGGGTGGTGAGGACTCAGGGGAGTTCGCGATGCGCGAGACGTGGGCTCCCTCGGCCGTGCCGACCGAGTTCGGGTACGAGATGCCAAAGCGAATGGAGGTAGCGGACATCGAGGAGATCAAACTGGGCTTCGCGAAGACCGCCGAACACGTCAAGCAAGGCGGTCTCGACGGCATCGAACTGAAAGCCGGCCACGACGGAATCCTCCGGCAGTTCATCTCGCCGAAGTACAACAAGCGCGACGACAAGTATGGTGGGTCGACCGAGAACCGCGTCCGGCTGGTAAACGAAATCGTCGAGGCGATCAGAAACCGCGTCGGCGAGGAGTTCCCCGTCGGTATCCGGTTCACCCTCGACGAGATGGAAGACGGCGGCTACGATTACGAGTACGCCACCGAGGTGATCCGCCACCTGCACCCGAGTCTCGACTTCCTCGATTCGGACATCGCGACCATCTCGAAGCTGTACATCACGGACGCACCGATGCACGCGCCACTCGGCTACACCTCCGAGTACTACGGTGCAGCCCGCGAACTCCTCGACGTCCCCGTTATCGCCGCCGGACGGATCAACGACATGACGAAGGCCAACGACCTCCTGGAGGAGGGGCAGGCCGACTTCATCGGGATGTGTCGACAGCTGATCTGTGACGCCGACACCGTCCGAAAAGTCAGGGCGGGTCAGGACGACGAGGTAACCCACTGTATCGCCTGTAACCAGAACTGTCTCGGCGGCATCCACACCAAAGGCCACGTCGGCTGCATCCAGACGCCCCGTTCCGGCAGGGAGACGAAGATCCCCCACCTCGAGAACGTCGAAGACGCCCCGGAGTCGAAGCGGATTCTCGTCGTCGGTGGCGGGCCCGCCGGCCTCTCCTTTGCCGTCACCGCCGCCGACCTCGGACACCGGGTGACGATCAAAGAGCGCGAGGATGTCCTCGGCGGCCAGTCGAACATCGCGACGGAGGTTGACTCGCGCCAGGAGTTCGGCGACGCCGTGCGGAACCTTCGAAACCAGTTGAACAGCCGGGACGTGACCGTCGAGACCGGCGCCGAGGTCACGCCGGAAGGCGTCGACGCCGGACGGTGGGACGAAATCGTCGTCGCCACAGGGGCACGAGAACGCCCTCCGCCACTCGAGGGCGAGAACGTCCACCGGTCGTGGGACGTCTTGGGCGGCGAGCCCGTCGGCGATCGGGTGATCGTCCTCGACAACAACAACCACGCCGCCGGGGTGGGCGTCGCCGAGCAACTCGCCGTCGAGGGTCACGACGTGACCTTCGTCACGACCGCCTACCACCCGGGCGACCGCATGGAGGGGACGAACGTCCCGCCGTTCCTCGAGTCGCTGTACGGACACGGCGTCGAGATGATCACTCACACGACTATCGTCGGCTTCGACGATGGGGCCGCCCAGCTCTTGAACGTGTACTCACAGGACGTCGAGCCCCGCGAGGCGGATTCGCTCGTCGTCGCCGAACGGCGGGAGTCGCGTGACGGCCTCGTGGACGCGCTGGGCGAACGGCTGGGTGATCCCGGTTCGGTCCACCGGATCGGGGACTGCGTCACACCGCGACTGATCGACACGGCGATCTACGACGGCGAGATGCTCGCCAGGAGGCTCTCAGTATGACTGGACCGATCGTCACCGTTCCCGACGGTGAGGACGTATCGATACTCGGGGAAGCCCATCGGCTCGCGGAGGCACTCGAGGACGACACCGGAGACCGTCCCGCCGTCGTCGCCATCGCACTCGACGAGATAGTCGACCCCGCGGACCTGTCGGCGGGCAGTCCGGACGAGATCGTCCACGTCGTTCGAGAAGACGGTGGGTTCTCGAGCGGTGCATCGGGCGTGAACGCGCGGGCGGACGCGCTCGTGGCGTTCGCGATGGACGTCGACCCGCTCGTCGTCGCCCTGCCCGACAGCCCCGACAGCGCCGACCTGGCCGCGACGACCGCCCGGAAACTCCGGAGTGGCTGCGTGACCGACTGCTTGCTCCGGGTTCGTGACGGCGAGGTACTCGCTGGCCGGTCGGCTTACAGCGACCGCGCGTACGCGGAGGTCTCCTTCGAACGGGGAACTCCCGTCGTGACGCTGAACGTCGACGCGCTGGGGTCGCCGGAGTTCGAACCGGATGAATCGATCCGCGAACGGACCTACGAGGTAACAGTCGAGGACGACGACCGGCTCAGAAACCTGGGCGAACTCGAGGTTCCCGAACAGGACCTCGAGAAGGCCCGACGCATCGTCGCCGGCGGCTTCGGGCTCGGTAGCCCCGAGGGATTCGAGGTGATCGGGGAACTGGCCGACGCGCTCGGGGCCGCCGTCGGTGCCTCGAGGCCGCCGGCGGACGAGGAGTGGGTCCCCTACGATCGCCAGATCGGCGTCACCGGAAAAGAGATCGACGCGGAGCTGTACGTTCCCTGTGCGATCTCCGGTGATCCCTATCACATGCGCTCGGTGAGTGCCGAGTACCTGCTCGCGATCAACACCAATCCGGGCGCACAGATTTTCAACATGGCCGACCTCGGCGTCGTCGGGGACGTCTACGAGTACGGGCCGATGCTCGCGGAGGCGATTCGGGAGGCGAGAGCCGATGTGCACGAGGAGTCAGAGGAGGTGACCCAATGACCGACGTCGACGTCGCCGTCGTCGGTTCGGGCCGCGCCGGAACCGCGGCGGCCTACCGGCTGGCCTCAGAGGGGCTCGAGGTCGCACTCCTCGAACGGGCGAAACAGCCCGGAATGAAGAACATTACAGGTGGTGTCCTCTACGGGGACGTCTTATCCAAACTCGTCCCCGAGTTCCCCGAGGAAGCTCCCCTCGAGCGCCACGTCGTCGAGCACAACATCAAACTGCTCCACGGCGACGCCGAGGTCTCCGTCGGCTACCGGGACCTCGAGTTGCGCGAGGAACCCAACTACACCCTGATGCTCGGCAAGTTCGATCAGTGGTTCGTCGAAAAGGCCGAGGAACAGGGAGTGCTGTTCCTGCCCGAAACCACCGTCACGGACGTCACACAGCACCGCGATCACGCGATCGTCCACACCGACCGCGAGGACGGCGACCTCGCCTGCCAGGCCGTGATCGGTGCGGACGGGGTGAACACGACCGTCGCCCGAGCCACCGGAATCCAGCGAACGATGCGAAACGAGGACCGGGCGCTGTCGGTGAAGAAAGTGATCAAGCTCGGCCGGGATCGCATCAACGAGCGGTTCAATCTCGAGGGCGACGAGGGTGCCGCGTACATCTACACCGGCTACCCCGAGGGCGCGCCGACAATCGGCTACTTCATCTACACCTTCGAGGAGTACATCTCCGTCGGCGCGGTCGGCGGCCTCGAGACGCTTCGATGGCTCGGAGATGACGGCTACGCTGGAACCGGCACACCGCTTTATTCGTTACTCGAGGACTTCATGGAACTCGACACGGTCAGGCCGTACGTCAAAGGCGACGTAGTCGAGGAGTACCAGGGGATCCTCGTTCCCGAACACTCCTACGACTCGCTTCCCGAACGATACGATCGACGCATCGCGCTCGTCGGCGACGCCGCCGGGCTCGTCCTCAACAAGGGCTACACCTTCCGTGGGCTCGATTACGGCGTGACCAGCGGCATCGCCGCCGCCGACAGCGCACTCGAGTGTGCCTCCGATGGAAACTGGAACGCCTTCGGCGAACGCTACGACGACCGCCTCGAGCGCTCCTACGTCCTCAGGGACATGAAACAACACCGCCACCTGCCGGAGTTCCTCGAGAACGAGCGGATGTACGGGGACTACCCGGGCGTGGCGGCCGCCGTCCTCCAGGGGATGTACTCATCGAGTACGGACGCGACCGGCCTGACCTGGAAACAGGCCTACCGAGCGTTCCGCCGGAGCGACGCGGGCGTCACCGACCTGCTGAAAGACGGCTACCGAGCGTTCAGATCACTATGACCACGACCATGTTCACGACCACGACGACTGATTCGCACAGCGCTCAGACCAACGAGGGCCGCCGAGAGAATCGCCAGAAGAGAGATGTACGCACACGATGGAAGGACGATATGGGTTCACACACAGCAACCCGCGACAGTGAGGTGACGACATGAGCGTTCAGGACGACCTCGAGACCGTCCAGTGGGACGTAAGCGAGAACGCACACATCACGGTCGACAACGACCACTGTGTCACCTGCGAGGACAAACCCTGCCTGCACCTCTGTCCGGCGCAGTGCTTCGACTATCAGGAAGACCAGAAGGGCGGGATCTACTTCGCCTACGAGCCCTGCATCGAGTGTGGGGCGTGTCTGGTCTTCTGTGGGAACGACCCCGAAAAAGGGGCCGTCTCCTGGTCGAAGACGGAAGGCGGCAAGGGCGTCGAGTTCGACTTCGGGTGATCTCATGGGACTGACAAACCAGACCGCGATCGTAACCGGCGGTGGAAGCGGCATCGGTGCCGCGACCTGTCGCGTCCTCGCCGACCGCGGTGCGGACGTGATCGTGGCCGACGTCGACGCCGACGGCGGCGAAGCCGTCGCCGAGGGGATCACCGAGGGAGACGGTGGCGACGCGACGTTCGTGGAGGTCGACGTGAGCGACGAAGACGCCGTCTCGAACGCCGTCGAGACGGCCCGAACCGAATTCGAGAGCGTCGAGATCCTCGTGAACAACGCGGCGGTGGCCTCCCGCGAGGCCGACGGCCCGGTGACGGCGTTCTCCGACGAGGGCTACGACTTTCTCACCGACGTCAACCTCCGCGGGCCGATGTACGCCTGCAAGCACGCGATCCCGGCGATGCGTGAGACCGGAGACGGCACCGGCGTCGTGGTCAACAACGCCTCCGTCGCCGCCCTCGTCGCCGAACCCGGGATGGACGTCTACACGGCGACGAAAGGCGCGCTGGTCTCCCAGACGCGCTCGATCGCCGTCGAGTACGCCCCGGAGATCCGCGCGAACACCGTCTGTCCGGGCGTCGTCGAGACGCCGATGCTCGAGTCCGCACTCGAGGACAACCCGGAAAGCGACGTCCCTGACAACCTCCAGCGGATGATCGAAGAGACGCCCCTCGGAATAGCCGACCCCGAGGACATCGCGCGGACGATCGCCTTCCTCGCCTCAGAGGACGCCGCGTTCGTTACGGGCGCAACGATTCCGGTCGATGGAGGATTCACAGCTCGATGAAAGCGATCATCGGCGTCAGACCGGCACCCCACCGCATCGTCGACGACGACGGCGTGGCGCGACCGTTCCGGTGGCACCTCGCCCTCGAGGACCGGGTCGCACTCGAGGCGGCCCTGCAGACCGCGGAGACGACCGTCGCCGTCGGAATCGGAGGGAAGGAAGCGCGTGATTGTGTGCGCTCAGCCCTCGAGATGGGCGTCGACGACGGGCTGGTCGTCTCGTTCGATCCCATCGAATCCATCGCCACCGAGAAGTACGCGACCGTGCTCGCCCGCGTGACTGCCCGGGAGTCGGCGGACGCGATCTTCGTCGGCGAATCCGCATCGCTCATGGGCCCCGAAGTCGCGGGGCTCGCAGGGGAGACCCTCGGATGGCCGACCGCGAGCCACGTCACGGCCTTCGATCCCGGGGAAGTCGAGTCCGTGGATCTCGAGGACGGGGAGCTCGCCGTTCGACGGAAGCTCGCGACGGGTCGCCAGGAACTGCTCGCCGTCTCGCCGCCGGCGGTCTTCGGGATCGACAGCGGGTTCGCGAACCCGCGGCGCTCTTCGCTGCGGACCGCCATGGCGGGCCGGCGGGCGGAGATCCGCACGATCGATCTCGGGGACGTCGTTCCCGACGAAACCCGCTTTTCGATGAGCGTCGGGAACGCGACCGTCGACCACGTGCGAGCGAACGAACGGTGGGGACGGGCGAGCCCGCCTCGAGCGGGCGGCGTCGAAGAACGGATCTACCGGATGCTCGGTCGCGGCGGCGGCGACGACCGCGGCGGCGGCGAGGTGATCGACGCCCCGCCTGAGGAGGCGGCCGAGCGCGTGGTGGCGGAACTCGAGGACGCCGACTTGCTCTGAGTTTTTCATCGGAACCTTGTAGCCAACTCCAAATTAGCCTATTCAAGAATAGCCTATTAGAGGATAGTCTACTCGGAAGTATTATCCTCTGGAAGGTTGACGTGGAAGTATGGAGCGCTTCGTCAACCGGGAAGATGAGCTCTCTCGGCTCCGCAGGTGCTATGACTCCGACGACGCTGAGATGGTCGTCATCTTCGGCCGGCGACGCCTTGGGAAAACACAACTCGTCCAGCACTCGCTTTCCGAGCGTGATGACGCCGTCATCTATCAGGCTACGGAAACTACTTCGCAAATACAACTCGACGAGTTCGTCGACGTCGCTGCCGACACGTTTCCAGGGATCACGGAGATCAAGCAGAGCTGGGAAACGCTCCTGGGGTATCTCGGCGACCAAGACGGGATCGTCGTCCTCGACGAATTTCCCTACCTGATTGACGCCGATGAGAGCCTTCCCTCGGTCATTCAGCGGTTGTGGGACCAGCGGTTCCAAAATACATCGGGAACACTCATTCTGGTTGGCTCATCGATCAGCATGATGGAAGAAGCGACGCTTCTTGGGAACAGTCCTCTGTACGGGCGTTTCACTGAGAAACTCGATCTCCGGCCACTCAAGTTCGCCGCTGCACAAGAGTTCCTTCCAGACGAGTATTCCCCTGAAGAGCGTGTTTTCGCGTGGGGGATTTTCGGTGGTGTCCCATACTATCTCGACGGTATCAATCTCAATCAGGACCTCGGGACAGTCCTCACGAAGGAGGTACTCTCTCAGAAAGGGTACCTCCAAAACGAACCAGAATACGTTCTCCGGACCGAACTCACAGACCCGAATCGGTACTTTGCGATCCTCACCGCAATAGCCGCGGGGAAGACGACGTCGAACGAAATCGCTCAAACGGTGGGAATCGACGGGAAGCAAATCTCGACGTACACCCAGAAGTTAGAGCGGTTGCGGCTCATCGAACGGGAAGTCCCGATCACCGAAGAGAAAGCGAAGTCACGCCGCGGACGCTATCGAATCCTGGATCCCCTCTTTCGATTCTGGTTCCGTTTTGTCTACGGCAAAGAAGATCGATACGAACGTCTAGGTGAGGACGCCTACGAAGCAGTTATCGAACCAGAACTCCCTGATTTCGTCAGTCAAGAGTTCGAAACGCTTTGCCAGGATGCCCTGCCGAATCTGTATCCAGAGAAGCTGTTCCTCGATATCGGCCGCTGGTGGTACAAAGAACACGAGGTCGACATCGTCGGGTTTACCACAGACGGAACAATGGTCGTGGGAGAGTGCAAGTTCACTAGCGCGCCGCTTGATTACAGTGCACTCGCCTCACTCGAAGATCATGCATCGGAGATTCGCTGGACGCCGGATTCTGGCGAAGCTGACACGGAATACGCGTTGTTCACACGAAGTGGTGCAACACAATCAGTACAGGAAGCCGTGTCCGAGCGTGACGATCTTCAATTATTCAATCTGAATGACATCGATGTCTCATCGTGAAAAGAAACCTTACGTTCCGGCCGAGGTCGTCAGTGAGTTCGGAGACGGATGAGTCACTATCGAGTGCCGCGAGCACGCGGAGTCACGTCCGAATTCGGAAGCGAACGAGCGGCGAGAGGTGTGCCAGCGTTCGGTATCGAAGCGCGCCGCGATAGACGCCGAGCTGGTAGCCGAGGTGGTCGGCCAGGTAGTACCGTCCGTACTGCAACGGCGAAGTCGTCGGTCGGTGGACGGTGTACTCGAGGGCGGCAGGAAGTGCGACGGATGCCGCCAGTGCGAGCGCGAGCGCCGTCCCGGTCGTCGTCGCGCCGAGACCGACCGCAGCGAGCACGGCGAGGGTTAGCGCGATCGTGTAGTACCGCGTCATCTCCCTCGAGATCGCGTACACCGTCGACAGCACGCTCCTGGCGTGACTCCGGAGGACGGTTTCGGTCCCGACGGTAGCGCGGAGCCGTCGAAGCGTCCGGGCGAACCCGAGCGTCGAGTAGCCGACGACCGAGGCACTGATCACGCCCGCTGCTAGCAGGGCCGGTCCACCAGTTCCTGCCAGGAGTGTGAACGCGAGCACCGCCGTGAGGACGACCCAGACCGGCACCGGGACGGCGTTTCCGTGACCGTAGGTCCTGGCGAGCAGTGCCTCGGAACCGCCGTAGTCGCCACGTCGGGAGGCGAACGAGCGAACGTCGGTTCGATAGACGTGCTCGACGATGCCGGTCGGCATGTAGACGACGTCGTAACCGGCCTCGAGTGCGCGCCAGCAGACCTCGACGTCCTCGGCGACGTTCCGTTCGGGAAACGGGATCGACTCGAAGACCGCCCGACGGCCCACGAGATTCGCCGTTGGCAGGTACGGCGTCCCCCCGTCTCGAGTAACTCGCGCTGCGGATGCGCCCATGTCGAGCGAGGAGTTCACGCCCTCGTAGGCGTCGGCCGGCGTCTCCCCGGCGGGTCGGATTCGTCCGCCGACGAGGTCGTGAGCGGCGAGCGTCGGGACGAGATCGGCCAGCCACTCCGGGCGTGGCCGGCAATCGGCGTCGGTGAACGCGATCACGTCGTGGGTCGCCGCTTCGACCCCGCGATTGCGCGAGGCACCGATACCGAGCGGTTCGGCCGGCGACCCCACCGGGACGTACTCGAGTCTTTCGTCCTCGCTAAGCGGGTGAGAACGCACCATCGACTCCGTCCCGTCCGTCGAGCCGTCGTCGACCACGACCACCTCGTAGTCTCCGTACTGGAGCGACTCGAGGGCGTCGAGACACGCCTGTAAATTCGCACGGTCGTCTCTCACGGTGATGACGACCGAGACAGGTGGGCAATAGGTCTCGTCACGGTCGGGCACCCACTCGAGAAATCGCCGTCGATGGAGGCGCTCGAACAAGTTCGCGATCGCCTCGACGTCGTGGCCCGTCGCGGACGCGACGGCGTCCGGGCTCGTGAACGCGTCGTCCTCGAGGAACTCGAGGACCTCGACTGCAACGTCGTTTAGCGTCGTTACGGCGAGCGGGCGCGTCGAGACGAGCGTTCCGGCCCGAAGCGAGACGCCGTCCCACAGCCGGTACCGACCACGAGTGTCCCTCGAGCTATCGTCCATCCGTTCAGTCGCCAGAGAGGATCGCCCGGAGCTGTGGGTCTTCACCGTCCGGATCGGAACTTCCCATCGCGACCGCGGGACACCCCTCGTGGCCGTCGATCTGGCTCCGAAGCGATGCGATGTTCTCCCAGGCGGCCGCGAAGCCGTCCTCGGTGACGTTGCCCGACGCGAGGTCCTCCCACTGGGTGAACGCACACGGGTAGACGTCGCCGACCGGATCGACGAGACACGTCAGCGACCCTGCGCCACACTGCTTGAGCGTCTCATTTCTGACCTCTCCGAGCGCGTTGAGGTAGAAAAACGAGTCGCCGGTCCTGACGTCGGGTTTCCCCTCGAGCCAGCCGTGAAGAAAGCGGATCTGATCGGGCTCGAGTCGGAACCGATCCCAGGTGTCCTCGCCGCGACCGCTCGGCCGGAACCGGTTGAGCCGCAGCCCCGCGCCGTAGGAGTCGGCGAGCTCGTAGATCGCTGGCAGGTCGGCGACGTTCTGTGCGGTCACGACCGTGTTCACCGTCGTCCCGATGTCGCGTTCCTCGAGCTCCTCGAGCGTGTCGACCACCTGGTCGTAGACGCCTTCGCCACGGACTGCGTCGTTCTCGGCTCTGAGCCCGTCGAGGCTCACCTGCAAGAATAGCGGGTCCATCGCCTCGAGTTCGTCGAGCGTCTCCTCGTCGAGTTGGGTTCCGTTCGTACTCACACACGTCGAGATGTCTCGATCCGTCAGTTCGGCGAGCACCTCGAGGATGTCGGGGCGAACGAACGGCTCGCCGCCACCGATGTTCACCTGAAAGACGTCCATCTGGTCGAGTTCGTCGATGAACGCCATCGCCTCTCGGGTGGTGAGTTCGTTCGGCCGCTGGTGACCGGGACCGCTCCCCGAAAGACAGTGGTCACAGTGGAGGTTACAGCCGAGGGTCACCTCCCACGTGATCGTGACCGGCGCCGAGAGCGGCTCACTGCGCATCGAGCACCCCTCGATCGAGTAGCGACTCCACGATCGCCTCGGAGAAGGCCGACTCCACCTCCGTGCTGGGCCGGCCGTCGCCGACGAACTCGAGGACGTCGACGACCGTCTCGCTCACGACGTGGAGCGACGCGTCTTCGTAGCCGTAGTTCTCGTGGTCGTAAACGAGTCCGCCCTCGGCTTCCCGGCGGAACTTGACGTGATCTGGTCGATAAACGGACCGGGACATCGGTCAGTAAACGCCACAGATCCCGTCGATTCGTAGCTCTTCCTCGAACAGGTCCTCTTCGATCTCAGGCGCTTCCTCGGCGTCCTCCGCACAGCTTTCCGACGGCTCCTCGCTGCGTCCGCCTTCGTCGCCGACTGTTGACTGTGACATGTGTTATCGCCTATATTGCATAGGCACATATACGTTGCGGCGATTCCCCAACAGGAAGGCGATGGGCCACTGCGACCGGCCTGAGGGTGAGGCGACGTCGGCGTCGGTCGACGTGAACGTATACACCATCCGAAGACCGTACATTCCGTATGGACAGCGTACTGCTCTCTGCGACGACGTGGACCGAAGTCGAAGCCGCACTCGAGGCGGGCCCGGTCACCGTGATCGTTCCGCTAGGCGCGACCGAACAACACGGCCCGCACCTCCCGCTTGGAACCGACACGGTCATGGCCGTCGAACTCGCACGTCGGGTCGCTCAGCGTCTCGAGAACGCACTGGTCGCCCCGCCGATTCCCGTCGGCCCGTCCACCGAACACGGATCGTTCCCCGGGACCCTCTCGATCCCACCCCAACTCCTCGAGTCGCTCCTCAAGGAATACGTATATTCCCTGGAACGCCACGGCGTCGACCGGGTCGTCCTGCTACCTGCCCACGGCAGTTCGTTCCCCGTCGTGAATGCCTTCTTCCCCAGCCTTGCCGCCGACACCGACCTCGACCTCGTCGCGGTCGCCAATCTCGATCGCTACCTGGAACTTCTCAACGAGGGCCTCGAGGTGAGCGACGTGGACGTCCGCGAACCGGTCGTCCACGCGGGGGCGACGGAGACGGCGATGCTGCTCGCGCTCGACCCGGAGGCCGTTCGCGAGGACGAACTGACCGCTGGCCACGAGGGCCCGATCTCGCCGGCCCGACTGTTCGAGCACGGGATCGAGACCTACGCGCCGAACGGCGTACTCGGGGACCCGCGAGCGGCCACTGCCGAAGCGGGCGAAACCATCCTCGAGTGCGTCGTCGACGCGTACGTCGGGTTCATTCGAGAGGAGTTTCGCGCGCTCGAGGATTGTCCCGACGGGGGCTGAGAAGGCGCACTCGCTGCGTAGCCACTCGGTCTCCGCCACGGGTGTGTATCTCAACGGGACCTGCTGTACGTGGCTGCTGGACTCGATGAGCCTCACGGACTCGCAATCAAAGACGAACTCGAGAACTACTATGAGAAAGAGATCCACCACGGCCGTCTGTATCCGAATCTTGATACCCTCGTCGAGAAAGGACTGATCGAGAAAGGTGAAGCCGACCGTCGGACGAACATCTATTCCGTGACTCGTCGAGGACGTCGAGAGATTGAAGATCGACGTCAGTGGGAAGACCAGTACGTCGACGATACTCTGTGATTTGGGCGGAGTCCGTTCTCCAACACTGCTGAGCCTTTTCCTAACTCGTCCACCATCTCGAC
>LFCJ01000455.1_pt1 | contig 25195 bp, 21 predicted proteins | sample 643141 | NCBI WGS metagenome assembly LFCJ01 (sample SAMN03766243, study PRJNA286221) | soda lake metagenome | biome: soda lake; feature: Kulunda steppe; material: water; isolation source: sample B1-Br-g2 brine of Lake Bitter-1 | place: Russia: Kulunda steppe | collected 2010-07
ACCGCGGCGATCAGCCCGAAGGCCAGCGCCACCGGCGTGCCCCAGAGCAGCGCCAGGCTGAGGTCGCGGCGCTGGTGGTCGGTGCCGGCGATGCCGTGGACCCGCCCGTAGAGCACCAGCTCGGCCTCGAGCCCGGCCTGCTCGTCGAAGAGCACGGCATCGAGCACCAGCCGATAGCGGCCCTCGAGCACCTCGGGCGGGGCGGCCTGCCGGCCGGGGTCGGGGTCGGCCAGCAGGCCGATATGCGGCGCCAGACCGCCCAGGCGCTGCGCCAGGCCGCGGTCCTGGGATAGCGAGAGGCGCTCCCGGTGGCCGACCCGATAGCCGCCCAGGGCGACCTCGCGGCCGTCCGGGGCCTGCCACAGCAGCCTGACAAAGGGCGCGCGGGCATGCCCCTCGGCGGTCAGGAAGAGATTGATCTCGCTGGGGAAGCCCCCATAGGCGTAGTCGAATTCCAGCGGGATCTGCAGTCGCCGTCCGCCCGGGAACGCAGCCTCCTCGACCTCGGCAGCCCGGCTCTCCACCGTCAGGGTGCGGGCCGCGTTGCCGCCGCGCAGGCGGTCTACCCAAACCGGAGCGGCGTTGACCGGGTAGCGCTGCCACATCTCGCCGCCACGCCAGCGCTCCAGGGCCTCGCCGTAGGGAATCGCCATCGGGGTGCCCAGGGCCACGCCGCCGAGCAGCAGGATGATCAGCAGCCCCACCACCGCCGAGGGGTAGCGGGCCAGCTCCCGCCAGGCCCCGGGCCGGGTCACGTCGCTCATCGCCGACCTCCCTTGATCCGCACCCGCGGGTCGAGCAGCGCATAGAGGATATCCAGTGCGAACACCGTCGCCGCCAGCAGGTAGGCGAAGATCACCACCCCGCCGATGATCACCGGGGTATCCCGGTGGCCGATGGCCTGGAACAGCAGCGAGCCGAGTCCCGGCCAGTTGAACACCTGCTCGAGGATGATCGCTCCGCTCCACAGGCCGATCAGCATCAGCAGAAAGCTGGTGATGATCGGTGCCAGCGCCGGGCGCAGGATATAGCGACGCTCGATGCGCCGCGCGGAGAGTCCCTTGGCGCGGGCCATCTCCACGTAGTCCTCGCTGGAGTGGATCAGGAAGAAGGTCCGCCAGGCGTAGATGGAAACGAAAATCGAGGAGAAGAACATGGCGGCCACCGGCAGCAGCATATGGCGGACAAGGCTGGCGGCGTATGCCAGGCGGCCTTCGGGAGGCGGCGCCGTGACCATGCCCCCGGCGGGCAGCAGCGGGAAGAGGAAGGCCAGCAGCAGGATCAGGAAGATGCCGTAGAACCAGCCCGGCGCGGCGGAGCTCGGCGCCAGGGCGATCACCGTGCGGTCCAGGGCGCTGCCATAGTGCCGGGAGAGGCGCAGGGCGGCGAACACCGCGGTGAAGAAGACCAGCAGATTGGCGCTGCCGAACAGCAGCAGGGTCGCCGGCAGGCGTTCGGTGATGATGTCGCGCACCTCCCGGGAGCCGCGATCGCTGTGCATCTGCTCGGCGCGGCCCAGGTCCAGGCTCATGGCCCGCTGCAGGTAGTCGAGGCTGCGCACCGCGAAGGGCTGGTCGAGGCGCAGCCGTTCGACCTCCAGACCCACCTGCCTCTCCACCAGGGCGTTGCGCTCCTCCCCGGGCATGTCGAAGAAGGCCGGATCGGCGCGCACCGTCTCGACCACCTCGCTCCTGATCTGCACCAGGCGCAGCTCATCCACCTGCCCCCCCATGTTGGCCACCACGATGGTCAGGTAGACCCCCACCAGCACCGTGGCCAGCAGGGCGACGAGGCGCTGGATGGCGAAGAGCAGCAGATGGCGCAGGTCGCGCAGCCGAGGGCGGCGCGGGGAGGGCCCCCGCGGGTCCGTCGAGGCCTCGGGCTTCATCGCGGCACCTCCTCATTCGATGGCACGGTGGCGAACACAAGGGAGGCGAAGGCCGGCAGTGCCACCCGTCGGCTGGTGACCGCCAGCTCCAGGCTGTTGGCGCCGCTGCCGAGCCCCGCCAGGGTCTCGGCATCCAGATGCACCCGCCACTCTCCCTCGCCCAGGGGCTCGGCCTCGCCGCGGCCTGCCAGGGCGCCGTCGCCGTCGAAGAGCAGATAGCTCACCTCGCGGAGGTCCTCCTCGGGATAGGGCGCCCCCTCCATGGTAACCGCCAGGCGAAATTCCGCGGCCAGGGCAGTGGGGGCTGCTGCCTCCCCCGCCGCCACCACCAGGGGACCATCGAGCACCAGCTCCGGGATGGGCGCCGTACTCAGGCCTAGCCAGCGGTCGGCCGGGTCGCGGAAGCCCTCGAAGCGGCGCAGCACCACGCTGCCCGCCACCGGGTGGACCGCGTGCAACCGATAGGGGCCGCTGCCCACCCAGAAGTGGCCGAAGGCCTCGTGCCAGGCGCCGAGGGCGGCGAAACGCACCTCCCGCTCCCCCGGCGTCAGCCACTCGGCCAGGGCCTGATCGTAGGGCAGCGCATCCGCCTCCCCGGCCTGCTCCAGCAGCCGCGCCAGGGCCGGCAGGCTGGGCCCGGCCACCAGGCTCAGCCAGTCGACCCCGTGACGATCGGCCTTGTTGGAGGAGAAGGCCAGCTCGCCGCGCCGCTCGCCGAGGATCCCCAGCATCAGGGTGTGCCAGGGCAGCGGGCTCGGGGCCCGGGCGGCGACGATGCTCTCGGCGTCGGGGAAGATCTGGTCGCTGTAGATCTCGATCACCAGAGGCTCGGTGGAGAGAATTCGCCAGCCGCGGAAGTGGCGGCGGAAGGCCTCGAAGGTGGCCAGGTGGGCGGGGTCGAAGAGCGGGCTCGATTCGTTTGCGCGTTCGAAGTCGAGTATCCAGGGCAGCACGAAGTCGGCCGGCGAGAGCGGCGAGCCGTCGTGCCAGCGGCGCTCGAACAGGTCGGCATCGTAGTGGACGCGCACCCGGGTTCGCGCCGTCAGCCCCTCGGGATGGGCCTGGTCGGCGGTGATGAAGCGCCCGTGGAGGGCGTCCCAGTCGATCCAGGCGTCAGCGGGCACCGCGATGCTCTCCTCGCGGGTCACCGTCAGCCAGTCGAGGGTCTGCTCCACCGGCACGCCCTGCTCCACCGTTACCTCGGCACGCGCGATGCGCTGGGGGTGGTAGAGCCCGGTATAGGGGTCGGGCAGCACCATCGGGTCCTGGGTGGCCCGGGTGATCATGCGGTCGAAGGCCCAGTTGCTGCCGGCCACCGGGTTCCAGGGCTCGCCCAGCAGACCCGGCAGCCCCACCACCATGCGGCCACCGAGGCGGTCGGTGTAGCGCAGGGTGTAGGGCCAGAGCGCGGAACCGGAGACGCCACCGGCGAGATCCGCGGCCACCTCGACGTTGGCGGCCCGGGCCGAGGCGTTGAGCTGATCCACCAGCCACACCCGGGAGGAGTCCTCCATGGCCAGCGCCAGGGCCTCGGCCATCATCGCCTGGCGCTCCTCCCAGCTGCGGTAGTCGCGCCGCGACAGCCGCTCGGCCAGCGCATCGAACTCGGGTGTCGGCCGATAGGCCTGCCACAGCGGCTCGGCACGCCCGCGAGGCGTGTAGTAGAAGCTGAAGTTGTCGGCCTGGTCGCGCTGGATCACGATGGAGATCCAGGCGCCGGTGTAGAGATGCCACTGGCCCGCCGCGGGGTCCGTGGCGATCCAGAGCCTGGAGGCCTCCTCGGCGGTGCGGTAGCGACGCTCCACCGCAAAGCCGAGGTCCTGCAGCAGGTTGGCCAGGTAGTCCCCTACCCGGCGGCGCTCGTCTTCGGTGCGGATCAGCAGGCGCAGGCGCACCGGCTTGCCTTCGAAGAACCAGTGCCCCTCCCGGCGCTCGGCGCCGAGCTCGCCCATGCCGGCGTCGATGGCCGTCCGGGCCCGCTCGGGGTCGTGGGCATAGCGCAGCTCCAGCGCCCGGGCGACCTCGGCCAGCCGCGCATAGTCGGGAAAGGCGGTGGAGAGCGGCAGGGTGCGCGGCACGGCCAGGCCGCCGTAGAGCTCCTCGGCCACATGACGACGGTCGATCAGCCAGTTGAGCGCCTCGCGGATCGCCGGCAGGGCGAAGGGGTTGAGGCTGCCGTCGGCCAGGATCGGCCCCGCCGGGTTGAGGGTGAGCTCGCTGGCGGTGCCGAAGGCCAGGTCCATGTCGGCCTGCACCGAGTCGCGCAGCCGGTTGACCACGGTGGGGCTGGAGATCCCCTGGCTGAAGAGCTGGTGGCTGCCCGCTTCGATCAGCCCGGTGACCCGCCCCAGGTCGGTCTCGCGCAGGAAGACGATCTCGTCGAGCAGCGCCCCGCTTTGCGGGGCCAGGGCCGGGACGTCGAATTCGACGTCCAGTCGCGGCGGCTCCCGGGCCGGCTCTTCTCCCGCCGGCCACAGCGCCACGGCCACGACCGCGGCCAGCAGCAGCGCACTGATGCCCAGCCCCATGCCTCTCATGGTGTCATCCGCGCTCCTGACAAGGTTCAAGGTTTCCTACTCTGACCGGGCGCTGCCGCTGAAGGACAGACGGACCGGAGTGCGGTTTTCAACGCTGCCCCGCCGGCGTGACGGTCGGCAAGGTTGGACTCGATCGTCATGCCGGCCTACACCTGGGTACATGACTCCCGATCCGACGCTCCCCGGCGGCGGCCCCCTGCCGGTACTGCGCTTTCTGGGGCTGGTGCTGATGGGGTCGGCGATCGGCGGGGTGGCCGCGCTGGCCGCCGCCGGCTTCGTCCGCGGCGTGCTGTGGCTCAACGAGCTGCTGCTGATCTCCCCGCGCAGCCGGATGATGTTCCCCCGGGCGGAGCTGCTGGTGCTGGCCACGATCGCCGTGCCGACCCTGGGCGGGCTGATCGTCGGTCACCTGCACCGTCATATACCCGAGGGTCGCCCCCATACCCCCGCGGACGCCATCGCCGCCGTGCAGACCCGCCGCGGCCGGCTGCCGGCCCGCGCCGGGGGCATCAGCGCGGTGAGCGCCCTGATCTCCCTGGGGGCCGGCGCCTCGGTGGGACAGTACGGTCCGCTGGTTCACCTGGGCGCCACCCTGGGCTCGCTCGGCGCGCGGCTGATGCGGCTGGGCCGCTCGGAGGACAACATCACCATCGCCTGCGGCGTGGCCGCGGCCATCGCCACCGCCTTCAATGCCCCGCTGGCGGGCATCATCTTCGCTCATGAGGTGGTGCTGCGCCACTATGCCCTGCGTGCCTTCGCCCCCATCGCCGCGGCCGCCATCGTCGGCCACGTCATCGCCACCCAGGCGCTGGCGCAGGGCGCACTCTTCCACGTGGCCGATACCGTAGTGCCACAGGCCTGGGAGTTCGGCCTGTTCATCGCCATCGGCGGAGTCGGCGCCCTGGTCGCCGGCGGCTACATGCACGCCATCCTGGGCGTCGGCCGCCTGGCCGCCCGCCTCCCCCTGCGTCCGTCGCTGCGCCCGGCCCTGGCCGGCGCCATGCTGGGCACCCTGGCCCTCTGGGTGCCCGATATCCTGGGCATGGGCCAGGAGACGCTGCGCTTCGCCACCATCCCCGGCGCCTTCGGCGGCGGCGAGCTGCTGCTGGTGCTGGTGCTCAAGATCGCGGCTACCGCCCTGTGCCTGGGCATGGGCTTCAGCGGCGGGGTCTTCAGCCCCGCCCTGGTGATCGGCACCCTGTTCGGCGCGCTCTGCGGCACCCTGGTCGCCAGCCTGACCGGCGCGCCCCAGGAGTCCTTCATCTTCTATGCGGTGTGCGGCATGGTGGCGGTCACCGCGCCGGTGATCGGCGCCCCGCTGACCAGCCTGCTGATCGTCTTCGAGCTGACCGGCAACTACGCCCTGACCACCGCTGCCCTGGCCAGCGTGACCCTGGCCAGCCCCATCGCGGCCCAGCTGTTCGGCCGCTCGCTGTTCGACATTCAGCTTCACGGTCGTGGCCTGGACCTCTCCTCGGGACGCGGCCGGGCCCTGCTCATGGATACCCCGGTGACCGACTATCTGACCCAGGACTGCGTCACGCTCTCCCCCAAGGCCTCACTGGACGAGGCCATCGCCACCCTGGCCCGGGAGCGGCACAGCGAGGCCTATCTGGTGGACGAGCGGGGCCGCTATCACGGCTGCGTGACGTTGGCCGAGCTGGAAGCCGCCCGCCAGGAGGCAGGCACGCACCGGGATATCCGTGCCTGCGTGGAGACTGGGCGCCCCACCCTCTGCCCCGGCTCCACCCTCTGGGAAGCCATGGCGCTGCTCGAGGAGGTGACCGGCGAGGCGCTGGCGGTCATTGATCAGGGCGTTTTCCGGGGCGTGGTCTACGAGGTGCATATCGCCCACGCCTATCTCCACCAGAGCGACGCCCTGCGCCGCGAGGAGCATGGCAATGGCTAGCCGCCTGGTCGCCGGCCGCCTGATTGCCGCCCTGCTGCTGGGACTGGCCGCCTGGGGGTCGGCCGCTCTCGCCGAACCGCTGCGCGTGCTCAGCTGGGGCGGCGCCTATGAGCGCGCCCAGCGCGAGGCGCTCTTCGCCCCCTTCACGGAACAGACCGGCCAGGAGGTGGAGGTCCACCAGTACGACGGCGGCCTCGACGCGCTCAGGCGCGCCGGAGAGGCCCCCTGGGATGTGATCGACATGACCCGCAGTCAGGCCCTGGCCGCCTGCCGGAAGGGGCTGCTGCAGCCGCTGCCCCGGGACCTGCCCGCCCCGGCACCGGACGGCACCCCCGCCGAACGTGACTTCCTGCCCGGCGCCATCGGGGACTGCGCGCTCACCCACTCGCTCTTTGCCACCGTAGTGGCCTATCGGACCGACGCCTTCCCCGGGGAGCGGCCCACGCGCATCGCCGACCTCTTCGACCAGCAGCGCTTCCCCGGCCCCCGCGCCCTGCAGCGCACGCCGGCGGTCAACCTGGAGTGGGCGCTGCTCTCCTACGGGGTCCCCCGGGAGGAGCTCTACCGGCTGCTCAGCACCCCGCGCGGGCTGCGGCTGGCCCTTGATCGGCTGAGCGAACTCGAGGAGACGCACTGGTGGGAGGCCGGCGACGAGTCGCCGCGCCTGCTCGCCGAGGGCGAGGTGGTGATGGCCTCGGGCTACAACGGCCGTTTCTTCGACGCCGCCGTCAACCAGGGTGCCGACATCGAGATCCTCTGGGATGCCCAGGTCCAGGAGCACGAGACCTGGGCCATTCCCCGCCATGCCCGCCACCCGGAAGCGGCCCGGGCCTTCATCCGCTTCGCCACCTCCACCGAACGGCTCGCCGAGCTGGCGCGGCATATTCCCTACGGGCCGGCACGCCGTTCGGCGTCCGTGCGGGTCAGCACCCATCCGGCGAGCGGGGTGGACATGCGCCTGCATATTCCCACCCACCCGCTCAACGCCGAACGCGCCATCGAGAAGGACGAGACCTGGTACGCTCGCACCCTGACGCGCATGGACGACTACTTCACGGCCTGGATGGAGGAGCGGGAGGCGCCGGCTCGAGACGCCGCCGAGGAGGAGAGCAACCCGGTGGCAACGCCCTGAGAACCGCCGCTGGGAAGCAGCGCAACAGGGGGCTCAGCCCGGGTCGGGAGTGGCCCGCAGCAGCAGATTGCGCGGCGTCAGCTCCCGGGCGCAGAAGGTGCCCAGCTCCACGGCGAAGCCGGCCTCCTCGAGGAAGACCAGACGATCCAGCGCCAGCCATATCTCCAGGGGGCGGCGAAAGAGATGGCGCACCAGCTCGAGACGCGCCACCTCGGCCTGGCGCCGACGGCCCGCGGCTTCGAGGCCGGCCCAGTCGACCCCTTCGGGCAGGACGATGCCCTTCTGCGCCGCCGCCCAGCGGCAGAAGCCCTCGAAGGTCGCCGGCATCCGCCCATAGGCGAGGCTCGGCACCGGCAGATAGGCGTCGACGCGGCGCACCCGGCGCTGCAGACGATCGAAACCGAGCCGCCAGGCAGCGGCCCGCTCGCGGCTACGCTGCACATGACGCGGGGCGGTGACAGTCTCCTGCACCGCCAGGCTCAGGTCGTCCCGCGAGAGGGAGAGGCCGTGGCGTTGGGCTAGCTCGGCGCCCCGGCGCGACAGCGGCCGGTAGTGCGCCTCCGCCGTGCGCTGGTAGCAGCAGGGCGCCAGGGTGACCGCGCTGCCGGCGGCGGCGGCCAGCCGCAGCAAGCGCACGTGGAGATCACCGCAGGCGTGCAACGCCGCCACCTGGGTATGCGGTGACAGCCAGCCGGCGGCGTCGTCACTCATCACATCCGCAGGCACCAGCCTTACCCTCGCCCCCTGACGTTCGGCCAGCGCCTGGCCCTGCGCGCAGAGCGCCGGCTGCCACTCCAGGGCGGTCACCTCGGAGGCATGGCGGCGCGACAGCGCCCGGGCCAGATGCCCCTTGCCGGCACACCACTCCACCAGCGACTGCCCCGGCCCCGGGAGCACCCGCGGCAGGAAGGCCTCGATCTGCTGCCACTTGCGCCCGCTGACGTGCTGGCTCCAGGCCTCGGGCAGCGCCGCGGGGGCCGGGGCCAGGGATGGCAGCGCCACCAGCTCGGCCAGCTCGGCCACCGGCAGCCAGGGGGCGAGCGGCGAGGCGGTGAAGGGGTCGTCATGCAGACGCGCCCGCTCGGCTTCGTCGAGGGCCAGCAGCGTCGCGTGCAGCTCGGGATGGGATTCGGCCCAGGGCACGACCGGGTGATGGAAAGGCAGGCAGCGCCACAGCGGCTGCCATTCGGCCAGCCGCTCGGCAAGCTGGGTGAAGCGCTCGGCGTGGGTCATCGATAGGTAGCATGAGGTTCAGGCGCGGCTCGGGGTGAGCCCGCTCGTCGCCATTGTGACACGGCAAGCGGCGCACTGGCCTGCCGCCAGTGCAGGGTCGTGCTATCCTCGGCGGGCATCGCCGGCGTCCACGCCGGCACCCGAACGCCAATCTTCAGGAGACGGTCATGACCAAGGCAACCGCGCGTCATATTCTGGTGGACAGCAAGGAAAAATGTGAGGCCCTCAAGGCCGAGATCGAGGGTGGCCGAGACTTCGCCGAGGTGGCCCGCGAGAACTCCAGCTGCCCCTCCAGCCGCCAGGGCGGCGATCTGGGCAGCTTCGGACCCGGCCAGATGGTTCGCGAGTTCGACGAAGTGGTGTTCTCCGGCGAGCTCAACAAGGTACATGGCCCGGTGAAGACCCAGTTCGGCTACCACCTGCTCGAGATCACCAGCCGCAGCTGAGGATCTCCGCCTGAAAAAGCCGTGCGGGAGCCCCCCGCGCGGCTTTTTCTTGTACAACACCTGTATCATTCGGCCATCCGCGCTAGGATAGGGAGCCATGGCCATGCTCGAGGAGCCGATAATGAACGATCACACCTTGCCGCCGCGCCCTCGCAAACCGCTGAAGACAGAGGGCCCTACCGACCCGCGAACGATCGACGGAGGCTCCCCCCTTGAGTGATGCTCCGGTCATCGCCGTCGAGGGGCTCTCCAAGGCCTATGCCGGCGGCTTCGAGGCGCTGAAGGGAGTCAGCCTCACGATCCGGCGCGGCGAGATCTTCGCCCTCCTCGGCCCCAACGGCGCCGGCAAGACCACCCTGATCAGCGTGATCTGCGGCCTGGCCAACGCCACTTCGGGGCGGGTGCTGGTAGACGGCCACGATAACGTCCGCGAGTTCCGCGCCGCCCGGGAGCGAATCGGCCTGGTGCCCCAGGAGCTGACCAACGAGGCCTTCACGACCGTCTGGAATACCGTGAGCTTCAGCCGCGGGCTGTTCGGCAAGGACAGGGATCCGGCCCATATCGAGTCGGTGCTGCGCTCCCTGTCGCTGTGGGACAAGCGCAACAACCGCCTGATCACCCTCTCCGGCGGCATGAAGCGACGGGTGCTGATCGCCAAGGCGCTGGCTCACGAGCCGGAGATCCTCTTCCTGGACGAGCCCACCGCCGGGGTCGACGTGGAGCTGCGTCGCGACATGTGGGAGGTGGTACGCCAGCTGCGCAACAGCGGGGTGACCATCATTCTCACCACCCACTATATCGAGGAGGCCGAGGAGATGGCCGACCGCATCGGGGTGATCCGGCGCGGCGAGCTGGTGCTGGTGGAAGAGAAGCACGCCCTGATGCGCCAGCTGGGCAGCAAGGAGCTGACCCTGCACCTGCGCGAGCCGCTGGCGGCCTTGCCTGACTCCCTCGCCCGCCATGAGCTGGCCCTGACCGAGGAGGGCCATGCGCTGGTCTACACCTACGACGCCAACGAGCCGGACGAGGATCAGGCGGGCATCGCCGAACTGCTCGCCGACCTGGAGGCCGCCGGCATCGGCTTCAAGGATCTGCATACCCGGCAGAGCTCGCTGGAAGAGATCTTCGTCAGCCTGGTCAAGGAATCCACATGAACCTGCAGTCCGTGAAGACCCTCTACCTGGCCGAGATGGCCCGCAGCCTGCGCACCGTCCTGCAGAGCATCGTCTCCCCGGTGATCTCCACCTCCCTCTACTTCGTGGTCTTCGGCGCCGCCATCGGCACGCGGATCAGCGAGGTGAACGGGGTGAGCTACGGCGCCTTTATCGTGCCGGGACTGATCATGCTGATGCTGCTCACCCAGAGCGTCTCCAACGCCTCCTTCGGCATCTTCTTTCCGCGCTTCTCGGGCTCGATCTACGAGATCCTCTCGGCGCCCATCTCCTACTGGGAGATCGTGATCGGCTATGTGGGCGCGGCCGCCACCAAGTCGGTGATACTGGGACTGATCGTGCTGGTCACCGCCCGGCTGTTCGTGCCCTACTCCATCGAGCACCCGCTGATGATGGTGGTGTTCCTGCTGCTGACCGCGGTGACCTTCAGCTTGCTGGGCTTCATCATCGGCATCTGGGCGGATGGCTTCGAGAAGCTGCAGCTGGTGCCGCTGCTGGTGATCACGCCGCTGACCTTCCTCGGCGGCACCTTCTACTCCATCGACATGCTGCCCCCCTTCTGGCAGGCGGTGACCCTGGCCAACCCGGTGGTCTATCTGGTCAGCGGCTTCCGCTGGAGCTTCTACGGCATCAGCGACGTCAGCCCGGTGGTCAGCCTGGGCATGATCCTGCTGTTCCTGACCGTGGCGCTGGCGGTGGTAGAGCGCATCTTCCGCACCGGGTATCGGCTAAAGCCTTGATGGTGGGGCGGCGGCCTGCCGCCGCCCCGGTGCTCCGGCGACCGATACCGCTATTAGTCGTCGGGCACGGCCATGGCCCCCTCGAGACGCGATAAGCCCCGAATCGAAGCCGATACGAACGCGCTCCATCCGCGGCGAGCCGCTCCTCATGGACACGACTCAAACGCTGGCCTGCTCATCACGGGATGCGGGCTGCAGCTCGTGATCGAAGACCCCGGCCGCCTCGATGGCAAAGGTCAGCTCGGAAAACGCGCGCTCAAAGATATCCTCCGTCCAGGGCTGACTGATGCCCGGCACCTCGAAGCTCCTCATGCCGCGGTCGATCGCCAGGTAGACATCTCCACCGACAAAGCCGATCTGAGGCGTGCCGCCGGTCTTCGCGTCCAGTTCGACGCACTTCTCCATGATGGCAGGGGTCAGGAGGCGGCGCGCTGCCACCTGGTCGGACGCATAGACGTCGTAGATATCCGTGAAGTCATCGCTCTCCAGCACCACCTTCTGCTCGGACTGGAAGGGGTTCAATGCCTTGACACCCCTTCTCTTCTTGACCAGCACCTGCTCCTCGATGGCGCTATCGGAGGCGACATGGATCAATAGACCACTGAAAACCGTCGTGTAATTATTGGATTTCTTAGAGGATTTGTTTCGCCGCTTCAGCTCCGCATCGACCAGCTCAAACGGGTGGCCCGCAAAGGTTTTTCCATGAATAAAGTCCGAAAAACTGGAGCGGTCAAAGTTGGGAAGAAGGCCAAGCTTCCTGTAAGTCGGTATCTTTCCCGTCCTGGAACCCTGCGAATAGCTCAAGCCAAGATCGCCGCAGAGCCTTTCCATCAGCTGCTTCTTGGCACGCACACGCAGCTTGTTACTTTTCTGAAAGCAAAGAATGAAGATGGCGGCGCCACCTATCATCAGAATGACAAAACCGGCTTGAGGTTCCAGGTTCAGGTACCAAACCCCCAGAGCCGCAACGACAAGCACCGTCAGGCCACCTGCCTTGGCGAGCATCTTGTTCCTGTCGTAAAGCGCCTTGCGCTCCTGTTCCAGGTCGGCAAGCGCGCCCTTCAACGCCTGGGGTGTTTGCCGATCGCCAAGCGTCTCCCTGTAGTGGGTGTAAACGTCGGATGACGGCTGTTCTTCCTCCATGCGTGATAGCGCCTGACGAGCCCTTGAATGCTTGCGGAATGCCAATATGACAACGGACGCGAACACCGCAAAAAAGAGTACATTGAAAAACCCTAACGCAAGAACATTACCCATATATCACCCATTATCATTTACTTGCCATCCACGACCCCTCAAGCATGGCGACTTATGCTCGACCATAAACAAGGAGAGCCATCACCCCAGATGTTCCGCCGCGGAGACCGGCTCACGCAGGGAGCCCTCCTCGAGCTCGAAGAACGGCATGGCTCTGACGCCGACCAGGCCAGCGATGACCGTCCCCGGAAAGATCTGGACGGCGTTGTTCAGGCGGGTCACGGAGGCATTGTAGTAGCGCCTGGCGGCGGAAACGTTTCCCTCGACCTCGCGATAGGTGTTCTGCGCATTCTGTATGGTCTCCGCCGACCTGAGTTCCGGATAGGCCTCGGAGACGGCGAACAGCTGCCTCAAGGCTCCCTGCAGCTGCCTTTCCGCCTGCAGATGGCTCTCGACCTGGCCGGGGTCGCCCTTGTCGTAGGGAGCCGCGGCCCGACTTCTCAGCTCGGTGACCTCGGTGAGCAGTGACTGCTCGTGCTCCATGAAGCGCTTGGCCAGCGCCAGAACATTGGGTATCACATCGTGGCGCTTGCGCAGCTGAACATCGACGGATGACAGGGCCTCCTGGGCGCGATTACGCCGCCGAATCAGGGCCACATACCAGACATAGCCCCCCACCAGGGGGACCGCCAGAACCAGAATCAAGACGATGCTGCCAGCTTCCATATCGGCCTCCTGCACTACTGCTGGGACGGCGCAGGGGCCGGATCGGCCTCACCGCTGCCGGTGGCTTTCTCCTTGAGGGTGCGGAACTTCTTCGACATGCCGTCCAGCTTCGCCTCCCACTCGGGGTCGGGCGTCTGCCCCTCGATGGCCTTGAAGTAGGCCTGCATCATGCAGGTGATGGCGAAGGGCTCGAGCACCGCCACCTTGACGCTCCAGGCGAACAGCAGCGCAACCACCACGCCGGTGGCCGACCAGCCGCCGGGGATCAGGTAGGCGACCAGGGCCGCCGGGGCCAGCATCACCAGGAAGACCACGAAGGAGAGCCCGTAGACGATCAGCGCCAGCCAGGCGGCGTTCTTGAACATCGGCTTGAGGTTCTGGCCGTAGAGCACCAGGCCATCGCGCGAGGCGCCCCAGGGGTTCTCGGCCCGGGTGCGGAAGCTGTAGGCGAGAATCACTTCGTCGATAAAGCCCACGGCGATGCGCAGGAACATCTGCACTACCCGCAGGAACTGCTGCGCCCCGGGAATCGGCAGCAGCCGGAAGATCCCGCGGACCAGGCCGGTCAGGGCCTTCAGCACGCCCTTGATCAGCTGATCCACGGCAAACAGGGCGCTGGCCTGACCGAAGCGCTCCTTGACCGAGGCGGTGGCGTGCTGAATCTGGCTGCGCCCGTGGGGCAGCGACTGCCCCTCGAGCAGCTCCACCAGCACGGCGATATGGCCCGCCTTGACCATGTAGAGCAGATACTCGCGCAGCACGTACATGATGACGCCGACGATACCGAAGCCGATGGCGCCGCCCCAGAAGGTGGTGGCCGCCCGGAAGCCTTCATCGCCGAAGCCGCCGATGCCCCAGCCGACGCCGGCCCCCACGCCGGTCATCAGCACATAGGCCAGCGCCACGCCGAAGTAGACCGCCAGCCGAAAGAGCAGAAAGGGCATGGTCTTGACCATCAGTCCCACCGACTGACCGATCCGAAAGTCCCACATGAGTCCTCCTGTCGTATGAGCAGCAATATCAGATACCGACAGGCTAGACGCGGAGCGCTGCCGGGGCCCCCTTCATATAAACGGGGCCCGGCCGCGTCCAACCGCTATGCGCCCCACCGCTAGACGCAGGATCGGGTGGTCCACTCGTCGGACTCGGTGGGGCCGCGCCGGCACTGATGCTTGCGCTCCACCCGCACCAGCTCCCAGCGGCCCGCATCCCGCGGCTCGAAGGTGAGCCGGTAGCGCCAGGCCCGTGAGGCGTCATCCTTCAGGTTGTCGAGGGTCAGCATGATGCGCACCTCTCCCGAGTCCAGCATCCACTGCTCGATCTGCTCCCTGGTCACCGGGTTGGGCAGCTCTCGGCTGTAGTGCTTCCGGGCCAGGGTCACGGGATCGCGCGTGACCGTCGTATCGGGAAGATCAAACTCGAGGTAGTCCGTCGCGGCCTCGCCGGCCGGTTCGGCCGAGGCAGCCTGCCCATCGGCCTCCCGCTGCCAGACGCGCACAATGGGCGCGGGATAGGTGGGCGGCAGACCGGCCCAGGCAAGATGCCCGCCTGCCTCGCTCAGGGCGAGCGCATGGGCAGGCCCCTGGCGAGGCATGGGCAGCGCGTCGGCCGCCGCTTCGGCGTCGACCGCGGTCAGTAGCCCCTCGGGGATCTGCTCGGCACGTTCGACCGCCTCGCCCGTCTCCAGAGAGAAGCGCTGCGCGTCCCGCCCGCAGGCCGCCCAGACGCTCTTTCCATCGGCCGTGAAGGCGACCTCCCGGCATCCCAGGCTGCCCGCCAGGGAGTGCAGCCGCTCCCCCGTTGTGGGGTCCCAGAGCTTGAGCGACGCCTTCGGCACCACGCCGGGATTCCAGCTGGTGCTTGCCAGAACGCTGCCGTCGGGGCTGAAGGCCAGGCCGGTGACGGGAAGCGTCCACTCCACCTCCGGGGAGCGATGGCCATCCAGCTGCTGTTTCCGCTTGCCGGACGCCACCTCCCACACCGTCAGGGACGACTCGCCGGCACTGGCCAGTCGCGTACCGTCGGGAGAGAGCGCCAGCTGCTCGGCGCTCTCCTCCAGCTCGATCTCATGCTGTATCTCGGCGGCCTGCCAGTCCGCCGGACCGCTTCCCAGGGCCAAGGCCGGCAAAAGGCCGCCCGCCAGACCGAGGACAACGCCAGGATGCCATGCCCCGTGCCGAATCCCCTTGCCGAGTCGCCATTGCATCATCATCTTTACCTTCCTCCGGTTTGCGGGACTCCTGTGGTTATCTGCCCCCCCGCTAGCCCTGCTGGCCGTCGGGCGCCGCCACCGGCTCGGGGTCTTCGGCCTCCATGCGCAGATAGGCTTCCAGCTCGCCGCGAATCTCCGGGACGATGTCATCGGCGTGGGTAATGCGCATGTAGAAGATCGAGAAGTAGATCACCTTGACCGAAGCGGCCATGCGCTCCAGCACCACGCTGAACAGCTTGGCGATCCACAGGGCGATCAGAACGGGCAGAGCCGTGATGGGCAGGGTGTCCGGCAGCGGCCCGGCACCGGCCATCGCCGTGCCCGCCAGAGGGTCACCCACATAGTAGGCGGACTGCGGATCGCCCACCCAGATGCCGATCAGCAGCCCCACCAGCACCATCAGGGCATAGATCGGGAACATGATAGTGCCCACGGCCCGGGCCGCCACGTCGATCCCGAACACACCGGCCAGGGTCTCGGGCACGTTCTCCTTGAGCCGCTTCATGCGCGATATGCTCTCGCGAATGCCGTAGCCGTCGATGACCACCGAGGGCAGCAGATAGTGGTTGACCAGGTCCCATACCTCACGGAGCCCTTTCAGCAATATCGCCATCAGCACGCCAACGCGACCGATACGCAGCGCCCAGCTCAAGGCTCCGTTGAACACCATCTCGAACAGCGCGATGAGCCGGCTGGCCCCCTTGAACTGCTTGACCCTGGCCTTGGCTTCCGACGCCGTGCGCCGATGACCTTGCAGGGCCTCGCTGACCAGCCAGCTCTGCCGGAGCTCCTGTCGCACGTAGTAGAAATACTTGTAGACGAACATCAACAGGCACAGCAGCAGCGCCGGGGTACCGATATCACCGTTGTTGACCCACAGGGCGATCACGCTGATGAAGAACAGGCTGGCCATCACCGCTCCGTAGACGGACATGCGAATCCAGGGCCTGAGAATCCCCGGGTCGCGTCCCACGAGGGTGAAAGTGTGCTTGAGCAGATAGCCCAGCTGAACGACGCGCTCCTTGACGGCGGGCTGGCGTAATGTGTCGGACACCATAACGTTGACTCCCATGAACAGCCTGATGGACGGAGACCCTCATGTTCGAACGCGAGAAGCTCGACGTCCGCGGGATAGGGATAGGTTAGCGATTTCACTGTGCTAAGCCCCATCCGTTTAAAGGGGGCAGCCTGGCACTGGCAACGCTAAGGTGATGGTTAGAGAGACGCTGGCAAGGTACCTTGTCGATACCTCAGCAGGTGAAGAAACGGTCAAGGGAGGGCCGATGTCAGTCAGGTACTTGCTCACTACTACGGCTCTGGCCGCCGCGGGGCTGGCCACATCGGGCCCGCTTCAGAGCCAGACGACCGAGCTGCCCGAGCCCCGGGGAGCCGTCCAGCTGATCGTCGCGGGCCAGATCGACGCCACCAACCAGGGCGACGAGGCGCACCTGGATAGCACGCTGCTGGAGACGCTGCCTCGTCACGAACTCGAGACCTCCACCTCGGTGACAGACGGCGTCAACCACTTTGAGGGCTTTCTGATGCGGGATCTGCTGGAGCGGCTGGACGCCGAAGGCGACACCGTGGCCGCTCTCGCGCTGAACGACTACCTGATCGAGATTCCCATGGAGGACTTCCACGACTACGACGTGCTGGTGGCCGACACCATGGATGGCGAGACGCTATCGCCCCGGGACAAGGGGCCGCTGTGGATCGTCTATCCCAGGGACGATCACCCCGAGCTGCAGGATATCCGCTATGACTATCGCTGGGTCTGGCAGCTGTATCATCTCGAGATCCAGTGATGTCCACACGCCGCCCCGCCTATGTGCTGCCCGGGTTGGCGATCCTGGCCTTTGCCACCTTCCTGGGCTTCGCCCTGTTCAGGCTTTTTCTGGTCGAGCAGGATATGCGCGACAACGTCGATGAAAACATGCTGTGGGTGACGGCCCAGGCCCAGGTGGCCAGCCACCGCTTCGATCAGGCCATCAGCCGTCAGGCGCTGGGCCAGGGGCATGACGACCCCGACCTGCGCTTCGATGTCCTGTTCAGCCGACTGATGCTCATGGACGACGGTCCCCAGCGCCGCTACCTCAGCCAGGCCGGCCTCGAAGCGTCACTGGATAGCGCCCTGGCTCATCTCGAGGCCATCGATACTCTGCTGACGGAGCCGCGCGGCGACAGCGACAGGATCCTGGCCATCCAGGGCGAGCTCGATCCGCTGATGACGGGACTCAACCGTCTCGCCACCGGCGTGATGAAGGAGGAGTGGGAAGCCACCGGCGCGCGCCTCGATACCTATCGTGCCAGCCTGGTGCAGGTGATCGCCTCCGTGGTCGGCATCCTGATCTGCGGCCTGCTGCTGATCAGCCTGCTGATTCATGCCCTGCGTCAGCGCCGCTCGGCCCAGCGGGCGCTGATGGCGGCGCGGGATCATCTGGAAGACAAGGTGGCAGACCGCACCCGGGAGCTCGAGACGGAACGCCGACGCGTTGTCACGGCCATCGATACGGCACCGGACGGCTTCGCCGCCTTCGACGGCGCGGGGCAGCTGCTGCTGACCAACCCCAAGCTGAACGAGCTGCTTCCGCTGCCGACGGAGCCTGCCCGCGCGCCGCGCACCCTGGACGCCCTGCTGACTCTGATTCGCCGCCAGGCCCGCAGCGAAGAGCACGATCCCGGCAGGTCCGGTCCCGGGCCGGATGGCGCCATGCAGTGCGACCTTGAGCTGGCGGAGCACGGCTGGCGCCAGCTGACGATTCGCCCGACCGGAGAGGGAGGCAGCATCCTGCGCGTCGCCGATATCACCCGCTACAAGGCCGCGGCCGGCGCGCTGGAGCGCGCGCTTCAGCGCGAGCGGGGCGTCAGCGAGTTCTATCGCAGCTTCGCCGCCATGGTCTCCCATCAGTTCCGCACGCCCCTGGCGGTCATCGACTCGGGACTGCAGCGGCTGATCAGACGCCACGACGCCATGGAGCCCGCACGGCGCCTGGCGCGCTATCATCAGCTGCGCGAAGCGGTGGCACAGATGACGCGTCTCGTGGAGAGCTCCCTGACCGCCGCCCGCCTCGACGGCGCCCAGGTCGAGGCGAGACCCGAGCGGTGCAACCTCACGGATCTGGTGGAGCAGGCGTGTCGCCTACAGAATGAAGCCCAGGGTGAGTCGCGCATCCGGGTGTCCGCCCCGACCTCGCCCCTGTTCGCCTGGTGCGACCGCAGCCTGGTGGAACAGATCCTGGCCAACCTGCTCTCCAATGCCCTCAAGTATTCACCCGCCACGGAGCCGGTCGATGTGCGCCTGGGCGCGACGGCTTCCCGGCTTTACTGCCGCGTCGAGGATCGCGGCATCGGTATCCCCGCCGATGAGCTGCCGCGCCTTTTCGAGCGCTTCTTCCGTTCACGCTCGGCCAGGGAGGTATCGGGCATCGGCCTGGGGTTGAACATCGCCCGTCACCTGGCCCGGCTTCAGAACGGCGATGTCACGGTGTCTTCCGAGGAGGGCGAAGGCACCATCTTCACCCTCTGGCTGCCTGCCACGACCGGGAGGATTCAGGATGTGGACCCCCACTGAACGAGACGCCCAGCGCGGTCTGATTCTCTGCGCCGAGGATCAGGAGTCCCTGCGCACCGACATCAGTGACGAGCTCAGGGAAGCCGGATACGGCGTGCTGGAGGCGACCGACGGCGATGAGACGCTGCGTCAGATCCATGCCGCCGCTCCCGACCTGATTCTCTGCGATATCAACATGCCGGGACGCAACGGCTACGAGGTGCTGGCCGAGATACGCCGCCTGCGCCCCGATCTCGCCGATATGCCCTTCGTCTTCCTCACCGCCCTCAGCGATCCCCGAGAGGTGGTGGAAGGCAAGCGGCTGGGCGCCGATGACTATCTGGTCAAGCCCATCGACTTCGACCTGCTGCTGGCCACCATCGATGCGCGCCTGCGCCAGGTGCGCCGCATGCGCGACAAGACGGCTCGGGAGATCAGCGAGCTCCGCGAGGCCATGGCCAGCCTGCGCGTGCAGGCCACGTCCCAGGCCTTCGCCGGGGCCACTCGCGCGCTCGACCTGATCGCCCCGGGCATGCTGCTGCTGGATGCCCGCGGGCAGGTGCTGTTCGCCAACCGGGCCGCCAGGGCGCTGGCCCGGGCGGAGAACGATCTCCAGCTGGGTGATACCCTGGCCTCCACCCATCACGCCCAGGCACGTCAGCTGCGCCACACCATCCGCCAGGCGCTGGCGGCCACTTCGGAACATGAGGTGCACTGCCTGCGGCTGAGTCGCCGGGGCGAGCGGCGAGATCTGCTGGTTATCGCCTGCTCGCTTGGCACCGTGCACGATGATCTGCCGACGCCGCAGCCGACCGCGGTGATACTGCTCTCGGACCCCGAGCAGAGGGCGCATATGCCCCAGGAGGTGGTCGCTCACCTCTTCGGACTGACGCCCACCGAAGCCAGGATCGCCCTCTCCCTCGCCGAGGGGCTGCGCACCGAACAGATCGCCAACCGGATGGGGATCTCCTCCACCACGGTGGCCTTTCACCTGAGAAACCTCTTCCAGAAGACCAGCACCCACCGCCAGGCCGAGCTGATTGCCGTCATCCTGACCGGGGCCATGACGGTAGCGCTGGAGGAGAAGGCGGGCGGCGAGACATAGCAGCGGGCGGGCGACGTCCCCTCCAGATCGGGGCCACCAGTGGTATCATCCCGCCCCCTTCGCTCATGCTGCAGGAGTCCTCATGCCGATCCTCAACGCCATCGTCCATCGCATCGAGAAGCCCGACGGCGCCGCGGCCCGGCTGCTGGCAGCCGACCGGTCGCTGCCGCCTGCCGACGCCCTGGACGCGCTGCTGGAAGGACTCAACAAGGCCTACCACGCCAAGAGCAAGGCGTGGGGGCATTTTCGCGATGCCGACGATACCGAGGGTGCGGCACCCTCCCCCCTGGCCGCGGAGCTCGCCGACTATCTCGCCGAGCGGCGGGACTTCGTTGCCCTGACCCGCGCCATCGCCGAACGCCTGGCCCCGCTGGTGGAAGCCCACCTGCCCCTGGGCGGCGACCTGCTCTGCCTGGACACGCGCTTCGGCGACGCCCGCTTCCTGACCCTGGCCCTGCTGCATCACCGCGAGGGCTTTGCCGTGGATGACACGCTCAACGTGACGCCGGCGCGCCAGCTCAACCTGGCCCAGATGAGTCTGGCGGCGCGCCTCGACCTGGCCCAGTGGCAGGCCGGCGACTCCCGTCAGTATCTCTCCTGGACCCGCGATCGAGGCGGCAAGGCGCTGGCCGAAGGCTTTGCCGCCCTGCTCGGCGCCGTGGAAGGGGTCGACGCCTCAGGCGAAACCCGCACCCTGCTCAAGGCCTTCAGCGACTACGTGGAGCAGGAGGACCTGCCCGAAGAGGCGAGCCGAGAGAAAACCGAGGCGCTGATCGACTACGCCAGCGACCAGGCCAGCCGCGGCGAACCCATCACCCTGGAGGAGCTCTCGGAGGTCCTCGACGAGCAGCAGCCCAAGGCCTTCTACGACCATATCCGCAACGCCGATTACGGCCTCTCCCCGGAGATTCCGCCGGACCGGAAGGCACTGAACCAGTTCAGGCGCTTCACCGGACGTGCCGGCGGCGTCTCGATCAGCTTCGACTCCCACCTGCTCGGCTCCAGCGTGGAGTATGACGAGACCGCCGACCGTCTGATCATCAAGCAAGTCCCCAAGCAGTTGAAAGAACAGCTGAAAGGAGACAGGTAAGACAGTAGCGAGTGAACATATTCATGCCTGCAGCATGACGATATCGGTATATGCCCTTCGGCATGCCCTGATCTAGAGTGGGTCCTGACAGCACGTGAGTCACCGCAGAGTGCTTTCCTCAGGACATTGACGATGAGAGCCACCGCAAGGGTTTCCGATACGCTCGATTTCCTCCAGCCCCATCGCCTGCCATGGCTGCTGGCCGGCAACGCCTATCTGCTCAGCGGTTTGCTGGTCGCCATTATCTTCACCCGCTCGAGTCTCTCGCCCACGCTGATTCTTGTCAGCCTGTTGCTGCTGCTGATCAACAACTCGCTCGGCTGGCTGTCGATTACCCACTTCAAGCGGCTCGAGCGCCGGCACTGCTCGCGACTGCAGGCGGAGCGCGAGGCTAACCGACGCCTCATGGAAGAGATCAAGGAGCACAGGGCAGTGGAAGCGCGCCTGCGCCACATGGCCTGCATCGACGGCCTGACGGGCATCGCCAATCGCCGCCACTTCTTCGAGCTGGCCGAGCAGGAGCTGCGACGCGCCCGCCGCGACGGCACACCGCTAGCGCTCTGCATGGTCGATGTGGACCTCTTCAAGCAGCTCAATGACCGCCACGGCCACGGGGTGGGCGACCTGGCCCTTTCCATCGTGGCGGAATGCTGCCAGTCGGTGCTGAGGGAGTCCGATGTACTGGGCCGCTATGGCGGCGAGGAGTTCGTCATCGCTCTTCCTCTCGCCGACCTCGATACCGCGGCGGCCATCGCCGAGCGACTGCGGGAGAGCGTCAGCGCGCTGAGGCTGCCGATGCTCGACGCTGTGACGCCGCTGACCGTCACCGTGGGCATCAGCCGCATCGAGGCCGGGGAGTCGGCGCTTGACCCGGCCCTGCAGCGCGCCGACCGGGCGCTCTACGCGGGCAAGGCACGGGGACGCAACTGCGTGGTGGTGGCCCCTCGGCTGCTGCCGGACACGCCTTCCACGTCACTCGGAACCGACTGGGCCTCCAGCCTGATGACACGCCCCTGTGCGGATGCCGCCACTCGCGCCCCCGGGCTGCTGGCAGCTGCCTTGACCGTCGAGCCACCTCGGGGCCCGGTCTGATCAGAGGCGGGCCGGGGGTGCCGCGGGCTCGTCGGGCTGTTATCGTCGACGCATGCGCCCCCTCTTCCCGCCCTGCCGAGATCCCCGATGAGTTCACGCCCCGACCCGCGGGTCCTGCTACGCCTGCTGGGCCTGCTGGCCACCTATCGATGGCGCCTGGCCCTGGCGGCCCTGGCACTGCTCGCCGCCTCGGGCAGCGTCCTGCTGCTCGGCCAGGGGCTGCGCCTGGTGATCGACCAGGGGTTCATGGCCGCCGACCGCACCGCCCTGGGCCGTGCCCTGGGGCTGATGCTCGCCGTGGTGAGCGTGCTGGCGCTGGCCTCGGCGCTGCGCTACTACCTGGTGACCTGGATCGGCGAGCGGCTGGCCGCCGACCTGCGCCGCCGGGTCTTCGACCACCTGCTGAGCCTGGAGCCCGGTTTCTTCGAGAGCGCTCAGGCCCCCGGGCAGGCCGCCGGCGAGATCACCTCCCGGCTCACCGCCGACACCAGCGTGCTGCAGAGCCTGTTCGGCTCCTCGGTCTCCCTGGCCCTGCGCAACCTGCTGATGCTGATCGGGGCCGTGATGCTGATGCTGGTGACTCAGCCCTGGCTCTCGGCCATCGTCCTGCTGGGCATCCCCGCCACGGTACTGCCGATCCTGTGGTTCGGGCGGCGGGTGCGGCGGCTGTCGCGCACCAGCCAGGATCGGGTGGCGGAGCTCGGCCGCTATGCCGAGGAGGCGCTCTCCGGCATCCGCACCGTCCAGGCCTTCACCCACGAGTCCCGCGACCGGCGCGACTATGCGGGTCGCGTCGAGGAGGCCTTCGCCAGCGCCATCGAGCGCACCCGCCAGCGCGCCTGGCTGACCGGTATCGCCATGCTGGCGGTGTTTGCAGCGGTGGGCATCATGCTCTGGCAGGGCGGCCAGGCGGTGCTGGCCGGCACCATGACCCCCGGCGAGCTCTCGGCCTTCGTCTTCTATGCGGTGCTGGCGGCCGGCGCCGTGGCGACCCTGGCCGAAGTGGCCGGCGACGTGCAGCGCGCCGCGGGGGCCGCGGAGCGCCTGCTCGAGCTGCTGGATGCCCGGCCGCGCATCGCGCCGCCGGCGCATCCGATGCCGCTGCCCGAGCCGCTCGCCGGCGAGCTGCGCTTCGAGGATGTGCGCTTCACCTACCCGGGGCGAGAGACCCCGGCGCTGGCCGGCCTCGATCTGACCATCCGACCGGGCGAGCGGGTCGCCCTGGTGGGACCCTCCGGGGCCGGCAAGAGCACCCTGCTCGCCCTGCTGCTGCGCTTCCACGATCCCGACGCCGGCACCCTGCGCCTGGACGGCATCGACCTGCGCGACCTGGACCCCGGAGAGCTGCGCTCGGCCCTGGGCCTGGTGGCCCAGGAACCGGTGCTCTTCTCGGGCACGGTGGCCGACAATCTGCGCTACGGCGACCCCGATGCCGACCCCGAGGCCCTGCGCCGAGCGGCCCGGGACGCCAACGCCCTGGCCTTTATCGAGGCGCTGCCCCAGGGCTTCGACACGCCCCTGGGGCCGGGCGGGGTGCAGCTCTCCGGCGGCCAGCGCCAGCGCCTGGCCATCGCCCGGGCGCTGCTCAAGGACCCGCGGGTGCTGCTGCTGGACGAGGCCACCAGCGCCCTGGACGCCGAGAGCGAGCGGCTGGTGCAGCAGGCCCTGGATCGGCTGATGGTGGGCCGCACCAGCCTGGTGATCGCCCACCGCCTGGCCACGGTGGTGGCCGCCGACCGCCTGCTGGTGATGGATGAGGGCCGCCTGGTGGCCGCCGGCCGCCACGCCGAGCTGATGGCGTCGAGCCCGCTCTACCGCCACCTGGCGGAGCTGCAGTTCGGAGAACGCACGCTCGCGGCCGACGTCATCTCCACGTCCTGAGCCCGCCTCGAAGGGCAGGAGGGCGTCGGCCACCGGCTGGAGCTGGCGGGGCCGTCCCAGGCGGTCGTTCTCGGCATCGGCGAGCCTGGCCGCCCTCACGTGGGGCGGCACGTTGCGGCGGTAGTCGTCCAGGCGCCGCCCAGCCGACTACCCGAGGCTCGCCGGCAGGTAGAGGCCCATCAGCCAGGTCATGTGCCCGGCACCTCGATGATCAGATCCGCTGTGAACAGCGGCGGGTCGAACTCGCCGGGATACCCGCCGGGATTGGCGACCACGCGGGTGCCCTCGACCTCCAGATCCACCGGCTCATGCACATGGCCGTGGACCCACAGGTCCATGCGGCCCATCAGCGGTGGCAGGTGGGAAGCAAAAGCCGGCGACAGGACGTCGCCGCGGTAGCGCGGCGGGATGCTCTCGGCCAGGGGGGCATGGTGGCTGATCACCACCCGGGGACCGCTGAACGGCTTCGCAAGCTCCGCCTCCAGCCAGGCCAGCGCCTCGGCGTGCAGGCGGCGACTCTCGGCCGGGGTGAAGATCTCCCCTTCCGGCTGCTCGATGATGCGGAAATCCGGCATCAGAGCCAGTGCCCTGGACTCGGTCAGCGCCGGGTCATGATCGGGCTGGTCGGCATGGAGGGCAAAGTCAGTCCACAGTGTCGTGCCGTGGAAACGTACACCGCCGAGGGTCAGGGTGTGATTGTCCAGCAGATGGATGCCCAGCCGCGCGGCGTCGGTAGCCAGCTTCCGGCGCAGGGCCGGCATGCAGGTGCCGTAGAACTCGTGATTGCCGGGCACATAGAGGACCGGCGTTCCCGCGAAGCGCTCCGCTGCCCAGGCGAGCCCACGGGTGCCCGAGTGAATATCACCGGCCAGGATCACGACGTCGGCGTCGGCCTCCGGCAGCTCCCGTGAGAGCTCGAAGTGTTCCAGATGAAGGTCAGACAGTACCCTCAGGCGCATCGTCCAGATCCTTGCAGCGAGGCGTGCGCACCAGTGTGATACAGGGGCCCGGCGAAGACCACTGCCCGCGGTCGCTTGCCCTGCCCTCCTGTCGGCCTCAATCGTAGTGCACCGCCAGCCACACCGTCGCCGCGTCCGGGTCGGTCCAGGCGACCCGGTGCCGTCGGCGAGCCGGAATCAGCAGATGGTCCCCGGGTTTCAGGGTGACCGCCTCCCCCTCCTCGAAGGCGACCACGCCGCACCCCTGAAGCACCAGCACCCACTCGTGGCGCGGCTGGTCGTACCAGCCGGCCTCGGGCGAGGCGTGGCCGCGGGAGACGATGCGC
>LFCJ01000456.1_pt1 | contig 25189 bp, 39 predicted proteins | sample 643141 | NCBI WGS metagenome assembly LFCJ01 (sample SAMN03766243, study PRJNA286221) | soda lake metagenome | biome: soda lake; feature: Kulunda steppe; material: water; isolation source: sample B1-Br-g2 brine of Lake Bitter-1 | place: Russia: Kulunda steppe | collected 2010-07
CGGCCACCGCTCACACAGCGAAGCCCTCCACACGTCCAATGGTGCATTTCATTCTAAGCACTCTGATGAGTAATATATGCCAAGCACAGCCCGCCAAAGCATCGCACTTGAAGGGAGAACTTGGCCCGTCCGGGCTGGGACGGGTTCGTCCCGTGAATCCCTACCAAAAGTTGTACTCCCCTACCAAGGTTTCGTCCCAGACCCCCCCCGGACGGACACGGGACGAACCGGCCCGTGAGGACAGTGTAGGCTGTATACACCCAGAAGACCTGCACGTGCAATTAGCCCGGCCCCTCACCTTTGTGCCGGCCTTTTCGTCCTTGCATTCAAGCTCAGCCTTCTTGAGGGCCTCCTGCGGTTTATAAATATGTCAAGGCGTTGTAGTGAGTGCTCGCCTCTACCGCCTGAGGGTTTGAACAGCAGCCTGGCTGCGCGCAGCTCCTCCTCTGCAGCTGCAGCTCAGAGCAACAGCCAGACTTGAGAGGGGGAGACACATAAGGGCCCCTGTGGAGTAGTGAGCAGTTCGGGTCAATCATCTGCCTTGCAGACTGGGTTTCAACCTCTCGAGGTGGTAGGGTTTTCTTTCGCGACAGGTCGTCGGATCATTGCGCGACCGACCACGAACCTACAGGAACCTATCATCTACCTGAATAGCTGCGCAAGACCACAACATCCGCACTCCTCACGCGTTGCGATCCCGTTCCTCACCTGAGTGGCTTTGTCCAGCATCTGGTTTTTGTCTATGGGCGCAGCCCGCGGGAAGGTCGCCAGCTTTCGGGGCTGAGGTAAAGAGCGACCAAGCACAAGTTGCCCCGGTGTCCGCTGAAGCCTGTGCGTGTTTGCTTGCAGAGCCTGTTTGCTGAGCATGACTGGATTATATATTTACTTTAAAATAATCACAAAATCTAAAAATGCACATATAGACTTCTCATTGAAGTCTATGACATCGGCGTGATCTGAACACATCTGAACAAAAAAAATGAAGGACAATAGGATCGTCGAATGGGAGGCGCCCGGGAACCTCGGAGAAAACAAAAGGCGTCCTCACGTCCCCACGCGCAGCCACTCCAGTAGGGCCAGCGCTGTGCAATCATTCCTGCCTCTGCTGCAACTACCAACCAAGGAGCAGCGGGTTCAGAGCCTGGGGGGCCAGTGAGTGATCATTGATTGCGTGAAGATAACGGTTGCTGTGAAGATGGCGGTGAAAGTGCATATGAAGTCTGGGAGTGAAGCCAAGCCCGGCATTGAGTTTGATTGATGCAACTGCTGCACCTTCTTGGCCTGATGTTGCCTCTAGTGGATATTAGTTGGCACTCTAATGTCCCTGATGAGACAGGCGGTTCATCTTCCCACCTATGGCGCTCGCAGACGGACGTGCGCTGGTCCGTTTGATTGGCTGTGCTCTAGCATGCAGCTCCACCCTTTCCCCTTTAAAACCCTCTAGCATTAAGACCCACCCTTTCCTAAACCCCAGGTGGGAAAACCTGTGTGATTGTGATTGGTCCGCAGAGACTGGCAATTTTGCCTGTACCCCAGCCCTGATTGGGTGCCAGAGGGCTGGGAGGATCCCAAATTCAACCACTCGGACATAGAGGAAGGCTGGGGTGTGGTGAGTGAGAAAGCAATGGTTGCAGGTGGTCACAGATGTAACGATCTCAAGAGGAGGAGGAAATACTCTGTGATATCTCGAGCATACCTCTCTTACCCTGCGGTGTTACAGCGGATGCATGCTCAGCCCTGTCACAACCCTTTCACTCACAGCCTTTGTGGGCTGGCAACTGCAGCCGTGCGCGTGACTCCCTCTCCGTTCATACCGCCGCCCTGCGGTCGGAACTGAAGGCGCCTTCTGACTGTTCACCGCCCTGCGCAGATCAATGTGCCTGGCAACTGGGAGCTCCAGGGCAAGGGCGTCCCCATTTACACCAACTTCACGTATCCTATCCCACTAGACCCCCCCCGAGTACCGGCCAACGCAAACCCCACTGGGTGCTACGCCAAGCATTTCAACTACACCCCTCCCGCCCTCCCCTCCAAAGTCGGCAAGAGGTGCGCCAGACGCCAGGCCATCGCGTCTGTCAGGTGCCCCTGCAGGCGCAGAGACGCCACTGACCGTATGTGTGTGATGGTGGTGTGTGGGGGGGATGCATCATCCACATGGGCAGGGCTGGAGGCAGGCATCCTAAATTTGTGACGAGCCCCCCGCCCTGCATCTGCTACAAACCCCGGTTCAGGGGCTCGTGAAGGGACAGGCGGCGTCAGCGCAGCATGCCAAGGGGTGGGGTGCAAGCGAAAGTGCCTGCGCATCATGAGCCTCAGTCAGCACTTCTCCTCAAAAAGCTGGACCCACTGGCTGCCTGCATGGGCCATTCCTCAAGCGTCCGTATTCATCCATGTTCATGGAACCCAAACCTGCGTGAAGCGCATCCTCACACGGCTCACTGAAGCGCACGCGTCCTTTGTGTGCACACCTGCGTGCGTAAGGTCAAGGACCTTCATGCTTTTGCCCTGCGCGCAACACATGCAGGGTGTTCTTGCAGTTTGAGGGCGTGGACAGCTTCTTCCAGTGCTGGCTCAACGGCGACTACGTCGGCATGAGCAAGGACAGCAGGCTGACGGCAGAGTTTGATGTGTCTCACTTGGTCAAAGCAGGGAAGAACTTCCTTGCAGTGCAGGTAATGCGCCTGAACCCTAACTTCCAACCTCCTTGGTGGCCTCTGCTACTGCGTCTGCGTTTGCTGCTGCTGCTGCTGTTGCGGTTGCAGTGGTGCTGGTGGGGGGGGAGCCTGTACAAGGAAGTCAAGGGTTTGTCGCAATGAGAACAATGGGGCACACCTTATGAGCATGTGGTCCAAGACGTGCCAGGCCTGTCTGTAAGCAAGTTTCAAAAGCAGTGAGGATGGTGGTCATGCGGGCTCTGCACAGTGGCGCAACTTGTCCTGTGGGATGCACCTGCATGCTAGAGCCCGCGATAGTACTCATCCCTGCTTCATACCCCTGCATGCACATGCTTTCTGGGTGCACCCCCTGGCTCCATATTACCAGCTAACAGCAGCTGTGTGCATTATTGTATTATCTGCTTACAGCAGGGGTGTGATGCCCAGCCTGTGCGCTGTCTGTGCGCGCGCGTGCCCAATTGCCTGCGGAGAGTACAAAACAAATGCATGTGGGTGTTTGTGTGTGCATGCGTGAGTACGTGCACGTGTGTATGTGGGTGTGTGTAAGTCAGCTTTATGACTCATTGTCGTGGCATCCTTCCAGGTGCTGCGGTGGAGCGACGCGACATACCTGGAGGATCAGGACATGTGGCGGACCTCGGGCATCCACCGCGACGTCCTGCTGGTCACTAAGCCCTCCCTGCACATATCTGACTTTGTCGTGGCCACACCTCTCATCTTCGGAACGGAAGCCAGCACAGGGGCCCCGCCCCCCCTGACCTCCGCTCGCCTGGAGTCCAACATATACCTGGTGCGCTTTTTGCCTTGTGATGAACAGTGTGTCCATGTAACTGCCAACAGTGCAGGGCACCCTGTGCGTATGAAGTGCGCATGTTTGAACTCATGATGTGGCAAACGCAGTGAGCATATTGTCGTGTGTGCTTCCCGGAGGGAACCCTATCCGTGCATCACGATAAAATGACGATGTGGCAAACTAAGCACTTTCGACCAAGCCTTTCCCTCTTGCCCTAAGAGGAGGTTGCGGCCTTGTCCAGGCGTGGATGCCCAGAATTCCCCATACTGCAGAGTTTGACCCAGCGGCGCTCACATGCACGTACCATAGCGCGCCATGTACGTTTGTGTGATTGGCGTTCTCCCCCTCAGGGGGATGACCTTCCATGTGCGTGCGTGTGTGACTGACTCTCCCCACCTCCCTCAGGATAAAGGCCTAGCATGTGCACGTGCATGGCGGACTCTGCCCCCCTCAGGGCGATAGCCTGCCCATGGTAGGCCACCATGTGCATGTGCATGACCGCCCATGTCTCCCAGGAGGGCCCCAGCAACGAGGCGCTGTCCAAGGCGACAGTCACAGCGCAGCTCGTGCGTCAAGCGGATGGGGAAGCGGTGATGGAGCCTGTCAAAGTACGTGGCGTGGCAGGCGTGTGAGCATGCAAAAGCACACAAAGCATGCAAAGGCAAGCATGCGCTGGTGGTGCATGCACACCCGTTCACACCCATTAAGGTCTGCACACCCAAGGGCGGGCCGCCTGCCGCCTTGGGCGCCTTCTGATAATCGCGTGTGCTGTTGTTAGCACGCTGATGTTAGCTTTACATGCTTTTTGCACAGCCAGCCCTCAGCCTCATGATGCTGCGACGCCACAGGTGCTGCACGCCTCTTTGTCGGTGGAGGGTATTGCCTTAGCCTCGGAAGCAGTGAAGTGCTTCTGCGTATGGGCATGTGTAAATGTGTGTGCGCACGCGTGCACGCGCGTGTACGCCCAAGGTGCTCAATGAGCCAAGGGGTGCCAAGCTTAGCTTCACTCTTCTTTATCACTCTGCCCTGCCTCACTGGTGCCCCTGCCTGCCCACCTTGTTCTCCATCGTCACATGCCCAGGCACGCCCCAGGCATGCGCACTGCTTGTGGCCTGTGAGCTGCGCGGGCCAAAAGCTGCCGGCACTGCCTGAAGCTGGTGTGCATGCCACACACTCGCCCGCGCTTGCAGCTGCCAGTGACCGCTGACAAGTGGTACGCAAGAGACATGGCCGACCTGGCGGCCGCTCAGGCGGCCCATGGCAAGAAGTTCGCGGGGGGCTTTGGGGGCGTGGCCAAGGTGTGTGCCGCTGCTTGCCACTGCACATCCAGTCCAAGCTTGTGTCATATGTGACGCCAAGTGCCCATTACAGAGGAGACTTGATGGCAGCTGGTCAGCGCTCAGCTGTACAGGCTGTTTTGGTACCTGAAAAAGTGCATGTGCATCATGCAAATGCGCATACTTACAAATCTGCCATTACCGTTCATGGCAGCCAGCCATGTTCTGTGAAGTGCGCTCCCAGGATGGCCTGCGCATGTACACGCATGCAGCTCTTGTTGGGCGTCCATTCCTCAGTGCCTTGTCAGTAATTGTCCTCACTCACTGCCTGCGTATGCACACGCATGCAGCTCTCGTTGGACGCCCTTACCTCAGTGCGGGATCTGCAGCTGTGGAGTGCTGAGCGCCCTTCCCTCTATGTGCTTGTGCTGGAAGTCGTGGATGAAGGGGGAGAGGTCCAGGAGTACGAGTCATGCCAGGTATCTCTTGAATGGTGCACCAAACCAGAGCACATCATGCATGCGCGGGGCAGAGTGTCTGGCAAAACCACATGCACATGCTTTTGCTGGCTGGTTGTGATGCAGTTTGTTTCGAGCACCTGCAATTACAAGTGCATGCACATTCAGGTGTGCACGGCATGCCTGATAGAGACGCTTGGTACGGGATAGATTACAGAATATTGAATTCAGCACAAGGAGCTGCCTCACAGGCCAGGCATTTAAAACGCAGCTCTCTCACGTTACCCGCAAAGGATACCCCCCCCTCTTTCTGTCTCCTATCCAGGAGCACATATTTTCTCCCCTGCACTTTCTCTGCCCATAACTCTGTATGCCTGGGGCTGCCCAGATGGGTGTTTCCCCAATGTAGCAGGTCGAATTCAGGCTCACCACAGTGCGTGATGGCGAACTGCTCGTATGTGTGTGTGTTACCCCGCTACAACACGTCGGATTTAGGCTCACCACAGTGCATGATGGCAAGCTGCTCGTCTGTGTGTGTGTGTGTGTGTGTGTGTGTGTGTCCCCACTGTAACAGGTTGGATTCAGGCACACCACAGTGCGTGATGGCAAGCTGCTCCACAACGGTCGCCCCCTGATGATCCGCGGCGTGTGCCGTCACGAGTGGGACCCGCGCACTGGCAAGGTCAGTATGCTCTGCTGTAGGTGTGCAACCTTGAAGCAGCAGCGCAAACAGCGACGAGAGTGGTGTGCTCTCATGAGCGGGACATGCATGCGGACAAAATGTCAATGTCAGGCAATGGGTGTGCAGCACTGAGGCGGTTGCGCACTCAGAAGTCAGGGGCGCATGCAGCTGTGAGCGAGATGCTGTGGTTTGGCAGTGCGTACTGTTTTGGGATGCCAATGTGGTGTTGTGGGTTTGCATCTTACGAGGCAGATGTATGTTTGGCATAACCAGTGCACTGCTGCAGGTGCACCCGTGGGTGGGCTGATCGCATCATCAGATTGTTGAGCTTATTTGCATGCCCTCGCAAGCTGGGACAACTCAGTAAGGAGTCTGTGTGCAGTTACCAAATGGCATGGTGCAATTTCATGCACATTTTTACCATGGGGAGGTGCAAACTATGGCAAGGCAAGCCAGTTGCTGGACACCTAAGAACAAAAGTGTTTGAGCTGGATGTGAACCAAAATAATTCAAATTGCTTTGTCAAGCTCACAAACATGTAGATTTTTTCATTAAGAAGAAGTGCAAAAAAATTTCTGCTTGCATTGCCATCATTGCCAAGCCTAATTTGGTACTGCATGTTTTGTTGCTTGCTTCATGCAAATTACATATCTGCCCAAACTGCAAGGCATAAAAGTGAATATAAAAGATTGCTGCACTGTATCATTTGGCCATGATGTTGTAGGAAAGCAAGTCCTTTAAGTTCAAATTCACCTTAGGTCCAAATGAAAATTTATGCAATGGCCATAGCACTCCTTGCAAATCTGTTATCAGCTCTGTGGCCTGAAAGGCTGAAAATCCGCGCTGGCTTGATCAGCGCACAGCATAAGGACACGTGCCAATTTAAAGCAGGCACCATCGTCATAAATTTTGCCGCAGGCACTCAGTGAAGAGTCCATGCTTCAGGATATCAAGCTCCTCAAGCAGTTCAACTTCAACGCAGTGCGATGCAGCCACTACCCAAATCACAATCGCTGGTGCGCGCATGCTTGTGCATGTTGTGTGCATAAGCGTAAAATTTGCATAAGTGTCAAATTTAGGTGATATCAGACACTCTCCCATTCCCTTCAAGGTGCACACAGGCTTCAGCTAAGCTGCCTTACAGTGGCAGGTCCGGCTATACATTCAATTAAGCTTTGCCTGCTAAATCTCATCCAAAATGGATTCATATTGCAAGCAGAATCCAATGTGTAACGTTGATACATAGGCGCCAACATTTGCATATGGGCCCAAGTCTTCATAAGGGTAGAGCTGCTGCCAAGTGCGTGACTGATGCGTGTGCGTCAATGAATCTGGAGCTCAATGATCAGATGCTTTGTGCTTTTTACCAGCAATATGGAGATGGATGAGCTGCTGCTGACTGTCGCTAAATATATGGGCTGCTAAGCAGCAGTAAAACATTTACATGAATCAGCTTGTGGACGAAGCATTTTTCATGACTGCCCCTAGTCGCAGATTTACTGCCCCATTTGCTGAGGCCTCACTGGCTACTGTATTGCCAATTTTTAAGCTGTGCATTCAATTGATGCTGCATAAGTGATGCTGTTGATCAGCTGCGCTGCTTCATGCCTCATTGATTGACGTGTTGGCAGGTATGAGCTGTGCAATATCATGGGCTTGCACCTTGTGGATGAGGCCAACATGGAGACTCATGGCTTCGATCCAGTTTTCAAGGACAACCACATGCACCCTGCCAATAGGTAGGTGCCAAGTCCATCGTGTCACCAGTTCACTCTGTAAATGCCTGATAGATTGACCCTTGTCACTGATTGACCCTGGAACCAAATGGCCTTCGTTGATCAGCACTGCTGAAGTATCCAGCACAGGGGCCAGTGTAGCTTTTCTCAGTGGGGTTTCAGCGGGGTTGTGCTCTCTGCAATCTGCAGATTCCGTACAGCTTCCAGGGGCTGCCTCTGCCTTGCCTGACTTATTATCATGTTCATGGCTCTTGCCATCATGCTTGTGGGTGCCCTTTGATGCGCTGTGCTGTGCAGCTCTCAGTGGCTGCCGGCCATGCTGGACCGCTGCGCGCGCATGTATGAGCGGGACAAGAACCACCCTTGCATCACAATGTGGTCACTGGGGAATGAGTGTGGCTACGGCCCTGCGCATGATGCCATGGCGGCTATGCTTCGAGCCAAGGATCCCTCACGGCCTGTGCAGTATGAGGTGCGGTAAGGGGTCAGAAGGAGGTCTGTGGAGTGAAAGTCAGTAGGTCTGTGGAGTGAAAGACAGTAGGTGAGTGAGGTCTGTAATGAGAGGGGCAAGCAGAGATAAGAGTAGGATTTGTGGCATTCAGAGTTTGGGGTGCTGTAGCAGTCAAGCACAGTTTTGAGGTCCTGGCCCGACTCAGAAAAAATCCGTGCGCCATCACAGTAACAAGCTTCGTGTTCTAAACATGTGTTCTTATTCTGGGAGGAGCACGTGCGTGCCTCTAGAAAGCTGGCTGTGGAAAGCGATGAAGAGGCAGACGCAAGGAATTGGTTGCCTTCATTGTTGCAAGCGCATGTGAGCATTAGCTCCCCCCACTGTAAATTGCTAAGCTATAACCTCCTTTTTGGCCTTCGGACCCTCATATTTTCTTGCCTTGAAGCTACCTGTCCCTGCTGTCTACCCTTCTGGTCTGCCTGATGCAGTCAGAACGTAGCTCTTCGCAAGGCAGCATCATAACCACTACTGCAGCTTTGAACAACATGCAACCTGCCTGTGCAATTTAGGCTGTGAAGGTGTGTGCTGCTTGTGTTATCCTGTGATGTGTGCTGTCATCCTGAGATGTTTGCTGCATGTATAATCCTGTGATCTGAAGGCGTGTGCTCCATGTGTCATCCTGTGATGTGTCATCCTGTGATGTGTGCTACATGTCGTACTATGATGTCAAGGCATGTGCTGCATGTGTCATCCTGTGATGCGTCTGTGCTATGTAGGGAGGAGGCTCAAGGACACCCGCCACTGACGTCATCTGCCCTATGTATGCCAGAGAAAAGCAGGTTGGTGGCAGGTCTGGTGTGTTCATCCAAATAAATCTTCATTAGAGGAATGCAGCTTGTACAAGTGCATGTAAACCACTTTCTGGTTACATCAAGAGACAATTGCTTTAGTGAGCAGCTCATCGACACAACCAATGAGTGAGTCAAGGGGATGCTGTTTACATCAGTTTAATTGATGGCTTGATGGCTTGAAGCTCAAAGGCATGGCTTATAAGAGGGCTTTGCTGGCAGTAAAGCAAGCATCAGGCTTACCCTACGCTGAATCCCTGTAATGCCAAATTCTGCGCAGCATCCCTGCCATGCCGAATTCTGCACAGTATCCCTGTCATGCCAAATTATGGACGTCCCAGCGTGGTAATGCCTATCCATCGTTCTGCACAGATTGATGCTCTGCTGTCTGGAAATGAGAGGCGCCCCATTGTGCTCTGCGAGTACGCACACAGTATGGGCAACTCAACAGGTAAAAGAAGCTGGTACTCTTGGTGATGCTGCTGCGGCGGCTGCAGCATGATCGCCTCCTGCCTAGCCTATCTTTTTGACCTGCTAAGTCTGCCTACCTGCCTTGCAGGGCCTTAGTCTGGCTGCACTGTACAATTATGGTTTGAAGCAGAGTTTTTAATCATGCAAACAAGCAGGTCACGATTAAAGACAAGCATCAACCTGCAAAAAATGCTTTGTCCTGGCAGAAGGTAGGGGCCAGGAAATGGAAACATGGTTCTGAAAAAAGGGCATTCCTCTGCTCTGGCCATATCGAAGCTTTTGGTGGAGCACATGCAACTGGTTGTGATCCACAGTGAGCAGTTCTCTTCCCCGTCACTACCCGCTCATGCCATGCCCTCTTGCCCCAGGCAACTTCCGTGACTACTGGCAGCAATTTGAGTCCCATCCAGGCTGTGCTGGCGGCTTCATTTGGGACTGGGCAGACCAGTGCCTGGAGGCTGTGTGGCAGGAGGATCTGCCAGGTCAGTTTCTGATCAATTGCTGCTCATTGAGACCAGTGCCTGGAGGCTGTGTGGCAGGAGGATCTGCAAGGTCAACGGTGAAAAGGTCAAAGGAGATCTGCAAGACCTAAATTTTGATTCTGCTCGGAACCCTTGCAGGGTTGCAGAGGGGAGCTGCTTAAGCAGCGCATGCATTTTATCTGTCTGTACGCATTTTAAGAGCATGCCAATCCTAGCTACTCTGCATCCGGTCTTCTGGTGACAACCTTACAGATCTCTTGCTGTACTCCTTGCAGTTTGATTTCTTGCAGCTGTTATCTGTTTTAGTCAACAGCATTATAGATCCAGTCTTCTGGTCTGGCAACAGCATTGAATGTTTCTTGCTTTTTTCTTTGCAGTTGTGTTGTAGTCAACATAAGTGAAATGATATCCTGCTGGGGGTCAAGCATGGCTTTCAGGCTGTGGTAGGCAAGAGCAGTGGTGTGGCAGGCAGAAGCTGAGGAACACTTTGTGCAGTGGTAGGCAGAATCAGAGGTTTGGCAGGCAAAATTTGCCTGTGATCAACGTATGCAGTGGTGAGCTGGAGCTTTGCTGTTATGTTACACAAGTGAACAAACGCAGGTCTTTCCTGCAGAGGGGTGCGCATGCCTTCCATGCAGTAGCCGGCAGGAGCAGTGCTGTTTGGTTGGAATGCACGGCCGCAGGGCAGGAGGCTAAGGATGCGGAGGCAGGGGGCAGCGCACGCAAGCGCCAACGAAGGGGCAGCAAGGGGACCCCAAGCAAGAGAGAGGCTAAGGCAGGTGAGGTGGAGGCAATCTGTCAATTGTTTTCCCCTGTGGCGTTTGCCCTGCAAAGCAGGCTGTGCACTAGTTCTCAAATCAGTTTTGCTCAAACGAACCCATGGTAAAGGCAGACTGTGGGTGGGCCCCGTCCTCAGTCCAGGATTGCATGTTTCATCAACACTGGAGCCATCAAATGGCACACACGTTTGTGCATGTCTCATCAGCACTGGAGCGGAGTGGTCTGGGTTGAGCAGATTGATGCCATGGGCTTCTTATGGGACAGAAGCAGCAGCAGCTGTGTTGGTCCTTCCGCCCCGCCCCTGAACATTCTGCCCCTTGCTGATCCCACTTCCATAGTCCTCTCAGGGTCCAGGTGTGCCCAATCCGACTTTGCTGTGCTCATATCTCACATGTACAAGAAATACGTGCTCATCAAACATGCTCACAAATGCGCGTGCCATTTGCTTGCATGTGCTATGTCGGTGCATGCAGGTGCGATAGACCCCAGCAGGCGCACGGCAGTTGTGGTGGGGGTTGCTGAGAAGATCTGCGCTGAGGCCGCCAAGAAGGCTGCCACAAAAGGCACTCCCAAAGCAAAGGGGGCAGCGGCCAAGAGGGGCAAGGGCAAGCGAGCCGCGTCTGCTGTCAAGGCGGAGGGGGAGGAAGGAGAGGAGGTGCCTCAGGAGGAGGAGGCAGGACAGGCCAAGGGGCTGCGGACATTCTGGGCGTGAGTGTGCGTTTGGGAGCGACAGAAGCGCTGTGGGTGGATGTGTGCTGCTGCACATGCTCATACTTGCCTGTCTGACCCTCTAGGCAGGGGACATGGGGAGACTGCTTGCGGCTTGCCAGGCCAAACCAGCCTTACGCCTCAATTATGGCTCCTTTTGACATTGTGCCAGCCCATGGAACAGCTCATAGTAGACTGATCATACAAGTGCAGATTTTGTACAGATCCAGAGAGTCAATTACAATCCTGGAGAAAATTTAATGCTACCACCTCACATCGTGCATACGCGCCAGAGCATGCAAGCCACCCTGTGCATGATCGCCCACATCGTCCAAGTTCTGTGGCACCCGTTTAGCACACTGCATGTGTGTCATGATTACATCCCTGCCTTTGCTGCAATTGTCCTACATCTGTGTGCAATGATGGTCAGCACACGGTACGTGCCATGCAGGTATGGCGGTGATGTTGTGGCACCACATCCTGATCCTGCCAACAATGCTCCCCATGATGGCCAGGTGAGAAGTGTTGCCAGGCTTACTGCACTGGAAAGCGCCTTGAAAGCTAACTGCTCTGAAATGTGCCTTAAGCGCCAGCAAAGGGACCTTGGGGCTAGAACAGCTTAAGTGCGCAGGTACTTGCAATCAACAGGTGCCCAGCAAAGAAAGGAAGCTTGGCAATTGGTTACCCATGGCAGTTTAGTTGCCATGTGGATGAAGGCTCTTGACCTCTCCTGAGTGCCCACACTGCAGCAAACAGGTGCCAGCTTAGACGATTCTTGGCATTCATCTACATACCTAAGCTGGCTTCTTTCATGTCAATGCACACCAGCTCCTCGAGTCCTGCCAGCCATGTCAACTCAGTGCACCTGTACTGACTGCACTCTGGCAGTTCTGCTGCAATGGCGTGGTCGGGCCAGACCGTGTGCCCCACCCTGCCTTGTTCGAGGCCAAGAGCGTGCTTGCACCACTGGAGGCGCATTGGCCAGCCGGAGCAGCTGCCGGTGCAGATGGCCGCCTTTTGTTAAGGTAAGGGCTCTTCAGCGCGCGCAGAACTCCTTTTTCCATCCTTCCAAAAGAATTTTCTTTTGGAACTTGCTGTCTGTCTGTCTGTGACGGCCCCTTCTCAGTGCTTAATGCCTTATTGAGTGGTGCTGGGATGGCCAGTGCACCTCATCTATCCTGGCACTTTGAAGGGCCCTTTGAGCACCTCAGGGACAAGCGGCCGCAGGTTGAAACAGACCTGCAGATGCCTAGGGCCAAACCTCTGCATAAGGTAGACGCCGGAGCGCTTCAGGCTTTTTGAGAATGCATGCATGGTTTTGGAGTGATGCTGCCAGACCACATGCATGGCTTTGGAGCAATGCTCTCTATGAAGACTGGCATGCTGAGTGAGGTGGCGCGTTGCTGGCCTGCTGGAGAACCAGCTGCATTATTCCTGCTGCTTTCAACATCTCAAGGGGCCATCCAAACTATTTTGCGATGTTAAGTGAAGCGAGCACGTCCTTCCAGGCTAATGCCTTGACCATATTTTAACTCTCAGACAAGCTGCAATCATGCGCATGCGCAAGCGTGTGAGCGTATCTCAGGACAAGCTTCTGCATGAGCCTTCACAAGTACATGGAACCCTTAAACAGCACAATGTTTGCCTGGCTGCCTTACTTTTGATTGTACTTAGCAGCTGGAAGGCTGTGGCTACCCATGTTCTGTTTGCCTGGCAATGTGAGCAGGCTACAAAACAAGTACGACATGCTGAGCACAGACCATTTGCTGCTTGAGTGGCGGGCAGTGGCAGAGGGACAACCACTGGACTGGGTTGGCGCGGGTGTCTCAGGTGGGGCGATAAAGGCGACACAAGTGTGGGTGCCTCTCTTGTCAAGTTTGAGTTTCTCTCTTATCAAGTGTGGCCATCTCTTGTCAAGTGTGGCTACCTCTCTTGTCAAGTGTGGGTGCCTATCTTGTCAAGTGTGGCTATCTCTCTTGTCAAGTGTGGGTGCCTCTCTTGTCAGGTGTGGGTTAGTGAAAGTATTGAGACACACGTGCGGGAGTTTCGTGTGGAGGCATGGTGGCGTGCTGGTGCAGATGCCTAAGGTGTTGGGGCGAAGTGGCACACAAGTGCTGGTATCTCAGGCGCGGGTAGGGGAGTGCACAAGTGTGGATGGCTTGAGCAGGGGCATGGCAGCGCATATGAAAGGACTGGGCATATTTGGGCACCGGACATGGCACACAAGGTGTGCGTGGGGGTTGAGGTTTGGGCAGGGTGGACAGCAGGAGTAGAATCTAAGCTGGACGCAGTGGTGTGTTCAACAAGCCTGGTGCCCTCAATAATCAAGGCGCCCTCAATGATCAAGGCGACCCTGACCATCCTTGCCCCTAAATCATCCTGGTCCCCCACACATCCCACTTTGTTTGCATTGCTGGCGTGCATTCGTTTGCATTGCAGGAGCAAACCTCAAGCTTAGCACAGAGGCGGTGTCCTAACTTGTGCCACTTTGTCTGCCTTGCAGTTGTGCGTGCCAGATGCACAATGCCTGCCAGTACCCAGCGCGTACCAGCTCAGGATTGGGATGCTGCATTCAATTGCGCAGACTGTGGCGCTGGATGATGACGCCAGTGTACACTCATGCTGCACTGACGCAGGTGATGGGTGGCAGGTGCTGGAGGGTGCGCCTGCCATTCCTGCCCGCACTGCCGCAGACGTTGAGCTGCCGTGCACCATAGCCCAGCTGCAGTCGGCTGCTCACCAGGTAAGCACCCCCCCTGCTTGCTCCCCTTGACCAAACTATGGGCCCCTTTGCGTACATGTTGTGCCCTTGGCTGCCCAGACCGCTGCGATCCTCCCCCAGCATGTACCTCACCCAGATGTGCATGTGTTATGTGATGGTGGGCTGTCCTGGAGATGTGCACGCGCCACTCCTTGTAAGCTGACCTCCTCTCCAGGCTGTGATTGAGAGGTAGCACACCTTTGAAACCACAAATGAGGGACAGACTTTTGCCCTGCCACCTGTCTCACACCCTCGTCCCCCAATTGTTGAACCTGCCGGCAGGCCAGCCAAGCCTTTGTAGAGCTGCGGGCAACCTTGAAGGAGACCCCCTTGTGGGCCCCTCCAAAGCATGTGGTGGCCCTGTTGCAGCTGCCCCTCCCCGTGCCTGCTGCAGAACAGCAGCAGCAGCAGCTGGAAGCCATCCCCCCCCTTGTGCAGCGACTGCTCCAGCGCCATGGGGTGGCAGCTGAGGCCCCCGCAACAGCGAGCGATGGTGCGGAGGCGCCAAAGCTGGAGGAGGTGCGCACAGTGGTGCTCGTCCCCGGTGGTGCTTTATAATCATGCACACATGTGTTTGAATCAGGGCAATGGTGTGGAGGTGGACATGAAACATGTTGTGTTTTGGCCTGTGCCATGTGCGTGTATTTGGGAGCTGTCACTGGGACGCAGGAGCCACTAAGGCAGAGGAGGAGCGCTGTATGTTTGTGTGATGTGTGATGCATCATCCGCATGTGCACAAGAGTGCTGCTGCTGATATGCGCTTCCAAAGCACTTGCCTTGTAGTCAAGTAAGTTGTGAAGAGCCAGCCTACCCCTGCACTGTCATACGTTTAGCTTTCTTAAAGCTCTCACAGTGTGGACACTGATGGCCCCCTGCTTTTGAACTACCAATACCTGCCTAGAAACGGGAGCTAGGCACAGGATCTATGTTACATGTGCAGCATCTCTGGGTACCTACTGGGAGTCTGCAGCATGGTGTTTGGATGACTGGGAAGTTTGGTCAGGCATGGCTGTGGCATTTGTGGGGGAACAGTGCATTTAAATTGTCAGGGTGGCAGGGTCAGGCTCAGGCAGGGCACGTCTGCCTTTGGGAATGGGGATTTGTTGCAAGATGGGATGTAGTTTTGAGGGGCCACGTGGTACGAGGTGCACAAACAGCGTCGCAATCACACTTTGATGCTTGCGCTGCGACCAAAGTTCTGCCCATGACTGCGCGCACTTGTATGTCTGCGTTGCAAAGCCACACTGCAGCTCAATGTGGTTATGCATCTGCCGCTGCACACAGCAGCACTGTGCTTCACTGCTCACACCTCGAGCATCCGCACCACATGCGCAAACACACGTGTGTGGTTGTGCAGAGCCCTGAATTCCTGACCCTACACTGCCGTGGAGGGGAGGTGGTGGTGCGTGTGTCACGCACCTCCGGCTGTGTGGTGGGCCTTTCCTCAAACGGAATGCAGCTGCTGCAGGGAGAGTTTCAACCCTGCTTGTTCAGGTAAGGTGCATTGCTGTTCCTTGTTGGTAGAAGCACCTGTTATGTACTATGATGCCTGTTTAAGCCACTTGTCGGCACCAAATTATGCAGGCAGTGTTTCATTTTTAAGGTGTGCTTCTGAGAAGGTTGAAAGGATTCCATAGCTTCCTCTTGCCTTTGCCTTCGGGTGCGGCTTCCACTGGCATTCTTGTTTCCTTGTTCGCCACCTGCGGGAAGAGGAGAGATGGACGGGTTGACGCCCACCACATAGGCCCTTCTTCTGGCTGTGTACTGTCTCACCTGTGTCGTTAGGAGTAGCACCATACGCGTCAAGGCTGGAGGGCCTATAGAGGTGGACACTTAGGGAGATTTTGTAGCAAAGTGTGAGCAAACAGGGTGTGACAGGTATGCGTTTCTGCATATTTCAGGTACAGAACACGCTTAGGCAGCAGGACTATGCTGGATGAAGACTATGCTGGGGCAAGAGTTGCTGTTCCTGTCAGGGCTCAATGACGACCGGGCTTGCACATCTCAAGCATCCATGCATGCACGTACGCAGGGCGTGCACGGATAATGACAGGGGTGGCACAAAGGGCTCAAGCTATGCGGCGCGATGGATTGATGCCGGTCTGGATCGCATGGAGCGCGCAGGTGCGATGGATGGCGACTGCTCACAGTACACATAGCAGTGCTGATGGCTTTTGGGGTGCGCTGCTGCAAAAGGGCTTGCATGACGCAGCCATAGATTATGGGCCTAATGTTGATCCTGCTAAGTCAGTCAGCTGTCCAAGTCAGTTTGATTATTCAAGGTCAAAAGCAAGGCGGCTTCAAATGTTATGTGCCAAAGTGGCACTCAATTATTTTTCTCACTCTCCGCCGCCACCCCCTGTCTCTTCTCTGTGTTCATGTAGGAGCTTGATTGCTTTTTCTTCCTTAAAACTATCTCCCTGCTTGCGCACCCCACTGCTGTTAAGTCTTGATATTAAGGCTTCAAAATGCAGTTCTTGCAAGCAGGTGCATGCAGTCAGCTCAACGTCAGCAAATTCTACCATGCTATGCCTCTGTCACCATACTGCGTGGCTCTTGGGCAGCTTTGGACCTTTATGCATCATCAAAGTGTCTCTTCTTTGCCTGCATCCATTTACCTCAACAATCCGTCGGATCATCAACGATGTGCTTTTCAATTTCCTTTCTCCATAGTGTATTGGGAAAGTAGATAAATTTGTCTTGTGAAACAGACCAGAAACCTTTGAACATGCAAGCCATGACCTCATCTTTGGAGAGGGAGCATGGCAAGTGCGTCAACTTTACAAGAGCTGCAATGCAATGGCGGCCACCAGGTAGCTGGGTAGGGCCAGCTATATGCACATGATTGTGTCTTGCAAATTCTTCAACATCATGCAAATGGCTGTGCTGAATACTCCACAGCCTTGCTGCGCGCTGCCCTTGCTTTTGAAAGGGCTTTTAAGAGTTCACAATCATGTCAAATCAGGTAGTTATGCCCTATCTTCTTTGTGCTATATGAATCGTCACAATACAGCACCTCAAAGTAGAGAGCGAGCATCTGGAGCAAACAAGTCACCCCACGCATCAAATCAGCTGGCCGCACCTCAAAGACCCGCAACTCAAATTGCTGACATTGCATATAAGACCGCATTCCAGCAAGGCCCACTTGCACGGAAGGCTGCAGGCCTGCAGAACACCGTAACCACACAGCAACCCTCGCCCACTGTACACACAAAAAAAATCAGCAAACACGCAAGGCAGCGAGGCCACACCGCAGCCCTTGCCAGCTGTGCGCACTTAAAGATCAACAGACATGCAGGGCAGCATGGCCATGCTGCAACCCTTGCCAGCTGTGCGCACTAAAAGATCAACAGACACACAGGACAGCATGGCCATGCTGCAACCCTTGCCAGCTGTGTGCACTAAAATATCAACAGACACACAGGACAGCATGGCCATGCTGCAACCCTTGCCAGCTGTGCGCACTAAAACAGACACGCAGGGCAGCATGGCCATGCTGCAACCCTTGCTGACTGCTTGCTTGAGGCAGTTTGCGCTGGAATTTAGCAAGTATGCAGGGCAGCATAACCACACTGCAACCTTTCCCCGCCCTGGCCTGCTCAGGGCCATGCACGCTGGAGGCTGTGGACACACATGGCAACATAAGTATGCTGCGGGCAGCTTGGACAATGAAGCCAAAGGCGCTGAGCTCTGAGGAGGCAGAGGCGCAAGCTCGCAAAGCTGGAGGGGCGGGCGTGGGGGAGATGGGCGGCTCGTGAGTATTGCCCACCTGCCCCTTGTCAGCTGCTCCGCTGGCAACTTTCCCGTTCCATTTAAACACACCCTGCCCTGCTTGACGCTGAGCTTGTTCACAGCTGTGTGCCGCTCCTTATGATCCGCTCAGTTGGACTGCATCTGCCACCGGCTCTTTATTCTTCTGTGCGGCCCTCGCCTATTGCGCGTCCCAGGCACTGGTTTGCAGAGGTGGAGACCCTGTCAGAGGCTCCCGCTCTGGCGGAAGGCACGCCTGCTGGCGGAGCCGCAGGCGGCGTGGAGGCTGCTGCAGCTGAGCGCGGGGCTGGAGCGCCGGAGGGGGCCCATTCAGGGCCGGGGGTGCCCCCTGGCAAGCAGGAGGTCGAGGGGGAGGTCAAGGTAGGGCAGCACTGGGGCCCTATTTGGCCCTATTAGCATTACTTGGCCTCTTCAGGCTGACAGGTGTCAGCAGGTGGCCATGTTTGGGCTGGATGTTAGGTTTAGGCTGCGTCAGATGCAAGCAGGCTGCCAGGTGTGGACGGTTGGCCAGGCGTGGACAGGCTCTCCTGTGTGGGCAGGCAGTCAAAGGGGGCATCCTGTCCCGCATCACCAAGAGCTGGACACTCAGATTCAAGCAACCATTGCAGGGAGGCAGCATGAAAGACACACGCCCTTGCTGCACTGCACTGCAGGTGGAGGTTGTGTACAGAGTGCATGGTGGCACTGGGCTGCTTGAGTCCTCTTGGACAGTGAATGCACAGCATGCGCTGCCTGCCCCGCTGCCCCCTGGACTGACGCCGTAAGTGCAGAGAGCTGGGCCTAGACGTTGCTTTTGTCTGGCAGGGGAGAGCGGGGGTTATATTTTAAGGGGTAGGGAGGGAGGGAGGGGGATGGATTGAGGATAGACGGCTAAGCCTGCATGGCGCTGAAGGGGGTGAGGCAGGGCAGCCATGCTGTTTGCGCGTGTGAAGCCTGCCTGCAGGGCTGTGCGTCTATTGGCTGCTTTGGAAGAGGAGGGCCGCCTGTGAGTGACCATGTGGCTCGCTCGCTTATGCTGTGACCTCAGGCCGCTCAGGGACTGCGTATCACCCAACCCAAGATGCTGTCTGCCATTCAGCCGTTGCTGTTTGTAAGGAAGCACAGGGCCCCCTCCCTCGAGCCCTGGCCTGTCCCAGATGCCCCATCTTGCAGCCATCTAGATCTTGGTGACAACCCCTTTCTCTTGTACCCCCCTCCTGACAGAGTCCACGGGTAGCTCAAGTCACCGCCAAGCTCACGTCCCTGCTGCCTCGCCCACCCGCTGCAGCTCCCTCCCGCGTGTGGGCATCACCGCGCCGCTGCACGGTGCACTCAGTAGCCTCGCCTTCTATGGGCGGGGCCCGCACGAGAACTACGCGGACCGCAAGTACGGAGCGCACATGGGCGTGCACAGGCTGAGCGTGCCTGCGCTGCACTGCCCTTACGTGTTCCCCCAGGTGCGCGCAGGGCCATTTGCTAGGTCCAGGGGACGCATGGCTGAGTGGGAGGAGGGTGGGAGGGGGCTGGATGGCCCAAGGTGCGAGGGAGCTGCTTGTGGGCACTGAGATCTGTACATGGCACAGGGTGGTGCTTGTGGGCGCTGAGTTATCCAAGGTGGATGGGAAACATGGCGAAGACGCAGGTTGAAGTATGAAGAGAAGTGCCTGGTGGTCAAAACAACGGTATGGATCATGGTAATCTGCTGGTGTGTAGAGAAAACAGCACTTCCGTGATCTTCTGCGCTTTGCTAGGCTGGGTATGCGTTGATGCCATGACACCACCACCCAGCCATGATAACCTGAAGGGAGCCAGCTTTGGTGCTGGTGATGCCTCCGGTTGCGGCTGTATGGGCCCTTCAAGTTTGGCACTCGTTGCTGATGCCTGCGGGTGCGTGTGTATGGGTCATGTAAGTGCGGCACTCATCCTGCATGGGGTGTGCTTAGATAAGAGCACGGCGGCCTCCCCCAGATACAATGCCTGTTCTGTGCCCGGCGCGCGACACAGGAGTTTGGAGGGCGCGAGGATGTGGAGTGGCTGCTGCTGCGCACTCCTCCTTGTGGCTCCCCACTGGCTGTTCCAGCCCCTGCCGAGGCAGAAGCTAAAGCAGTGGAGACAAATAGGCCGCCAAAGGAAGCAGCAGCAGCTACTGGGGCTGAGGCTGGGCTGAGTGCAATGGAGGTGGAGACTACAGGTGCAGCTCCGGCACAGGCCCCCCATCCCATGGCCGAGACGGAACCGGAACAGATGGGGCTTGCACAGGGGAAGAAGGAGGACAAGGAGAGTCTAGGAGAAGGAGTTGGCGGCGCTGGGGCAAAGGAGGCAGAGGCCACACCAGGGAATGAGCCAAAGCCGGCAGCGGAAGTGGGGGAGCTGGCTAAGGCTGGTGGTGCTGTGGGTGGAACGAAGGCCAAGGGAGCAGAGGAGATGGCTGCTCCTGGCGCTTCTGGTGCAGCGCTGGCTGTGTTCCCCACTGCGGCTGCCGGGGGACCGACCGCCCCCGCCCTGCACATGAGTGTGAGCCCGTTCTCACTGCAGGTAAGTTGGAGGGGTGGTCAGAGAGTGACTGGCTGGGCAGGGTGAAGAGGGGGAAGCTTTCAACATGAGAGGCCTTGTAGAGAGCGAGAGGCCCTGAAGAGGCTGTGCAGGGCTTGCTTGCGGATCACCAGGTGCTTTCTACTCCTTTTGTTCAACAACCTTTAGTAACCTTAGTGGGCTTCAATCCACTAAGGACTATTGCCAAGGAAGACCTTGCATGTGTTTTGTACTGAGAGGCCTTATCAGAGCCATTTGGCCATTTGGTACAGGCGATTCCGCTGTTTCTGGGATGGCTGATTTATGTAGAAGCACGTCATTGTGTCTTTTGGCAATTTGGGCTGAAGAGAGCAGTTCTCGGGGACTCCGCCGGTGGTCGCGGCTCGGCGAACGGTGCACCTCTGAGCAGGGTGCCTCTGGCCTGCAGGTGTCGCGCCAACCTATTCCCACGCTCCGCACGTGCGATTTGGTACCTGGCTTTTTTAAGTGGTGTGCTGGTGACGCAAGCAGGCGTGAGAGGGGTGGGGCGTGGTGCTCCGACGCGCGTGCTTGCATAAGACATGATCACTGCAACTTGAACATGCAAGCCTCGACTGCAAGTGACCATTTATTTGCTGCACTCTTTTCCTGCATAGCTTAGGCTCTGTATCTTAGCCACCTCATGATGCACACTGTGTCCAGGAGAAAAAGCCTGGACCACTATCACTAAAAGGATTAAGAATTACATGTGAACGCGCGCTTGGTTGCAGGCATTGCAAGATGCAACGCACAATTGCGACCTGGTACCAAGCGGGCACACCCACGTGCACCTGGATGCAGCACACATGGGTGTGGGGGGGGATGACAGCTGGTCTCCTTCTGTCAGAGAGCCATACCTGGTTCCCCCTGGCGTTTTTGTATTTGGTGTGGCGCTTCTTCCTTGCCAGTGCGTTTGAGGGAAGCTTTCAGCCCACCCAGCGTATTGGCTTGTTCTCGCAATTATTGGGGTGCCCGCATGTGGGGCTATTATATCAAAATTGATGACCAGCGCAAGTGTAACATACGCACAGCAGGGCACGTAATAATAGATCTTGCAATTGCACCCACCTCAAAACTCAAAAGAAACGTTTGTGTCTTTTCTTGAATTTGTCCATGTCATTTTATGATTGTCAATTCTGAAGTGGGACTTTGCTCGTTTTAAAACTAGCTGTACATCTTGTAATCAATGAGGTTACATAGGTTAGGTTACATAGCTGTATCCGCTGAACGAGGGCAGCTTAGCTGAAGCCTAAATGGCCTGCAACCTGAACCAAAACTAGAAAGGCACCCATAGCAGAAGAAAGGTAGTGTCTGAATGCCAGAGTTTTTTGGTGAACAGCCTTGAAAAACCTGAAGACGCACAAAGGCGGTTCGCGAGCACGCAAGGGCAAGATCAGGGCAAAGGATGACCTCTGAAGAGATTGATGTGAGCAAGGCTCGCTGACTAGCTACAAAAACCAACCAGCCGCCAGAGCGCTCGTATATTTGCGAGCCAGCCCACAAGCTTGATCTTGGTGGTTGTCTGGTCTTGATGGATCATTCATGGTCCTGTGCCGAGGGAGTCCCGGTCGCCTTCCTTTCTGTTGGTGTCAGTGCTGTCAGCCTGCAGCGTTGTTGCTCTTGCTGCTTCTGCTCTTGTTGCTGCTGCTGCTGCTGCTGCTGCTGCTGATGATGATGATGATGATGCTTCCTTTGAAGGGGTGAGGGCTGGCTCACCCCTTTGTGAGTGTGGTCCTCAGATTGTGCTCAATGATCCACGTGACTCACTCTCGGAGATCTTGCTATACCTCATAGTCCAAGTTTGCGTTGCAGGTGTCAGGTGAAATCAAGGGCACATGGAAACGTGTATGCTTGTTAAAAAGCATCATGGCATGCCATGCAACTGAGTAGCTTAGTTGTTGCCAGAAGTCAGAAATACAAGTAACTGACTAAATCAAGTTTGACTACGTTTTACTTGAACCTCCATGATGGATCATCAGGACAGAGGCAGTCCATCAGCCAGATGAGTTGATTGCTGGGCTTGCTGGGTATTGTCAGCCTAAGGAATGCCACGATGTTAAATATAAAAGAAGTCTGTTTCTTCGCACTGACTCACAACTCAGATTTGTCATGCCAAATCATAGTCCTCTACTTATCAATTCAGCTAGTAGACACAAAGCCAAAGACACAAAACAGCATGACAGAGAAGATCTAAAGATCTTAATACTTCCTCAGCACTGACATCACCAAAATAAATCAACTTGGTTATGATCTGAAATCCTGTGTTGCTGCAAGTTCACAAAGTGGCCTTTGCATTTGCCGAGGAAGGACACGTGCTCTTGAGCACTGATGTAAATAAGACGTGTCTTCCATCCTAGTCCTAAATTCCGGCACATTCATCACAAAATTATGTAGAGCTTCTAGCAGTACTTTCAGATACCAGCCTCAACCCCTGGTCTGGAGCAGGGGGCGGCTTGTCACCCTTCAGATCCTCACTAGTTCTTCCTTCTCCCTGGTGGAGGAGACTCACGGCTCTTCAGGCCAATGTGTCTCCTTTTCCTTTATTGATGTAAGGAGTGGTTTCACTGCCTATGCAGTTTTTCCTTCTTTTTTTCTCAACACATGGGCACGCAACCAACATCTGCGCATCATGACACACTATATGGCATAGCATGGTGAGCTGGTGGTGCTTGCAAAGGGCGCAGCCATCCAAGGCAAAACTTGGGGTAGTGGGGCCTGTCCTTTATCCCTTTCACATCCACCTCCCAACAGGGTGCCTTCCAAGTCCTGGGGAGCACTTCCTACGGGCATCAGCTCCAGAAGTGGCGGGACAACTGGGCAAGCTGCGGGGCGAGCCCTCACCCCTTCGAGCACTGCCAGCTTCATACCCTACAGCAGCAGCAAGAACTGCAGCCGCAGACGCAGCAGAAGCAGCAGAGGCACTAGCATGAACCGCAGCAGCACCTACCCCGTACCAGGCAAGCCAGAGGTTACAGCAGCAACAATTGCAGCAAAGAGGGAGAGGGCAGGAATTACACCAACCACTGGTCAAGACCAGCAGCAGCAGCAGCAGCAGCAGCAGCAGCAGCAGCAAGGCTGCTACCCCCTGCAAACGCAAGGCAACCACCACACTCTCCTCAGTTGACATGGTTGAGGCAGTAGCAGCACCAGCAGCAGCACCAGCAGCAGGAGAGTCAGTCCTGGAGTATCATGACGACCTTCAGGCTTACCGGCTTGAGCCTCTTGTGTAAGTACTAAGATTTAGTTCTCTGTTGACCAAATGTGTGCCAATGATTCTTCTTTTTGAAAGAGAGCAGTAGGGTCACGGGACTTTTAAGCTGGCCTGACGCAGAGCAGAGTACTTGCCTGACCATGGAGAGGTGTCTTCATAGATGTGGTATTGTTGTTACATGTCGACAAGTTATACAAAGCCAATACGGATCCAGCAGAGGTTTACTACAAAGAAAAAGTAAGGAGTGGACTGGAGTCCTATCAATGTCACAACTTGCAATATATACCAACTCCAGTCAATGATAGCCACACAAGTGTACATGTTGTCGGCAGCGTTACAACTTGTAACGCCACTTGAAGTGGCTTCAGTCTCAGCCACACAATCAACAAGAAGTCCAAGTTAGAACCCCTCACAAAGTGAGGCTCTTAAGCAGTGCTTCATAGCCACACAACATTGAGTGGCACCATCTTCCACAAGAACACCTATGAGTCTCTATGCATAACGGAGTACTACGGGTCTTGCATACGGTCTGCTCAAAGTGTGTTGTCAATAGCTCTGTCACGACAAATTGTAGTCAGCGATGGATCGTAGTCAGAGTGCTTGAGTTAGTTGGTGGGGGTTATCTTTGAGGTGTTTTCCTAGTTTAGCTCTCTTTTTAAATCCCCCTTGCATCCCTGGATTTAGCCTTTCCTGTGGCTGGGCAAGAGCACCTCTTCGTTTCCCCATGTAACACGAACCTGGTGATGGTCTGAGTCGGCAGATGGCGTGCGGCGACTGAGGGGCATGGATGGGTGGCAGCAGCAGCATGCAATTCCCTACTAGGGAACGACGACTAGTAGCGCCCTGGCGAAGTGAACAGCTGTGGCCGTACAACTTCTGTGCTTGCTTTTCTTCTTGGTCTGGTGGGCTGGGAGATAGGCCTGGGCTTCGTGCTTGGGACCTGCTTTAGTGGGTGTGTATGTCTGGTTTTATGCCCTTGCTCTTGCTGTGTGGAAGTTTGAGTGGGGTTTTCCACGAGTACTTCTTATCTCCCTCTTCTGGTGGGGGTTTGGCATACGATCATCGTTGTATGATACTTTGGACCAATGTGTCACCCTTTATAGATGGGCAGGCTAGAAGTCGCACTTCTTGACTGAAGGCCGCCTTTTCTTGAAATCCTTGTAACCCTTTCCTTAATTGATGCAGGGGGGCCTTCAACCGCCTGTGTAGTTTTTCTCGTCTTGTTCTCTCGTTCTGGTGTTTGTAGCTTGTTCTCCTTCTTATCAAACTCAATCTTGCTTTTTGTCTACTAGACCTAGTAGGTTTTGGCCGCAGGCCACGAGCTTGAGCTAAGCTGCACTCGTTTGGCCGATACAGCTTTGTAACCTATCCTATCCCATCCATTGGGAAGCCGCGCTGTGCCCGCTTGTATGTCTTCAAGCAAGTTGCGCACATCCTGGCTGATCTGGCATGGCCCTCCCGTGGAAAGCACCAGCTCAGCCAACAGCAAATGCAACCGCACCAGCATCAGGGCCAGCAGCAGCCTTACCAGCAGCAGCCTCAGGGAGTTCGACCAG
>LFCJ01000457.1_pt1 | contig 25145 bp, 27 predicted proteins | sample 643141 | NCBI WGS metagenome assembly LFCJ01 (sample SAMN03766243, study PRJNA286221) | soda lake metagenome | biome: soda lake; feature: Kulunda steppe; material: water; isolation source: sample B1-Br-g2 brine of Lake Bitter-1 | place: Russia: Kulunda steppe | collected 2010-07
GTATCTGCAGAGGGTCAGGCACGTATCTGCAGAGGGTCAGGCACGTATCTGCAGAGGGTCAGGCACGTATCTGCAGAGGGTCAGGCACGTATCTGCAGAGGGTCAGGCACGTATCTGCAGAGGGCCTCTGGCCATGCCCACCACAATGTCCCGCTATAGCTGCGCAGGAGCAAGTGCGTTGCGCATAAGGCAGCGAACCGCGGCTATCACAACATCACGTTTGCTGCGCAGGGGCAAGTATGTGCGCTCAGGGCAGCAGGCCATGGCTCTCACTACGACACATAAGCCGTGCAAGGACCAGCGCCTGCGCGTTAGGCAGCAGAGGCTTGTGCCCGCACCAAAAGGAGCGCACCGTAAGCAGACGCCTTGCGGCTGAGTCAAGGATCTGACTTTGCATGCCACCACAGCAAAGACTCTATAGGGGCAAGCTGTCAGCAAGGACTAGGGACGACTGGTATGCAAGCCATGTATACCTGCAGAAGCAGTATGTGGCCTGGCGACACGCCTTTTGTGCTGCCTTGAGGGCCCTCCATCACGGCCATGCTCCACTGCGTATGTGGAGGCCGGGGGGACACCCATTCACTTGTGCACCATGACCACCTCTTGGACTCCCATGATGAGGCAACACTCGAGAGGGGCACGTGTTCATTCATGGACCATGGGTCATGAATGAAAGGGACCCTGCAGAACCCAGAACATATTGCCCGTGCCATCCCATTCATTGATTTGATGGATGAGTAGCGCACGCGTGCAGCTTGCGATCAAGAGCCAGCAATTGCCACAAACACCCATGCTCACCAAAAGCCACGCCTAGCATGCATCGACTGCCCAGGGGCCTCTACTACCTAGCATGCCTAGCATGCCTAGCATGTGCCTCCCTTGACCCGTTCCTACCAGAGCGCGCACATGCTCCTCCCCCCTTCCACAAAGGCTTCGCAGGAGATCGCAGCAGAAGTTGCCCATGCTTCGCCACCAGAGGCATTCCAGCAGAGGCACAGCCAAGGCCTGAAATGGGGCCAGGCATGGCAGGCCAGACCTCCAGGGAAGGTCATGCCACTGTGGCTGGCCTGTGGGATGTGGTCAGGTGTGCAGTGTGCCCGTTCCTAGCCGGGTGCTAGAAGCAGCCCTTCATTCTTGCAGCCGAGGAACGGAGGCTTGCAGCCGCAGCAGGGCCGAGGTACCTGGTGGGCGTGCTTCCAGAGGTCGAGGTACAGATCCAGGGGGGGCTTGTGCAAGATGGGCGGGCACTTCATGCCTTCAAACAGGAAGCTGCATGCACGCACGGCATGCCCAGCCGGAGGCTTGTTCAACTTGGACGGGCACTTCATGCCCTCATGCAGGAAGCTGCATGCGCACACGGCATGCCCAGCTGAGGGCTCGTTCAACTTGGGCGGCCACTTCATGCCCTCATGCAGGAAGCTGCATGTGCGCACGGCATGCCCAGCTGAGGGCTTGTTCAACTTGGGAACCACTTCATGCCCTCATGCAGGAAGCTGCATGCGCGCATGGCATGCCCAGCCGGGGGATTGTTAAGATGGGCGGGCACACCATGCCCTCAAAGTGCCATGCCCTGGAAATGGAAGCTGCAATTGCGCATAGGATGTGTAGTCGGGCCTCTTTCTCATCACATGATCCCCGCAAGGAAATGTTTGAGGCAAACAGGGGTGGCTTTCCTCCAGGCAGAGCCCAAATATGCACAGGGTGCTGAAACAGAAGCTGCTCTTGCTGCTGCTCAAAAACACGCGTCACTTCCAATCCTAGCACTTGCATGTTTGTCAAAATTGCCTGTGCGGCAAATGACGCTTCATCGCACACGCGTGCAGGTGCAGCACGTACTCCTGTAGGTCGTAGCAAAGCGCCTGACCTCAGAGACGGCTGGGCATGCGAGGGTGGGTGCACATGACCATGGGCATGCATGCACGCGCGCACACACACACGCGCGCACACACACACACGCACACACACACACACATACATACATACACACACATACACACACAAGGGTGAGACCTCACCGTGTGCTAGGGACCCAGAGCTCCCTGTTCACGTGCAGCAGCCCCGCAGGACTACCCTCAGGGATGCTGCAGGGTGGGTGCATCTTGGCATTGTGCTGCAGCAACCTGCGCAAGCAGCGGGTGCAGCTCTGTGCTGTGCGGCAGCAACCTACGCAGGCAGCAGGTGCATTTCTGCAATGCGCGGTTGCAATCTAAGCAGGCAACGGGTGCACCTGTGCGTTGTGTCACAACAACCTGCATGACCAAGACACAGCAAGCTGTGCGCAACAGCCTGAAAAATGCAGTCCTTTTCCCGAACATCCCCAGTGCTCTGGACTTTCTCAGTGTCTGACTGGCTGCACCTCTTCAATTCATTCCTGTTTAGGGGGGTGGGGGTTCAGGGGTTCAGGGGGGCGATCCATTGGGTTGGGCCTGGTGGCAAGTCTTGTTGGTGGCAGCAGAGGCCTGCTGCTGGCCAGACGCACTGCTGAAGCCCGAGGGTGTGGCTGCATGGGACGGAACGCTTGCAGGGGGCGTGCGCTGATGACTGGCCTGCCGCGCTGCCCTTGAATGAGCAAGCTCGAGAGCATGAGCCGCTTTACAGAGCTAAGGCAATCTCACACGAAAGCGCGCATGCACATACATCACACACATACGTGGACAAGCACACCCACGGAAGCACCTGGCCGCCGTCTTGTGCCCAGGGGCCCAACAAATGCACGTGCACATGCTCCGGAATCTGCTGTCTATGCCAGAGCACCGAGCAGACGTTAGATGACAGGCAGGCGGGGTAACAGATGCAAGAGACTGTTGAGCTGCATACACATGGTTCCCATTCCCAGCAGTGATGGGTACAGTTCCACTGTTTCAGATGTTAGCCATCTGTACCCCCCCTGTGCGCTTGCTTGCCCAGCTGCACACCCACCTCGTGTACAAAAGGTGAAGTCAAAGACTTTTGAAGGCAGGTTGCAAGATGAACCTTGTGCCACAGCAAGGAGCACAGTTGGCAAGTCACAAACCAAGGGCTGCGCACACGCGCGTCCTTGTTAAGCAAAATGCATCCAACACTGACCTGAGCGCGCGCACTGACAGACTGGTGCAGTGCCGCTCATGGTTCAACACGATGTGGATGAGCTGCTCCTGTAAGTTTTTGGGCAGCCCGTGATGGGGCGTGACCAGGGGCTCTAGGGCAGCCACAAACTGCAGGCCTGCATGGGGAGTGGCACCACGGCATTGAGCATGATGTAGGGGACAAAGGCTAGCCAGGGAGCGGTGCCACCCTGGTCCACCAACTGCAGGTGCCCCCCCAGAGTGTAGGGAGGGCTACTGACGCTCGTCGTCTGCATGCTAGGTCCCAATGGAAAGCCCCTCCACGGCTTCCTACCGATCGCTGCCGGTCCCCCGCCCTCACCCGCTTATGCCCACGCATGCCCCTACGTGCGCGTGCACTCACCGTTGGCATCCCAGCTGGGGTCACAGGCCGCGGCACCCTCTCCTTCGCCCTCCGAGTCGGCGTCTGTCTCAAGGCTGGGACGGTTCCTGCGGACACCCATATGAAGCACAGCGCTGAGTGTTGCTCATGTGCAGCCCATCGCACCATTGCGGCATGTTCATGGGCTGCCTTTGCCCCATGGACTTGCTGCTTGGCTTGCTCTCCCATTCCAGCTTGGACCTGGTTTGTGTACTGAGGCCACCAATGGTTTGCATGCAGGAAGCCGTGGGAGCCACCGGATATAGAAATGCCCAAGAATCACTCTTGTTGAACGTAGATGTGCAGGTGCACATGATAGCCTCAAAATGGCTTGCATGCGCTCATGCCATGAAGAGGCAACCCCAAAAAGCATTCTGCCTTCTGTGCCTCCTTGCTGTTGCTCAAAGCTGCAAGACAATCTCATGGTCAACCTTCCCCCTGGGTCACGGCACTAAACATGTGCTACGACGAACGACGAGCCGTAAGGACCCTCCCATAGGGACACGGCCCGGCTTCCTGCTTGCAAGGAAATGGGAATGCCCAGCAGCCCTCCAGGTACACTCACAAGCCAGGTCAAACGACTCAGGCAACATCTGCGGCATATCTTTTGCTCGTGTGTACCTAGTCGTCCTTCTGTTAGTTGGCCTTGGAGGGGGGACGGGGTCTGCATCTGGGGCGCCGTTCATCAGCACAGAGCGGTGGCAATACTTATCGTACAATGGTCTGCATACAGAGACACAGATAGAGCATTTCCAATCCTTGGGTCTTGCATACGCCGAGTTGGGTGGTTGGCGCACTCAGCCCCAGGTGGCTGCCCCCACCATCTACCATCTCACTCTTGGATCAAGCATTATAGTTTGCTGCAAATTTACCAGTCAAAGACTCTGCACCGCAATGTACAAGAAACTGGAATCTTGCTGTGCTTGCAAACAAGGGTTTGGACCCTACTGATCTTCCCCGAGCTGTTCGAAACAACAGAATGCGTGACGATTGAGAGCACTTTGATACCTTGCTGTCGAAAATAGTTTTTCAGATACATTAGTGTGTGCATAATCCTGCTCTTGGAAGCTTGAAGGGGGCGGGGCTTCGGCTTCTGGTTTGAGCCTCTTGTTGCGGGCGAACGCCTCGTCCAGAGTCTGCACCAATCATTAAGTGAAGCAAACTTTACATGTAGAGGGATTGCTTCCAGAATGATATGATCATTCTGGGTGGTGCCGTTAAGACTGGTAATTGATCCATGACAGCTGTAGGAGTGCTGTCGTGAGAAGGCTTCGAGGTGCAGCTGTACCACCTGCACAAGAAATTTGCATCCATAAACACAGCATGCATATTTGTTACCGATCCTGCAAGCTCACCCTCTGTTTTGCAGAAGCTGGCTTTGCGGAATCAGGCGCATCCCTCTTCTTCCCCATTTTTGACTTATATCTAATTTGAATTATTCGGCTTTATGATCAATACCATTTGTAGAAACCCTTTATGATCAATACCATTTGAAACCCTGACAATCAATCAAGCTCGATATGCCCTTGTACATTGGGCTAGATGTTGGCACACAGGTATGCTGTCTCCCCACTGCATGCAGCTTTGATGGGCAAGTTCGTAGCGCACACTGTGAATGCGTATGCTTGCACTGAAAGCATTATTCTATTCCTTTCCATAGTTGATAGGGGAACGTAGCATAGGATATAACCCTAACATAAATGTGACCCACTTCTTTCACCTGATGAGACTGCCTGCCTGAATTTCCAGCCGCAAGCAACCTGGATTGCTATTACGTGCTGCGCCTGCGCTGAGGGTGGCATGCCGAGGACACACAGCACAACCTCTCAGTGTGGCCACTTCATCTGCTGCACACATCAAACCACTGCAGGGTGTGAAAGCTCTCTGTTACTGTGCTGACACAAGAGAAGTGGTCGGGCGAGGGAGCAGTTCCTTTGGTTTGATACCAACAAACGTCAAAGGCCGAGCAGAACAGCATCCTTCCAGCTGGATTAAAGTGCGAGCAGTCGAGCAGCCGTATCAGCCATGCAATTACAAGCACAACTGCATTGAGCAGTAGACAATTTGGTTCTTTCAAAAGTGTAGCGCTTAAGTTAGCTTGATTGGACTGCAGGTAACAAGCGTATCGCTTGTGACCTGTGCACTGCTTGTCATGCTGTAGGGTTGCATAGAGGCCACTCATCAGGCAATTGCGGGCCTGGATGCCACCACTCGGGCACAGATCAGGGGAATAGGCGTGTCAGGTCAGCAACACGGCATGGTGGTACTCGGCGCTGACAAGCAGGTGAGGCTGTGACCACACAAAATTGTCCGCAGCACAGTTGCAACTTCAACTTTCTTTTCTACGCATACTGTTTGTTTCGGTGTGGAAAGAGAATGATGGAGCGAACCAATGTCTGTCTGAGAAAATGTCAGCCTCTTCCCAAAAGGCCAGGGTGCCACGGATGCCATGCAGCCATAACTTTCTGCCAGGCCTCAGATGTTAGCCACCCTTCCTTCTTATCCCTTTGATCGATGTTCTTGTGGAAATAGGGCTGGCTGCATGTGCTGCTGCCGGCCAAACTGCAAGGCACTTGTGCGCCCTGAACCTCTGCGCCGCTGCTCAGGTGCTGCGACCCGCCAAGCTGTGGTGTGATGTGGAAGCTGCTGCAGAGGCTGCACAGCTCTCAGCCGCGCATGGCAGGACCATTGTCCCCTCCTTCACTGGTGCCAAGTGGGTGATCTTGGGTAGAGCTTATGACTGGGCAGCGGGGTACTTGCTTTTGAGTTAGCATGGAAATCAATGGACCTGCCACCAGTGGCTTTTTTCCCTACGTGAGTGAAGAAAGCCTGCTGACCCTTTGCCTAGCTGCACTGTTGGCGCTGCTTGCTCAAGCAGAAGCCTCAAGTTAGAATGGGATGTTAGCAAGATCTACATGCAGCTAGGACCACAGCCGTTGTAGGACAACTGAGACTGCCGACGCACAGGTGTACCTGCAAGCCCGCCAAGAAAATTTGTCTTTCCCAGTCTCCAGCCCGTGTGCCCTTCCCAGTAGTTGGGTTGCTGCAGGCATGGCTCTTGCGACTTGCACCTGCCATGCGTGCTCTGTTCGCTGCCCCATCAGCTCCTCCACTTAACTCTCACCGCACTCTGTGCCACAGGTTGCTGTGGCTGAAAAGGCATGAACCGGAGACTTATGCCAGAGTGAAGCATGTGATGCTGCCCCACGACTATGTCAACTTTTGGCTCACTGGGCGTATTGTTGCTGAGGTCTGGGTTAACGGCGTTTGCGCTTGCAAGCAAGAAGCAAAATGTGCACATCACTTAAAAAAGCATGCATGACCCTTGCAAGGAAGCTTCACAATGCTTGCAGCAAGGGATTCCGCACAATTTCTGAGTGCACAGAACAAGCAACAACAGTGCAACAACAATGCAGTATGCCTCACTCAAGTATTTTAGATCAGGGTTGGCTCTCTCTGGAGGAAGGTGAGGACAAAGTTTGACGCAGCATGACACTTGGAGCTTCTACAGAGGCTGCACATGGCAGGGCCGGAGCCTGTGCAGCTTGATGCAGCAAGCCTTTTTTTCTGTGCATCATGAAATCAGGCCAAGCCAGCATTTGCGTGTTAAGGGGCAGATTGCAAGATTCCTGAGCACGAGAGCTCATCACAGGGAAAGGCTTGCCGGCCCAAGGCACCCCTTACAACACTATCTCACTTGCCTGTTTGAATGCGTGCACATATGCAGGCAGGCGATGCCAGCGGCACAACGTACTATGACGTGTATAAGAAGGAGTGGGACGCAGCAGCAATGGCGCTCATAGATGAAAACCTGCACCAGTGGGTGCCTGAGCTCATAGGCCCGAATGAGGTGCGCTTGGGTGTATGGCATGCAAAACAAAAGAGCTCCGTCTCGGATACTGCACTTGTCAATTGATAGGGATTTGTATCATTACATGGTTCGCCGTGATGCTTGTTTCAAATTGTAAGTGGCATTGATTTCACCTGACAGCTGCTTTTGAGACGATGGAGCCCCTGACGACTCTTTGATGTATGGCTTGCTGGACAGCAAACTGGCTAGAGTCCCAGGAGTGGGCACACCGTGCATTTGCTGTTGGGTCACTGAGGCGACCCAACATGTTCCCGTTTGTTCCTGCGTCAGTGAAGACATAAATCCATGCGCGGTTTATAACCCTACACAAAAGCCACGTGTATCAGCTGAACTACTGGCATGACTTGCACGCTTTCAACTCACTGTGCGTGCAGCAAGGGTCTGGTAGCTCACACCTCTTTGCACGCATAGCTGCTGTGCTGTTTCAGGTGGAGATCAGCTGGGTGCGAAAGATGACCTAACAGTTGTTGCGTACAACAAGGCACTGTTGAGTTTGCAGCGAATGCATTTGTGCCTGCAATATGCTGAAGTTCTTTGTTATCAGTCAACAGGCTTGCATCATTTGTCAGGCTGTCAACTGAGGACAGCTGTCCAGTGTTGCACGGGAGCACTGGTGTTGCGCGCCAGGCTGCAAAACACATGCGCAACACATTGCTGTGTGTGCAGGTTGTGGGCACCCTCACAGAGGAGGCCAGCACAGCCTTGGGCCTGCCCACTAGTGTGATTGTGTCAGGAGGCAGTGGTGACAACGCCATGAGCGCACTGGGAGTTGGCTGCGTGGTAGGCATAGCTCTGATCCGGCTCCTTTCAAAATCTGGCATGCCTGTTCATAAGCCCCTGGCTGCGTTGCAGGCGCGTCCAAACCGGTCCATCTTCCTAAAACCCAGCATGCCTGTCATGAAGTCCTTGGCTGCATCACAAATTGCGGGGGTGGCGGGGCTGCCCGAGTGTGCAGGGGTCAAGGTGATGCTCTTGTGAATTATGGACACAAGAGCAGGCAGGGATGCAGGGTTGTGAGGTGGAGCAGGTGGAGGGTTAGAAGGAGGTTGCATGAGATTGCTGGAGGGGCCATGCAGGCCCAAGGTGCCAGTGTTAAGTGAGCAGTGAAGCTGGATATGTGCAGGCTTGTGTTTTGTACTGACGCCTTGACAGAGCCAATTGTTTTGTACCCAGCCCCTGCCAATCGGTGCGGGTAATTGGCCCGCATGAGCTGGTGCTACTACTGCTGCACGCTTGTGGCTGTGCGCGCAGGACCCTGGGCAGATGATGCTGTCTCTGGGCACATCCGGGACGCTCTTTGCTGTGACTGAGATCCCCCTCATGGATCCATCTGGTGCAGTGAGTATAGTTGGCAGGCAGTGCTTGGACTGTACTTCATGGGGTTGGTCACATTATGCTTGCCAATGGCTACCTTGCTCACTGGTAACCAAGGGAAGGGAAACTCTTATGAGGCAAACAAACGCGAGGCTTAGCGCAACTACTGACTATGTATCTGTGGTAACCAAGAGGTGCCTGCTTGAAGCCCTCCTAGTCCTTTTTTGAATTTTTCTTGAATGGAGCTCCTGAAGGCAATCTTAAAGAAGGCCCGAGTGCCCCTCATTTTTTGCTGCCCACGGGGGTTATGGTCAAGGGGGTGATGTCCCCTTTGACGGGCAAGAGCCCAAAAAGTACGGCTTATGCTTTTGTGGCCCTCAGGTGTGCCCTTTTGCTGATGCAACTGGAAAAGGTAGGTGGATTTTGTCAGGATGTTGTGAGCGTATCTATTGATGATCAAGGATGAGCTTTTGATGTCCCACCCATGTAATTATCTTCAATGACACATTTTCCTCCGTCATCGAGACATGGCAGAATCAAGCAACATGATGGAGGGACTGCATGGTGCCTTAGCCCTAAGTGGCCCATTTTTCTAATTTCATGTGCAATTGTTTTCAGTCACTGGTGGTTATTATTTTCCTTCTTCATAAGCAGCTTTGTCCAGCCTGGTAGATTCATGCATGTAAGCACTGCCTCTGCAATCCCTCCCATCCCAGGTTTGCCCCTGATGTGTACGCTCAACTGCACCATGCCACCGCAAGAGGTGGGTACATGCTAAGTCTGTGCATGAAAGGTAAATAAATACCTAGAAATATACCTGATTTTTATTGGCAAGGGGAAATGAAGGTGAACATAGACAGGGGGGCAGAGGGAGGTGAGCTGGCTTTGCTAACTCAGTGAGTGCATTTGAAGGACACCCCGATGCATCAGCCTTTTGACGCTTATTTGCACACAGATTGCTGCGTTATTTGGAATGACCCACCCCCAGCTCACCGAGCTTGCACAGCAGCCAGAGAATGCGCAGCCAGGGTGCTGTGGTGTGTCTTTCCTGCCTTACCTTGTTGGAGAGCGCACACCCAACTGGCCGCAAGCTACAGGAGCCCTGTTGGGGCTCACACCAGGTATGTTTTATTGTTTATCTAAACAGTCATTTGGGCCGGCTTGGTCAAGGAAGGGAATTGTTCACCAACACCGGCTGGGTCCTTGGCCCAGAGGTTTGCCCCCTTGTGCCGGAAAGCTCAGAGAGTCCCATGCAGCTTTAGGTGCTCTGTGTGTGTGAGCAGTGTGCACTTGGTTTCGAGAAAGTTTGCGGGTGAGCTGGCAACGCAGGCTGCATAGATTCCTGTCCGTTACTGGCTTGCACCCTTGTTTTTAAAAACAATTGCAGGCCTGGACGTCAGTGCTAGATGGCAGTCTGCTCTCCTTGCTGTTGCTATTGCATGAGTCCTTTACAACTTCTATGATTGCTGCATTTTGACCTTGCGAATTGAACAGGTGCTCTATCAAGACCTGGCCTTTTGTACAGAGCAGCTTTGGAGGGAGCAAGCTTCTCCTTGTTGGCAGGGTTGCACAGGATGTTGAAGCTGGGCCGGGGTGAGTCCTCAGCACTGCTTTTCATCCACGAGTGCTTCCAGATGCTTAACCTTGTGCCCAATGGCACTAATTATTTGCTGTAGTGAGGCCTCTTGATTCAGCATGCCTGATGCTCTATCCAAATCCCTGATGCTAGTAATGCTCTGATTGAATGCAGCTTTTACAGCGTTCAGGCCTGGTCAGGCGGTGGCTTTCAGAGGCCAGTGTAGCGCTGTGCGCCATTTGCCTGCACGTTGGCACCTGTTCCAGCCACAGCATCACAGCTTGAGAGCTTGTATGCTCATGTATGCTTAGATTAATCTAGGATGCTGCTGTTTTGCAATGCTCTTGCAGAGCACGGCACACCAAATCATGCGCTGCTGTGTCCTTCGGAGCTGCGCCTTGTGGGGGGTGGGGCCAGAAACCCCTTGTGGCAACGCATCATCGCAGATGCCTTCCAACTGCCCATCAGGTAAAGGGTCGCTGAGAACCACAGAGAATAAGGGGACTGGCCAAGTTACTCAATCAAACAAGGGGAATACTGACTTACCCACGGACAGGCAGATGTCGCCAGTATAAGGCTGGAGGTGGATAGGAGGCTTGCTTATGGGCTTACAAAGATGCATGCACGGGACAGGCGGCTCTTTGCTTCTGTTAGTAACCATTTGGGCCCCTAAACATGTGTGGGCGGTGAGCTGTGTGACTTTGGGGATTTGGGGGTCTTAACAAGTTGCATTTCTTGGATAGCTAGCTGCTGTGCCTGAGGGGCATGCTGACACGGCATCAAGCCTTCAGGCATGTGCCTCATCACGGATACGGCTTTTTGGCATGTAGGTAGCCTTTGAAGCAGCTTCAAGATGCTGCTGCAAGATGAGCATGCATCTAAGACGGCTAAAAAAGATTACCTATCAAGATTTACTATGCAGGCATGGTGGTTTAATGTCAGAAGTACTGAAAATCCTGCTTCTACAAATTTGGATGAGGATCTTACATGTGCATTTGTTCACAAGTTCATGTATAAAATCAATGTACCTAAGTCACTACAAATGTGATTGATTGAGAAAGTAGATCATTTATACAATCATTTTCTTGCTCAAATCAGCAGGCTCCCAATTGAACTGGAGACGGCAGCGCTGGGTGGGGCTTTGCAAGCAGCAGCATGCCATCTGGGCATTGATGTGGCTGAATACATCCGACAAAACCCAGCCAAGCTCAGTGAGAAGGTGAGGTAAATGCATGATAAGTCGGGATGATAAACCAAGCCTTCAACAAAGGAACATTTCCTGTTTTCATTGTGTTTAAGTGAGTGGAGGAAAATTGCAGAAGTAAGTTCAAGAAGATTGCACCGCTGCAGTTCCAACCATGCCTGACCTGCTCTTCCTTCTATCACCAATCTTTGATCATCTAGCCAACTCACTTTCTAATTCCTTCCATGCAGATCATACAACCAGACCCATCTGTGACAGGCCTCTATGAAGCTGCCCTCGCGCGGCATGTGGAGCTGGGAAACACACTTTTTGCCCCCTTGCATGCCTGAGATAGGCATGAGGGACACGAGGGAGATTTAGTTTAGCTTACATCATGTTATGGCCCTTCAATTTGCCGTGTCTTTTTTTTCCATGCTTTTTTACCCCCCTTTCCTTCAAGGAAAGTTTCTGATTATGCTCCTGATCAGCACAGTCCATGAAGTTGTGTCAAAGGCCTTTTGCGTCCCTCATTATCTCTTAACAGGTCATTGGGTTTACAAGGGTGGTTCAAACGCTCATGTTTGGCATGCGGCTGCAGGATGCAATCAAGCTCACATGAGCTAAGTGCTTAAAGGTGCTAGTGCTTGGCACGCATAATTGCCAAGTTTGGTCTTTTAGCACTTGTTCTTTCTTGACATCACATTGATAAAGAAATATCATGTTGTATACTTCCGGTGCACTGCTCACACAAAGGCCTTAATGGATTGCAGGACATGAATGGATTCTGGTGGAGGGCCCCTGTAACGGTCTGACAGACCTGGCCAAAAGGGTACGACCAACACCGGTGGTAGATCCCAACCCCTCTGGCCCCTTGCGGCTGGCACCTGTTAGCAATTGCAACCTCCCATTGCAGTGATCATATCCTTACAGCCCCTTTTCCTTAATTAATGTAGGGAGTGTTTCCACTACCTGCTTAGTTTTTCCTTTTATCTGCCATGTATTGCATGGCCTTTTAAGATTGGAGGACCACGTACTTTGTCAACCTGTTGTGCATAAGGAGGTATATATTGAAGCTGCTTGCATGCCTCAGACATACCAGGTACATCTATTTCTTTGTTGCCAACACATCTCTATTAAACTGTATGCAAGCTCCTTGCCTTTGTATTTTTTGTTGCTTCATCCTGACCGCTGGAATGTAACCTTCCTAGTCAGCTAATGTAATGACAGATTGATTCAGCCTTGAATATGCAGCAGGACTTATTTGGAAGCTCCTGTCCGTCACAGTTGCTTTTTCCCTCACTGAGGGTTGCTTTTTCCCTCACTTGGCAAGAGCTTGAGATCTTACTAAGATCCTTAGCAAGTTCCTTAGTAAGGACTCTCTTATTCACAGTAAAATATGCAGTAAGCATCATTAAGACTAGACAGAAACCTTGAAAAGAAAAGAAAAGGAAAACTATGCAGGGAGTGAACCCACTCCTACATCAGAAAGGAAAAGGAGACACATTGGCCTGAAGAGCCGTGTGTCTCCTTCACCAGGGAAAAGGAAGAACTAGTGAGGATCTGGAAGGTGACACTCCGCCCCCTGCTCCAGACAAAGACCTTGGGAGCAGCTGGATATTTTAGGAGCGTGTCTGTTGTTGTGAGTCTGTGTGCATAAAGCACAGAGTGGGCATGTAATTCAATTACAAGGAAAGTATTGAAGTTCAAGGAAAGTATCGTGTCAGACATGTACAGATGTGCTTTTGTGTACCAAGGCCGAGCTCTTCAAGATGATTTAAAATATGAGAGGTATTGATAAAGCCTCCCACACCAAGAAGGATGGTTTCTAGGATAACTCTCTTGGCCTTCAAGCGCCTGAAATAACCTCGTCTTGTTTTCCTTTGAAACAAAAATAATGTCTGTAGACCATAACCACTTTAACCCATCAGCAATCAGCGTTGCGCCTTGAAGAAGAGGCTAGGCTTACCAAATCCATCCAAAACCAATTCCTTTCCACCCACTAATCCCCACACTTTACACCCCAAAAATTCGTACAACAGAACAAGGAAAATGAAGCCCTCTGTAGGGCAATCACTGAACTTCAGACTCTAAAACCAGACATACCTCTGCTCTAAAGAGCATCTAGAAAGGCTTTTCCTCTCCACCAGAGAAGCCATTACCCAAGAAGATGATGCCAAGAACACAGAGCAAACAGTGCTTACCCATAAAAAGCAACAGAACTGAAACAGTCATCCTAAACAGGGAGCCTTTAAGGATGAAAATGCACCACCCCGATCCGGCCTGAAAGCCCTAAATGAACCTGACACAAATACCTTTGCGACAGAGCCTGGAAAAGTTGCACAAGTCATAGAGAAGTATTACACATATGCCCTCAAATCAGTCAATATCAATACTGGCAAGGTTTTACCAGAGGAGGCGCTCGGAGGCTACCCCTGGGAACAAACAAACGATCAGAAATACACCCGGATCCTTTTACCCTACAATCTCCCATAATCAAAGCTGAGCTGGTGCATAACAGTGAAAGAGGCTGGATCCACTCAGAAATACTTGACATAAGCACCTTCTGCAAATGCATCCAATCTCTCAGCAATAGCGAATCTCCAGGCCCAGATGGCATTGTTCATGAGATGCTCAGAACTTCTTCTTGAATGCTTCCACATGAATTCCAAGACATTATTCACAGACTCTTTGTCATCATGTGGGCCACTCGTCTTCCCCAACCTCTTAAAAAGTCAGCAACACCGTCCGCATAGACAAGAATAAGGGAGCAGAGACAGATACCTCATCCTATAGACCCATAGGGCTGGCCAACACGCTTTACAAGTTGTGGACCAGACTGATCACCAACACATTCTATGATTATGCAGAAGCACACTCCCTGCTCAGCTCTAAACAGGCTGGCTTTTGCGATCAAAATGACACCATACACTAGATTCAGAATGTCATAATGCGTCTCGAGGATGCTAAAATCTTCGAGAAAGATATGTATGCACTAAATGTTGACATCACATCAGCTTTTAATACCAAAGACCACAACCGGATGCTCTGGATCATGTATGACCTAGGCTTCCCTGCAGATGCTATTGATGCAGTCAAGAACTTTATGGAGACGCAACCACACGAATCAGGTTCAAATAACATTCAAATAACATTCAGGATACACTCAGAAAATACCGGTTAAAAGAGGAACTATCCAAGGAGACACACTCTCTCCCTTCCTCTTTCTCCTCTATATGGAACCCCTTCTTCGATGGCTCCATGTAGGAGGATGTGCCTACAAACACAACTGCATCCAGGATCAATGCCCAATGGATACCCACCTGGCCAATATGATCAGCAGCGCCTCATTTGCAGATGACCTTACAAGTGAAACCAACACAATCCAAGACCTTAAAATGCAAGCCCGTAAACCTTCATTATACTTGGACTGGGCAGCACTTCCTGGCAGCAAAACTAAAGTAACAGGTGCTCTGCATATTCGCCCCTTTAAAGATGCGAATGGTGTGACACCCCACCAGACACTCCAGCACCAACTAGAAGGTAAGATAAATATCCAGAATCAGAAGGCACAGCTCATACCATCTTATGCCCCCTTTCCTTATCTTACGGTTCAGCTCACCATGGATTTCAACTGGAAACACCAGATCCAGCACATGACATGCAACTTCAGGCAGAAGCTAGAATCCCTGAGGGCTTCATATGCCCCTCCACGCCAAACACTGACCATAATAAGCACAGCCATTCTTCCTAACCTTGCCCATGCCTTTGCCGTCACCCCCTGCACCAAAGCTGATCTAATAATCTGGATACCATGATCGGTTATGTCATCAAACACAAGCTCAAACTTTGGAAGTCCACCCCAACTGCTATGATAAGAGAAGACACCCTAAACTTTGAATTAGGGGCACCCTCAATTTGAGTTGAATGCCATAGCCGCCTAGCCACTGCACTTACATCCAGCCTAGAGGATCCTTCGATAAGGCATTGCACAATCCTCCTCAACCTTCACACCAAGCAAATGGCAAATATCCCGAGTCTCATAAAAGAGTTCCTGACCATAAGGGAAGGAACCAACCTACATATCAGGCGACAATTTAGTTACTGTATGCACCTGCAGCAACTCATGAGCATCCACTCAAGCAAACTCTGCCTCATGAAATATGGAGAAAGCATGTACCTAGAAGAAATTAAGCCATAAATGAAGCCCTCTCACTCTGCAAGCCGCCGCCTCACACCCTCTCTACCTTGATCACCTGCATCACTTAACCTCTTATGAGCCTTGGCTTGAATGGACTCCATGACCCCACCTACCGCAGTGGAACTCACATTTTTTTTCCATAGCAGTCCAGACACCCTAAGGTATCCGCAAAACACAAGGTTACACTCAATAGACGAGCAGCCGTAGTCAACCTCCCTCCTACAATGGACCTCACTCCAGCTGTGATCCATTCAGAAATAAAAACAATGAACCCAACACCCTTTCCGCCTTCCGCAAAATCAACTATGCACTCATCAGCAGACTTGTAAATAACCATCTCACTTGCTCGCCCGATCCTACCTTCACCATCAAAACAAGCCCACCTAAACCACCAAACAAAGTATCTATCAAGCACCCCCAACACAAGCGATTCCCGCCCCCAACCTCCCACCACAACCCATTATACACACTCACTCACTGGACGCCACTTACCCTATCCACCAACCCAATTAACTGCAACATACACAGGCCCAATTGACTCTACTCGGGATTAGAACTTCTTTCCACAACCACAGAGCAACGGGGAAGCACTTCCTTTAACCAACGCACAAGTCCTACCAGATGCTATGGAAGCACCAAACAATCTATCTGCTGAAACTGATCCGCCAAGTAAAAGATTGCTTACTAATTATAGACCAAATACCACAACAGCCGACCGCATGAACCGCCTGCCTACTCTGCCCTTAAACCACCCCAACATGCCACCCAGTCGATACAAACAGGGCCAAAACAACCAGAGACAAAAGAAGAGGAGACTCTTACATATAGAAATAGACCTTCCGTGCCCTTCAATTGACCTCCTGAATCCCTCATGCCGGAGTGCAAAGCTTTGGAACTACAAGCGAAGCAAAGTTTTGCAGATAGCAAGAGAAACAACACCCTATAATGCCTTTAACACAATTTATAACCATGGCTTAGACATCACACACATTGACTCCTGGAGAATTGTCTTAGGGACAGGCATGACAACATGGTTCCCAACATGCCTCTACAGCAATAACAGTACCTCACACATTATGCGCCCACGATTATAGAAAGGTGGGCGCCCCCCATCTTCAAAAAGGCCGGCTTTACGCCTGTCCAAAATACCCGTCCAATATCTCGGTCTGCCATTCAGTGCGCATGCGCATGCTGTGAGGTCTGACTCCTCTACTACAGACTTGAACCTGGGAAAACTGAGCCACCCTTCGACGATATGTATATCTGTGACTTCTGCAATTGAACTTATCACTGGGCTTGCCTTAAAAGCACCGGCTGCTATACAGAGAGACAGAGAGAACAAGGCCAAAAATGATAAGTGGGTCTGCCCAGCTAGTGCTGACCTAATTGCGCTTCAAAAACAAAAGAGAAGTTAAGAATCCTATAACAAAGAGCTAATCAAAGTAACGTGGAAGACCAGAAGTCACAAAAAACAAATGGCCCAAGTTCCATAAACACATTCTGGATATTGAGGCACATAAGGATGAACCCAACCTCACTATGCCACCACCTTATAATACTATGAGCAACCTACTAGTAGAGCGACAAGGCTTTGCTAGATAAGTCACAGATAACATTTGGAATTTCAAACTTGACTCTGAACTCAGAAATAAAGTAAACTTTGACACCAATCCCACTAACCCACAAGCAGATATCATAGCTACAAGCCGCTGTGAATTCTGGGTCATGGACATCGACCTGGTCAAACCAACACCTACAAACACCCATCCCCTCCGACCACTTCACCAAAAAGACCAACCATCCCCTACACCAACCCCCTCACCTCTGATACTTCCTTAAATATGCACGTTAAAGGTGGCATGGATCTATGATGTGACGGGAAAATGCCAAGGGATCCTCACTCCAAAACGTTTCAGTATGCACGTCAAAAGTGGCATGCATCTATGATGTGATGGGAAAATGCAAAGGGATCCTCACTCCAAAACGTTTTGATATCCTTTAAAAAGCATTACATGACGCCAAACTTGCTGGAATCCATGATACCATCATGCCTCCCAATAGGAACGTTGCGTCTGAACTTTTAGGCCTCCTTTCCCGCTCTACCTCACACGACAACAAGACACCCATGAATACAAAGGTTAAACACTCCTATATGCGTGCTCTCCCCCTCCGCTTTCATTCGGCCCTCTAAAAATGGGCACTAGTTACCCAAGAAAAATGGCCTCTCCTCTTAATCACAACTCTTAATACCTCCATTTCTGAAGCAAGGACCCTCACGACAGAGTCTTTGGAGCCATTCCAAACGCTTTCTCATCCAGATTTTCTGGCTTCTCTGTTTGCCATCCTGTGTATGATGATCAACTCATGCACCGTGCCCTAAGACATGCTAAATACTCTGCCATAGCAAACAACACCAAAACAGCCACATTTATGTTCCTGACACTGTTGGGGAGGATGGACGAGTACCATCCCCTATTCCAAACTTCTCAATGCCTACCCCCATATATGTTGCACTCTAGGGACTATCTCCTCATGAGGATGATGATCATCCAACCTTGACTATGCCACCCCCTCCTTTTGGATCAGCAGAGAACCTTTACTCCCTTGCCACAACTTGAGTATGCAAATAATTGCTGTGTGGAATACAGCAGCACGATTGCGTCTAAATAATCACAATCCCACCTAGGTAAGGGACCTGGCCTTCAATATTCCAGAAGCAAAGTGGAAGCACACAAACATCAGTAATGACCCAGTTCTCAATGCCTGCCAACCAAGGACTGAAACTGATTTCGAGAAGTTCAAAAGACTTCCACTTGATTACCGATACAGTCAAGAATTAATCTTCCCAACATAATCAGCTCACACTTAGCCATAAAAGTTCCTGACTGGAAGGAGTGGGCATACACAGATGGCAGCAGCCAGATTCACCGAGGAAAACTAGTGACAGGTGCAGACACATACCACCCTGCTACCTCTACTCCCAGCTTTGTTGAACCATGTAGTATGGGCTTTACAAACACCATCAACAGAGCTGAACTGGCTGCTATCACAGCCGCCATTCTTCACGGCCACTCACATATTGCCACTGACAGCCTCTCGTCTCTCCACCAAATCAGGAAGCACTTGTTGTACCATGAGCTTCACCGCCACCACGCACAAAGGGATATTTGGAAGATACTCATGCAAATTATCCACAACTCATCAAATCCTGTGCACCAATTTAAAGTCAAATCTCGTGCTGGTATTGCTGGTAATGAGTGCGCAGATGTTGTGGCCAAGTATCAAGCAACCCAAATTGACGCAAATCTTGCAGAGACAGGGATGCCATGCGCTGGCATAAAGGGCAACCCTTTTCATGACATTATCTGGGTTGCATATTAAAGGGATATCCCCTCTGATGCAGCATCCTCAAGGCCCTCCAACCTACCTGCCCCAAAGCTCATTTATTTCTCAAATCTCTTTGATGCTCTGAAGGCACATATGCACTCCAAACATAAACTTGGCCACACAAACCCTACAACCAATTACTATTCATATTATAAAGGTTACTTCCCTTAGCTCACAAAAACATCAGCAATGCTTTCTGGACAATGTTCAGGACGAAGACGTTTCCACTACCGCACAGGTCCCCGTTTCAATCAGAAGCATGCTGCTCGATTCAAGACCTCGACCAGTCTTTAATGCCCCCTCTGTCATCACTCAGGCAGTGCCCTACACATTCTATCAGGTTGTCCATACCAGATAAATCTGGTATGATTACTAAAACATCTCGGTCTAGATCCTCAGAAAGTCACTAAGCTTGCTGTGAAACTTCATGCTCATTCGGTTCAATTTGCTTATAAACCCGTTAGTATCAGACATCCTCTTGAGAAAACTATTGCAGCAAATCATCATCAAGACCAGGAATGGGGTACTGCTAGTCATCCCCCTGATCCCCATTGACTTCTTTTGTTTTCTTTGCTGGTGGAGGGGTCATACAGTGCTTAGGCCCTAGGTGGCTCTTTTTCCTTAATTGATGCAGGGAGTGCTTCACTGCCTACGTAATTTTATTTTTTTTCTTTCTTTTCCAGAGACCTCCAATTGGTGTCCAGGCCGTGTACATTCACATAACTTAACCTCAACGAGGTGTACTCCCCTCTTGCTGGCATTGAGCTCGTGAGCTCTGCGCACACCTCCGCTGGGTTGTCTTGGGCGTGACACCTGGTGCAACTTGACATGAGGAGGAAATTTGAAATGAGGAGTGGTTGCCTATTTGAATTTTTGGGGTAAGGGAGTGACCGAAATGGCATCAGGGCAAGTACAGTGAGTCTATATCAGGCAATAAACGAGCATCAAAAACCAGCTGGGTAGTGTCCTATTATTAGCATGCTCAGGAATTTGAAGGTTTTGTTGGGCCAAACAGTTAGTGCTTCCGGCATCCAAATGGACCAAACAACCTGCTAGAGAGCCTTTGCTGATTGCTTTCATGATGAGCCTGCAGGCAACATTATGGCATTCAGTGATCATTCCAGAGATAACGTTGTGTTGACACCGTGAAAGGATATGGAGAGCACTATGTGCTTGCTGACAGAGTGTGCGCACCAACTGACAACAACTAGACGCGCTCTTGCAAAATCCAGTTGCTCTCAAGGTCTCTGTCTGGAGCAGGGGGCGGCTTGTCACCCTCCAGATCCTCACTTTTTCTTCCTTTTCTGTCGCGGAGACTCGCGGCTCATTGGGCCAATGTGTCTACTATTCCTTTATTGATGTAGGGAGCGAATTCACTAGCTACGAAATTTTTCTTGTTCTTGTTTCACTATTTCATGTCAGACATCATGGCTCTATTTCTAGCTGGCAAAAAACAGGAAAAAAATTTCACGGCTGGTTGCCACAGAATTAGGCAACTTGCGTGAGAGCATCATTTGATTGACAAGCCACATGCTTTCCTTAGGTTGGCTAAATGTTACACTATCCCCGCCAGTATGTATGCTTGCCAGATCTGGGGAACACTGTTCATGAAATAGGGCAGTGCGTTTGACAGCCCCCTTCAAAGTGCGCATCTGTGCTTTCTCAAGGGTGTGCTTGGAGTGAAAAGGTCCACGCCCAACTGGGCTGTGTTGCGAGAGTGTGGCCAGGAGCCTTTGCAGTTTTGTTGGTTCCGTGCTGCTGCCAAGTTTTCAACTACTTTGCGGGAATAGTGGCTTGCCCACGTAGATTGTGCATGCAGGTATTGCTCTAGGTACTTCCTACGGAAAGTGCTGGACCACGGAGTTCATAGAGGCGTGTGTGGGTCCACGCGCGGCTGATACATATGCCAATTGCATTAAGACTGCAACTCCTTTTCCACTACAAGAATTCGTGGTGGATTTGCGTGAGCGCTTGCGTGCGGGACGGAGGGAGTTGGATAATGCGGAGCCTAGGTCACATGCTCAAAAACTGGCTACTTATGATGCATGGATGGCCTTGACTCTCAAATCAAGCACTGTACGGGGCCCTCCCATTCAATGGGCTAAGTTAGCTGCCTAGGCACCAAGAGTTGGAACTGATTAGGCATGTGCTTCGTAACATCGCTCGTTTTCGCTTGCGTGCCCATACCCTGAGACTTAAAACCAGTCGTCGGCAAATCCACAATAGGCTAGTGACTAATGTGACTTGCACGATGTCCAGGTTTAAAACCATGTCCTTTTTTAATGCCCTTGCTTATGTGCTATTTGAGATGGAGATTTGCAGAACAATTCGCTGATTGTACTGAAAGGACTTACATTGGAGACACAGGGGCTTTTTACTCTGACAACATTGGAGCAGAGGATGTGAAATTGTTTCCCTTGAAGCAGACAAACAAATCATTTCTTTTTCTTTCTGAGACTATGGATATTTTTTTTTGATATTTTTTGTCTGTCTGGCAGTGACCAGCAGGCCCAGGCTGTCAACCCATCTGGCTGAAGGTCTAAACCCATTGCAAATTAATTTTTAGCTGGGATCTTCTTGTAACTATCTTAGCTGGCAAAAAACAGCCCAAAACAATCAGGCTAACCACCAGACTGGCGGTTAGCCCTAACTTGCAATAACTTGCAAAAATCCTTCTTCGCTCATCATCCCCTCCGAGGAGTCCTCCATAAGTCTCCTAAGCAGCTTGCTTGGCTGTCATTGAAGTAGCAAATTGAATTCACCAAATTAAGCTATTGTTGGCAGCTTGTAGAAAATGTAAGCACGCTTGAAAGTCATTATTGAGTGTGTTATAACTTCTTCTGCTTGTTTGTGTCTAGGTAGCGAGCATTTTCCTAAATCTGCAATGCATGCCCAGCCCAGCTACTATATCCGTGAAAAAACTATCATCGACAGCGCAGACTCATAGACAACTTGAAGCGTGTTAATACATATTACATTGTAAGTCTCAACAAGATGCCATTGCTACATGCTAGCGTCAGTAAGGAAGGCCGGGCATCCATGCTGCTCTGGATGATCTTGGTCCGGAGCAGTTCGTGAGCAGGAATAGACCAGCCAGTACTGTCCAGCATAGGCACCCATAAAGCGTCTGTATTGTACAACTTGTGCTACTGCTTGAAGTACGCAGCCAAAAGTGGCAACATGCAACGATTGAAGCTGGCCTAGTATACACCTCAGCAAAGCACATGACGAGCTAGTGCACCAACAGGAGGCCATGCAACTGCAAAAAAATTCCCAAGCAAAATGAAGGGTTGCTTGAACACCAGAATGTAAAGTCCGTCGGGACCGTGCCACTGGCACTTACTACCTGCAAGCTTGATTGCAAGCTTGTCCGAGCGCCCTGACCAAGTGCAGTGTGCCAAGTGCTAACATTGTGCGTTCTCAAGGCAGCAAGGGCCGGGGCCACTTGGCCTAGGCTGCCCAGCGGCCCTCTTCTTGCCATGCGACAGCCGCTCAGCAGCCCATGGGGAAGCGGCCTGAAGGGTCAGAGTCCTTGTCCATGGGGTCCCACTCGAGGGTCACGCCGTCGTGCTCCAGCCCGCCCATGTCTTCAGCGAACCGTGTCTCGGCCTGCCACGGCATGAGCAGGCGCACACAAGCCAGCCATGAGCACATGTGCTAGAAAGCCATGTGGGCAGGCGCTGCTTCAAAATGCTCGGCACGCATTCTTTGATGGGGCACACTCGTAAGCATGCATGGATGTACCGGGTAGGACCCACCCAACTCTACTGTACCTTGCCACCACCCACGTACCTTGACACGGCGGATGGGGATGTTGACACTGTACACCGTGCCGAGGCCTGGTTCGTTACTGATGGACACTTCAATGCCGTCCTCGCCCTCAATGTCCACATAGTCCTGGGCAACAGAAGAATGGTGAGCCGCGTGGGCGATGCATATGGCAGCCATGGCAACTTGGACAGGATTGCATGCGCGATGGGTAGTGCTCACAGATCTGCAATAATGCCCGTGATCGTTGAAGTTTCTTGGAGTCTTGTACTGTGTGTACTGTGTTTTAGTGCTCACCTGCAGTGCCTTGATGATGGTGTTCTTCATCTCGGAAAGGGAGGCTGGGCTCATACCGCAGCGGTCAGCCACCAGCACCATACGCAGCCGCCTCTTTACCTCCTCCTTTGCAGACAGTTTCTGCAAAAAAGGCATGTATTGCATGACAGGGATTCTACGACATCTCCTGCTCAAAATCACCATGTGCAAAGCACTTTGCAACCCTTACGAGCAAGGTCAAAGCCATTTGAGCTCTGGTATGACCACAGCGCTCTGCTGCAACCTGGCCCTGTCAGCCGGTAATGTGGATATGCACATGGAACAGTCAAGTTTGCTAGGTACACGTCACTAGTCAGGATGATTGTGCAAGGGCAAGAGGCTCCGCGATTTCTGGCCACGAAGGGCCCCCCCCAGAACCCTTTGCAACCCTCCCTCCACCGTAGCTGCCTGTTACAGGTGCTTGCAAGATGAAAAGCTTTGATGAAAAATACCAACCCCAATCACAATAAGCATGGTCCGCACCTCTGGCTGCTCTGGAAAGAAAATCCTCCAGGCCACCTGGACCTTCTGCATGAAGTCTGACACAGGGTTGTTGGGCTGGGCATTCTTCTTGTTCTTCCTGACTTGGTACTGGAACTGGGATGAAACCATGCTCTTAAGAACAGCAGCATCATTGTCGGAGATGTGGCGGTTGGGGGCACGATGCTGGACCTGCAGGCTCCTGCTGCTGTTACTGCCCCGCGGTTGTCCTGCAGCAGCTGAGACGCACCTCCTCTGCCGCCAAGGCGTGGCATGGATGTTCACATGGGTGTAATTAGTTGTTGAGGATGCCTGCACGAGCGAATTTGGAGGAAGTAGATAGTTTTGGGCCAGTCAAAGGTCCTGAGTTGCATCATGCTCCTCGCAAAGCCTAAGACTCCACCAGCGGCACTCGCTGCATCAAGTGTTGTTCTCAAATGTCCTTGAAACATCTTTTAACATGTGCTGACTGGAAAGCTTGCCAGGTGGGTGGCACTAACAATGCAGGTGGTCAAACCAGCAGCCCTGGGCGAGTCTGCCCTGCCGCATTGCCGCCCTGAAATGCGGTTCGGCAATACTATTGTGTGCGTCACACAATTCTTGTCGAAGGACGCTCTCCAGCGCACACAGACCCACCATCATGGAGGAGGCCCTTCGCATGTCCATGTTGTATGCTGGAACAAGGATTGTGATGAAAGCGAAAATAAGTGTTTGATTAATCAACAACAGTTAATGCGCGGAATACTGCCTCACACTTGTGAGACTTGACGCAACAGATGTGATGTATCTTTCTTTTTTCTCCTTCCCTCTCCTCCTCTGACTTCCTTATTACTGTAGACCTTGCAGTCCTGCTACGGCCACCATGGGGGAAAGCCAATACAGGTGCAGCCCTCTCTGCAAGCATAGGGCAAGGCTCTTGGGGCTTTGCACGAAATGGGATGAATGGTTTGGTCCAGCATGAACCTGTCTTGATGAGTGCGCTGATCACTTTGATCTGGTTTGTCTAACCCCGCTCTCCTCCCACTTGAATGTGCCCTCCCTCCTTTGTGCAGCTTTTCCTTGACCACATTCTCCCCCAGTGGCAAGCTGGTGCAGATAGAGTACGCCCTGAACGCGGTCCAGGCCGGGGCAACCTCCCTGGGCATCAGCGCGAGCGATGGCGTGGTTATCGCCACGGAGAAGAAGCTCCCGTCGCTGCTCGTGGACGAGAGCACGGTTCAAAAGATATCCATGCTTACGCCAAACATAGCGGTGGTGTACAGCGGCATGGGCCCCGACTACAGGGTGCTGGTCAGGAAGGCGCGCAAGACCGCCCAGGCATACCACTCTTTGTATAAAGAAAACATACCTGTGGCACAGCTTGTGCGGGAGACTGCTACAGTGATGCAGGTGGGTGGTTGCATTGCTCAGGCCAGGCAAAGGGAATGGGGAGCATAAGCGAACAAGCATCCTGTGCACATCCACATGCATCATAAATGACATAGAAAGCGCTGAACACAAGCTAGTGGATGCACAAGCATGTGTGTGGCTTAAGTGCACGCATGCGCGTGCGCGTGCGCGCGCACACACACACACACACACACACACA
>LFCJ01000459.1_pt1 | contig 25142 bp, 24 predicted proteins | sample 643141 | NCBI WGS metagenome assembly LFCJ01 (sample SAMN03766243, study PRJNA286221) | soda lake metagenome | biome: soda lake; feature: Kulunda steppe; material: water; isolation source: sample B1-Br-g2 brine of Lake Bitter-1 | place: Russia: Kulunda steppe | collected 2010-07
GAGCGCCCGGCCGTCGCGCCGCTCCGGCACGTCGATCACCAGCTCGCGGGTCTCGAGGCGGTTCATCGGCGGCCCCCATGGCGCGGGTCGTACAACAGGGCGCCGGGCACGCCAGTCGTGACCCGATCCCTATTCGGTGCAGGTCGCATCAGCGGCTCCGGTAGAGCAGGTAGAGGAAGGTGGGTACGCCGAGCAGCGCGGTGATCACCCCCACCGGCAGCTGCTCCGGCGCGATCATCGTGCGCGCCAGGGTGTCGGCCAGCACCAGCAGGGTGCCGCCGGCCAGGGCACAGGCCGGCAGGATCAGGCGCTGGTCGTTGCCCAGCACCAGGCGCAGCATGTGCGGCACCACCAGGCCGACGAAGCCGATGCTGCCGGCGGTGGTCACCGCGGTGGCGGTGAGCACGCTGGCGACGAGGTAGATCGTCCACTCCAGCGGACGCACCCTGACCCCCAGAGCCGCCGCCTGCAGCGGGCCGCGAGCCATGACGTTGAGGCTGCGCCCCAGCGGCATCAGCAGCAGGCAGATGAGCAACAGCAGCGCCAGCGGCGGCCAGGGCGTGCGGGAGTAGGAGAGATCCCCCATCAGCCAGTAGAGCATGCCGGGCAGCCGCTCGGCGGGGCTTATCGCCAGCATCAGGGTGATCACCGCCCCCCAGCCGGCGGCCACCACCACGCCGGTGAGCAGCAGCCGCGACGGGGTCCAGCTGCCGGTGCCGTGGGCCAGGCCGAAGACCAGCAGCGTGGAGAGAAAGGCCCCGGCGAAGGCGGAGCCGGTGATCACCGCACCGCCCAGCCCCGCCAGCATCGCCGCCAGCGCCCCCACCGAGGCGCCGCCGGAGAGCCCCAGCACGTAGGGGTCGGCCAGGGGATTGCGCAGCAGCACCTGCATCAGCGCCCCGGCCACGGCGAGCAGGCCGCCCACGGCGAAGGCCGAGAGCGAGCGCGGCACGCGCAGGTCGAGGATCAGGGTGCGTGCCAGGGGACTCCCCTCGCCGCGGGCGACCGCCCATGCGTCGGAGAGCGACAGGGCGGCGCTGCCCACCGTGACCGAGAGCAGCAGCGCCGCCAGCCCCAGCAGGGCCAGCGCGACCAGCGGCGACCACAGCGAGCATCGGGGGGTGGCCATGCCGGCCTCAGCGCTTGTCGCGGGCATGGTCGAGCTGCTCGCAGAACAGGCGGCTGCCTTCCAGCAGTCGCGGCGTGGGACGCTGAATCAGCGACGGCGGCACGAAGTAGAGGTTGTCGCGCTCGATGGCGGTCAGGCTCGGGTACTGCTCCCAGTGGGTCAGCCAGTCGCGGTTCTCCTCGCCCATGCCGCCGGCGAGTATCGCCTCGGGGTCGGCGGCCAGCACCGACTCGTCGTCGATGCGCGGCACCAGCCGCGACAGCTCGCCGAAGACGTTGACGCCGCCGCACATCGACACCACCTGGCCGATCAGGTGCTCGTCGTTGATGGTCATCAGCGGCTCGTCCCACACCTGGTAGAAGACCGAGACCGGCTCGGCGTCGGCGTAGCGCTCGGCCAGCGCCGCCATGCCGTCGCGGAACTCGGCGGCGATACGGTCTCCCTCATCGCGGGTGTCGGCCAGCCGCGCCAGGCGCTCGATGGCGCTGGACACGCCAGCGAAGTCCCGCGGTTCGATGTAGAACACCGGCATGCCCAGCGCCTCGAGGGTCTCGAGCTGCTCGGGCGGGTTGCCGGTCTTCCAGCCGATCACCAGGTCGGGGGTCAGGGTCACCAGGGCTTCCAGGTCCATCCGGGTATGGCTGCCCACCGACGGGACCTCTTGCGCCTCGGGCGGGTAGTCGCTGTAGGCCACCACCGCCACCACCTTCTCCCCTGCCCCGGCGGCAAAGACCAGCTCCGTGGCGCCGGGGGAGAGCGCGGCGATGCGCTCGGCGGGCTGCTCGAGGCATACTTCCCGGTCGCGGTCGTCGATGGCGCAGAGCGCACCGGCATGGGCAGCATCGGCCCCCAGCCCCAGCAGGGCCAGAAGCGAAGCGCAGCAAGCGATTGCGGGGCCATCGGCCCCGCATTTCTGGCCGCTAGTAGCCAAAGTGAACGCTCATAACGGCCGACCGGCCGGCGTTGATATAGTCAAACGGTGTGGACTCGAACGTCACAGAGTCAAGGTCTGACCCCTGAGCGGTAACGACTTCCTTGTCGAGTACGTTATCAACCGTCAATCGGACTGACCACATTGGCGCGACATCCCATCCCGCACGCAGGTTGAGGGTGCCATAGCCGGGTAAACGCTCGGCGTTGGCGGCATCGTTGTAGCGATGGTTCTGAGCGACCCAGGAACCGCCCAGCGACCAGTCGCCCAGTTCGCGGTCTAGATCAAGACGCAGGCTCTGGCTGGCACGGCGAGGCAGCCGGTTACCGGAAGACCGATCTTCGGGATCGGTATAGGTCAGTGCCGCCTGCAGAGTCCAGTCTTGGACCTCGGCACCAGCAGACAACTCGGCGCCGCGAATGCGGGCCTTATCGATATTGAAGGCAGAGAACCGGCCGCCCTGCGACGTTGAAGCAATCAGGTCATCGATATCGGTCTGGAAGGCCGCCAGGTCCCAGAAAAGGGTTCGATATTGTCCACGGACTCCCAACTCGAACGTCTCGGATGTCTCGGCGTTCAAATCAGGATTGCCGAAATCCGGGAAATACAGCTGGTTGAATGTAGGTGCATTGAAGGCGGTTCCGACACTGGCCCGCAGCGTATGGTGGCGGTCGAGATCGTAACCCAGCGCCAAGCTGCCGGTGACCTCCTCACCGAAGGCCTCGTTATCGTCGTAGCGCAGGCTGGCCTGGACGGACACGGGGGCGAAATCAAGCAGGCCCTGGGCGAAGATGGCGGCATTGTCGCGACTTGTCTCATCGTAGGCGGTAGTGCTTTCAACGCGGTCTTCGCTGTACTCGGCACCCGCCACCAGTTCGTGGATGCCAAAGCCGAGGTTGTTTTCCCAGCGTGCCGTCCGGGTCTGGGTATCGAAGACGGAAAAACCGAGCGCATCGAGCGTGTCGCTCTCATCCCGTGACTCGCTCAGGGTCAAACGGCTGCGCCAGGCTTCGCTGACGGGAATCTCGCCGTAGACGCCAGCGACCTGCTGGACGAAATCGGTCTCACCGCCATCGAATTCGGTATTGCCCCGGGCGCGCAGCGCCAGCACGCCCACCTCGGAGTCATTGTCGAAGGTATGGGAGAGCCTGACCAGGCCCGAGGTATTGTCGTAACCCTTGTCGTCACCGTCCCGGCGTACCGGCTGCCCATCGGTCTCGAAGCGGCTGCCGGCAATATAGTAGCGGGTGCCGCCGCTACTGCCGGCCAGGCTGGCGCTGTAGCGCTGGGTATTGAAGGAGCCGCCGCCCACGGAGACCCGCGGTTGGGGATCCCCCTCTTCGCCTTCCGGGGTAAAAAGCTGTACCACGCCCCCCACCGCATCGGCCCCGTAGAGGCTGCCGCGGGGGCCGCGCACGATCTCGGCGCGCTCGAACATCCGCGGATCAAGGAACTGCCAAGCGGCACCGCCAGTGGTAGCGGAGCGCAGTCGAATGCCATCGATCAGCAACACATTCTGATCGCTATTGGTGCCGCGGATGAAAACGCTGCTCTGCTTGCCGAAGCTGCCGTTGGAGGACACGTCCACCCCGGGCTGGCCGCGGAAGAGGTCGGTGACGCTGGTGGGATCCTGGCGGCGCAGGGTGGCCTCGTCGAGCAGGGTCACGGAGGCGAGCGTCTCGTCGGCGGTACGCGGCGCCAGGGCGGCAGTCACCACCATGGGATTGAGGCTATGGGGTTCGCTGCTGCTCGCGGATTGAGGATCAGCGGCCTGAACGGCCAGAGGGAGTGCTGCCAGGGCGAAGGCCGCCAGGCTGCGGGTGGCGAAAGTCGTGTTCATGTCTGTCCCTTGCTCGCCGTGCTCACCCGCACGGCATTCTGCTTCTGATGGGCCGAACGGCGGGAGAGAAGGCAAGGGAGGGAAGCGGCGCGAATGGAACGGTCGATGCCCTGCCTGATGACCGCCCTCCGCGATTCGGCATGCGCTCTCGGGCCGGTCTCCGGACTGACGAGCGAGGGCCTGGCGTGATGCCAGGAACCCTGCTGAACCGCCGCCTTCCCATGCCGATGGCACAGTGGCGATGTGGCGGTTCTTGACTCGATCACCGTTGCGGGGGCAGCGTCGGAGTGGCAGGCCATCGAGACAAAGGCCGCGCACCGACTTCCCGTTTACCTGGCGGCACTTGCTCCGCCAGCACCTGAGAGAGCGCACAAGCTAGCAACCCGCGCCCCCGGGGTCAACGTCGAAAGTCGAACGCTTGACTTAAAATTATTTTATTTCAATTGCTTGCAGAGCCCGTGACGCAGATACCAGACCGCCCGGCTGCGCGCCGCCGCGGCCTGAACAAGCCAGCCATTGTGGTCACGCAGGCGCCGTGGCGCCGGGTCCATGGGCACGATGCCACGCCCCATCTCATCGAGGATCAGCACCGCCTCGCCGGGGGCGGCGGCGAGGCCGTCGAGCAGGCCAGACCAGAGCCCGCGCAGGGCCTCGTCGTCCGAGGTCTCGGCCAGAGCGGCGGCGAGCCAGTCGGCGATGCCGTCGACCACCAGAACCTCTCCCCCTCCCCGGGCTTCCAGGCAGGCGGCGGCCTCCCCCGCCGCCAGCCGATGCCAGCGAGCACCGGGAAAGCGCTCCGCCGCTAGCCGGCGTCGGCCCGAGCCGGCACCGCCGATGAGGCTCTGCATTGCCACTCTCCTCCCTGACTCTCGATCTCGAAGCGCCGGCCCTCGGCCTGCCCCACCACGCCCTCCCAGAAGTCGGTGCCCTCGAGGCGGCGGCGCAGCTCACGGATGGCGCCGCCGTGGCTTACCGTCAGTACCCGACGCTGCCCCCGCTCGGCGGCCTGGGCCAGCACGCCCTCGAGCCAGGCCTCGAGGCGCGCCCAGAGGGCCGCGGCGGATTCGCCGCCGGGGGGCGCCTGGCGGCCGGCGCTGTCGACCCAGGCGCGATAGCGCGGGTCATCCTTGAGTTCCTCCCAGGTGCGCCCCTCGTAATCGCCGAAGTCCAGCTCCCGCAGCCGGGCATCAAAGCTCGCCTCCCAGGCCCGCCCCGCCCCGATGTGGTCAAGGGTCTGGCGGCAGCGGGTCAGGTCGCTGCAGTGCACGGCGTCGAAGGCCTCGTCCGCCAGGTGGTCGCGCAGGCGGTCGAGCCCCGGCAGGGCGTCGGGCAGCAGCAGCGGAATATCCCGCTGGCCCTGGTAGCGGCGCTCAAGGTTCCAGCGGGTCACCCCATGGCGAACCACCACCAGCTCCAGGCGATGAGCAGCAGCCATAGTTCTCCTCCTTCGATGGCGGCACCCACGATATCGCCGTTGATGCCGGTAAAGGCCCGCACCATGGCGAGGCCGTACAGAAACAGAAAGACGCAGAGAGCGCCGAGCAGCCAGGCGCCGCCGGGCACGAAGCCGAAGAGCGGCAGCAGCACCAGCAGCGCCAGGCCCAGGTCACGCCTTGCCAGGTGCTGGCGCCAGGTCCAGGCGAGCCCCTCGCGCCGCGCCAGGGGAGCCAGGCGCAGCAGCAAGAGCGCCCCGAAGCGCGCCAGCGCCGGCAGCGCCAGCCACAGCCAGGGGCTCGCCCCGGCCTCCAGCAGGGCCCAGATCAGCGCCGCCTTCCAGGCGAGCAGAAAGACCAGGGCGAGGATCGCGAAGCTGCCCACCTGGCTGTCCTTCATGATCGCCCAGCGCTTTTCCAGGGGCGCATTGCTGCCCAGGGCGTCGGCGATATCCATCACGCCATCCAGATGCAGCCCCCCGGAGAGCGCCACCCAGAGGCTGAGCAGCGCAAGGGCAAGCAAGGGGGTGGGCAGCCCCTGGCCCAGTATGGCCAGGGCCGCCAGGGCCGCGCCGATCACCAGGCCCGCCAGCGGAAAGCAGCGCAGCGCCCAGCGGCAGGTGGCGGCGTTCCAGGGGCAGGCGACGGGCAGGGGAATCCGGGTCAGGAACTGCAGGGCCAGCGCGAGCCCATAGAGGGCCTCTTTCATGGGAGCGTCTCCGGGTCGTGGTCGTCGATAGGCTTCCAGTCGATGGGCAGGCCGGCCACGACCTCCACCACCCGGTCGGCCTCCCGGGCCAGGCGCCGGTGCAGCCGCTGCAGGAAGGCGATATAGCGCCGGGTCTCGGCGTCTTCCGGGGGAAGGTCCTCGTTGAGGTCGTTGGAGACCACCACCAGGGCGATCCCCCGTGCCCGGGCCGCCGCCAGGCACTCGGCCAGCAGCGCTTCGCCCTCGGCGTCGCTGCCGCCGCCGCCGTAGCGCCACTGGCTGGCCCAGAGGGTCAGGCAGTCGAGCAGCACGCTGTCGCCATCGCCCACCTCGGCCAGGGCCGCGTCGAGGGCCAGCGGCACCTCCAGGGTGTGCCACCCCGCCCCGCGCTCCCGGCGGTGGCGGGCGATGCGCGCGGCCATTTCGGCGTCCGAGGCCCGGGCCGTGGCCAGGTACCAGCGTCGGCCGCCGCGCCGGGCGTGCCAGCGGCAGAGCAGCGCCTCGGCGTAGCGGCTCTTGCCGGAGCGGGCGCCGCCGCTGACGAAGGCGATCATCGGCGCACCTCCGGCCGGGCTATATCGGCCATATCGCCCAGGGCATCGCCAAGCGCCGCCAGCAGCCGGGCGTTGGCCGAGGCGTCACCCAGGGCCAGGCGCAGCCAGCCGCCGTCGAGGCCCGCAAAGCCCTCGGTGTGACGGGCCAGCACGCCGCGGCGCAGCAGCGCCGGCAGCAGGTTCCGCGTGGCCTCGCGGCCCGCCGGGTGGCGCACCAGAAAGAAGTTGGCGTGGCTCGGCACCACCGCAAGCCCCAGGGCCTCGAGGCCCGCCCGCAGCCGGGGCCGCTCGGCGGCGAGCCAGGCCCGGGTCGCCGCCTGGAAGTCGCGGTCCGCCAGCAGGGGCGCCACCAGGGCCGCGGCCAGGGCATTGACGCTCCAGGCGGGCTGGCAGGCCCGGGCCGCCGCCACCGCCTCGGGGGCGCCGAGCAGATAGCCCAGGCGCAGCCCCGGCAGGGTGAACTGCTTGGTCAGCGAGCGCAGCAGCAGCAGGTGCGGATACGCGGCGAGCAGCGGCGTCAGCGCCTCCTTGTTTTCCCCCTGCCCGGCCTCGTCGCCAATGAAATCCACGAAGGCCTCGTCCACCACCAGCCGGCAGCCCCGCGATGCGGTCAGCGCCAGCAGGCGTTCCACCTCGGCCCGGGGCTCCAGGGTGGCGGTGGGGTTATTGGGGCGGCAGAGCCAGAGCAGCCGCGCCTCACCCAGCCCCGCGGCGATGGCCTCGACGTCGAGGCGAAAGTCCGGCGGCGTCAGCGGCAGCGTCACCGCCGGCAGACCCTGGGCCGCACAGGCCCGGGCATACTCGGCGAAGGTGGGCTCGACGATGGCCGCCGGCGCCCCGGGCCGCTCCCGGGCCTGTAGCGCCGCGGCCAGGAAGATAGCCTCGGCGCCGCCGTTGGTCAGCAGCACCTGCTCCGGGGCCACGCCCTCATGGGCGGCGATGGCCTCGCGCGCCTCGCGGTAGTCGGGATCGGGGTAGCGGGCGAGCGCCTCGGGCTCGGCGAGCCGCGAGTTCAGCCACTCATGCAGCCAGGCCGGCGGCCCCAGGGGGTTGAGGTTGGCGCTGACGTCCAGCACCGGCGTCGTCTCATCCAGGCCGAAGCGCGCCAGCAGGGGGCCGGGCTGGCCCCCGTGCAGGGGCCAGCCGCCGGCGGGCAGGCCGCGCCCCGGGGCGCTCACGGCAGGAACTCCATGAGCAGCACCGCCAGCGCCAGCAGCGCCAGAAACCCCAGCCAGCCGCCGTGCATCAGGCGAATGGCCGCGCCGATATGGGCGCAGCGCAGCGGCTCCCCGGGCGTGCCCAGGCGGGCGCGTTCGGAGACCTTGCCGCGGTAGCGGTTGGTGCCGCCGAGCTGAACGCCCAGCAGGTTGGCCACCATGGCCTCGGGCCAGCCGCTGTTGGGGCTGGGGTGGCGGGGGGCCTCGCAGCGGGTGGCGGCCAGCGCCCCCCGGAGGCGCAGCCCGCGCTCCCGCCGCGCCAGGCAGCACGCACCCAGCCAGAGGGTCAGGGCGGTGAGCCGGGCCGGCAACCAGTTGGCGGCGTCGTCCAGACGCGCCGCGGCGCGGCCGAAGTGAAGGTAGCGCTCGCTGCGATAGCCCACCATGGAGTCCAGGGTGTTGACCGCCTTGTAGGCCACCGCCAGGGGGGCGCCCCCCAGCAGGGCGAAGAGCAGCGGTGCGGTGATGCCATCCACCGTGTTCTCGGCCACCGTCTCCACCGCCCCCCGGGTCACCTCCCCCTCGTCCAGCGCCTCGGTGTCGCGGCCGACGATCATGGCAAGCGCGCGACGCGCCGCGGGGAGGTCGCCTCGGGCCAGCGGGGCGGCCACCGCCAGGGCGGCATCGCGCAGGCCGCGAATGGCCAGGCAGCTGGCCAGCAGCCACCCCTCCGCCAGCCAGCCCAGCCAGGGGTGAATCCACGCCAGCAGCGCGATGGCGGCCCAGGCCAGCAGGCCGCTTCCCGCCGCCACCAGGGCGGTCATCAGCGCGCCGCGGGCCCGGCGCGCTCGGGGTGAGCCCCGGTTCCAGGCCCGCTCCAGCCGGGCGATCACCGCCCCCATGCCCACCACCGGGTGGGGCAGGCGGCGGGGGTCGCCGATGGCCAGGTCCAGAGCCACGGCGGCCAGCACCAGGCCCAGCAGCGCAAGCGACAGCGGTTCAGCCATGGGCGGCCTCCTCCTGGCGCCGGCGCCACTCCCGGGAGGCCAGCAGCGAGGCGCGAGTGGCCCGGTAGACCGCCTGGCCCAGCTCGCGACCGAGCCGCGTCCCCGAGCCGGCATAGGGGGTCACGGGGCCCGCCTGGGTCGCGGCAACCGCCAGGCAGTCGGTGGAGGTGCCGCTGGCCGGCGTGCCGCTATGGGGGTCCTGCACCCCGAGAGAGTGCAGGGCGCGCACCTTGGCCTCGCTGGCCGACAGGCAGGCGTTGACCAGGCCGCCATCGGTCAGGTGGCCATCGATCACGACCAGCGTATTGATGGTGCCTACCGGGCGCGGATCGCCGGCCAGGGGGGCGACGATATCCACGGCGTTGCCGGCCCCGGCGGTCACCGCCGCCAGCACGCCCTGCCCTACCTCCACCCACAGGTGCTCGAGGCGCACCGCGGTCATCATGGCCAGGCTCTCGCCCGCCGGCAGCCCGCGCGCCGCCAGCCAGGCGGCGAGATCCGCCGCCGGCGCGCTGCCGGCATAGTCTTTGTCCACATGGAAGTTGCAGAAGTGGCGTCGCCAGCCGAAGCCGCCGCCCACCAGGGCGCTGCTCAGGGTCCAGAGCGGGCGCGGGGCGGCCAGGTATACGCAGTCGGCGGCGGCATCGAGGGTGAGCCCGGGGCCGAAGGCGAGCTGGGTGGGTCCGGGCCTCATGGGGCGGCGTCGATGCCGATATCGTCGAAGGTGGCCATCTCCGCCAGCAGGCGGCAGGCCGAGTCGAGCAGCGGAAAGGCCAGCGCCGCCCCGGTGCCCTCGCCCAGGCGCAGCTCGAAGTCGACCAGCGGGCGGGCATCGAGGGCCTTGAGCGCCAATTCGTGGCCGGGCTCCCGGGAGCGGTGGCCGAAGAGCAGGTAGTCGCGCAGGCTCGGCCGCAGCCGGCAGGCCACCAGCGCCGCCACCGTGGCGATAAAGCCATCCACGATCAGCGGCAGGCGGTGGGTCGCACCGCCCAGGAAGGCCCCCGCCATGGCGGCAATCTCCAGGCCGCCCACCCTGGCCAGGGCCTCCAGCGGGTCCGCTGGGTCGGGGCGCCGCGCCGCCAGGGTGCGCTCGATCACGTCGCGCTTGTGGGCCAGACCCGCCGCGTCCAGGCCGGTGCCGGGGCCCACCAGCCCCTCGACCGACGCACCGGTCAGGGCGGCCAGCAGGGCGCTGCTGGCGGTGGTGTTGGCGATGCCCATCTCGCCGACGATCAGGCTGCGGCACCCCGCCCCCGCGGCCCGCTCGGCGGCGCGCCGACCCGCGGCCATCGCCGCCAGCGCCTCGTCGCGGCTCATGGCGTCCTCGTGCAGCATATTGGCCGTGCCGAGGCGAACCCGCTCGTCGACCAGCCGCGGGGAGCCGACCGTGCCCTCGGGCAGGGGCGCGGCCACGCCCACGTCGATCACCTCGAGATGGGCCCCATGCTGGCGGGCAAAGACGTTGATGGCGGCCCCGCCGGCGGCGAAATTGGCCACCATCTGGGCGGTCACCTCGGCAGGAAAGGCGGAGACGCCCTCGGCGGCCACGCCGTGGTCCGCGGCGAACACCAGCATGGCCGGTGGCGAAACCTGCGGCAGCGCCTGGCCCTGAATGGCGGCCAGCTCCACGGCGAGCCTCTCCAGGCGGCCCAGGCTGCCCGGCGGCTTGGTCAGGCGGTCCAGGCGCTGCGCGGCCTGCCGGGCCGCCAGGCTATCGAGAGAAGGGAGGGAATCGGGGATGACGCTCACGCAGGCCACTCCAGTGTCGGCGGGCAAAGGGGCCAACTATCTTACCAGAGTCGCCAGAGGCGTCAGGGAATCAGCACCGCGGCACCGGAGAGCCTCCCCTCGCGGAGGTCATCGAGGGCCCGGTTGGCCTCCTCCAGCGGATAGGCGCGGGTCTCGGTGCGGATCGGCACCTGCGGCGCCAGGGCCAGGAACGCCTCGCCGTCCTGGCGGGTGAGGTTGGCCACCGACTTCACTGAGCGCTCCTCCCAGAGCAGCCGGTAGGGGAAGCTCGGAATGTCGGACATATGGATGCCGCCGGAGACCACGGTGCCGCCGGGGCGCACATGGGAGAGCGCCGCGGGGATCAGCTCCCCCACCGGGGCGAAGAGGAGGGCCGCATCCAGCGCCTCCGGCGGCGCCTCATCGCTGCCACCGGCCCACTCGGCGCCGAGCCGCCGGGCGAAGGCCTGGGCCTCGGCGTCGCCGGGGCGGGTGAAGGCGAAGACCCGCTGCCCCCGGACCAGCGCCAGCTGGATGAGAATATGGGCGGCGGCGCCGAAGCCGTAGATGCCCAGGCGCCGAGGGGCCTCGCCGCCGGCCAGGCGCCAGGTGCGGTAGCCGATCAGCCCGGCGCAGAGCAGGGGGGCACTCGCCTGGGCGTCGTCGCCGTGCACGGGGAAGGCGTAGCGGGCGTCGGCCACGCAGTATTCCGCGTAGCCGCCGCCCCGGGTGTAGCCGGTGAACTCGGCCCGCTCGCAGAGGTTCTCCTCGCCGCGAAGGCAGGGGTCACACTCGCCGCAGGTCCAGCCCAGCCAGGGCACGCCGAGGCGCTCACCCGGCGCCACCCCGGTCACGCCCTCCCCCAGGGCGGTGACCTCGCCGATGATCTCGTGGCCGGGCACCAGGGGCAGGCGCGGGTCGGGCAGCTCGCCATCCACCACGTGGAGGTCGGTGCGGCAGACCCCGCAGGCCAGCACCCGCAGCTGCAGCTCCCCCGGGCCGGGCGCGGGCCGCGGCAGCTCCTCCAGCATCAGAGGCTGGCCCGGGGCGTGCAGGCGCATGGCGCGCATGGTCTCGGTCATGGTCATTCTCCTCTCGGCCGTCCAAACCGGCCCTGCCGACAGGATAGCCGAGGGCTCAGGCGGCGACCCGGACCTCGTAGCCGGTGTACTTGCGCAGGTTGATCACGCCGGTGTCGAGGATCAGGTACTGCCCCTTGAGGCCGAGCAGGGTGCCGCCGATCTCGGGGGTCTTGTCGAGGTTGTGGGAGACCACCTTGGTGGGATATTCGAGCACCGGGTAGTCCAGGGCCACCGGCGGCGCGTCGAGCCGGCGGATGGCGTCTTCCCCGAAGCGCTGGCGCAGGTTGGCGAGCCCGCCCTCCAGGCGCGCCAGCAGGCGATCACGCTCGGCGGGCAGGTCCAGCTCGGCGGTGTCGCCCTTGAGCATGGCCCGCCAGTTGGTACGGTCGGAGACCTCCTCCTTGAACAGCATCTCGACGAAGCCCGACTGCTGGCGGGTGTCCACCTCGAACATGGGCAGCGCCTGCACGGCGCCCTGGTCGAGCCAGCGGGTCGGTACCTGGGTGCCTCGGGTGATGCCGACCTTGAGGCCGGAGGCGTTGGCCAGATAGACGATATGCGGCTGGAAGCAGTGGCGCTCGCCCCACTCGGGCTCGCGGCAGGTGCCGGCGAAGAAGTGGCAGGTCTCCGGCTTCATGATGCAGGTGTCGCACTGGGCGAGCTTCTTGAAGCAGGGGTAGCAGTGGCCCTGGGCGAAGCTCTTCTTCGTCGCCCGGCCGCAGTGGGTGCAGGCGATGGCGCCGCTCCAGGCAAGCGTCAGCGGCCGCCCCAGGCGCTCATTGAGATCGAGGCGCGCCTCGCCGGCGCGCAGGGTATAGCGGGCGGGCTCACCGCCCTGCCCCGGCGCGATGGCCATCTTGGTCAGGCAGCCGGTGACCTCGGCGGCCGCGGCGATGGCGTCAGTCACGGCCGGCGTCCTTGGCGAGCCCCGCCAGCTCGGGGTCCACGCCGGCGCCGCTGCTGGCCCCGCCGCAGGTGCGCTGCTGCAGGTAGCCGACCCGCTGCTCCTCGGGCACGTTGTTCTCGAACTCGTAGCGCATCACCGCCTCCATGCAGAGCTCGGTCTGCTCCCGGGTCAGCAGGCGGCCATCCGGCCACTTGCGCAGCTCCACGGCCTGCTTGAGGCTCTGGTAGATGGCCGGGGTCATCTGCTGGATCATGCGCTCGAAGGTCATATCGCTCATGGGGAATCTCTCGATGATGATGGCGAGCTCAGCGCTGGCGCCGCGCTCGCCCGGAATAGTACCAGCCCAGGGCCAGGCCCACGACCAGCCCCCCCAGGTGCGCCTCGTTGGCCACGTTGCCGAAACCCACGGCGCCGGCCATGTCGGTCATGGTGAAGACCATCCAGCCGAGCATAAAGACCACCAGCATCTGAGGCACGAAGAAGCCGCTGTGGGGAGCCCGGCGCGACATCAGCCAGACGTAGCCGAGCAGGGCGAAATCGACGCCGGACATGCCGCCGAACAGCACGGTGCCGGCGGCGTACTGGGCCAGATTGGCGCCGATGCCGGCGGCGAGCAGGATCAGCAGCATGCGCCCGCTGCCCTGCAGCGCCTCCACCTGGCGGCCGAAGTACCACAGCCACAGCATGTTGAAGATCAGGTGCATCCAGCCGAAGTGCAGGAAGGCCGGCGACAGCGGGCGCCACACCTGGCCAGCCAGCACCGCCTCGACCAGGCTGCCCACCGCCAGGCTGCCGTTGACGACCCCCAGCGGCACGATGGCCAGGGCGGCGATCACCCGATCGCCGAACACCGCCATGGCCGCGAATACCACCAGACATAGCCCCAGGGTCACGGCGGTCACCGGGGCCAGGCGAAAAGGCGCCAGCAGGGAGTCGGGGGCCAGCTCGGGCGCCCGGGCGCGGCGGCGCTCCGGCGTCAGCGGCTCGCCACGCTGCCAGCGGACCAGCAGCCGCTGCAGCTCCGCCTGCTGGCGGGGGTCGGCGAGCCACAGGGTCTGGCCCTCGTCATCCTCGGTGATCCGATGGCCGATGCGATGCGCCCAGAGCGCGCGTCGCAGCTCACGGGTATCGCGATCGGGGGGCAGCTGCATCACCCGGTACATGGCGCCTCCTGAGGTGGGAAAACAGGGCAGTCCAACGCGCACAAAGAAAAAGTCCGGCGGAGGGGGCCGCCGGACAAGAGCAAGGGATCATTCAAGGGAACACCTACTCTGATAGCGGCCGACGTGAAGAGTTCACGACATCCGGAAAAAAACATTGTAACGCTTTGCATCAACCTGGCGTCATTCGAACGTGATCTCCCAAGGCCGCGGGCGCACCTGCTCCTCCCGAGGAACCCGCAGCCAGACGAAGTGATCGGCGTTGAGCTGGCGTTCGCCGCTCCAGCGGTAGGCGACAAGCCGGCCGAACTTCACCGCGCTGTAGTCCAGGCAGGCCACATTGGGCGCCGGCAACGCCGGGATGCCCTCGCACCAGTAATGACCGATGAACAGCGGCGGCTCGTCGGGCCCGTAGTGGGCAAGGCGGGTGCGCTCCTCGTCCGAAAGCGGCCTCAGCTCCAGATCACCGGGCAGGTTGTCGGGCTGGAACACCACGTCGCCCCAGGTCTCGGGAGACTGCGCCCAGAAGTGAGTCCGAAAGCTGCGCCGCCTGAAACCATCCCCGGAGTGGATCTCCACGCCCAGCGGCAGGGGCATCTGGGTGCCGCGAGTCAGTCGATCCAGAATGCGAAAGGCGCCGGTTCCCGGTGCCGTCGACTCGATCAGGAACGCCTCGTCCATGCAGCCATCCGGGCGCCGCCGCCGCAGCTCGTCGATCAGCGCCTGGTCCCAGCAGGCGTGCACCACGCGCAGCCCCTTCTCCTCGAGGCATAGCGGGATCTCCATGAACCAGGCCAGCGCTTCCTCCCACTCCTGAGGGTGGTCGCGATACTGCTCCAGAGTCTCGTTGATGATGCGGTTGTTGCGCGGCGTATGCTCCCGGAGCCATTCTCGCCCCAGCCCCGAGGGCGCGCGGTGGCAGTAGGCCAGGGCGTTGTACTCATGGTTGCCCATGACGATATGCGCCTCGCCCTCCTCCACCATGCGCCGGGCGATCTGCACCGCCAGACGGATGCGCGGCCCGCGGTCGATCAGGTCGCCCAGGAAGATCACCCGGCGGCGCGGGTGGCGATAGACCCCCCCGCGCTGGTGATAGCCCAGTTTCTCCAGCAGGGCCGCCAGGGTGGCGCCGCAGCCGTGTACGTCACCGATCAGGTCGTAGCCTTCGAGCCTCGCCCGCGTTGTCACATCAGTCTCCCAGGCGGTTGCTCCAGCCCAGCTTGCTGCGCAGGACCTCATAGAAATTGTGGCCGATCGGATGCACCAGCTGGACGCACTGCGGCTTGCGGCGGATCACCAGCACGTCATCGGGCTTGGCCACCGCGCGAGTCTGGCCGTCGCAGCTGATATGCGGATAGGTCTGGTTGGTCTCGCCGATATGGATGCGAATCTCGCTGGCCGCATCGATGACGATGGGCCGGCTGGAGAGGGTATGCGGAAACATCGGCACCAGGGTCACCACGTCCAGCTTGGGGTGCATGATGGGACCGCCGCCGGAGAGCGAATAGGCGGTGGAGCCGGTAGGCGTGGCGATGATCAGGCCGTCGCTGCGCTGGCTGTAGACGAACTGGCCGCCGATGAAGAGCTCGAACTCGATCATTCGCACCGCCTTGCCGGGGTGCAGCACCACCTCGTTGAGGGCATCGCCGCTGCCTACCAGGGTGCCATCGCGATAGAGCTCGGCATCCAGCAGGAAGCGCTCCTCCACCTCATAGCAGCCGTCGAGCACCTCCCCCACCCGGGTCTCGAGCTCGTCGGGCGAGATATCGGTGAGAAAGCCCAGCCGGCCACGGTTGACGCCCAGCACCAGGGTGCCGCTGTGGCAGAGGGTGCGCGCCGCGCCCAGCAGGCTGCCATCGCCCCCCACCACGATCACCAGATCACACAGCTGACCCATGGTCCGCCGGCTCGCCTCGGCATGGCCGTGGTCGAGCAGCACCGTGGCAGTGCGATCCTCGACGATGACATGGTAGCGCCGCTCCTCCAGAAAGCGGAGCAGGCGCTTCAGGGTATCGACCACCTTGGCGCTGCCGAGGCGGCCGATCAGGCCGATATTACGGAAGGACGCCTGCTCGTCGCGTCCCTGGGGAGAACTCTTTTCGAATGGCATGCACAGGCCTCTCGCATCGCAGCGGCCCATTATGGCCACTGCCCTGCGCCCGGGCAAACGCCCACGACGCCTCCCCCTCGGCCGGACGGACCTGGCGAGACCGTCTCAGGCGACCCTGAGCGCGCGGCGCTTGAGCCAACGCTCGTTGAGCCACAGCGAACCGGCGATGATCGCCCCGCCCAGGGCCAGGCGAACGAGATCCGCGTCACGGTTCCAGATCACCAGGTTGACCACCAGGCCGGCGGGAATCAGGGCGTTGTTCATGATCGCCAGGGCGCCGGCGTCGACCCGGGTGGCGCCCAGGTTCCAGAGGAAGTAGCCGACACCCGAGGCTACCAGCCCCAGCCACAGCAGCACGCCCCACTGCATCGCGGTCGTCGGCAGTGCGCTGGCGTTGCCCAGCAGGGCGAAGGCCGGCAGGGCCACGGCCAGCGCCCCCAGGTAGAACCAGGCGAAGACGCTGTGACGCGGCAGCGAGTCCGGCAGCTCCGCGGAGAGGCGACGGTAGCCCACCTGGCCCAGGGCGAAGCAGAGGTTGGCCCCCTGCACCACCAGAAAACCGAGCAGAAAGCCGCTGTCGAGACCATCGTAGCGGATCACGCCGGCCCCCAGCACGGCCAGCGCCGCGGTCAGCAGATAAAAGGGGGTGAAGCGACCGAACAGGGCGTCGTCGAGCAGGGTGATGTAGAGCGGTGTGAAGATGGTGAAGAGCAGCACCTCCGGCACCGACAGCAGCAGGAAGGACTGGTAGAAGAAGATATACATCAGCCCCAGCTGCACGGCGCCCAGCCCCATCAGGGCCAGACGCTGGCGGCCACGCAGCAGGCCGGGGCGAAGAAAGGGCAGAAAGACCAGCGCCGCCAGGGCCACGCGCAGGGCCACGGCAAAGTAGCTGTCCACCTGGCCGGCCAGGTAGACGCCGATCAGCGAGAAGGAGAAGGCCCACAGCACGGTAACGCCGACGAGATAACCCACGGTCAACTCCAGATATTATTGAGGTTGACGGCGATTATACGCTTCCCGCGGGCTCTGCCAAGCCCCGCCTGGCGCCCTGTGTGCTGCCGGCGGGCCTCAGTGAGGGCCGCGGGTCAGCTGACGACGCGCATAGAGCACCCCCGGTACCCAGCCCAGCAGGGTCAGCATCAGACAGCGCCAGACCCGCCCCGCCGGTGCCCGGGCGAGCCCCACCGCCAGTGGCGGCATCAGCACCGCCAGGGTCAGCAAGGCCGTGCGGTACCCCGCCGGCGCGGCCACGTTAGGCGGCGCTGCGTCGGGCGCCGCTGCATCGGGCGCCGCTGCGTCGCGGGCCGGCGGAGCCGACGGGGTTCCGCTGCGGGGTGGGCACTCTTCGACGCCTGAGGGGGACGGATGCTCGAGCAGTCGGCGATGCGCCTCGCGGTCGATCTTCTGCTGGAGCGTCTCGGCACCCTCGGCCAATTCGTCGTGGTGGCGCTCCCAGTCCTCCCAGTCGTGGGGCGTGCCGGAGCGCGGCCGATGGTCACCCGCTTCGCGGGCCCGAGCCCAGGCTTTTTCCTCCAGGGTGGTGGGCCGCTCGGCGTCGCGGTCACCGTCGAGGCCCTTCTTGGCCAGGTATTCGCGGGCATCCATGGGAACTCCTGTGTTATCGGGGACACTACATGTATTGGAGAGTGAGCCGCCGGCAGGGTTCCGGCGCAGTTCACGCAGCGTTGACGGCTTGACGCCCGCCGAGCTCGGCATCGGCCACAGGTCGGCTATGCTGAAGATGAACCGGGCTGATGATGAACCGGCACAAGGAGATATGCCATGCCCAACAAGGCACCCACCACCGTTCGCGAGATCATGTCCCGTGACTGCTATCGGGTCACCGCCAAGACGGCGGTGTCGACTCTGGCAGAAGGGCTGTCGCTGCACAGACTGCCCGGTGTCCCGGTGGTCGATGAGCGCGATCATCTGATCGGCTTCATCTCGGAGCAGGATGTGCTCGGCAAGGTGCTGGAGAGCACCTACCTCAACGAGGAAGCGCCGCTGGTCAGCGAGCTGATGCGCCATGAGGTGCTCACCGTCACGCCCAACAAGAGCATCACCGATCTGGCTCAGGAGATGCTCAGCAGCAAACCCAAGGTCTATCCGGTGGTGGAGCAGGAGCGCCTGGTGGGTATCGTGACTCGCCGCGACGTGCTCAACGCCATTCTCAGCATGCGCCACAAGCACGGCCACTGACTCGCCCGACCACGACGCCTGCACGCGCCTCGCCGGCTGACCGGCGAGGCGCGCTGCGGTCTGAACGCCGCACGGCGCAATGGCCCCCAAAAAGAAGGCCGCTTCCGTGGAGAAGCGGCCAAGCATCGATCTAGGACTGCGAGCCAGAGCAACAGTGTTAGCGACTGCTATCGCGCTGTTGCCTGTGTTTACTCAGACAGTGCTGCGAGAAAAAGTTCGGGACGGTCGGGAAATTTCTTGTCGGGGCGGCCATGGCCCTGCCTGTCTCGTCCCGGTGCAGACGCCAGGATTTCATGAAAACAGCCACTTGCATCGAAACCGCGAGAAATGGCCGCGATGCGGCTTGCATGGCTAAACCTTTGGATTTACTATCTAAAGTGGCTTCGCGGGTGTAGCTCAATGGTAGAGCAGAAGCTTCCCAAGCTTAAGACGAGGGTTCGATTCCCTTCACCCGCTCCACGGCTTCCTCTCCGCCCATCAGCGTGGAGCCGGTGGCATTCCGGTCCGGCACCACCCAGTGGTTGCACCCATGGCTCTCTTCCTGCTTGTCTTCGCCGTCTGCCTGCTGATTTTCGGCAGCATGACCGCCCTGCTGCTGCTCTCCGGCACCCCCCGCTATCGCACCGAACCCGATCAGCTGCTGGCGCTGATGGACCGTGCCCTGGCCAGCCAGGTCAGCGAAACCGAGTGGAACACCGTCATGAACTATCCGATCCGCCACGACGACTTCCTCGATGGCGTTCGCCGCCGCGCCCAGCGTCTGGTGGGCGAGCACGGCAACCATGGCCGCGTCATGCGCGGCAAGCCGCTGCTCGATGCCACCGGCCGGGAGGAGCTCCAGGCCCTGCGCGATCATCTCGCCCGTCACCTGGCGCTGAGAGAGCGTCAACGCAACGTGGAATGAACCGAGGCCGCCAAACGCGTTATGATGGGCGCTCACCCTGACTGAACGGAGGCCCGACATGTCGAGCGCCATCCGCCAGATCCCCCTTGATACCGCCACTCGCCATCATGCCCACGACTTCCACCAGATCGTGATCGGATTGCACGGACGTGCAGAGTTCGAGATCGAGGGCCTGGGTGGCGCGATCTCCCCCTTTTCCGGCTGCATCGTCCCGGCCAACCATGTCCACTACTATGCCGGCACCGGGGATAACCGTCAGCTGATTCTCGACCTGCCGGAGGAGGCGCACTGCCTCACCGGCTTGCACCACGAGCTGACTCGCTTGTTCGATGCGCCGCGCTTCTTTGCCCTCGACGAGCCGCTCAAGCGCTACCTCGAATTCCTGCTGCTGGAACTCGACCTTGCCGACGACTCCCAGGCCCAGCAGGAACGACTGTCCGGCACCCTGCTCGGCTGCCTCAACGCCCGCCTGGGCGCCCCCCCCGCCCCGTCACATGGCCGCCGCCTCGACCTCGGGCGCCTGGATCGTTTCATCGAGCGCCATCTGTCCAGCCCGCTGAGTGTCGCCGACCTGGCTCGTGAGGCCTGCCTCAGCGAGGCCCACTTCCGCCACTGCTTTCGCAAGCAGGCGGGGCTGACCCCCTGGCAGTATGTGCGCAACCGCCGCCTTGAAGCCGCGAGACACCTGCTGACCCGGAGCGACCTGCCGCTCTCCGAGGTCGCCGCCCGGACCGGCTTCACCAACCAGAGCGCTCTCTCGCGCGCCTGCCGGGACGCCTTCGGTCAGCCCCCCAGCCGCCTGAGGCACTGCGGCCAGCTGGCCAATCGCCAATCATCCCGGTCCCTGCCCTGAGGCCCCTGCGCCCCGCGGGCCTCCCGACCCAGCACAAAAACTAGACCAACGTCTAACCTCCCGGATCAGCGATCCGGCAAAAGCCGCGGAATCGACACGCTTTCCCGCGGATTCCGCAAGCAGCGAGTGTCGAGCGCTCATAGAGTCATGGTCATGGCCGTATCCACGGCACCCTACCGCCTGACGACAACACCAGGGGACCTTCCATGCTCGACGCCCACACCATGCTGGATACCGCTAGCTGGCAGCAGGATCTCGACACTCTCTTCGCCCGCATCAGCGACCACTACGTGGTCGATGAGAACGCCTTTGTCGCCGAGCTGATCAGGGCCTTGAACGCCGATGCGCGGGACTTCCAGCGCATCGCCGACAAGACCGCCGAGCTGGTGCACGAGGTCCGCGAGATGGACACGGCCGTGGACTCCATCGACGAGCTGCTGCAGCAGTACAGCCTCGACACTCACGAGGGGCTGATGCTGATGTGCCTGGCCGAGGCCATGCTGCGCATTCCCGACACGGCCACCGCCGATGCGCTGATCGAGGACAGGCTGGGCCCCGCCGACTGGAAATCTCACCTCGGTCAGAGCGACTCCTGGTTCGTCAACGCCTCCACCTGGGGTCTTTTGATGACGGGTCGAGTGATCAACCTCGACCACCCCAGGGAGGGCCGGCCGGCCGGCTTCATCAACAAGCTGGTCAATCGCCTGGGCGAGCCGGTGATTCGGCGCGCCATGCGTGAGGCCATGAAGGTAATGGGCAAGCAGTTCGTGCTGGGGCGCGACATCGACGAGGCCCTCAAGCGCTCCCGACCACTGTTCGACAAGGGCTACACCTACTCCTACGACATGCTCGGCGAAGCCGCGCGCACCCGCCAGGACGCCGCCAAGTACTTCGACGACTATGCCCGCGCCATCGAGCGGGTGGGCAAGACCAGCAAGGCGCTGACCGAGAAGACGCCGGCGCCCTCCGTCTCCATCAAGCTCTCGGCGCTGCACCCGCGCTACGAATTCGGCCGTCGCGAACAGGTGCTGGACGAGCTGGTCGACAGCGTGAAAAAGCTCGCGACCATGGCCCGCGAGCGTGATGTGGCGTTGACCATCGACGCCGAGGAGGTCGACCGCCTGGAGATCTCCCTGGAGGTGTTCCGCGCCGTCTACGCCAGCGACGCCTGCCGAGGCTGGGGCCACTTCGGGCTGGTGGTTCAGGCCTACTCCAAACGCGCCCTGCCGGTGCTCCACTACCTCAACCGACTGGCCGAGACCCAGGGTGACGAGATCCCCCTGCGACTGGTCAAGGGCGCCTACTGGGACAGCGAGATCAAGGAGTCTCAGCAGCTCGGCGTCGATGGCTACCCGGTCTATTCCCGCAAGGCCAGCACCGATGTGGCCTACCTGGTGTGCGCGCGTTTCCTGCTCTCCGACGACACCCGCGGGCTCATCTTCCCGCAGTTCGCCACCCACAACGCCCATACCATCAGCACCATCCTGGAGCTGGCCAACCAGGCCACCCGCCCCTTCGAGTTCCAGCGCCTGCACGGCATGGGCGAGGCCCTCTACGATGCCGCCCTGGCCCGCGCGCCCGAGGGCACCTACTGCCGCATCTACGCCCCCGTGGGCGCCCACAAGGATCTGCTCCCCTACCTGGTGCGCCGGCTGCTCGAGAACGGCGCCAACTCCTCCTTCGTGCACCAGCTGGTGGATCCCGACGTGCCGGTGGAATCGCTCTGCGTGCATCCGGCCGAGACGCTCCGTCAGTACCATACCTATGCGAATCCGCGCATCCCCCTGCCCCGCGACATCTTCGGGTCCGCGCGTCCGAACTCCCGGGGAGTCAATCTCAACGTGCGCAGCCAGTATCAGCCGCTGATGGACGCCATGGCCGCCACCATGGACAAGGAGCATCGGGCGGGACCGCTGCTGGCCTTCGCCGTCCCCGACGACCCGGCCAGCCAGCACGAGGTCAAGAGTCCCTACGACCGCCGCCAGCGGGTCGGCACGGTACAGTGGACCAGCGCCGAGCAGGCCGCTCGCGCCGTGGATGCCGCCTGGGCCGCCTTCCCACGCTGGGAGGCCACGCCGGTGACCGAGCGGGCCGCCATCATTCGCCGCCTGGGCGATCTGATGGAGACCCATATGGCCGAACTGATGACGCTCTGCTCCCGGGAGGGCGGCAAGCTGCTCACCGACGGCGTCGACGAGATCAAGGAGGCAGTGGACTTCTGCCGCTACTACGCCATGAAGGCGGAGGAGCTGTTCGCCGAACCCACGGCCCTGCCCGGCCCCACCGGGGAGTCCAACCAGCTGATGCTGGGCGGCAAGGGCGTGTTCGCGGCGATCAGCCCCTGGAACTTCCCGGTGGCGATCTTCTGCGGCCAGGTGGTCGCCGCCGCGGTGGCCGGCAACACCGTGCTGGCCAAGCCCGCCGAGCAGACCTCCATCGTCGCCCACCGGGTGATCGAGCTGCTCCACCAGGCCGGCATGCCCCGCGACGTGGTGCAGCTGCTGCCCGGCGACGGCCCCACCGTGGGCAGCGTACTGACTAGCGACCCGCGCATCACCGGCGTGGTCTTCACCGGCGGCACCGACACGGCGCAGATCATCAACCGCGCCCTGGCCGCCCGGGAGAACGCCCCCCTCCCGGCGCTGATCGCCGAGACCGGCGGCATGAACGCCATGATCGTCGACTCCACCGCCCTGCCCGAGCAGGTGGTGGCCGACGTCATCCAGTCCGCCTTCCAGAGTGCCGGTCAGCGCTGCAGCGCGCTACGCGTGCTCTACCTGCAGGAGGACGTGGCCGACCGAGTCATCGAGATCCTCGATGGCGCCATGCAGGAACTGCGTGTGGCCGACCCCCGCGACCTGGGCACCGACGTGGGGCCGGTGATCGACGAAGAGGCCCGCAGGGGGCTCATGGCCCATGTCGAAAAGCTCAAGGCCGAGGGTCGACTGGTCGCCGAGACCCGCCTGGACCCGGCCCTGACCGCCGACGGCACCTTCGTGGCACCGGTGGCCTTCGAGATCGAGGGGATCGAGGCCCTGGAGCGGGAGCAGTTCGGCCCGGTGCTGCATATCGTGCGCTACAAGGCCAGCGAGATCGACCGGGTGATCGCCTCGATCAACGGTCGGGGCTATGGCCTGACCTTCGGCGTGCACAGCCGCAACGAATCCTTTGCCGATGAAATAGCGCAGAAAATTCGCGTTGGCAACGTGTACGTAAACCGCAATATCATCGGCGCCGTCGTGGGCGTTCAGCCCTTCGGCGGCCAGGGCCTCTCCGGCACCGGGCCCAAGGCCGGCGGGCCGCACTACCTGCTGCGCTTCGCCACGGAAAAGACGGTGACCGTCAATACCGCGGCGCTGGGCGGCAACGCGTCGCTGCTGGCGCTGGGAGACGAGTGACCGGCAGGCACCTTTCGTCATCAACAACAACTCAACCCTCGGAGCTCGCTCCGTCTCAACGAACTGGAGAATTTCTATGGCCACCGGTGTCTGGATAAGCCTGATTGGTTACTTCGTGCTGATGCTAGCCATCGGCGTCTATGCCATGCAGAGAGCCACCTCTTCCTCGGAAGACTACATGCTCGGGGGGCGCGCGCTCAGCCCCAAGGTGGCGGCACTGTCGGCCGGCGCCTCGGACATGAGCGGCTGGCTGCTGCTGGGCTTGCCCGGCGCGCTGTTCATCTCGGGCCTGGGCTCCGCCTGGATCGGTATCGGCCTGCTGGTAGGCGCCTTCCTCAACTGGACGCTGGTCGCCCCTCGTCTGCGGGAACAGACGGTTCACTACGGTAATGCCATTACCATTCCGGCCTTTCTGGCCAACCGTTTCCCGACCCGGGCGCTCGCCCTGCGCACGGTCTCTGCGATCGTCATCGTCGTCTTCTTCGCGGTGTACACGGCGTCTGGCCTGGTGGCAGGCGGCAAGCTGTTCGAGAGCGCCTTCTCCGGCATCTACAACGTCGGCGGGATGAGCGATTACGCCATGGGAGTGGTGATCACCCTGGGCGTGGTACTGGCCTATACCGTCGTCGGCGGATTCCTGGCCGTGAGCCTGACCGACTTCGTGCAGGGCTGCATCATGATGCTGGCGCTGGTGCTGATGCCGGCGGTGGTGCTCTTCGGCGAAGGGGGCGGCGGCTTCGCCCAGGCCTCCCAGACCCTGAACGAGGTCGATCCCACCCTGCTCTCCTGGACGGCGGGGCTGACCTTCGTCGGTTGGCTATCGGCGGTGGCCTGGGGCCTCGGCTACTTCGGCCAGCCCCATATCATCGTGCGCTTCATGGCGATCCGCAGCCTGAAAGATGTGCCGATTGCCCGCAATATCGGCATGAGCTGGATGCTTATCTCCCTGATCGGCGCCGTCTCCCTCGGCATCTTCGGCCGCGCCTACGCGATCCGCAACGGCCTGGACGTCCAGGATCCGGAAACCATCTTCATCATCCTGGCGAACCTGCTGTTCCACCCGCTGATCACCGGCTTCCTCTATGCGGCCCTGCTCGCGGCCATCATGAGCACCATCTCCAGCCAGCTGCTGGTCTCCTCCTCGTCGCTGACCGAAGACTTCTACCGCCTCTTCCTGCGCAAGGAAGCCAGCGAGAAAGAGAGTGTCACAATCGGCCGCCTGTGCGTGGTGATCGTCGGCGTGGTGGCTGCCATCATTGCCTCCGACGAGGACTCTCAGGTACTGGGACTGGTCAGCAACGCCTGGGCCGGCTTCGGGGCGGCGTTCGGCCCGCTGATCATCATGTCGCTGATGTGGCCACGCACCAACGGTGCCGGTGCCATCGCCGGCATGGTCGTGGGCGCCGTCACCGTGATGCTCTGGATCACCCTGGGCTGGAACGCCGAATTCATGGGCGGCCCCGGCGTGTACGAGATCATTCCCGGCTTCATCGCCTCCCTCGTCGCCATCGTCGCGGTGAGCAGCATGACGGCCGACGCCGGTGAGTATCGGCATATCGATCGTGACAGCCGGGCATCGTGATCCGATCGCGGTCGTGAAAGAGCTCCTTCGGGAGCTCTTTTTTTATGGCTGACACTCCCCGCCTGCCGCGCTTCGCGCTTTGGGCGAGGGTTCTGAGGTCACCCCCAGAACCTTCCTGCTTCGACACGCCTTCACTAGACCGCGGCTAGGCCACGGCCCCCGCTCCAGTCGCTCCACAGGCTAACCCCGCCAGCCCGGCGGTTCGGATATTTCTGGCCGCGTTGATATCACGGTCGATCGCCTGGCCGCATCGCTCACAGTGCCAGTGGCGCCGGGAGAGAGGGAGCTTCTCGACCTGGTGCCCACAGCCGTGGCACCGCTTGCTGCTCGGCAGCCACTGGCTGACTTTCACCAGCTGCCGGCCCGCCCAGGCGGCCTTGTACTCAAGCTGGCGCACAAACTCACCCCAGCCGGCATCGCTGATGGCCTTGGCCAAGGAACGGTTCTTGAGCATGC
>LFCJ01000460.1_pt1 | contig 25126 bp, 96 predicted proteins | sample 643141 | NCBI WGS metagenome assembly LFCJ01 (sample SAMN03766243, study PRJNA286221) | soda lake metagenome | biome: soda lake; feature: Kulunda steppe; material: water; isolation source: sample B1-Br-g2 brine of Lake Bitter-1 | place: Russia: Kulunda steppe | collected 2010-07
TACATAATCTGAATTTATCTTTTTATTCACGGTAATACTCGGTAGTCCGTTTCTGCAAGTGACCCAAACAAATACTTCATTCTGTCATCATATACGAATATCATTTCACCATCACTTCGGATATAAGCAGTTGAATTGAACATCCTATGGTTAACGTACTGAATGGAGCAATTACTCTTAATCATCATGTACCCTATAATCCATCACCTTGAACTCATCATTCAATGGGTAGGATCCATTATGAAACACAAATAAAAGATGCCCGTCCCTGCGCAACTTGGCGTTATTGCCACGCATATTTCGGTTTTTAAATGGCCTCTGATCGACATATTGCATACTACATTCTTTTCTGATAGTTACCATAACACCCTGACATCTATACTATAAAGAAACCCATATTCAGTGTATTTGTCCTGATACGCAACATAAATATTGGACGAATAAGGATATGAGTATACGCCACCATCATTGGATGGTCCCACTCTAGTATATCTGATCTTCTTATCTGGTTTTATCACTTAATTACCCTAAAGTCAATATTTTCCGAAGGTCTCAATGAGCTATTTCTTTCCTGATTAACCACAAATATATTGCGAGAGTCATGAAACATGTACACCACCCCACCTCTAAATGCACCTCCAAACGAATTTGGTGCATATACAATTCTTTTATCTGGTGTTATTTTATATCGGTCCATAATATCCTAGTGTCCACAAAAACAGATGAATTATTAGATAGAGAAATATTCTTTATCTTATTATATGATATGAATAAGACTGATGAAAATTCACGTTGGTGAATTACATCAGACCACTGGGTAAAGCTAATTCTGGAAATTGGTAACATCATGGCATTATCCTCATGTCCATGAAACTTGGTGGAGCACTCAATCCCTTTGCACTGGGTAACCTGACGTATATTAAATTATGTGATGACACAACACTGACAGCTCCCATGAAACTCTTATAGTTGTGTGTTTGTATTTGAAAATCTGTCGCTATCTTCATATTTTCCTGTAATCAACATTAATTAAACTAGAAAACTTCAATGGTAGATCGCACTGTAATACATACAGAACAATGAAATAAAAATCCCCACCAGTTTCACGCAAGCCCCATTGAACATCGGTGCATTCGATTATACTGTGGTACTGCATTTTGAATTTAAACCTTTGCATCAGATAATATCCTAAAATCAATCGCCCTTACCCATCCTTCTGCCTCAGTTGACCTACGTGCCTGAACAATGATTACCTCGTATGGCATAGAGACTAAAACGCATGGTAGCCTCTTATCAGGTGGGAATGGGATCTTGGTTGATATAGTAACCTTAAACCTTGCTGTTATCATTGATTCTTACATCCACCCGTTTAGTATTTTCCATCGTTCTATTACTAAGTCCACCAAGATTTGACTTGAGCTTGAACATGTCCCGACGTCGCACATATAGCACGCCATCATCACCAAAGAATATCAATTGAGATATTGGCGTGTTATGATAGAACAAAGTTGTTTTATTGCTTATTGCCATAATTACCCCATGACTCGAATGTCAATTGATATTCATTACAAAATCACTATCGATCATTTCGTCACCCTAAAATCTATGCGGTGAAATTGAGTACATGTTGACTCCCATACACCACATGTCCTAATGTACAATATCTGGGTGTACTCATCAAGCATTACGGGATCTAGCAAATACTTATGTGGTGCTGAAAAGTAACAGTAACTCTTTATCATATGATTATCCTAGCATCCATCGGCATAAATTTTATTCCATATTTGTCATCGGTTGGTACATGAAAAATGTATATCGTATCTCCCATTTCCACAAATAATTCAGTTACCCACCTGTGAGAATAAGAAAGATAACAATCTCTGGTGTAATTCAATGGAATGCCCTTACATCAGCATTAAACACACGAGGTGTTGGATCACCAAATGCTCTTGTGGTTACCATTATGCGCTTACCGTACCTAAAGCTACCCACTTTTTCATGGAGGTAATTAACTACATGTATGTACATAGTAATCTCACGTCTCCTGCCTTTTTTTCAGTCCCCCTATCAACTTCCATTCCCTTGCTACTAACATATATAACTCCTGTGACAGGCGAAACATAAATTGATGCTGAGGAACGCCTCATGAATGAACTCAAAATAAACGTCATATTTGTCCAATTAGTCTATAATCGGTCTTTTTTGACCTACCTGCCCTAACTCTTAATCCCCTGGAGTTGATATGAATCTCTCCAGCGGTTGACTTATACACCGATATATTTCTTCTGAACGGAGAATAATATATACGATCAATCACTACCTATCACCCTGACATCTACATTTTTCGATCTGGCCCTACCAGTTTCAGAACCACTGACGAGTATTATCCCGCTTCCCGCACTTAGGTAGGTTGCTGATCCTTTCATTAGAGTTTGCGTGTAGTAAATTTTCGTTATCATAATAGTATTGCCTTGACATTTAGATTATTCGCCTGTAATCCATATTCTTTTCTAAGCTACTTCTAAACCTACGATAAGGGATGAAAATAACTATATTCTTCCCGCCATGATCTATGTGAACACCAGTAAAAAAATGATGAAACAATATTTTGTAATCACTGCGTATCATGATGTTACTCTGTAATCTATATTAGATGCAATACTTGCCCAACATCTTCGGAATGAAATAAAAATATAAATCCTCTGTGCAATGTGATCAACGTGAATACCAGAGCGCAATGCAGGTGAACTGACCATCTTATATTTTTCCGATATCATATGGATATCATCCTATAATCCTATAGTCCGCAGCGCATCTTGCTTTAGTACAGATACACGCTAATCCATCATTGAATATACGTATAGTGCCACTACTATACCTTATCACTGCAGTCAAGTCATGCCCAAAAGTAGTGTGAAAGACGTAATGTATTTGTCTTTGCATATTCTATAATATCCTGTGGTCTGAAGGTACGACATTACTGATATCACCTGAAAATTTCTCTGTGCCGCGAACAAATATAGTATCCGAATACACGGGACAAATTACAGACCAACGAACCTTAGAACTATCTATGTATTTGATCCTATATTTAATTATCATACCATAATCCTATAATCAACTATTGACCACCCATCGTCATTGTACCTTTCAGGATCCACAACATATATAGATCTGGTAAATTTGGACACATATGCTGGGCTCCCAGTGGTGGATACATCAATAAAAGCAATTAAATGAATAGATGTCACAATGGTAGCCTAAAGTCAGTATATCTGTATATCCTACCAATCCCACATTTCTCTGGATACTTAACATGTATACAAGACGTAAATATCGATCTTGAAACCAGTGCACCGTACAAATCTTCGTCGGTATACCTAATCAATACGCTAGACATCTTTACGGGTTACCATGATCATGGCACTTCCATCATACAATTGACCAATGGTGGTCCTAGACACAGGAGAACCCACCCAGCTATCCCAACCCAGATCACTCTCTTTAATGACTCGTCTTATTAACCAGTGGGCATGCTCTAGACATGAGTCACTGTGATCTAGATGTCTCTGTTTTGTTTTCTTGTTGAACCAACTTTTGCCTCTCCTATATAGAAAAGCTCTGCAGTACAACCGTTGAACTTGGTGGCCATCTGGTACTATAAAGTTATCGGTTTTCATGGATTGCTCTGTTAACTCTAATGTCGGCAACTACTGAGTCATTCCCAAGATCCAATTGCTTCATTCTCAGTAGATCATCCATAACATAAATTAAACCACTAGTTCCCCGTTGGTCATATACATTACATTTGGAATTTTCTCTGTTGCCATAATAGTAAATTATTTTAGTTTTCAACATTATCGTATCACCATAATGTCCGTGTGTCTAGATCTCCAACCATACTCATTTCTCATGCTATCACTGATCACATAGATAAAACCGTTGTCACGATAGCGTGCCACCCCATTGGATCTTCTACCCATTTGATATACATATTTTACCTTGGATGATACTTTCATTGGGGCACCCTATAATCTATAGCTCTGGGTTCATAGCCTCGAATTATTCTACTTTTTTGATCCATCACGTATATGGTGCCACTATTCTGAACCCATATCATCCCGTTACCACGGCTAGTGAATGGGCTTATTGTCATATTATTCTAAAATCTGTGTCACACAAGATGCTATCCGACTGATTTGGCATTCCACTTACGTAAATCATATCTATGTTGTTATAGTAAGACCACGATGGGTACTTTTTGGGTCGTTTTTCAAGGGACTTAGGCCCAAGATAGAAAAATCTGGTCAATGGAGTCATTTGAGGCATCATATAATCCTAAAATCAACATGATGGATTCTGGATGTCATGACCCCCAAGAAGCTACCACGAACATAAATGAGTGATTCAAATGGGTGCAACCAGACTGGGGTCTTGAGTACAGAATCCCTAACATAAGCAATACGATACTCTGATGACAAAGATTTTATTTTGTGCATATGATCCTGAAGTCCATAATCTTAAAAAGATCATCAGTGTTGCAGACATCATAGCACTTAACGTAAATGATATCAACGCTTACATCATTAACTACTGGTGGGGCTGATCTCCAGTCAGCAACTACTTTGATGACACTATACGTTGATATCATATCCCATCTCTCTGTAGTAAATGTTAGTGTGACTATCCGTCATGTTGAATACATCGACACATACATAAATTACATTTGTTAGTGTATTGAACTCAGCAGGAAACTCTTCTTCCCATGGGTTACATACATATATAATGAGAGTATTTCTGTTCATTGTAGAAGCCTACAGTCTATTATAATGTTGGAGCTCACTCCCTTCCACTGCCATAATCGAATAAACGTCGTATTCCCATAGGTACTATTATTATGAGTATCCTTTGGAACACGATAAGATTTTGTTGGAGAATTTAGTTTATAGCTTTTATTCATGGTATTCTATAATCCATAATTCTTTTTGAATTCACATACTCACTTCGGCGAAAATTATAGATGTATATCCTCTTATGAGGAACATCAATGAATAGTGGTGCTTCCATCTTTATGGGATTTCGCAGGATAACAATAATGAAATCTGGATTAATCATATTATTCTATAGTCTATATCCTTTGTTGGGCCCGACTCATCCCACCACTTAACGTATATGCAGAGGAAATTTTTATCAGTGTGAACTGGATTACTTAACCAACCACAGCCGAATATCAACTGACATTTTGAACTTATCATGTCATGCACCTAAAGTCAATTTTCAGATAATAGTTTCTGTCATTTGATACTGATCGGTCATATACATAGATGGTCTGAGTAATATAGGAGTGGAATACTACCTGCCCAAAATACCTATAGCCTTCGGCCTTTATGGTTGTGTTTGGCTTTATGATTGATTCCTGATCTAGATCATTCATGCATGATCCTTAGGTCAATACCGATGATCGACATTCTTCTTTTACTGTGAAGATCTTTATATCGAACGTATATCACCAGTGTATCATAGCAGATCTCTATTGTCTGAAAATACGGACTATGTGTATATCGAATGTTATGCATTGGACTGATCATTAATCCTCCAATCTGCTTTTCGTGTTTCATCAATCTTCATACCATTCACCCCACAAAAAAAGAAGTAGCTTGGCCTTTCATTATGATTTGTGTACACACTCACTACTATGGATGAGGAATATACCATTGAATTATATATTTCTGATGAAGTCACTTTATTCTCCAGTCAGAAATACCAATTTTCTCTGGCTCCATGAAATGTGGATGGCATATAAAATAGTAATTGGGTGCACTGAGCCTGTTTCTGTTGGGAGCGTTTACATTGGCGACTAGTGCACCATTGTAAACAGATGAGCAATGCATCGTGGCAGTACCAATATAGATAGAGGAAGAATATGATTTTCTCGTGTTTACCACTGTACTCTCCAATCGGATGCATATCCAGTCAATGGCTGTAAACTCTTACTTTTGCAAGACAAGTGATAATTTGGCGTGATGATATTGTCCACGAATACATTAATGAAAATTACATTATTCTCTTCCAATGAGTAATATATGGACGCAGACTGGTACTTGTTACTTTCTGCCGAAATTGATAGATTAAAGCTCACGCAACTCTCCAATCAGCAATCAATACACTAATGCCCATTTCTTTTTCGGTTGGGAAGTATACGGAATATACAGTTTCAGTGGATCCAGGTAAAGTTACATTGAGTGACCAATATGGCACATTCCCCAAGAACGGCTTGGTGGCAACATAGATCACTAGGTTTGAACTAGTGTAGGGACAATTACCCTGACTCACAATATTCTCCACTTAAAATTATTTTGAAAATATTACCATTGCCACATGGTAAAGTCAAACACCATACGTAAAAGATACTCTATCATTCATCATCACTAGGTGGCGATAATGTTCTCCAATCTGTTCTATGTCTATTTAGGTTATTGTACTCAGGTGAAAGAGCATTATTGACATCAATGCTATAAAACTTATCATTTTTGTTTGGCTGATATATCACTACGTTTTGTATCGCTGCATTGAGAATCATTGATAGTAACTTTGACTTCCCACCACACCTAGATATTTGAATTGCTCTTTTAGTTATATTCATGTAATCTCCAGTCTGATTCTTTGTCGTGCACAAGTAGTATAGTGTCTTTGACTCGATCACTATATCGGTACATTATGGTTGCTGTATTAACATCGTAGACTACGCCACTTTCGATTTTGTAGTTGCTGCCGTTACTCGATAACTTATCATATGGTATCGGTATCATGATATCCTCCAGTCAGAAGGCGCATTTCTGCAGTGCTGCCTTTCCATCCTTGGATTTCTTTTATCATTAGGTGAGATATAGTCACGGTATATGATATTATCAACCCCACGTTCGTACACTGAGATAGAGCCATAGTAGAGATGGTTATTGACCCAGTATCTTGTCTTGGATAATCTCCACAGGCGTCTAGTGATATTCATGGAAGATCCTCATATCAGCGTAAATGCACATGGATTTCACAAATGGACATGGCATTGGAACAGTGTAAAATGCGTCATTATATTCATTAATTAATTCAACCCCATCCATTCCTAAGTATAGTCTATATGTAGCTACCATAACAGTAACCTCATATCAGGACATGCATACGCAAATCTAACCAATCCATCGGTGACCATGCTTCTTGGGTTTTTATATCTTGATCTGTAAATCATACCTCTCCCCAAATGAATAATCTCTATTGTACTGTCACTGAGATACATGCGATGCATAGAATTAGTCTCTATTATCAAGGTGTAACTCCCTATAATCAATGTTATTGGGAGTTATGTAAGAGCTATTAGTAGTATCAATATTAGAAAAAATCCAGATGAAATTAGAGCAGTCCCTAGTAATTAAATGTGGTTTTTTCTTTTCGAGTCTAGGTCTTCTAAATAGTAGCTTGTGCTCAGGCGTTATATGCATTATGGCTCATTAACCTCATGTCTACCCCAAATACAGAGTTTTTATGGTTTTGTCTTACCTCGTCATCATAGTAACAAGGAATCGTATACATAGTTTCGAAGCTATAATTAATAACATTTGCTACTCCACGGCCTACATAAACTGCATATACACTACCTACGTTCACTGGTGAATTTGGCTTTCTTCCCCCCCTGAATGAGATGGAATGATTTGGAGTTATCTTCATAATACCCTAATGTCTACGTTGGCTATCACATCACCGATATCTCGGACAAAAATTACCCTCAAGTGATATGACAACACGATAGGTGGTGTATGAGATGAGTCCAGTGGGTAACTGAAACTGTTTATTTTGAAATCGGATCTTATCATCGTAGTACCCTAAAGTCTATATTGGAAGCTTTTTGATTATAGTCACGAATGAATATGACCCCAAGATACCCAGATATAAACACTGCTGGGAAGTCACCATCCCCCATATGGGCTTCTATAGTGAAACCACCATGTGATACATATTCATCATCGTAAACATTTGGTATATACAGCATTCAAACCCCCATCTTTCGGTAATCCATTGTGACTGGCATCATATATGCCCCCAGCCTGATATCTGCAGATTTCACATATATAGCAAAGTTAGAACAATATACACTGCCTTCATGCCTATGCCTAATGCTATTTTGCCGCACAATGCTGTGCCTAGGTGTTATCAATGACATAGGATTCTGCAGTCGGCATATCGGTTTGAGCTAATCACACCACTATCTCTGGGTAATATAGCTACCTGTATGACATTCTCCCATGAGATGTATCGAGCGATTGGCGTGTGCTCCACAGCATAGGCAGGTGTTCGGGTTAATACGATTCTCAAGAAGTCTCTCTTCATATTCTACTCTCTTCATATTTTGGGCAGATCTTGTCTAATGACCATAGGTGGAAACAAAAGATTCATCACCTGCTCGTGCTCCCTGCACTAGATCTTAGAGCATAATCATTACAACATAACCATAATGATCCTGCACCATATCAGAATGATCATCCAGAACATTCATCAAGATCCATCTACGATCAAACTCACTTATCAGGAAAGTTTCTGTTCTTCCACTAAACATACCAGTGCTCATGATATGTTCACGTACTCCCTAAGAGTACATAGCTTATTAGGCCATGGATAACAAGGATTTGAAACCTCGTGTCTATCGGAAAGACATCACCCTTTCCGTTGTTTTCCACCTAAATGGTCCTGTTTACGTTCCCGCTAAAGTAAATCCATTTGTCAATCATGCAGGGGAACAGCCCGTCAAAAGGCTTGAGTAAAATCGCTTATATCCACATCATTTAAGTAATGGGATAGTTACTGTCGAGAGAGGGAGTAACCTTACCATACACGGCTTTGTGTTTTGCTATTGACGTTGGCCGCACTGAAAAACGTCACATTCGGTAGATATAAGATTGCGTATACTAACAGAAGGATGGGGTCCTTGTCAATATAGAGATATTTACCATTTGATGTGAGTAATTTTATGTGGTAAACTTAGATGTCTTGATAAGTGGAAATCTTATAAATGAATAGAAAGCATAGATACGAACCGTTAGTTAGTGAACATGGTGACAGCATACGCATTCATGGGTATTCGTCAATAATGGGCTACTTAGTACCAATTGATGATAGCATCTTTATGATAGTCGAGATTGTGGGTATGTGGAATGGTGGAATAATCGATTGTAGGGTCATGTGATGGGTCATACAGTATACAGATTAGAAAGAGTCGGTCTTACAACTTACGCCATCCGAGAGACAAGTACTTTATCCCATTATGAGTTCACCATTGCCAAGAATTACCGACTTTCGTATTACGAATCTATCAAAATTGATGTGAGAACATTAGGTGGAGAATAGCGTGACAGAGTGGAACAATGACTCAATGTATAGGATTCACAGCGATGAGAGAAACTCAGTGATCCTAATTTACAGCATGCATATGTATAGAATGTCGTATCGAGTACCATATGACATAAAGAAAATCCCAGTGTGTCACACGAGAAAGCCATGTGATATGAGAATACTATGAAGTATTTCTACGCCATATCACAAATGAATAGGAAATTATCAGTCAACAACCCGTCATTTGTTGACATATATCAAGTAACAAATATCTATAAGCGTTTTTATTTCGCTAAGATGGTGAGAGTTGATTGGATGGCCATACAGTGAACCCTCTTATATACAGCAGAATGGGCTATGTGGGTATGTCCATCTTATTTCAGTATCATCAAACAAAGTTTTATGTGGTCCCATGCGGGATTAATAGGGATGCTGCAGGGAGAGCCCTAAACTTAGATATGAGAATTATATAGTAATGAAAAATCAAAATTCATTCATTCATTACCTTCAGGGTTCTGTAGTTATAGCTCCATGTCAATCTGGCATCCTATATACTTTACCTATGTTTGGCAACAAATACACTGAATATAGGAATGTAGATAATTTCTTTGTAACTATTCAATCTGACGTTAGGCTAACTAATGAAGACATATTTTAAAGTAGTTGATTATGGGTTTAGGATGTCTGTGTGCTGTGTTCGGGGTGGGCGACTGTATAGTGTACCACTTAGTTTTAATGGTTTCATACCTAGTGATATAGCACCACAGTCCTCAGATTGGAGAATTCATGTCGGATAAATTTCAACTTAAGTTTGGTAACTCGTTCACTGGACCAGTGCTGCTGTTTCAGGTTGACATAGGCGATGCTTCATATATGTGGTGCACAATATACATTATTTCTTTGCAATCAGACGAGCGTCTATGGCATTTAAATTTCGCTGACGTGAGAATTTCAGAATGACTGAAGGTAAAATAGTGGCATATCGGCTGAGGTTAATTTTTATTCCACTAAAGTCTAATATCATAGTATTTGAGGCTGCACGTGAATTAACTTGTATCTCTACGTGGTGGGATATCATGTATGAAGTGGCACATAGTAACCCACCTCATCACGCATTACTGACCAGCCCAGTAGATCTAAGGATACAATAACTAAATGGTTTATAGGTTTTATTACACTGGTCGTGACCTTAGGATTTACATTACATGTTATCCTCCTATTCAGGTTTACTCATTGCCCATTGAAAGTAGTGATCTTTATATTGACTCGGTTCACACTGATATTCGACTCATAGGGGAGATACATGTATAAGTTGCGCCACTGGGCATCCGACCACATTAGCGTTTATAGTTATGACCCATCCGCTGATGTAAGTTTCGTGCTGTACCGAGTTGAGTGGATTAAATACACTGGAAGCATACAGGTGGCAGTTTTTAATTCTGATTGGAGAATGAGATGAATTCTACATATAGGTATTTTGATGCTGGTCATCGGGATACAAAAACTATATATTGCTCACGTGATATGGGTCACAATTTGTATTATATACCTTGGAGTGGTAGATATCGTTCATATTGTATGTATGGTTCTATTGATATGAGGATCATGTGAAAAATAGTACCACATATAAATTTTGCATCCTAGGCGATGAATGTCTACTTGTTTACGATCAAAGGGAATCAATGATAGATAACCTATACCGTATACGCTGGAGGGAAAATGACAGTAAGTATTATTCTGGATTTGTCGATATGAGGATATTCACTTGAGTAAACTTTCAATGTACTTTGGGTCCCTTTCGTATGGATTATCGTATGGTCAAGATAGAATTTCTTTTTATTATGTACCAAGACTTGATGCTAGGGGAATAATAAGTCCCAGAATAAAACCTGGGAATTTTACTGCGGACATGAGAATATTATGAAGTACCATATATCAGTGTGGACCCAGCATATCACGGTAATACAAGTGGAGGTCGATATATCTATTTTGTTTTATATACCTTGGATCAAAGATGACGGAGTGGAAAAAAGCAGGATGACAACTGCCGTTAGTAATGTCGCAGACTGGAGATTACATGACTAAGAAACGAATTAATACTGGCGTTCTAGGTGTCCATGTATATGAGGTTGATTCGAGTGGATATTGTGCCGTATCTTATTGGACAGGCATTTTTCGAGATGATGATTGCATCGGAAGCAGAATACTAATTGCGGACATTAGAATAACATGACCAAAATAAAAATAAGCAAATCCTTTTCAACAATATCTATAGTTAAGCAATATAGATCTGGAATATCTTCGTTTATGTACACTATATTTACGGATAGTGAAACTAGAGGGACTTTAACCACCAACTCAGATATTAGGATGAATATTAAATAACTCTCCAATCTGTCGCTCTAGTCCATACCGGGTAACTCTTTATTGGGAGCACATAGTGCTTATCCATGGTAACCGAATTAACAATGACTATAACTCCTCGGTATTTCATTACTATGTTTACTGTCATTCTCTAGCCCAATACTATTGTAACGCTCTAAAATCCATACTGATCAACTCAGGAGGGAAAGGATCATTGATGGAAAATATGTAAATTGGGCCACAATAAACAACACACGATTGCTTGAACATACCGACTCGTTGAGTAAAAGAAATTTTGCATGCGGTCATAGAATTCTCCAGTCTGATGGGTCGTCAATCATAGGACAGTCTATTTTTCTTTTTTCTCTGGTTACCCCATACATAATTTTGAATGGGGTTCTAGAATATATAATCATTATACCAACTCTAATATACTGCGAACCATAATATACAGTTCGTTCACTATTTAATATCATTATCGTATCCTCCAGTCAGATGGTATATTTTTGTAGAAATTGTCATCCCACTTAGGTACGTCCAATTCAGAGTAATAGTCATATATGACCTCATCTATACCCCTCTTATAAACAATTACTCCACCTATATTTAAGTGATTGTTGATCCAGTATTTAGATTCCTTTCTTAATAATTTCTTTATTATTCTCTTCAGCAAGGAATGCCCCTCCAATCACAGTTTCTTGACGTTTGTTTTAGTACGGGCCAATAAGCCAGCGTTGGCACAATATACATTAAACCATTGATGTAAACGCATACCATTACTCTGCTAGTGGTATAGTAAATTGAATAATTAGTCATAGCATCCTCACATCCAGTGACTTTTTTGAAAAATTAGTGTCAATTTCAATCCAGTTGTGGGTATTATTGGAGTATACCGCGAACTTCACAAACGAAATTCGCATTTTCAGGAGACTGTAGTAATTTTTGTACATCTTCACCTACCTTTACTATTCAATACGGTCCACTTCTCATATCCATTCTAACTTTCTTAAGTAGGTAACAACCAGTGTTAATATCATAATATGATTTAGTGGTATAAAATTCAGTACTTGTATCGAAGTGATCGATATATATCCTAATGAATTGAATTGCAGTGCCATCTTGGATTGGAACTCTATATTTGCATTTCATTGTACGGCAATTCTCCAGTCTATGGCATTAGTTATATCCTGTGAATTAAGTTGGATGTATTCCATTGGTACAATGTATATAGGTTCGTGGTGCATATCATCATATATTAATATTTCCTCAATATCCTCTTGGTAACTAAGAAAATAATTAGTTATGCTGGCAGAAGATAATACTTCAATAAACCAGTCTCCTAGGAATCCCATACATCACCAAATATTCTCATATCAATTGAATTGTTAGCCGCCATATGCGACAAATCTATAGTGTAATCACTATGAAGAACATAATCATGTTCAACTGACTCAGAGTAAAAGGTTACCGAAATCATAAAAATTCCGACGTATAAATTGGATCTCATCAGTTAATATAGCCCTATTGTGGTTAAGTTTGGTTATTCATGACTCTTATATCAGCGACTTCCCTAGGTCTCGACATCACGTACTTAGTGTAATACCTGTATACTATGTCATACTCCCCATTATCACTATTTTCTGCATCTATAAAGATACCGATTGGAAAATAGCTTATGTTATAAAGAAGACTCATTTCATAATCCTAAAATCTGATTCTTTGGCTATGGACTCAACCCCGTTATTTTGATTTGTAAATACTCGGTATCTAACCTCGACCATTCTGGAATCAAATACTTGACTGTTACCATTAAATTTCTCGAATATGGTTATACATATTGAAATGTGACTCAGCATATATCTTCTCATAATACCCTCATGTCCACTACTACCATTGGGTTTAAGAAATCACCCCTGCCATACCTCTATCCATTGATGGTATACAGGGAATCACCCCTGCCATACCTCTATCCATTGATGGTATACAGGGAATCACCTAATTTAATTTCATCATCCATGACTGCTATACCCCGTAAGGTCCATACTATCTTAAGTCTCATGGAGTATTCTGGTATCTGCAGTCTTCCTAAATCCATATTGTTTGCTGCTCATCTTATCAACAAAAACAATGTAGTAATATTCTATTATCTCAATGTTACCACTAGTATAGCTATAAAACCACTCTTTTCTGGTTGGTCCAATGCCTATTTTAAATCTGATTACCATTGTATCCTCGTGTCAGATGTGAAGACATGTGGATTGAGTTCTGGTGACAATATACGGCACGGAAATTTATAGAAGTGTACACTGAATATGCTCAGGTAACACAATCCACCAGTTACACTAACCATCTTAAAAGTGTGCATGTAGTATCCTGATATCAGCAGCACATCTACTGCCTGTATATTTAGACCCCAAGTATGGGCATCTATAGATAGATATATAGTCACATAGTCGATATACTTCCATACTTTCATACCCAATTCTGACTAATCTGTGATTTCTCACATAAACCTAAAATCAGATACCTTATGTCCCATTAGCGGACCGCTGTGATATCATTTTAGGTAACTGTAGTACAGTTCATTGCTCATTATTGCCCGAATACCGTAGTCCATTATAATCAGTGGCTTCATAAAATTCTCATATCCATATTCACTTTACATCCTCGCTTCCCTTTAATACGCACATCCATTATTTTATAGAAGAAAGTTTCCATCTGACTGGTTTTAAGATTAGTTTTAAGTTCATTGTAGATTACCATTCCACTATGTATTCCATGGTATATCTGACAATTAGTGATCATTTTCCGCATAGGTTAATTTAATTTATCCATAGATTCTCACATCTGCTCTGGATTCAAAGAATGGATCAGGGTACGGAGTGTACATAATATCGGTCACGTAGAAATCACCCGATCTCATTGCATCATCATATGATTGAAAATAGAAGAAAATGCAATATGGTGCTATTTTTATTTTGTGGTCAGTTTCGTGAATTATCGTTTTCATTTATGTTAGGTCACCAATAGAGCGAGAAGGATTTACTTATCAATAGATGATTCTTATGTCAGAATTAGATATCTTAACCCGGCCATCGCAGTATTTAGTATCTATTGAATACATTATATCCACTGGCGTTATAACCGAGTATGGCGTGAACATTGCTATGGTAGTAGTATTGTAAAAAAGTCCAAAATTAATATTCATTTGGTATCCTTATATCACATGATCTCTTATTCATTTCCTTTTCGAACTGATTGGAGGCTATAAAGCTAATATCATACAATAGGTATAGCTCATTAGTTGAAACTCGGTCAATGTAAACCGCCAGATAGTCTACCTGAGTAAAAATAGAATATTCAGTTTTCATAATATCCTCCAATCAGCTACTGAATTCTCATCGCTATATGGGCTACACAATATGCACACATCCATATCAGTGCTGGCATCACCAATTACATAAAATATTTTCATGTACTGCTCTACTGTGAACTCATGATATATGATCAAAGATGACTGATCTCTAAATACCATGTAGTTATTCATTTTTGAATGCACCATCAAATAACCTAGTATCTTTTTTGTGTTGCATATTATTCATTTTCTGATGGTATGTAGGTGAGTTAGAGTTTTCTACTTTTACCACATAGTATGAGTGGATGCTTACTCCATAAAAATATTGCAGTGTCATAGACACCCCCTTATATAGGTATTCTAACATCAATCATGGATGGTGAAAAGCACATATTCCCTAATGCTTCAATGTCATTAGGGAATGTATAGACAAAATTATTACTATTGGTCATCATCACCCGATGCCAGTAGCGCGTTCTGTCTTTTCCTTTCATCGTATTCTATCCCTTCTTTGACGTGCCTCTGGATTACTTGCAGTGCTGCTTCGTACTCAGGTGTACTATTCGGACTGTTGGATATTTTTTCTGCAGCGGACTTTAACTCATTGTACCGATTTTCGGATACCACTGGTCCATCCAGATATATACCTGATTCTTCGTAGTGCTGATCTCCTGCGGTCAATCCCCATAACTGCCCATTAATATCTACCATCCAGTGGTATGCCTCCTGAACCACTACTAAATCAACATCATTTGCGTATATGCCTTCTTTGTCATATGCCATTATAAATCCTCGCGTCTACCTTTTTACCGACTGCCTTATGCATACCGTTCCACTGTGGTAATCGATATAACCTTATGCTTTTGCTATTATTCTCATCGATCATACCCCACTTCATAAATCTAATACCTACCGACATTGGGTTTCTACTGTATTCACATACTGCGAATATATACTGATGGGCATTTGGCTTTTTTAAATTGTTCAATACTCTTCCTTTGGGTTATAACACCCTGAAATCTGCAGATTTATTACTCAGGAAAGAGCGACTTATTTCAAGCCCGTATACAATGTCATGATAAAGATATGAGTCTTCTTCGTATATGAGCATAACACTGAGATAGTAGTTGCTAATATGAATTCCATAATGATAAATACGGTCCTTTTTCATATCAATACTTTTCTTTTTGTATGTGCCTATGGTCAAGTGCAAACTTCCCCTCGTCGGTGGACCCATTTTCGTTTAATGAGAAGCCCAGTTTTTCTGATGTCATTAAGTAAGGCAATGTGAATCTTAATAATTCCCCAAATGCACGTCCATGTTTAACCGATTGATGAATATATATTCTTCCATCGTACTTGTTTCTTGACATATAAAATTTTCTAATTGGGAACCCTGACATCAATGTTACGCTCCATTAGGATATTATCCCCATCAAATAAATCAAGAACTGAGCATTCCACTAAATAACTAGCCCTACCAAATTTCTTTTTCTTTCCTATGTATATCAATCCATGAGTAGAACTAAATATCACATAATTAGAAAACCCTGACATGAATACCACCACGTAAGTACCCAGATGACATCACCTCAGATATAGATCCAGTAATATAATATCCATGATGTGCGTTAATAATGACACTAAAACTGTGCTTTCTGGGTAATATGAACATTGCGTGCCTTAGCTTCAAACTAGTCTCCATGTAACTGAATTCTCATTCTCTGGACCCACACAATCTAACGTCAGCGTCGTTGACGGTCCACCCATCCTCAACTAGATTATGCTTCACTGGGATTACAATGTCAAGGTGTTCGATATGTCCACTAAAAATCGACACCGATATACTAGTGGTCAGTAGTCGGAAACTAGTAAAAGGCTTCATGGAATTCTCCAGTCATATACGTCGCTACTTAACACTTGATCATTTTCCCTGCATGGAACTAAATAATATATATATTTGCATTAACCATATTAAAGACTGCAACTCCATCAGATAGGTAATATATGCATTTTACATTCATGTAAATCTCCAATCAGATCTATTAATCCTTCCTATCTTATAAGATGGGAATTTAGTGCCCACGTAATATGCACTCTGGCCTTTTCTAAATACATAAATGGTTAGGCATGATGGATCCTGATGAATCATGAAATTCTTATATCCTTTGATGCATATGGATCTGATATCTGAGGTACTCCATTGCGCCCATGAAATCCAGATTCTTTTGATATGATAATAATGTACGGGGCCATAATGCAATGCTTTCGAGCCAGCAGATACACATATATTTTATATGGATCAAGCATTATTGTATAGTCTTACATCATTTTCATGTTGCATGTTCTGTAATGGTTCAATGAGGCTGCGAAGATATATGGTGTATATGCCATTTGCATTATGCTCCCACCACTTGGGACTGTATATCATCACGTAATAAGTTCTAATCAAAGATGAATAGTCTGACATCATTTCTCTCTGACATGGGGCCAATATAGCGCAACCCCGTGCTCAATGAAATAACCCCAAATTGGTATGTGCATTGCTCAGACAAGAAGTAACTATTATTAAGGTTTATTGAATAGATGTAATACATTGCAACATACCTCGGCTCAGTAGCCATTGATTCTGATGTCAGCGTTATGTGTCTCTCCGAATCTGTATCCTATTGCCTCTAAGTGATCCATGGATATGTTCCTCAATGAATATGCAGCGGTAGAGTTCATTTGCCCAACATAGACATAAGAGTACCCTATATTAATTCTGGCCATTTGTAATCCTTAATTCGTTAGTAATATCATGTTATGTGATACGCATGTCAGTATGCGCTACACCAATTGATATTTTCATCAATTCAGGGCAGTATTTGCAGATCTTTAGTACATACCCATTCACGACGCAGCAATATGATGAGCTTACCATACATTGTTTATCCTTGTATCATTGAACTCAATCTCCCTAAACAGATAGGGTCTATGTGATACCACAGTATATCTATTTTCGCCTAGCTTAATCTTGTAGCAATCTGGTCCCCATGAGTATTTCAATTTTGTATGTAATGCCATAGTTAACCTTAGATAACTCTGAAGTCGATAGGAGCATAATCAGATACTTCATATCCAATATATCCATCAATCTCAACGTATAGGACTGTACCAATGTGATTATTATTATCTATTGATATTATATCAAAGTGATCTAAGTACAGTGAAATTACATACTGGTGTCGTCTCACTGGAGTATTCTCATGTCTATGATGGTAAAATCTATAGTTGGTAATGTATATGGTATATAAATCTTGACCCGAACAATCGATTCATCACTACCAAATGGCAGAGAGTAATCAATATATGACAACTTCGAATAAATATCAAATGTATATCTGTGATTACCATAAGATTCCGCATCATGTCCACTGTATATCAAGATATTATCCTTATATCATTTCGTATATCTAAGCTAGATATACCAGCCATTGGAGATGCACATATTAATGTGTACCTGTTGTGGTATATGCGAATTAGAAACGGTTCGGTTAAATCTCGGGACATAGTAATCTAACTCTTGGCGTCGCTCGACTTTAGATAGTGATTTGCATTTTTCAGTTCTCTTGGCTACCTTTACCAAGTAGGAACTCATGTGGTGATTACTAACATATACGCAAATCATATGATAATGAAATAGATTCACAGGAATCTCCAATCGGTTGGTTTTGAATCTATGCCTAATGGTCTACTGGTAGCATACCCAGAGTACATCACAGAGTCATTATATATCACCTCGGTTGATGTATCAAGTACCCCAGATATGAATGAATCTGTACCCATGGTCGTTATAAATGTCATCTCAATGAAGGTATACCTATTGGTCATAGTATTCTCCAATCTGGGGTCTTTAAAATCACCAAATTTATCTACCATGCATATGCTTATTATAAACCAACTAATGCCAAGCTCATATGCCACTTGAAATCCTGTAGTCTGCCGTTGCATCTCTTAGCCTAGACCCGTAAAATGGGCTACTCCATGGACTCCATGGGACACCATAGAATGTTTGTACGTAGTCACCATTGTGCTCCATGCGAACTACATACACAGTACGTGGCCAAAAATTAATGTTCATCCCATATGCCATTTATGTATCCTCCAGTCAGTAGGACTTCTATCACTGTCGTTATCACTATGTCCATTTTCACATGGTATGGAATATGCAGTATCCTCAAATGCATGAAACATCATATCCGAGTCACAACTATATACATCTATGTCTATGCATTCCCACCAATCCATTAAGTATTTTATTTTATCGTACTTTATGTTGGAAACAATGAACATTATGGTATCCTAAAGTCACATGAAGAATAGTCATTAATGACAGTTTGTAGTACATATGGAATATCACGATACAGTACGTCTAAGATATCAATGTCAATAGTTGCACCATCGGATTTGAAATTACGCCTTATGATGCAAAAATAATCATGGTATAGTGAAAATTGTATATTATGAAGGTACATTTATTGGTATCCTGCAGTCTATGGTCACGTTGACATACCTACTTAAATTCACTTTATCGCTATTGATAATTATACTGTACATAGAATTAGCATCCGTGTGCGTATATTCAGAGATGTGATATGATCCTAGAACCACGTATAAAAAAGACCAAAGAACTGAGAACTTATATTTTGTCATCACCTACCTCAATCTCCAATCAATGATAGCCCTATTACCATGTATATAATAAAACTTTACTGATGCTCGTTCACGTGCCCATGGCACTTGATAGCAAACACCACTAACCCAATCATCATTGTCGTCAACTATTTGTACATTTTCGGCATTCATGCTCATATAATGCATTATATAATCCTTATATCCGTCGTGACCACCGCATAGCCTATATTTTCATTTATGTGAATGCCTGAATCGCCCTAACCTGATATGATGTACTGCTGTAAATCTCTCCATATTTTTATCTACATCGATGGTATCATCACCGTATATGAATAAAATGTAATGGATCATGACAATCTCCAATCCATCTTAAAATACCACATACTACTAGGTATTACCTCCAGTGGATATTCACTCCAGAAAAATGTGAATCGCAGGGGTATGTACTTTGCTGCCTTATATTTCATATACTCTCCAATCTGCATAATTTCTAGTTACGAATTTATCATTCATGCGGCTCAGTTTGAAGTGATATATAGCATGGTGAGCCCCATTTATGAACAGGGTTCCACCAAGAAACGCTATTGTGTACTCAGTCACTGACGAGTTAACCGATATGTCACGATTGCTAAACATTTAATCTCCAGTCATTAAACCGATTATTTGACTTTATGTCACCACCCAATTCATATGACCATAGTATTGAATATGATAGTTTCACCAGATAGTAATATGATTTCCCTTCACGATATTCCAAGTCTGAAATCCCCATTTGAATCGATTATCGGATCACCTTTGCGTCTTTTATCGATCTGGTATATCAATTCTCTAAGTGGCAAACTGAAGTATTGATGAAATGTCATGCTTTCATCATCCTCGTCATCTTCAATGAATACCAGCACACTAGACGTAGACGATGATATCTTATACATCGTGGGCTTATTGAATAAGTCACTATATCCAATGACAGTCATTGTACTATTCTCCAGTCGGCGTACCCTTCGTGCGCACCACTAGATAATATGTCATAGTGGATCATTGGGTCAAATAATCCAAGACGACAATGACCATAATAGACAGTGTAAATGTAATATATGGCATCACTGTCATCATTGTTCTCATGATACATGGAAATTGAATCAGAGAAGATGTCCATTCGATATTCAGTTTTCTTCATTGGATCCCTACTAAATTTACACTATGGTATCTGACTCTGGTTGGCTAGTCAAGGTTGACATGCATCTTGACTAGCTATACAATGAGTCTCTTCGGAGGTATGTATATGACAGTCAATGTAGCAACCCTTTACGTAGCAATGTCACATAATTCACTATCGAGTCACGTAAGGAAATTGACTGTATATAAGGTAGACCCAAGTAACTTCAACGTTAGCTATGCGATTGTTTATCGCCTTGTGATTACTGGGACCACGTTCAATGCTTTCTCAAGTGACCTAAATACTGACTGGAGATTACTGAGAGACTTAGAAAAAGAAACGGGAGATGCACATGATGACAATGTCGATCTTTTTCATTCAGAAAGAGCATACGGAGATCCAGTTAGGACTTAGTGGGACCATAATAAAAGTCCCATATTCATTAATTCAGTCTATTACTGATGCATCTAATGTTGATGCTCGGTATATGAGAGGTTGTGATGTGGAATGAGACCATGACGACATTCTTTAATCTTATTGCTTCGCAAGAATATGACTATCGTTTAATGGGTGGCCAGTGACAAGCACACATAATGATGAAACAAGATCTAACGATGGGTGGAGGTATGCCATCGATGGATACTATGACTTCATTGATCTTTGTTTAGTTAACAATGATGGCGATATGGTTATCAAATATAGTTTATATGGAAAACTACATGGTATTAAAAATGGTGATGATACTAACTCATATTTTGTATACGGGGACGCTAGAATTCTATGAAACAAATGAAAATATTTGCTTTCCCTCATGTCATTAGAGTTTTGCATTTAACTAATAATGAAGTAACCGATAGCCCATTGTCTATTAAGGGGGAGAGTGAAACCCTTTATGTGGTGAAGATCAATGATATTTCAAATACCATACCATATTTAAGGTACATTAGAGTTGATGTGAGGATACCAAGTGCATAGCTATGCTTTCTCCATGCTTTCTACCTCTTTTGTATTGGCTAGTTCTACTAGTCGGGGGAACTTTTTATTATTTGATCGAGTTTGCGATATAAAATTGACTGGTTTGGTTAAAGATTACAGTGTATGTGACTTTAGAGTACTGATAAATCAGGATTTAACAATGAGGATAATGTACCTTAGACATTCAATAAGAATAACCAAAGATTATACTGAGTTATACAACATTAGAACAGTTGCAACTAGAGATCAACTGAGATGGGGTAGAGTAGATGCCAGAATATTCCTATGAAGAAAATCCGAAGGTTAAATATAAAATGAGGTATGGGATAACCTATCTACATTTACACTCGTCCAATTATGACAATACGTTTGATCGTATATATCACCTACCAATTGAATTTGATGCATATAAATGTTCGTCACTTATACCATTGGATTTTAGATTACCATGAGAATATTAATTGATTTTTCAGCCATCAATGTAGACATTTTCTTTTGTGATTGGTATGGTCGTGCATCATGGTATGTAGAATATAATATTCCTACCTGCTATGATTTCCCAATGCCATATAAAGAGCCATCATTCCTTGGTATTGATATGAGAATTATACGATGAGTATGTTGTCTATGAGGATATATCATGGTCGTGTAGCTATTGAGCGTAAGGTTTGGTCTGGTGATTATGAAACATATCTATATAAGTATCGATATTCAACCATGTATAGATTTAGGGGAAGAAAACCAATAATTAAACATGCTGACATGCGAGTAATGACATGATACTATACACTAACGGTACTAATATTTGCGTTGGAGAGAACTTCATAAATCCACCATATTGGGTTAGAAGTAGAGGCCCATATCCATTTTCATTTGGAGTTTTATTTACAAATACCGATTTCAGGATAATAAATGACAAAATATAGATTTATTGTTAAGGTGATTGGTATATTTTTTACTAAGTACGGGGCTACTGATTCTCGTGAGGTTGGCTACTATAATAGAGTTCCAGTGAGGAATTATTCTCAACTCCCCCAGTGCATTGCCAAAAAAACCAGAACCAGTGAACCCACTCCAAGGACAATAGGATGTGACTTTAGGATCAATATACATGAGGATTATTAATGTTTTATATTCATAGGTGGCCAGATAGCTTAGACACTGACTGCATACATGTAGTAGGGTCGAAATCTTCATATAATATGAAAATGACAGTTCCTGCATGGACTGACGAACATTATTTAGAGATAATTGGTGGTTTAGCTGACGTGAGAATTTATGAAAGGTAATGCAATTTTTCAATTATCAATGACTAATGACCATTCGGTGTATTACCTATTGAGCACACAATATATCACTAATGAAATGATCAATCTCACTTCAAATACTCCACTATTATCCTGATTGGAGGTTGAATGTCCTATAATATACTTCCTTTGATTACACAGATTGCAATAGAGAATACAGCGGGACCAGAGTGGATCGGGACATTGATTTATTATATACCCATGTCGGGTGAGTCTAGATCTCAATTGGGGATCTCAGTATGCCAAGGAGACTTCAGGCTTTATGTGTAACCAAATGAGACCTATGTTTTATATGGACATTGGAGCTGAGTACATATGGATCAGAAAAAAAGAACTAAATGGAATTTTGTATTATATTCCATATAAAAGTAGACCTGATCTATTTTGTCGGATATCATCTAGTATTGTCCTTGATTTTAGAGTACAATAAAGAATGTTTAAGTAGATACTTGAGGTGATCCATCAAATCAAAAGTTGCACTGGCATTCAGGGTAAATCAATTTTATATAATGGACTTTCGTAGACAGAAATTCATAGTATCCGAACTCCCACATAGTAACCTTTTCTTTCATGGGATGATAACCGATTTTAGACTAATCGATGAGGAAAATTAGGTGAAGGTAAAAAGACTATGGCGGTCTGTCAAATTACATACATGATTATGCCACAATTGATTACAGGGCAATGACATGAAAGTGAAGCTGTGCATGAGTCAAAGACTTAGAAAATACCACTCATATAAAAATGAGGGAAATTTCGATCTATATATTGGATATAGCATGATCTATATTGGTCGCTACATAAACATTAGTGAGTACACCATACCTTTTTGTGTTTCTGATGTGATCAATGATTACACTACGTGTGATACTAGATTAACGGAATAAAAATATGAGAATTTGTGCTTTCAAAATTGAAAAGTGGGAACCTAGCTTTAGTATACATATGTTTTGCAGGCATGGATTTAGTTCAGTCCCGTACACTGAAATTCCGCATGATTTGCATCCTATGGGTTTTTCCTTTTCTCACATAGTTGACATGAGAATACTTAACGGAGACTTATTAAAATGGCCCAATATATGACTATATATGAATACATTAGTATATTTTCTATCATGTGGCTATTCGTATGGATATTTTGTATGGGATTATCTGTAATTGCGTATTCATCTATTCACCGAGCAAGATTCAAATCATATCCATCACAACAAATGAACCTATGGAACTCTAGAATGAGAGCAGGTGGCCACGGAATGGTATATGACCGAGAAACCAACACAGTCAAGAATTCAATAACTGTGGAAGAGTGTAGAAGTAAATCATTATATTTCGAGAATAATAAAAAATCCATATTCAGGAAATTAGCCATGCGGTACTTTATCTCGGAATCACTGACAAATGCTCTCATTTCAGCGGTCCCCACTATCATAGTATTTTTTATCTTCATGTGGGCCTAGGCACATGTACTATTTCTCGGTATATAAGGTTTCTGGTAGATATATAACGATAATTGATCGTACTTCATTTAATAGTGTATTTGTTAAGTTCAGCTATTATATAGAGAACACGAATGCTATTACTAACCGCAGTAGAATTGATTTCAGGGCATTGACATGAATTATTATTACTTCTCAGTTTACGGAACTGGGTTTAAGCTGATGAAATTTGATGGACATAAGGGATGCGAGGAAATAAAATACCCGCACATCTCATGTGAGGTATATGATATTCTAGTGTCAGATACAAACTTATTTATTAGATATTTAAAATGTGATTTCAGATTGATATGAAAAAGGCCCCGATGGGGCCTTTTCTTTACTTATTTTTTAGTGAATTGGTGGATTAAAACACGATAAATCATTGATACTGCAAATAGTGTCCCTGCGGCAATATAAGCACCTAACATGAACAATA